>Ga0157370_10001911_pt1 | contig 25636 bp, 20 predicted proteins | sample C35metaG_FD_113463 | JGI IMG/M metagenome (GOLD analysis project Ga0157370, IMG submission 113463) | Corn rhizosphere microbial communities from Kellogg Biological Station, Michigan, USA - C3-5 metaG | ecosystem: Host-associated > Plants > Roots > Rhizosphere > Soil | place: USA: Michigan...
CCGAGGGCTGGGTGGCCGCCATCTGGCTCGCGTCGATGGCGCTGGAGCGGCACGGCACCGAGACCGGTTTTGTCGAGCGCTTCTCGGGTTCCGACCGCGCGGTGGCCGAGTACCTGGCCGAAGACGTGCTCGCGCACCAGCCCAAGGACATTCGCGACTTCCTGCTGCGCACCAGCATCCTTCGCCAGCTCGATGCCTCGGTGTGCCAGGCGCTCAACCCGCGCATCGATTGCGCGGCCATCCTGGAACAACTGGCCGCGGCCAATCTTTTCTTGACGCCCGTGAGCGGCGACGGCCGCGCGTGGCGCTATCACAGCCTGTTCGCCGACTTCCTGCGTGCGCAGCTCGCGCGGGAGCAGCCCGGCGAGATCGAGCGGCTGCACCTCGCGGCCTCGGGCTGGTACGAATCGCACGACCGACCCGTGCCCGCCATCGACCATGCGATCGAAGGCGGCGACCATCCGCATGCGCTGACGCTGCTCGACAGCTACGCGGGACAGTTCCTCGAACAGGGCCGCATGCGCATGCTTGCGCGCTGGTTCTCCGCCATTCCCGAACACCAGCTGCGCGCGCACCCGTTCCTGCAACCCATCGCGTTGTGGGCCACCTGCTTCACGCACGGGCCGTGGGAGGCGATGCAGATGCTCGAGCAATCGGGCTGCCTCGACAGCGAGATTCCCGCAGTGCGCGCGAGTGCGCACACCCTGGTGCCGCTGCTGCTCGCGATGCAGGACCGGCACGACGAAGCGTACGAAGTGGGCGGCCCCTGCCTTGCACGGCTGCCGACCGGCCTGCCCTTTGCCGACAGCGTGCTGCTCAACGCGATGGCGCACATCCTTGCCGTGCGCGGCGACCAGCGCGAGGCGCAGCGGCTGCTCGATGCCGCGCGGCGCGAGCAGGGCAACAGCACCTTCAACCGCATGTACACCGAGTCGCTCGCAGGCCTGTTCGATCTGCACGAAGGGCGACTGCGGCAGGCGACGGCGCGGCTTCGCATGGCGGTCGATACGACGCATGCCGTGTCCTACAACCACAGCCACGGCAATGCCTGGGCCGGCGTGCTGTACGCCGGCGTGGTGTACGAGTCGAACCAGTTGCCGCAGGCCGATCACCTGCTGAACGTGTACCTGCCGCTCGCGCGCGACGTCGGCCTGCCGGACCACATGATCCTGAGCCATGTGATGCGCTCGCGCATCGCGTTCCACGCGGGCGACATCGACGCGGCCGTCCTGGCGCTGACCGAACTCGAATACCTCGGGCACCACCGGCAACTGCCGCGCGTGGTGGCCGGCGCGAAGCTGGAGCGCTCGCGCATGCTGCTGCTGCAAGGCATCGGGCCCGCGTCACGCGATGAGTTGTTGCGCGCGGACGATCCGGAGCTGTGGGCGCGCGAGCGGCGCCAGCGCCTGCCCGCGCACGACCTTGATTACCTGGCGCTGGCGAAGGCGCGCTGGGACATCGCGTTCGGCGATGCGCGCGCGGCGCTGGCCGTGCTCGATGCCGAGATGCACGCGGCCGTCGCCTCGAACCGCAACCGCCGCGTGCTCAAGCTGCGCGTGCTGCGCGCGATGGCGCTGCAGCGTGCGGGAGACGTCGCGGCCGCAATCGACGAGATCAGCGCCGTGCTGCAGACCGCGAGCCAGGAAGGTTTCATGCGGTTGATCCTCGACGAAGGGCCGGCGGTGGGGATGCTGGTGCAGCGGTATGCGAATGCGGCGGCCCAGGAGGCTGCGGCGTCCCCTTCGACGCGGGGCGATCCGATCCTTGCGGACTATCTGCAGCGGCTTCTGCAGGCGATGGGGCCGATGGCGCCGGTCGATGCGGAGACGGCGCCGGCCGGCGACGGGATCAAGGAGCCGCTGACGCGCAAGGAGATCCGGGTGCTGCAACTGCTGGCGGAGGGGTACTCGAACAATGCGATGGCGGAGAAGTTGTTCGTGTCGGACAGCACAGTGCGCACGCACCTGCGGAATATCAATATGAAGCTGGATGCGAAGAGTCGGACGCAGGCGGTGGCGATTGCGAGGAAATTAGGGGTGATCCGGTAGGTTCCTCGCAGGCGGCCGAGCCGCTGTTACTTCGCCCCGTCGAGAAACCCCCTCACCACCTTCACCGTAGCAGTCGGGTTCTCCTCCATGATCCAGTGCCCCGAATCCGGAATCGACCCTTCCGTCACATCGCTCGCGGCAAACCGCATCACCGTTGCCATCATCGGCCCGAACGATTTCTCCCCGCCCACCGCCAGCACCGGCATCGCGAGCTTGCCCTGCGCCATGAAGACCTTGTTGTCGATCACGTCCTGATCGAAGGCCGCGAACTGCGCAAAGCCCGAGTGCATCGCGCCCGGCCGCGCATACAGCTTGGCGTAGTGCCTGCGGGCGCTTTCCGAAAAGCGCGCCGGGGTTGCCGAGAACTCGTTCCAGAACCGGTCGAGGTAGATCCGCTCGCGACCAGCCACCAGCCGCTCCATGTCCGGCCCGCCGAAGCGGAAGTGCCACAGCAGCGGCGTCTTCAGGATTTCTTCCCACGGCCCCACGCCCGGCAGCGGCGCATCGATGAGCACGAAGCGCGTCACGCGGTCGCGGTATTGGGCGGCGAATGCGTAGCCGACCATGTTGCCGATGTCGTGCGTCACGAGATCGGTGCGGTCGATCTTGAGCGCGTCAAGCAGCAGCGCGATGTCCTTGCCCTGGGTTTTCTTGTCGTAGCCGCCGGCCGGGTGGTCCGACAGGCCCATGCCGCGCAGGTCGGGCACGACGACCGTGTGGTCGCGCGCCAGGTCGGCGGCCATGGGTGCCCACATGTCGCCTGTTTCGCCATAACCATGCAGCAGCGTCACGGCGGGCCCCTTGCCGCCGACGCGGACATGGAGCGTCGCGCCGTTGACGCTGATGTTCTGCGTCTTGAAGCCTGCCGGGAACGCCGGGAAGGGCGAAACCTGCGCATGGACCGTCGTGGCGGCGAAACCTGCGGTGAGCAGGGCGAAGACGGTCAGGAGCGATTTGATTTGGATCATCCGCCGATGGTGTTCCTTTACGGCCCGAATAGATAGGAATGAATCCGGCGCCGGCCCCACCCCACCGAGCCACCTCAGGACTACGGAAATCGGTGATACCGCCACCCCCGCGCAATCCCTAGCATCGTTGGCAGAACAGCCAACCCGCCAGGGAGCCCCCCAGCAGAAATGCTGAACAAAGCAGCGCGTCCGAAGAAATGCCCAGAGGTATCCCCAACCCCGCCGCCATGTACGGCATCGCCCCTCGCCCCTGGGGCTACGAAGTCTCGCTCGTGCGCAACGGCACCCGTTACTACCGGCAATTCGGCAAGGCCAGCTACGGCGGCCTGGAACAGGCGCTGCTGCAGGCGCAGGACTGGCGCGACGAAGTGGTACGCAGCGTGCCGCCGGTGGCGCGGCGCACGCGGGCCGAGAAACTGCGGGCCAACAACACCACGGGCGTCTCCGGCGTCTTCTGCCAGGTCGCGTCCGGTGGACGGGTGCGGGCATGGGTCGCTAAAACCTACATCGGGCAGGACGAGATCCTGCGCACCGACTTTCCGGTCGATGCGGTGGGCAGCGGCGCGCTGGCCCTCGCCATCGAGGAGCGCGAAAAGCAACTGACCCGCATGTCGGGCCTGGCGCGCCTGCATCCCGCCGAAGAAGCGATCCGGCAGGGCCTGACGGTGCAGCCGCCGGGGCCGCGTGTTGCCAAGCGCACCAAGTCCGAGATCACGCGCATCACCAACTCCAGCGGCGTGAGCGGGGTGCAGTTCAAGATGCCCAACGCGGGCCATCCCGGCTACTGGCTGGCGACCACGTTCACCGCGGGCAAGGGCAGCGTGTGCAAGGCCTTCTCGGTGAAGGAGCACGGCTACGACATGGCCAAGAGCCTCGCCATCGCCGAGCGCGAGCGCCAACTGGCCGAGAAACTGAAGGAAGCCGAGCAGCAGCAACAGGCATCGTCGCCACCCGACCGCTTTCCCGTGCACAGGGCCGCCGGCCAGATGGCCCGGCCATGACGAACCTCAAGCCCCTCCATCAGCTGCTGCGGGTGGCCTCGCATCTGCTCGACCAGGCGGCCACGGAGGTGCGCGAGGCGCAGTTGGAGCCGACCTCCGAGAACGTCGAGCGCATCGGCCGCGCGCTCCTCGAAGTGATGGAAGTGCAGCGCAAGCTCTTCGCGGAGCGGCCCGAGCTGCGGCCCAAGACGCTCGCGGCATCCGACCGGGAGGCCGACGCCAACAAGCTCTTCACCCAGTTCATGCTCGAGGCGCTGGAGCTGGAAGACACGGGCAACACGGTGGCCGCGGTGGAGCGCTACACGCGGTTCATCGGCATCTCGCCTTCGTACCACCACCGCGAGATCGCGCGGGCTGAAATTCGCCGGCTGACCTGAGCGCGCAAGCGCTGTTGCGCCTCACAGCGCCCGCGAAATCACCTCTTTCATGATCTCGTTGGTGCCGCCGTAGATGCGCTGCACCCGCGCATCGGCATACATGCGCGCGACCATGTATTCGTTCATGTAGCCGTAGCCACCGAAGAGCTGCAGGCACTCGTCCATCACGCGGCCCTGCGCCTCGGTGCCCCAGAGCTTGGCCATGGAGGCGGTGGCGGTGTCGAGCCGGCCGGCCACGAGGTCTTCGACGCAGCGGTCGATGAAGGCACGGCCCACCTTGATTTGAGTGGCGATCTCGGCGAGCTTGAACTTGGTGTTCTGGAACTCGGCAATCGGCTTGCCGAAGGCTTTGCGGTCGCGCACGTAGTCGAGCGTGGCCTGGTAGGCGCCTTCCATGGCCGCGAGCGCGCTCACGCCGATGATGGTGCGTTCATAAGGCAGATCGCTCATGAGCTGGAAGAAGCCCTGCCCCTCCTGGCCGCCGAGCAGCGCATCGGCGGACACGCGCACGTCGTCGAAGAAAAGCTCGGAGGTGTCCTGCGCCTTCATGCCGATCTTGTCGAGCACGCGGCCCACGCGAAAGCCCTCGCAGCCCTCGGTCTCGACGATGAGGATCGAGGTGCCCTTGGCACCTTGCGCGGGGTCGGTCTTGCACACCACGAGCACCAGGCCGGTGAGGTAGCCGTTGGTGATGAAGGTCTTCGATCCGTTGATGAGGTAGCCGCCGTCCTTTTTCTCGGCACGGGTGCGCACGCCCTGCAGGTCGGAGCCGGCGCCGGGCTCGGTCATGGCAATGGCGCCGACCAGTTCGCCGCTCGCCATGCGGGGCAGGTAGCGCTGCTTCTGTTCTTCGGTGCCGTGGTTGAAGACGTAGTGCGCGACGATGGCGTGCACCGAGGTGGCCATGCCGGTGAGCCCGCGGCGCGACATCTCCTCGTACACCACGGCCTCGTGGCGAAAGTCGCCGCCAGCGCCGCCGTAGTCGTCGGGAATGTCGGCGCACAGGAGGCCTAGCGAGCCGGCCTTGCGCCAGACCTCGTGGCCCACGTGGCCGCGCTTGCGCGCTTCCTCGTCGTGCGGGAGCACTTCGGTTTCGACGAAGCGCACCACGTTGTCGCGGTAGAGGTCCAGGTCTTCATCGCTCCAGGAGCGGCGAAAGTCGATGGGCATGGGTGTTTTCCTTTTTGGTTGTTGTGTTGAACGCGCTCAGCCAGCCGTGACGGGCGCGACCGCGCCGCCCCAGCGGCGCAGCACGGCCTCGCCATCGTCGTGCGCGGTGGCCGGCGGCATCACGGGCGCGGTGCGGCTGAAGCGCGGCGCGGGCGCGGGCTGCACCACGCCACCGACGTTCGCGAAGGTGCCGCGCGCCACGTTGTGCGGGTGCGCGGGGGCCTCGTCCCAATCGAGCACGGGGGCGAAGCAGGCGTCGCTGCCTTCGAGCAGCACGCACCATTCGTCGCGCGTGCGGGTGCGGAACAGGTCGGCCATGCGCAGCTTGAGCAGCGGCCAGCGGTCGGCGTCCATCTGCGCATCGAAGGCGGTGTCGTCGGCGATGCCGCAGCGCTCGCGCAGCAGCGCATAGAACTGCGGCTCGATGGCGCCCACGGCCACGTATTTGCCGTCGGCGCAGGCGTAGGTGTCGTAGAAGTGCGCGCCGCCGTCGAGCATGTTCTCGCCGCGCTGGTTGCTCCACATGCCGGCCGACTTGAAGCCGTACATCATCGAAGACAGCAGCGCCGCGCCGTCGGTCATCGCCGCATCGACCACCTGCCCCTGGCCCGAGCCCTTGGCTTCGTGCAGCGCAGCGAGGATGCCGAAGGCCAGCAGCATCGCGCCGCCGCCGAAGTCGCCCACGTAGTTGAGCGGCGGCACCGGCGGCTCGCCCGCGCGGCCGATGGCGTGCAGCGCGCCGCTGATGGCGATGTAGTTGATGTCGTGCCCCGCCGCATGCGCAAGCGGGCCGTGCTGGCCCCAGCCGGTCATGCGGCCGTAGACCAGGCGCGGGTTGCGCGCATGGCATTCGGCGGGGCCGAGGCCCAGGCGCTCCATCACGCCGGGGCGAAAGCCCTCGATGAGCACGTCGGCCTTGGCGATGGCATCGAGCACGTTCGCTGCCGCACCTTCAGCGCGCAGGTCGATCTGCAGCGTGCTGCGGCCGCGCGCGAGGATGTCGCAGGGCGCGGTGCGCGTGCCGGGGCGCTCGATGCGGATCACCTCCGCCCCCATGTCGGCGAAGAGCATCGCGCAGAACGGCCCGGGGCCGATGCCCGCCATCTCGATCACCCTGAGTCCCTGCAATGGACCTGCCATGGTCTGTCTCCTGTGTAGAGAGGCATCTTGGCGCGGGGGCGGCGGGGGTGCATCGTCCAAAGCGACGAATGCGTCCCGCGCGATCGATCTATCTCACGACGTTGCGGCGGCGCGCAGCTTCGCCACGCGGCGCAAATGCCATGCGGGCGGGCCGAACTGGCCTTCGATGAGCGTGGCGCGGCGCACATAGTGGCCGATGGCCAATTCCTCGGTCATGCCCATGCCGCCATGCAGTTGCACCGCGCCCTGCCCCACGGCCCTGCAGGCTTTGGCCGCGGCCACCTTGGCGGACGAGACCGCGCGGGCGCGCTCGTCGTCGCTCGCGGTGTCGACGATTTCGCCGACGCTCGCGGTGAGCGCCGCGGCCTGCTCCAGCGCCATGTGCATGTCGGCCAGGCGGTGCTGCAGCACCTGGAAGCTCGCGATCGGCACGCCGAATTGCTTGCGCTGGCGCACGTAGTCGAGCGTGTCGCGCAGCAGGCGGCGCATGATGCCGACCGATTCGGCGCAGACGGCGAGCGTGGCCTCGTCGAGCGCGCGTTCGATCTGCGGCAGCGCGCCGCCTTCGATGCCGAGCAATGCATCGGCGGGCAAGCGCACGTTGTCGAAGGCGATGTCGGCGGCGCGGCCGCCGTCGCGCGTCGGGTAGGCGCGCAGGCGCAGGCCCGGCGCGTCCCGTGGCACCACGAGCAGCGACAGGCCCTTGCTGCTGCGCGCCGTGACGATGAAATGGCTGGCCCACGGCGCGGCCTGCACCACGGCCTTGCGGCCATCGAGCCGGAAACCGTCGCCCTCGCGCAAAAGCTGCATCTGCACATCGTCGCGCTCGTAACGGCTTTGCGGCTCGCTGTGCGCGAAGGCCAGCACGGCCTGCCCCGCGACGATGCGCGCGAGCAGCGCATCGGCCTGTGCGCCCGGGTGGCGCTGCAGCAGCCCGGCGCCGATCACCATCGTCGACAGGTAAGGCTCGGCCGCGAGCGCGCCGCCCAGTGTTTCCATCAACGCGAGGTGCGCGGCCATGCCGAGGCCCAGGCCGCCTTGCGGTTCGGCCAGCGCTGCGCCCAGCAGGTCGAGATCGCGTGCAAGACCCTGCCAGAACGGCGGCGGCGCGTCGTCGGCCTTCGCGAGCGCATGCAGGCGCTGCTCGAAGCCGTGGTGGTCGTCCAGGTAGCGCGCGAGGCTGTCGCGCAGCATCGCGAGGGTGTCGTCCTGTTCGGTGGTGAATGTGCTCATGGCAATGACCTCAGCGGGCCAGCAGGTGGGCCGCGACGATGTTGCGCTGCACCTCGTTGGAGCCGGCGTAGATGGAAGCGGCGCGGTCGTTGAGGTAGGCCGACATCGAGAACACGGCCTCTTCGGGAATCGGCAGCTCGCCTTGCAGCCCGTCGTCCAGCGGCAGATCGACGGCGGCATGGTGGCCGGCGATTTCGACGCCGAGTTCGGTCAGCCGCTGGCGCAGCTCGGAGCCGAGCACCTTGCCCATCGAGGGGCGGATGCCGGGCGGCTCGCCGCGGGCCTGGGCGCGCAGCGATTGCAGCTCGGTGGCTTCGAGCGCATCGATGGCGCATTCGGCGTCGGCCAGGCGCAGCGCCATGTCGTCCGCTTCGTGCCGGTCGCCGATCGCATCGGCGACTTTGCGCAGCCGGCGAAGGCGCGCGCGCAGCATCGGCGTCCATGCGCCGCCGCGCTCGTGCTGCAGCAGGTACTTGGCGATGGTCCAGCCCTGGTTCTCCTCGCCGATCAGGCCCTCGGCGGGCACCCGCACGTCGTCGAAGAACACCTGGTTGAGCTCGTGGTCGCCCGAGATGCTGATGATCGGCCGGATAGTGATGCCCGGCGTCGGGATGTCGAAGCACAGGAAGCTGATGCCCTGCTGCGGCTTGCCGCCCGAGGTGGTGCGCACAAGGCAGAACATGCGGTTGGCGTACTGCGCATGCGTGGTCCAGATCTTGGTGCCGTTGATCACGTAGTGGTCGCCCTGACGCACCGCCTTGCACTGCAGCGAGGCGAGGTCCGAACCCGACTGCGGCTCCGAATAGCCCTGGCACCAGTAGTCCTCGCCCGAGCGGATGCCGGGGAGCCAGGCGCGCTTCTGCGCCTCGGTGCCGAAGGCGATGATCACCGGCGCGACCATGCCCGGCCCCATGGGCGCGCGCTGCGGCGCATCGGCCGCGGCCAGTTCGGCCGCGAAGAGGTAGTGCTGCATCGGCGTCCAGCCGGTGCCGCCGTGCTCGACGGGCCAGTGCGGCACGCTCCAGCCGCGCCTGGCGAGGATGCGGTGCCAGCCGTTGCCTTCGGCGTAGTCGCTGAAGATGCCGGAGCAGCGCCGGCCGGCGGCGCGGAGTTCGGGCGTCAACTCGCGCGAGAGGAAGTCGCGAACCTCATTTCGGAATGCCGTTTCGGCAGCGCTGAGTGTCCAAGCCATGGTGCGGTCCCGTTGGAAGGAGTACAGCGGCGAGTGTGCACCTGGGAGTGCGGCGGGGGGATCGTCGGATCGGACGAAGACTTACCGGGTTCCGTAGTTTGCGCGCACACCCGGGATAGCCCTCTGCAGCGTCGCCGGACGACCACGCAAAATTACCAGCCGGGAGTTGTTCTGTGCGCCAGAGAATGCGCTGCGCTCAACGGAGAGCACCATGCACGCGACCACCACACCCGGTTTCTCGCACGCCAGCATCGAGCGGCTGTGCGACTACGAATTGCCCGACCCGCCTGCCCGCACCGCGCCAGCCACGCCGGCCGCGCCCCTTTCATCCATCACCCACGACTCCGAGAAGCTGGCGCTGAACTGGTGGCTGTGGATGGATGAGATGAACAAGAGCATGTGGCGCCACTACGACGCCTGGCGCGAACAGCAGTTCGGCCATCCGGGCAAGGGGCCGAAGGGCCGCGGCTGAGTTGGTCGACTGCGGAGCGATCGCCTTCGACGGCACCGGCATGTGCTCGGCCTGTGCCTCTGCGCCACTGGTCGTGGTCCTTGACGGTCTGGTTCGCGATCATTGAAACAGCGCCTGCGCAGTGTCCGCCAGTTCGCCGGGCAGCACTTCGCCCCACAGCAGACTCTCGATCACACGCCAGTGCACCATGTGCATGCCGTCACCCCGGCAAGACCGCACCGTTGCAAAGAGGGTGTGGCGGATGTCGTCGAGAACGCGCTTGCCATTGGCGGCTCTGCGGTACAGGCCTTCGAACCCGAGTGCGATGACGATCAGCAGCAGTTCCAGCAGGTCGACGTGCTCGGCTGGTCTTTTGAGCAGGTTCGCCATGAGCTTGAATACGCTTTCGCCGCCCCTGCCGTCGCCGTGAAACCGAACCGCCAGCAGCCGTCCGGCCCAGGCGTTGACGCCTGCTGCGGGGCCCGTCGCCCAGGCGGACAAACCCGCCGCTTCATCCAGTGCGGTGCATAGCATGTAGCTCGCACCGGTGATGTACTCCTTGCGGATAAACGCATCCACGCACACGGACTGGAAGCCGGCGACCTGGCACACCAGGTCGCTGTGCAAGGTACTGGCGCGGGCTGCGTCAAGCTGCCCGGGCATATGGACCAAGGCCAGCAACAGCGGACGGGCCGCTTCGATCAAAGGGACGCGGGCAGCCTGAACCGCAACCAAACGATCGGGCTGTGGCGATTGGCGCGCGAGGGTCTGCTCGCTTGCAAGGAGAGGCTGGAGTCGGGGCTTGGGAGCGGCCGCTGCGACAAGGCGTTGCGCGGTCTTCTCGAAATGGCAGTAAGCAGCGAGCGTGAACTCTTTGCGCAGGGGCATCAATCCCTCCGCGCCCGCGCTGCAGCCAACGCCTCTGCAGTGCCATAACGCTCCATCAACGCCACCTCATCGGCCTTGCTCAGCCTGCCCTGGGCGCGATAGACCAATGCGGTCATCACGGCCCCCGTCTGCACGGGCTTGTCTTCAGGTTCGCCCAGGCCGCTGTCGCTTTGCCATTCCGCAGGAAAACGCGGCCAGCTGCAGGTGATCTGGCTGCTCATGTGAAAGAAGGTCTCCATGAAGCCGGGCCTGCACTCCTGCCGGTACTGGCTGCAGCTGGGCAAGCCGCAGTAGGTGGTGTAGTCCGGATGCAGGTAGCGTGCGATGCCCTTGAAATTGGCGGGTGCGTCAGCCGGAATGCGGTCGATGGTGGGGCCTGTTTCCATGTACTGGCGGATGTATTCCCACAAATGGGCCGCGCCGCTGGGGCCGGTGACGGCAGGGCCTGCGAACAGGCAGTCTTCGCCTTGGGCCGTGGGGTCGGCGGCATCGAAGGGAGGGTGGTACAGGGCCAGGGCCTTGATGGTCTGCTTGGCTCCGGCACTGGTGCCCTCGGGCTCGAACAGTGCGACCAGCCGATTCCACTCGAACACCGCGTTGCCTCCACAGTATTTGGGACGCAGCACATACACCTTGCGCGTGATCCGATTGAAGCGGATACGACCTCGCGCGAGAGTGAAGAAGCAAGTGCGCATGCCCATGTAGTGGAACCAGGCAAAAATCAGAAAGGCACAAGCCAGGGCGGCGGGAAAACCCAGCAGCCATCCAAAAATCAAATCTCCAACATCAAATTGAGAAGTGAAATACCAAAAGACAATCAACTGCCCAAACAGGACAGGATGAATAGTCATCCCATACCAGAACCAAATAATAAAAAGGGCCGGAAATATCACATAGAAATTTCCGATGCCTGCACGCCATTGCAAATTCCACCCTGAATTGCACAACTCCAAGTAAACATCATTCTGCGCATAGACTGCGCCATTGGGTATCGTGACACCCGATGCACCCGAGCGGTTGATTGGCCATTGCTTCTGGCCTTCAAGGTTGATGTGAGTGCGACTCTTCTCGATAGATTTTCTTAGCGCTATCGCGTAGCTGTTTTCTCGAACGAACATGATTTTCCTCAAGCCAGTTGCAATTCCTTCTGAGCATTAGCCAGGTCTTGCAGTGTTTCCCGCAAGTTGTCATGCATCGGCTTCTTACCTTTGCGCTGCTTGTTCAGAGGAATATCGCGCAACCAGGTAATCCACTTGTCCTCGCTCAAGAGCAGCACAAAAATCGTGCTGCCGATTGCTAACGCGGCTCCCATTAAGCCCAGGGTTGCTGCGGCCGCTGCCCAAGCGATGCCCTCAACACCGAATATCGCGGCACCGGTACCGAGGACGGTGAGTACGGTTCCAATAACAGATGCAGTTTGAGCGCGTGATAGCCATAGTTGCCCTCTGTCTCTAGATTTCACAGCATCCATTCCATCCAGCACCGTTGAAAACACCGCCGCCGGCCCAAGAAATTTGAACGCCGACAGCCGAAGACTCTTGAGATGCAGCGCTTTGATGCTGTCCAAACCTTCGACAAGTGCCGGGTACTTGTAGGCGTCATACCCCTTCACCCCCTTGAAGATCGTTTCTTCATACGCCTTGGCGCGCCAGTCATAGAGGCTGCCGATGCCTTGCAGCAATTGGCCCGCAAGGTCGAAGGCAGTGCGTGCATCGAACTTGGTGCCGAACTGGTTGCCCTTGATGATGGCGGCGCCAAGGTCCATCAGCGCGCCCAGCATCGCTGCACGCGTTCCAGGGGCCGCAGTGCGTGCGCGCTCCAGCGCCGCAGCCTTCCCGGCACGGGTGGCCGGATCTGCAATGGACTTCAGCTTCTTGGCCCGCAGCGCAATGCGCTTGGCGTTCTCTGCAACGTCGGCCTGCAGCTGCGCCACTGCCTTGTTCACGGTGCTGCCCAGGGTGCTCATGCCAGCCAGGGCCAGGTGCTGCACCATGCGTGCTTCCAGTTGCGATGCTTTCCAGCCGCCGATGCCGGTCGCAGCGCGCGCCGAGAGCAGGGAGAACACGTGGCCGGCCCAGGCCGCCTTGCGCAGCATGGCCGGTGCGTCGGCGTTTTGCGCTTCATCGATGAAGCCCAGTGCCTTGTCGCCCAAGGCCAGGCGCCCGGCCATCAATTTGAGGGTCGTCGCCAATGTTTCGGTCATGGCGGCTTCGGGCTCGGCGGGGGGCACCACCGCGGCCGGGGGCTTGGGGTTTTCGAAGTCTTTGTAGGCTGCCAGGAGGGTGTCGCTGTTGAAGCACAGCAGGCGCGACAGCAGGCTGCCGCCCCACGGGTTCATTGCCCGCAGCGCCTCACGCCCGGCTTCGTGCGTTTCCAGGCCTGCCAGGCACTGAGCGAGCTGCAGGCTCAATGCGGCGCCGCCACCGGACTTGTTGATCTTGCCGTCCTGATCGCTGAAACGGCCCAGGGCCGCGAGCAACAGGCTGCCGAACACCCATTTGTTCTGGTCACGGCCGAGCGCGGCCACTCTGTCTTGCGCTTGCTCCTGCCGGATCCTTTGCTCCTGCAGGATGTCGCGTGCCGCAGCCTGGTCGAACCATTGGCTGCACGCGAGCTGAACGGCCGACTGGGCGTTGCCGAGCTCGCGCTGGTGGTTGGCCGTGCGCGCAGCGGTTCGGCGGGCGCTTTCCTTGGCGGCCTCCTGGGGGTCGCGCGGCAGCGGCGCATGAATGCGTGCCGACTCCGCGTAGCCCCGGTCAACGCGAGCGACAGCACCCTGTTGCGCGAGGGCCATCAGACCCTGCGCCCCGATGGCCGTCTGGAACACCCATTCATTGCTCACATCCTTGTGATGCCCTGTCGCACCGGACGCCTGCCAATGGCTATAGCCAGTTTGCGCCTCGGCCTGCAGGTGCCCCAATTCCTGCGCAATGCCAATGGCGTCGTCGCACGCGACGACGGCCCCACCGTTGTCGGTCAGAAATTTGGCGATGTTCTGCAGGCGCTTTCCGTGTGCACCGGCGTAGCCGAGTTGTTTCACGACCGAGGTTTCTTCGACCGTGATTTTTCCGGCGTGTTCGCCCGTGATCAGATAGTGGTCCGTCTCCACAAAGCGCTTGCGCTCATAGTCGCCCCACCCGCGCTCCATCGCATTGCTGCCCATCAAGCCGTACAACTGGGGCTCCAGCGCGTTGCGCACGGCTTCGTCCTCCAGCGCCCTGAATTCGGCCACGCTCCAGCTATTTGCGTCTGGGTTGGGCACTGCGGTGCCGGGCGCGGCCTTGCTGCCGCTGGCCCAGCCGGCCACGTCGAAGCTTTGCGTGTACTTGTCCAGGTCGCTGTCGATGACCTTGCTCAGGTGATCGGGGTCCATCGGGTCGGGGTGGAACAGGTAGTTCAGCTTCGTGACATCCTTGGCGCCTTGGATCCACACAAGGCTTCTGTTGGCACCCCATTCCTGCGGGCTGCACGCGGCAAGGCCTTCGGCCTCTTTCGGGTGATCGACATCGAATCGTGTCAGGTAGCCATGCGAATGCACGGCGTAGCCGAACCATGCGGGAAGCCGGCAGTTGGTTTCGATGCGGATGTACAGATAACCCGCGCGCAGCATGCGCACGTTGTATCGGGCGGTCTGGAGTGCGATGCCGCCTGGCTGGCTCTTGAAACTGCCGCTGGGCTTGAGCTTGTCCAGTGCAGCCGCGCCCTTGTCGGTGCAGCTGTAGGCAGCGGCGTAGCGCGTGAACAGAATCGGCAGTCCGCTTTGGGCGCATTGATCACAGGGGTTCTTGCAGGCCATGGCTTATCTTTTTTTGAGGCTGGATGATCTTGTTCAGAAGCATCGAAAAGCTGGCTTCGGGCCGATCGCGCAACTGGTCTTCAATCTGGCTCAACGCCGATGCCAGGTGCGGCAGGCTCCAGTCCATAGCGCGCGCGGGACCTTCTTTGGGGGCGTGCATCCAGGTGATCCAGACATAGTCTTCAAGGTCGAGGTTTTTCAGGTTCATGCGCGCGGCGTCAGCCAGCATTTGCTGCAAGCTGCCTGGATCGGGCTGGGCCTCGGGCGGTATGTTGTGCTTGGCATAGCTGCGCCAGATCGAATTGGCGTCCGGCGAGACACCCGAGAGAAACCACTGCGCCTCATCGAACAGATCGCGCGGCGATCCGTCCGCTTTCGTTCCGTAGGGAAGCACTGGTGCTTTGGCACAAAACCATCGGGCAGGCTCGGGCCTGTCGCCGAACGGCCCCCAGGGTTGCATCAGCGACCACCATTGAGTGACCGGGCCGAGCCACCGGCTTTGCTGCAGGGGACTCAGCGCATGCCAGACACGCTGCATGACGCGCGGATCCTGGAAGCGAAACAGCACACGTTCTTCTTTGTGGGGGGGCCGTTGGTCGCCCAGGCCGACCCAGTACCTGGTGATGGCCTGCGCCGATTCAGAACTGATGACCACACCGCAGAAGTCCTGTTTGGTGACACGCTCGTTCACCTGCTGCGAAGCGAACGCCAGGCAATGCGCCAACCATTCGCGCAGGTCTCGAGTCCTGAATCCCGGGACGGAGACAACCAACTCTTCGGGCAACTCCAGCAGGCAGGGCGCACGCTCTTCGTGATACTCGAAGTAGCTATCGGGCACGCTGATGCGGTCACGCGCCCATTTGGGAAACTGCTCGCACAGTTCCTGCGCCAGCGGGTTTCCGTCCCAGCGGTTGAACAACAGGTAGGCCCTCTGGGGAAGCGGTTCTTTTCCGGCCTTGCCCCCGAACTCCTTGGGCGAGAGCGCGGTCAGAGCGCCCCAGCCCTCCATCAGCGCGTCGATCAGCTTTTCGCAGAGGGGCGTTTGCCCTCCAGCATCGGCATCGTCGATCATCCGCGCGGCACCGAATTTCCGCCGTTGTCGGCACCGTTTTCCTTGGTCGCACACGCCTTGTCGTTCACGGGCCGGGTGGGCTTTGAGTCCCCCGAAATGAAGCTGTGAACAGCGGCATGGTTGATGTATTTGCCAGTGGTCCCCTTGGTGATGCTGCCGGCGCTGTACTCGCCATAGCTGCCCCCGCCATTGATCGTCAGTCGGGTCTTGGCCGTGATGTTGATGATGTCGGCAGTCAGCTCGATCTTGTCTTTGGCGAGCATCCTGATGGAGTTTTCGAGTGCCTTGATCTCGATGTCGGCCCGGGCGGCAATCACCTCCATGCCGCTTTGCATGGCGTAGACCTTGAACGCCTCGAGCGCAACCGCGATCAGGCTGCCGCCGCTGTTGATGCTGGTGTGCGCGGAACTGGTGATTTGTGTGTGTTCGACGCTGGCGATGTGCGTGGATCCGCCCGAGGTAACGGCGATGCCACTCGGGCTGGCAAGCACCAGATGGGGGTCGGCCAGCTCGGGAAACTGCCCTTCCCGCGGGTTGCCACCACTGCCCTTGATGGTGTCGTTCTGCTTCCCGAGGGCCTTGGCGACGGCATCCTGATCACCTTTGATCTGGGCTTTGCTGGTACGGGCCGCATCGGATTGGCCTTCGATCAGATCGCGGGCCAGCACAAGGCGCGGAACGGCGTCGCCCAAGTCTTTGGCATGGCCGGCGGCATCCACGCGAGCCTCGGTGGTGATGAGCATGCCGTCAGCTGCGCGCATGACGCCATGGCCGTCGGTACGCAGCTCATAGCCTTGACCGCGCCGGTCCTTGCGCCCGCCATGGTCTTCAACGCGGGTGATGGAGCCCAGGCTCAATGAGCTGGACTGGTAGTCGCTCTTGAGCTGGGCCTGGATTTCCCCGGCCGTGTCGTCCAGGACAAGCTGATTGCTGCGCCCGGCAGAGCTGTTGCCGCCACCGCCCACAAGTTCGCGCGAGCGAAACCCCGACAGTGCCGCCTGATCAGGCAGTTTGTATGGCGGCATGTTCATCTGGTTGTAAACACGACCTGTGCAGATGGGCAGATCGGGGTCGCCGCCGAAGAAATCGATGACGACTTCCTGGCCGATGCGCGGGAGGTGCATCGCACCGAGTTGATTGCCGGCCCAGGCCGCGCTCACGCGCACCTTGCACGAACTGTTCTGATTGAACTGGCCGTCGCGGTCCCACGGAAACTGGACTTTGATGCGGCCGTATTCGTCGGTCCAGATGTTCTGGCCGACGGGGCCGACGACAACCGCATTCTGTGGGCCACCCGTCCTGGGCTTGGGGCGGGTGAGCACGGGGCGCAACTCTTCTGTGACCGGGTGCACCGTGAAGTCGACGCTCACCGCCCAGTTCTGCGAGCGACCGGGGGCAGCGCCCTTGATCTGGCTCTCCTGCCCCGTGTCTTCGATCGCGAAGTTCGTGTGCAGGATCAGGTATTCCGCATTTGCACTCTCACGCGGATGCTTTTGCATGCGGAACGTGCAGCCCGGCACCATGCCTCGCAGGTGGCCTGCGGCATGTGCGCGGGCGCCATGGGTGCGCAGGTGCTGCATGCGCAGCCGAGCGAAGGCCTGCGCTTCGGTGGACGGCTCATTGGGGCCGGTGCCCCCCGCCTCCGGTTGCACGAAGTGGCTGCCTCCCACACTGGCGTGATACTGGTACACCTCGCCGTTGGCATGGCTGGTCGAGCGTGGCGCACTGTTCTGGCCGATCAGCCTGGCCTTGCTGCGTGTGTAGTCGTAGTCTCTGGTGGCGTAGGAGCCGCTGGTGAGTTGGTTGTGCACCGCGAAGCGATGGATGTATTCCGCGTCGGTCTTGTACCCGGGGGTATGGAATTCGACGTTCGCGTAGGCGGCGCTCGGGCATTCCCTGTAGGCGGCCATCGCATCCGACAAGACCAGGCGATGGGCGCCGTCGCTGTGCTCGAAGTGGTAGTTGATGCCGTACTCCTGGCACAGGCGCTCGAAGAACTCGAAGTTGCTCTCGTTCCATTGCACGCAGTAATCGCGAATCGGATAGGTGTCGTACAGCCTCTTTTCCACGGGGAACGAATAACTTCCCAACACCTGATCGAGCGTTTGGACGACCGTCTGGTCCTGGTAGATCTTGCAGTCGCAATTCAGCGTCGCCAGGTGCAGCCAAGGTCGAATGATGAAGCGGTAGACCACATGGCGGCCAGCCTCGCCTTCCATGACGGCATCCGTCACGATGCCGCTGATCTGTCGCACCCCTGCGCCGGTACCGTAGACACTGGAGCCAACGGTTCCGGCCAGCAGTTCGCCAGAGCCATCAAGTTCGATCAGGCAGGTAACTGCTTGCCCAATGAAGCCGTCGAGATTGAAATCGGCCGCGCCGCTCGCACCGAGATTCAGCGCATCGGGGGTCTTGAGGACGAGTTCGTATTCGAAGAGGCCGTTCACGCCTTCGCGACCGGCGAGCCGCACGGGCATCAATGCGGGCAGCCCCAGGCTCAAGGGGATGGCGGTGCTGATGACGGAGAGGGTTTGAGGCACTGGCGGCAGACCTGATGGATGGCAATCCAAAAAGTCTGGGCCACACAGAACCCGCACATTCACAAACAATAGTCAAACGACCTGCACCGCGGCAATGGGCAGGCAAGAGTGCGAAAAATTCACGCCTCAAGAATCGGGACTCTTGCCCATTGGCCCAGGTCGTCTCCATGCGCGGAGCACAACGCGCAGCAACGCCGCGTCACGGCGCCAGATTTATCGCCGCTCAGGCGGCCACGGCTTCCCGTGCCGGCGTCGCCTTCGACGGCACCGGCATGTGCTGTGCCCAGTCGATGATTTCCAGCGTGCCGTCCGCATGCTCGGCCAGTGCCGTGAGGCTTTCCACCCAGTCGCCGTCGTTGCAATAGAGGATGCCGTCGATGTCGCGCATCTCGGCATGGTGGATGTGGCCGCACACCACGCCCTGCGCGCCGCGCTTGCGGGCCTCGCGCGCCACGGCGTTCTCGAAGTCGCCCACGTAGCTCACCGCCCGCTTCACCTTGCCCTTGAGGTACTTGGAGAGCGACCAGTACGGCAGCCCCATGCGCGCGCGCAGCGAGTTGAGGTGGCGGTTCAGCTTGAGCGTGAATTCGTAGAGCGAGTCGCCCACGTAGGCGAGCCACTTGGCGCACTGGATCACGCCGTCGAACAGGTCGCCGTGAATGATCCACAGCTTGCGGCCATCGGCGGTCTCGTGGATCCATTCGTCGGCCACGTCGATGCCGCCGAAGTTGTGATTGAGGTACTTGCGGGCGAACTCGTCGTGGTTGCCCGGGATGAAGATCACGCGCGTGCCCTTGCGCGCCTTGCGCAGGAGCTTCTGGATCACGTCGTTGTGCGCCTGCGGCCAGTACCAGTGGCGCTTGAGCTGCCAGCCGTCGATGATGTCGCCGACCAGGAACAGGGTCTCGCACTCGGTGTGCTTGAGAAAGTCGAGCAGCGCACGGGCCTGGCAGCCGGGCGTGCCCAGGTGCAGGTCGGAGATCCAGAGGGTGCGGAAGTGCAGCGGTGGACGCTGGCGATCGTCGTCCTCCAGGTCCACCGTTGCCGGGGGCTGGGTCGCGGTGTCGCGCCATGCGCGAAGGAAAGCGTCGTCGCGTTGCATGGACGGGTAGGCTCCCACCCGCGCATGACGCTGCGATGGCACACCCGCGACATCCCGGTGACGCGTGGCCCCCGCGCAACGCCACAATCGCGCGATGCGACCTGGCCAGATCATCGTTCTTGCGACCCCCGTGTTCCTCCTGCTGATCGCGATCGAATTCGCGGTGGGCCGCGCACGGGCGCGCCGCGGCACGGGGCACGACACCTACCGGCTGGCCGATACGGTCAACAGCATCGGCCTGGGCATGCTGAGCCAGATCAGCGCGGTGCTCACCGGGCTCTTGCGCATCGGCATCTACACCGCGGTGTATTCGGCCGTGGCGCTGTTCCCCAAGGAGGCCGCGAGCGACTTCTGGACCACCTGGTACGGCTGGCTGCTGGCGCTGGTGTTCTACGATTTCTGCTACTACTGGCTGCACCGCATGGGCCACGAATCGGCGGTGCTGTGGGCGGCGCACGTGGTGCATCACCAGAGCCAGCACTACAACCTGTCGACCGCGCTGCGGCAGACGTCGAGCGGGGCGCTGCTCGGCTGGATCTTCTATTTGCCGATGGCGGTGGCCGGCGTGCCGCCGCTGGTGTTCGTCGTGGTGGCGCTGATCGACCTGCTCTACCAGTTCTGGGTGCACACCGAGCAGGTGGGCAAGCTCGGCTGGTTCGACCGCTGGTTCTGCTCGCCGTCGAACCACCGGGTGCACCACGCGGTGAACGACCGCTATCTCGACCGCAACTACGGCGGCGTCCTGATCGTGTGGGACCGTCTGTTCGGCACCTTCCGCGAAGAGGACGAACGCTGCGTCTACGGCACGCGCGGCGAGCTCAAGAGCTGGGACCCGCTGTGGGCCAATGCCGAGGTGTACTGGGCGCTGGCCAAGGACTCATGGCATGCGCGCAGCTGGGCCGACAAGCTGCGCGTGTGGCTCAAGCCGCCCGGCTGGCGCCCGGCCGACGTGGCGGCACGCTTTCCGAAACCAGCCTTCGACATCGCGAAAGTCACGCGCTACGAGCCGGTGGTGAGCCAGCCGGTGCAGTGGTTCGCGGGCGTGCAGTTCTTGCTGATGCTGGGCGGCGTGGTGGTCTTCCTGTGGTTCTCGGACGACATGCCGCTGCCGCAGGCGGCCGTGTGGCTGGCCACGTTGACGTCCGTCCTCTGGGCCATCGGCGCGGTGCTGCAGGGGCGGCTGTCGGTCACCGAAGTGCTGCTGGTCGAGGCCGCGGCGCTGGCGACGGCGAGCGCGGCGTTGGGCATCGACTGGCTGCATCACATCTGCAAGCCGCTGGCGCTGTCGCTCGCCATCGTCTTCGCTGCGCGGCGCGCGATGAAGGCGGGCGGCGTGACGCGCTTCGATGGATTGCTGCTGGCCGGCCTGATCGCCTCATTGGCGGGTGACGTGTTGCTGATGGGTTCGGCAGCGTTGTTCGTGCCCGGGCTCGTCTGTTTTCTGCTCGCACACCTGGCGTACATCGCGCTGTTCCGCATCGGCGTGGGCATGTTCCCGCGCCGCGCGATGCTGGCTGCGACGCTCCTGATCGGCGCGGGGATGTACGCGTTTCTCTGGCAGGGCGGGCTGCCGCCTGCGCTGCGGATTCCGGTCGGGGTCTACGTGGTGGTGATCGCCTGCATGGCGGCACAGGCGATCGGGCGCGCGGCGGTGCTGCGCGAAGCCGATCCGTCCGCGGTGTGGGTGGCGGTGGGCGCGTGCTTCTTCATGCTGAGCGATGCACTGCTGGCGACCAACCGTTTTGTCTCGCCGCTGCCGCTGGCGCAGTTGTGGGTGCTGGCGACTTATTACGCGGCGCAGATTCTGATCGTGCGGCACGTCCGCCGGCGGGGCGCATAAGCCTGCAGTTGCTCCCACGAGCGGCCGGGACCGCCGGCCTGCTTCGATCACGGAACTTGCGTCCATCGAAGAAGCGCCAGCTTCGTGAACTACGCCCAAGCGCAGGAAGCCAGCCGCTCTCCACAATGTCCCACCAAAAAATCCTGGGAGGGAACAGTGGAGAGAAAAATCATCGTGGTGGGCGATCCGCCCGCGCCCGGAGGCCGGGTGCTGCCCTACGGCGGACCCACTGCCGAAATTCATGGTCATCAGGTCGCACTCATCGGAGGACGCGCGTACTGCGAGGGATGCCACAGCGTCGGCATCATCGCGAAGGCAGGCGGACCGCGGCGCATGCAATTCCTTGGAGAAGTGGCACTGGAGGGCGACGTGGTGATTTGTCACTGCCCGATTCCTCCTGCGCTCGTGGCCACGATGCAGCAATCGGCGCATTTCGATGACGGCATGACCACCGCAGCGGGAGCGTTCAACGCCAGCGCGATCCCATCACAGGGATGGTTCTCTGGAGATGCCGCAGCCGTTGCGGCGAGCAAGAAGCTGGTCGATGCGGCAGTGAGCCACCCACCCGAGGCTGAGCAGACGGAAAACATCTGCCCGAACATGACCAACAAAGAGTTCGCAATCAAGGTCTTGGGGCTGCGAGACCTTGCCGTTGGCCTGGTCGAGAAACGCGTCAAAGACCTGGCCGCGTGGGGAAAGCCTGAGCGAGAACGCGTGACCAAGTGGTTCGGCCAGAGCGATGAAGATTTGCGACGCCACCTGGACACGGGCCTGAAAGCATGTATCCGTGTACTAAAGGGGCTGACAGAAGCCAACTTCGTTCGCTACTCGGAGGAAGCGATGCGAAATGTCGGCTGCATCCCTTCAGGCAATATCGGCCACCTTGCCGCCGAAGTGTGCAAGCCCGACCTCAAGACGCGCACGATCGGAATAGGGCTTCCGTTTTGCGAGCTTCCCGACATTTCCTACAGAATCGACTCGAAGCTGGCCACCATCCTCCATGAGGTGACTCACTTTGATGACGTGTTTTCGTCGAACGATACGGTCTACCAGATGACGCAGAGCCTGAAACTGATGGCATCCAATCCCAACGCGGCAAGGGCCAACGCGGACAGCGTCGTAGGGTTCGTTCTGTATGCCGACTAAACCTTTCTTCTTTGTCCTGACCGTCCTGATCGGGTCGAGCATCGGCAATTCCGCGCAAGCATGCAAGCCACCATTGATGATCATGCTGGCCTTTGATGAGGGCTCCGCGACCTTGGGCCGGGATCAGGTCGTTCTGCTGGCCAACAAGCTGGATCACTTCCGTCGCCTGTACCCGCACCTGGAGGCTGCAGATATCGAGGGCGTTGCACGCGACACTGCCCCCGATGCGAAGCAGCTGGCACAACGCCGAGCCCTGGAAGCGGCGCGTGCAGTTCGCGTTCTTTTCGATGGAGCGAAGTTGCATGTCTCGTCGAATGTCTACCCGCCCGCGTGGTCGACCCTTGACGGCAACTACGCAGGCATCAACATGGCGCCGCCCATGAAAGACATCCCCAACTGCTTGCCGGTGCCGATTCCCGGTTTCAAGCACTGAATGTGCGGCGCTCCACTGCCCTGACTCTCGCGGAACGAGAGGCGGTGAAGACCTACTCCGCGCAGCGCTGGATTTCCACCGTCGAGTGGCGGATTTCCTCGTGCATCGAGAAGCAGGCGCGCACCTCGTCGGCGGTGAGCGTGAGTGAGTGCGTCACCACCGTGAGCGCGCAGGCATAGGCGTCGCGGCCCACGCGCCAGACGTGCAGGTCGGCCACGCGGGTCTCCGAAGCGGCCAGCGTGGTCTCGACGCCTTCGCGGATCTCTTCGGTGACCGGGTGGTCCATCTCGCGGTCGAGCAGCACCTTGCCGGTTTCCTTCAACAAGCCCCGGGCCCAGCTGGCGACCAGCACCGCGCCGACGATGCCCATCGCCGGGTCGAGCCAGGCCCAGCCGTAGAACCAGCCGCCGAGCAATGCCGCGATGGCGAGCACCGAGGTGGCGGCATCGGCCACCACGTGCAGGTAGGCGGAGCGCAGGTTGAGGTCGTGGCCGTGTTCGTGGTGATCGCCGTGAGCGTGACCGTGGTGGTGATGCCTGTGATCGTGCCCATGGTCATGGTGCGTGCCGCCCAGCAGCCGCGCGGAGACCAGGTTGACCACCAGCCCCAGCACCGCCACCGAAATCGCCTCGGGGTAGTGAATCGCCGAAGGCGACCACAGCCGCTCCAGCGAGCCCACGACCATCAGCGCCGCCACGCCGAGCAGCAGCAGCGCGCTCGCGAAGCCGCCGAGCACCTCGATCTTCCAGGTGCCGAATGCAAAGCGCGGGTCGCGCGCATAGCGGCGCGCGGCCGCGTAGGCGAACGCGCTCAGGCCGATGGCCAGCGCGTGCGAGCTCATGTGCCAGCCGTCGGCCAGGAGCGCCATCGAGTTGAACCACCAGCCGGCGCCGATCTCGATCACCATCATCGCGGCGGTGATCCACATCACAAGGCGCGTGCTGCGCTCGGCGGAGGCATTGCCGGCGCCGAACTGGTGGTCGTGCTGCCAGGCGCTCAGGTCGTGGGTGTGCATGGGTCTTCAGACTCCGAAAAGGTCCTGTCCGTCCGAACGGCTCGAAGGCGGCGTCACGCCCAGGTGCCGGTACGCCGCGAGCGTGGCGATGCGCCCGCGCGGCGTGCGCTGCAGGTAGCCCTGCTGGATGAGATAGGGCTCGATCACGTCCTCGATGGTGTCGCGCTCCTCGCCAATGCTGGCCGCGACGTTGTCCAGACCGACCGGGCCGCCGTCGAAGCGGTGGATCACGGCTTCGAGGAGCTTCCTGTCCATCAGGTCGAAGCCCTGCGGATCGACGTCGAGCATGGCGAGCGCCTTGTGGGCGATTTCCTCGGTGATGCGGCCGTTGCCCTTGACCTCCGCGTAGTCGCGCACGCGGCGCAGCAGGCGGTTGGCGATGCGGGGCGTGCCGCGCGAGCGGCGGGCGATCTCGAAGCCGCCGGTGTCGTCGGTTTCCACCTTGAGGAGGCGGGCGCTGCGGGTCACGATGAGCGCCAGTTCTTCAGGCGTGTAGAACTCCAGCCGCGCCACGATGCCGAAGCGGTCGCGCAGCGGGTTGGTCAGCATGCCGGCGCGGGTGGTGGCGCCCACCAGGGTAAAGGGCTGCAGGTCGAGCTTGATGCTGCGCGCCGCGGGGCCTTCGCCGATCATGATGTCGATCTGGTAGTCCTCCAGCGCGGGGTAGAGGATTTCCTCGACGACCGGGCTCAGGCGGTGGATCTCGTCGATGAAGAGCACGTCGTTCGGCTCGAGGTTGGTCAGCAGCGCCGCGAGGTCCTTGGGCTTCTCGAGCACCGGGCCCGAGGTCTGGCGCAGGTTGACGCCCAGCTCGGCCGCGATGATGTGCGACAGCGTGGTCTTGCCGAGGCCGGGCGGGCCGAACAGCAGCACGTGGTCGAGCGCCTCCTTGCGCTTGCGCGCCGCGCCGATGAAGATTTCGAGCTGCTCTCGCACCTTGGCCTGGCCGACGTATTCGTCGAGCAGCTTGGGGCGAAGGGCCCGTTCGATGGCCTCCTCGTTGGGCGAGGCGGGGGCTGCGGACACCACGCGTTGGGGCGCAGGGGCGAAATCGTCGGTCTGGATGGTCATTGGATAGGGGGCTGCGAGGGCAAGTTTAGTCCTTGCCACGCTGGCAGAATGCTTCGACAACATAACGAGTGAGGGAAGCCAGAACGTGTCGATCTACGAACTGAAGCCGCGTTTCCAGGCCCTGCTGCGGCCGCTGGTGGTTCGCCTGCATGCCATGGGCGTCACGGCCAACCAGGTCACGCTGGCGGCGTGCGTCGTGTCGGTCGTGCTCGGGCTCTGGCTTTTCTTCGCGGCGCCCTCGCTGGCGGCCTTCGGACTCATCCCGGCGTGGATGTTCCTGCGCATGGCCTTCAACGCCATCGACGGCATGCTGGCGCGCGAGCACAACCAGCAAAGCAAGCTGGGCGCCTTCCTCAACGAACTGACCGACGTGGTCTCCGACGCCGCGCTCTACCTTCCCTTTGCGCTGGTGGCGCCCTTCAGCCCGTTCTGGGTCGGCACGGTGATCGTGCTGGCCGGGCTGAGCGAATTCGCCGGCGCGCTCGGCCCCACGGTGGGCGCCTCGCGCCGCTACGACGGGCCATTGGGCAAGAGCGACCGGGCCTTCGTGTTCGGCGCGCTCGGGCTCTACGTGGCGCTGGGCTGGCCGCTGGCGGGCTGGACGGCCTGGCTGATGCCGCTGCTGGCGGCGCTCGTGGCCTGGACCACCGTCAACCGCATCCGCCGCGCATTGGCCGAGGCCGATGCAGCCGGTCGCTGAACATACATACCAAGACAGGATTCACAGGGACTCAATGACAGACACCACCCCACGCATCGCACAAGAGCTGCACTTCCAGACGCACGACGGCGAATCGCTTTTCTACCGCCGCTGGCCGGCCACGGGCGCCGTGCGCCGCGGCGCCATCGTGCTGTTCCACCGCGGCCACGAACACGGCGCGCGCATGGCGCACCTGGTCGACGAGCTCGACCTGCCCGACTTCGACTTCTACGCCTGGGACGCGCGCGGCCACGGCCGCTCCCCGGGCCAGCGCGGCTACAGCCCGAGCTTCGGCACCTCGGTGCGCGACGTGCAGACCTTCGTGCATCACATCGGAACGGCGCACGGCGTGGCCGAGCAGGACATCCACGTCGTCGCGCAGAGCGTGGGCGCGGTGCTGATCGCCACCTGGGCGCACGACTACGCCCCCAAGGTGCGCGGCCTCACGCTGGC
>Ga0157370_10001914_pt1 | contig 25602 bp, 22 predicted proteins | sample C35metaG_FD_113463 | JGI IMG/M metagenome (GOLD analysis project Ga0157370, IMG submission 113463) | Corn rhizosphere microbial communities from Kellogg Biological Station, Michigan, USA - C3-5 metaG | ecosystem: Host-associated > Plants > Roots > Rhizosphere > Soil | place: USA: Michigan...
CTGAAGAGACAGTATCAAGATGGGTGAACAATCATAGACAACCGTCTGTGAACGATCTAAACGAGATCGCCGAATTTCTTAGAGTTGATATAAGGGAGTTACTATATCCGAGTGATTGGAGTAGTAGTCAAATTGAAGGTTTCAAAGTAAAAAAATAATGCATAATGTATATACACCACTTTAAAAAAGCTTGGGTCCGTGCAGTAGTTGCTTTCTTATTGGGAGGCGTGCTTAGGGAAGCTATATTTATTTCAACTGGCGCCCCAAACAGACCGAGAGGAGAAAATTATGACCTTATCACATTAATGTGCCTATTCAATTTACGAATAATGCGACAATATTAAATAATATTTAGGTAAGATTCCATAGCTCGCTTGCCTGTATCAAGGTATTTACTAAAAATATAACCCACAACAGAGACAAATGCAATCTAAACTGATTCCGGCACTATGTTAACAAATTATTAATTTTTAAATCCCGGAAAGATGAGCACAAAAATGACCTAACGTTTCTACCACTACCCTATAATATTCGTGCTTCCTGCAAACCATATTAAACGGAATTATCCGGTTTTTTAGCAAAAAAGCTTCTCTTTGTAATCGCCTTATGATTACCTTTGTACAACAACGCCATGCCTAATTTATCAAATAAAATCACGCCGATATTGGCCAATAGTCTCGCAAGAAGCTATTCTCCATTACTTTATCCAAAGAAGTTGCGTGAACTTTTGGAAGCCATTGTCCCTGGAAGCAATTACGCTGCTTTTGATAAATACTCATTACACCTGGAGATCAATAGGTTACTCTGCGGAAATTACAGGGGCGAGGAGCTGGTCAAATACCAAATTGCCAAACGCTACCTGCTAAAGGACACCGTTGCTGCATTCGAGATCAGAGTCGGAGAAAGCCGTGCAGATTTTGCGAGCATTAATGGTGTCAGCCGCTGCTACGAAATCAAGACCGCACTGGACAATCTGGACAAACTTGAAAAGCAGAGCCTGGACTACACCAGTGTTTTTGAATACAACACAATTATATTGGATGAAAAACATCTGTCAAAGGCGGAGCGCGACCTACCTGCCGGATATGGTATTATGGTCATTGGCAAAAACTCGCTCAAGCAGTATCGCAAAGCTGTAAAAAATGATAAAATCTGTCCACTATGTCAACTGGAGATGTTAACGGCGAAAGAGATCACATTATTTTTCGGAGGAAAAAGGGGTGACCTGGAAATCATTTCTCAGGGAACCAACCCTGCAATGATCAATAAAAAGTTTAAACTGGCCCTGAAAAAACGGTACCAAGATAAATGGAATTTTGTGCGCGAACATCACGGACAGATCCTCCCCATTGACTTCCAGTTTTTCTTCAGCACACAGGAACAGCCATCATTGCTTTATCAGCGGAATTTCTAGATATTTCCCTGATCGATCAATGTCTTGATTGAATGAAGGTAGTGCATAATTGAAATCCATTTGTATTTAGCCTGGTTCTTCGCAGGTTCTTCATTTTGACTGATCCTCACCAAGCGGTCATAACCCGGATTCTCATTCACATATTCTGATCCGGTATTTACCCAATGCTGCACATATCCGCTGTTTAACACCGCCGGAATAATCGTGGTTTCAAATTCGGAAAGGTTTTTCGTGGGACCACGGTATCCATAATACAGATTATCATCAGGGTTGTAGAATACCATGCCGGGACTGATGCCACCACCGGCATTCAGATCATCACGCTTTACACCCGCATAATCCCCAAAAGCGTCAAATCCATACTGTGGAAGAGAAAAAAGTTCCATCAAACTGTTGTCTGCCAGGGAAATTACCTGTTCATGCTCCAGATCAACATTCTGGATATCGGTATTGATCGCACTTCTGATTACTACCTGAAAATTTTCCTCAAAAATATCCCTTAAGTATTTGCGGTGTTTTTTCACTATCGGATTTGTAATACTGGTCTTTTCCAGATCATAGATAATGATATCATCTTCCCTTAACTGAAGCTGTTGAAGCTGCTCGAATGCCATATCAAAACGTTCATTGTAGATCCGGAAAGCGAGCTGGGGAAAAATGTCGGATAGCCCCTCAAACTGCCTGATCAATGTATCGATTTCTTCAGATATGGGCTCCAGTATAGATATAACGGGAATTAATTTCTCGGTCATTGCAGAAAACTGTGTGTAAAATGCAATCCTTGCCTCCAGCCTACTGATTGTTGAAAGGAAAAATGTCCTCACCTCGGAGCTGGTACTCACCTTTGGTGCCAGATAAATGGGCAAATCGACCAATACCTTTTCAGCCTTGATATTGGCTATGATATCTGAATAGATCTGAAAAGAGCTACGCTGGTTATCCTTTCGGTCCTTTTCCTTAATAATTTCAATCAAGGGTACCATACGGTCACCAAAATCGAATTTCTGCAGCACATCGATCTCCTGCTGCCTTGCCCTGAGAACGGGAAAATATCTGTATTCCATGTTAATTTATCTTTAAATCTCTGATCGCAAAAAGCTCCTCTTCCTCCCAGGTTTCGGCAAGTTCATACCTTTCCTGGTTCTGAATATAGTCTTCCAAAAAAGCATCAAACTTCTCTGCCGTCCATTTATATTTAGCATACACCTTTGCAATTCCATTATACTTGTTCAACGCAGCACTTATCTTTTCATGGCACATCATAAGGTAATCCTTTTTTCCCGCACTATCCTCAAAATTCTGGATATGTACATAGCCGTTTATGAATCTCAGCCCTTCCTCCTCAACTAGTAGCCTATCCAGCACCGATTCCTCATCTGAACTGAAATTTCCCAAATTACGCATCTGCAAGATAACAGAATAAAAAGATTCAGATACGATCACCCGCGGATGCACTGCCGTCTCACTTTCCAACCTGTACGCATTTACCAATGGTACGCCAACGGCCATATCACGGCTATCTAAAAACCAACCTGCATCCACCCCTCCCCTGATAAAATACCCCTCCCTGATAAATTCATAGTTCAACAGGTTTACCAACTGTAGCATCTCCAAAAAAAGCGTTGGCTGCTCGGTTTCCTCAACCACATAGTCAATGGTTACGCAGATGTTATCACTGAAAAGATAATGATTGCAGCTTTTCTCCCGGATCCATCTCACCGAATCCTGAAATATCTGCAATAACCTGTTCAATGTCGGCGACTCATGGTACAGTTCATCTTCCGGACTGTCATTATCCATGGCCTCTTTCTCAAAATCGGGCAGCATATTGCTAAAACCCAATATATCGATAAAAACTACAATCTGTTTGGTGTATTTCGGCACAACTTAGTATCTGTTACTATAAATATAATAAAAAATTACCACAATCATTCCCTAAAGCTCTGATCAATCAGCAAGGCTTCCAAAGACATAGCCTATCGAGTCTAAAATACCAATAATCAACAACTCTGTCTTCCAGCCAAATCTACCTTTAAAAAAGCCTGGATGATTATCGTATTACATTTTTTTTGATTACAATTGTTCATGAACAGTAATGGAAACATTAACCTAAAATAACGCCCACGAGATTGATGCTATCCAACTTCGCAGGATTGGAGATCTTTCCTATCACGAAGGACCGTTATTGGTTCTTTACGAATATACCCAGAATAATCACTTATATTTCCTGGATTGGGTTGACCGTGATTCAAATGCCAACCGTTAGTTGATGTACCGGGTTTCTGCTGGTGAGGTATTAAGATTATTAATAACTAGATTTCCCATCTGGAACTGATCAAAAAACACCAACATCATGGTTTTTCATCATTGACATCCAACAGGGCGACACTTGTTGAAAGCATAATCAGGAATTTATCAGTAGTGCCTGAAGTCTATTTACCGGATACTGATGTCGTTTTTGAAAAGAATGACTGTAAGCATTACCCGCTGATAAAAGAGGCGGTGATGAACTCTCTTGGAAAGTCCAAACAGGAAAATAGCTTTGATTCGGCGAAAGTCGAAGACTTTTCATCCTCTTGGCAAAAGATCGCCTCATGCTTTTTACCTTAATTATATAACGCATAAACCAGTTAACTTTTATTAACCGATTTCTCAAACCCTGCAAAGGTATCCTCTAATTCTTCAAGGCTATTGAAGCCATATCTTGTATGTTCCCTCTGTAAGAAACCTTCTAAGGCTGCCAAGCCTTTTGCAAGCGTGCTCTCTCTCAATGAAATCAAGCATTCGTTGTTGGTGAGAAACAACTCCCTCATATCCTTTGACCAGTTCGGGTGATCCTGTGAAATCCTGCTTCTCAAATCCAAGAACTGCTGACTGATGAAGTCTTGCAAATTCTGAGTTAAGCGCTCTCTCTTCCTCCTCAAATCTTCCAGGTAAGGCATCTCTAGCGCTGAGTTCTCTTTGGACAGCTGCTTCTGCTGATCTTTCAAGTTCTCGATATTTTCTTGTAATTGCCATTCTAGCTTGTTCATTTCGGAGCGGTTCAGTGCGCTGATAATCGAGTTCTTCTCCAAGTTGTTTTTCAAGTGATTCTCTATCAGACTTAAATCTGACCCTAATTGTTTCTCGTAGTTCTGCATACTTTCCTTCAAGTCCATCTCTATATCCTGCGATTTCTCCAATTCTTTCTTCTCCCTCTGCAATACCCTGTTCAGCAAGCTCTCTTTGTCCAATGTAAGCTGTTCTTCTTTTTTCAAAATCTGCTCCCATTCCTCCATTTTTTTTGATTGTGCGCTCGATTCTAAGCTCAAGAAGTTTCTGGTCTGCGCTAAGCGATTCATTTTTTGATAAATATCTTCTTTCCAGGTCTCGGTAGCTTGTTCTCTCCATCTCGATTGATTCTTCAACTGCAAAGATTTCTCCTGTAATTCTTCTTCCTGCTTTTGTTTCTGCATCTCCCAGGCTTGTCTTATATGCGTCTTTTGCTTGCTCAAATTGACTTCGTAATCCGATTGATACTTGTTCAATTCTGCTAATTTCATCTCTGATTGCTCCATGAGCAGTTCTATATTGTTCCGACTGTAGGCAGACGTTAATTCTTCGTATAAGGTTTCTAATCTGTGCCTTTCGGCAGGTGAGAGATTCTGCAAAAAGTCCTCTTTGCTCTTCATCAACAAATCGTATTCCCGGTTCAGGTCCGTCGGGTAAGTGTAGGTATTGGGTATTTTGCTGTTCATAATTGAAAATCCATTTGGTTCTTGATGAGGTATGAAGTGCCTCGGTTATGCTTTCGGGTGAATCAACCGGAATCTTTACTGAGATCGCATCGATGCCAAGGCTGAGAAATTTTAGCTGGTCAGATTCAATGAGTTTGTGTTTGGATACCAATTGAATGATCAATACAGGTATCCCTCTTTCATTAAAAAATACAACATCCGCCACCAGAATCCTTGTTCCGGCATTTTGGGTATTCCGGCCCCACCTGATATTACCATTCTGGTCCTCATAGAATTCGATCTTGACAGAAACGCTAGCTGCTTCGATAAATTTCGCTTCGGCAATAAGCATGGCCTTATCCTTTTGCTGTGCAGAAAACTTATAAAGTGCGGGAACTTTTACCCGTTTGGACCTCAGCAGAACCTCAGTTGCCAGCTTACGCCGGTAGTCTTCGTCGGTATATGTACATTTTTTCCCCCCGACCACATCCGTAGCCACATGCCTGAAAAATTGTTTTCTATTCTGTATCTTCGTCTTTACAGCCTCCATTTCCCTTTCACACCCCATACAGAAATACCCCTTTCTTCCGCTCGGGACATCAGCAACAAACACCTCTATACCCAACTTGTTTTTGGCATAGGTGTTCTGTGATTCTTGAACTGCCTTTGTATCTATCATCCTTTAATAAATTAACCCAGCCTTAAAATAATGAAAATAGATTAGCTAATCTACCCTCCTATTATTCATTTTTAAATGGTGGCTGCACGAGCTAGGAGATTGCTTAGATCTTCTTCAATTTTAGTGATGCCAAGACTTTTGATTTCTTCCATGGCTGCAGCATGGCACTTTTTAAGTTTCCTCCCACTCCCACATGGGCACAACCCGTTTCTGCCCAATTTTGAAGGCTGAAGTAATGTTTGAAGCACACGTATTGTCTCTTGCATGCTTAGTCCGTGCATCTCTTGATAATATTGGACCACGCCCTCAAAATGATGGGCATATTCCCCGGCAACATAATCACCACCACCCAGCTTAATGAGCTGGTTGGCAAAATAGCTGTAGATCTTTGCAGCGATAAAATCGGCAAGGAATATACCCTTTCTGGAAAGTACCAGCAGGTTATGCTCAATATCATAACAGCAAACCCCTCCTTTGGAGATATGCCAGTCAATATCCCGCGGCAAGATTTTACTGGTTTCAAAAAGTAGTGGTATACAGTACGGGTATGCCCTGGGAACCAAAATGATGAGTTCAAAGGTTTCCCAGTATACCCCATCCTCATCACATATATCAAGCGAACCTGTAACCAGCCAGGCTTTAAATTTTTCGCTCCACACGTATCCAAGTTTTGGAAACCGCTCCTCAACCTCTCTGAAATCCCGTTCAAAAACGGACTTAATCTTCATTGAATCCAAAATAGGGCTTACAGGGAGCAGCTAAGGGGGCGAGTTTGGAAACATCCTTATTGGCGTGAACCACCTGCTTAGATCTCAACTGTAAATTCCCGAGATAATCAGTGGCAATAAAATCCTGTTTCTTTAAAAACCTCAGCCAGTTGAAATCATACTGCGTGTAATAAAAAGACTCATCCGGGATCCTAAAAATGTAGCGGTCCGATTCGCTTCCAGTTCTGGAACAGACGGTACTGTAAAAACCCTGAAATGCCGGGCTTTCCTTTTTCACGTGGTCACCGATCACAATGCCGTTGCTTGTGGCTGAGGACTGCATTTTACTGGCAAGACTGGTGTGCAAACTGCAGGTTGTTACCTCGCTTATCGATCCGATGCCCGCCATTCCCCATACCACATCCCGGTCATACCCCAGATCGATCCCGATCCTGGTAAAGATTTTCTCAATACCCTGCTCATTGAAGACTTTTTTTAGATCCTCCTGTACGAAATAGGTGAAGACACTGGCAAACTGTAAGGCCCTTTCCACAGCCACGCTTGCCGCCATCCCTTTTTTTCCGAAGTACACAAAAAGGCCGTCGCCCTGAAGCCGGTGCACATAGCCACCAAAGATCAGACAGGTATGGATAGCAGCCCTTTGAATTGTATTTGTAATAATCCATACCGTTTGTGGCGTATATTTTGCAAACAGGTTAGTCGACCCTTTGATATCGACAAACATCGAAACAATATAGTGGTTTTCCAATGTTTCAGAATGCTTCAAGTGCGAAAAGTCGGGGTGCAGCCCAGGCACCTGCTCAAAATTAGGGGTAAGTCCAACTGCATTTGCAAAGTCGGAAAGACTTGGCAGAAGGCGTTTTTCCGGCACCATCTCATTAAGCAACTTCAGGTTATAGGGACTGGATGCTTCTACTCCTGTAAAAGAGAGATTGACACCTTTTCTTAAGGTCTTGGGGTCCGCATTTATTGCCGCCTCAATGGGTTTTAAATAATCATCAAATATGTGCATAATTTTATTTTAGGTTAAAAATGATTGTTAACAGAAGTGGAATGAACAGATAGAATTGAATGGTAAACAGGATTCCGGCAACTTTGAGCCTTTCGAATTTATGTTTTAGACCAATAGAAAGCTGATGCGCCTGTTTCCTCAGGTCTACAAGATCTTCATTGGCCGTACAGCTGATGGACCGCTCACAAAATTCCTCCTCGGATAAAGATGATACGGTTCCAAAATAGAGAAGTGAACGGTCATCCTGCCCCAGATAGGGAATAGATGCCCTGATGACAATAATCATAATTGCTACTCCTATGCCGATCAACAGCGCCATCAATAGGTGAATAAAACAATTGCAGGTTACTTTTTCCAATATCGTGGGATAGGCTGCGACCAGCCCTCCCACGATAAATGTGCCCAGTCCCAGAAAAACGGCACTTTTGTTATTTACACTGTCATAGTAATGGTCCCACCTTCCTATGCAGTACTCCAAACGTTCCCGCTCCATTATCCCCTGACATTTTTAGGGTCATTGCCATAGGAATTTTTCTCGCGGAACTGACCGTGCTTATTCTGAATAGTCAGCTCGCTGCCATTCCGGATGGCCTGGTCACGCCCAGAAGAGATGGCTTCTTTCTGGGTATCGAATTTTTGAGTGATACGCTGGTTCCCGGCAGTTCTTGTCGCCCATGAATCTCCATGTTTGACTACAAATACATCTTTTTTTGTACTCATGATTTCAGTTTTAAGTTATTTTTATTTTATATTCACAGCGCGGGTCTAACGCCCTGCACAAATACTACTAAAAGCATTACCAACGGTTTTTGGTATAACTAAATGACGCCCTTAAATAATGAGTTGGAAAGAATTAGAAACAGAGTCCACTGAGGATCTGATAACCTGTATTGGCTGGAACAAGGATCCTGAAATGCTTGAACATGCTCAAAAAGCATTTCAGGCTTTCTGTTTTCGCTTTCAGCAGGATATAGCAAAAAAATGCAGGATTATCTGCAAAAACCGTGGCTATGGTAAAGATATTGGCGATGATCTTGCGCAAAAAGTATTTGAGAAATTTTGGAAGTATCCGAAATTTAATTTCGAAAAATCCAGGGCAAAAACCTTCGATGATGGCGTGAAACTATACCTCTATCGTTTTGCATCAAACCTATTGAACGACTTTTACAATGCGCAGCACGATCCCAATCCTAATCCATATACGGGAGAAGAAGATCTGGTCTATGAAATGCCGGATCTTGGCTCAATCCAGACCACGCCCGAGAAACTAAAGGTGTTACAGGAGAAGGCCGAACTTATCAGGAAAGCCCTTGACCGGCTGGGGCCAAAGCATAAGATCATTTACCTTACCTATCAGCAACATGCACAAAAGGGGTTCAACCTCCCCGCCCACCTGCTGGAAAAACTCAGGACAGCACTGGGACTGACGCAGGTCACAATCCGGTCCTACAAAAAGGAAGCATTTGATAAAATAAAAGAATATTTAGATATATATGGCTCAAAGTAAAATAAATATCACCGAAGAGAACATAACCGAATGGTTGGCTTCTACGGGTTTTCTTTTTCCCAGGAACGAATTGGAGATGTCCCGTTTCGATAAGCTATACCATGACCAGACCGATGATGCCTCTGATTTTCAGGTAGATTTCGGTAATATCTTCAAAAGCACGGTTCCAGTCAAAACCATCCCGCTAAAAAGTGAGGCTGATGAAGAAAACATCATCCCCTTAAAAATGGTAGCTAGAAAAGGAGCAGGTTTACCAAAGCATATTTTGGATAAAATAAGAAAAAACCAGGATGGACGTACGAAGGACGATACCAGCAGTTCGGAAAAAGGCGATTAGCAAATTAGCGGACGATGTATCCAATCTGTTTTCAAAAGGCTTGGTGACCTCATTGGCGGAAATAGTGGGTTTTGAGAACCTGCACATATATGTCGACCACTATGAAGATTGTTTTGACGGTATGCTGGTCTACGATGATTCCGAATTTCATATCCACTTGAATATTGACCGTAACAATACGCTTGATTCTCGAAGAGGCCGATATAGTTTGGCACATGAGCTTGGTCATTATTACATCAATGAGCACAGGATCGGTCTGCAGACCGGCATGCTGGAACCCCACGGCTCCATTAGTGATGGCACCAGTACCGACCTTATCGAACTGGAGGCAGATTATTTTGCTTCATGCCTGTTGATGCCGTACCAAAAGATATATTATTTCGACAAGGTCAAGAAGTTTTCCCTTGAGAAGATTTCTGCCATAGCGGAAAGCTTTAAGGTCAGCTTGCTGGCGGCAGTAATCCGTTATACCGAAGTTTGCCTTCACGAATTAATGGTTGTGGTTTCGAAAAACAACAAGGTGGAGTGGTACATCCAAAACGAAGCATTTCCGAAATGGCCATTTAAATTTAAAGTACATGGAACACTTCCACCCACGACCGTTGCCGGTGAATTCTTCACCAAAACAAACAGCAAGTTTACAGGGGTCGAAGAGATCAATCCTGACGATTGGTTCTATCCTTTTGCCAATGACTACAGGGCAGACCGCAAAATGAATGAGCAGTGTTTCTATTCAGAAAGCTTCGGTTATGTTATTAGTCTACTGTGGTTCAGATAAACCTATCATATTCAGCACCCCGCTACCATGAACAAAAAGATTGATTTGCTCCAGCCACCAAAAGCTTCTGAGGTCACAACTGACGATGGGTTTATCTCACGCACACAGACCGCAATAGGATGAGCAAGTAATTAAGCCGAATAAATCCACTAACCAACGTAAAACACCCTGTTATAATAAACCTGATTTCACCATATACCTCACTATCCTATTTAAAATTATGGACATTAACAGCATTAAAAACATTAAACTGGAATTATCCTTTAGTGAACTCGCTTCGTATCACACCATGATGGAAGAATTTTTGGATAAAGAACTTTCCAGGATCGAAAAACATTATGAAGAGATCGAAAAGCAAGAAGCACAGGATATGGAGTCCGAACAGCAGAAGCAAATGTATCTTGACACTATTGGAGAGGACTATCAGGCAGTAAAAAGCTTTCATGCCCATAGCTTTAGAGCTTCTTTTTTGGTACACTTATTTTCAATATTGGAATACCATTTAAAAGTCCATTGCGACTACATCGCTGATCACATCCAAAGCGTTTATAGGATGAACGATCTTAGGGAGCAAAGCGATATTATGCGGGCAAAGAAGTTTTTAGAGAAATCCTATGGGATAGACTGGTCCAGCCTTTCACCTGAATGGTCTATCATATCGCACCTAAAAACAATTAGGAACAGTATTGTTCATTTCAACGGACGCGCACAAAAACATGAAAAAGTCTGGACCAGTTTACAGTCCTTACCAAAAGAATGGTATGAGATTAGGGAAGGTAAATTTGATGAGGTGGACAGCAGGGGCAAGCCAAAGTATGGCTCCGACCACTACTATTCTTTTATCATCATCTCCCATAGGCTTAACGAGTATTTTATGGATAAAATAAAATCTTTCCTCACAAAGATTATCATGCAAAAACCAATATTGAAGACACCCAAAGCAGCCAATCCATTTAATAAATTTAATCATGTTGGTAGTTCCAGCAGCACTGAAGTAGAATGACACAGCGAAAAACAATGGCCACGAAAACTGGCGTAAACAGACTGATACTGATCGGAAACGGATTTGACCTTGCCCACGGGTTAAAAACCGGGTACAACGATTTTATCATCTGGTACCTTAACCAGGCCTTTGATCAGGCACAGCGCAACCATCTGTATGAGGATGAACTTATGACAGTCAGTGTTAGGGATGTTCATGCACTCCGCGCACTGCGCGCCCCTGAAGTAGACACTGTGGAAGCATTCATCGATCATTTCTATCAAGAAGGCTTTGATAAGATGATCGGGCAACCTAGGCTGAAGTTCCCCGGATGGGGCAATGATTACCACAATCCTTTTGAAACCAGGATAAAATCCAATTTACTTTCTCTCTTGTTAGGCAATTGCAGTAGTGCTAAATGGGTAGATATCGAAAACACTTTCTACGACCTGCTTAAAGGCTCCCTGACAGGAACCCGGGAAGAGGAAAAAAACTTACTTGTCGCTGATCTCAACAAATCCCTTTCCGTGCTCATTAGTCATTTGGAAGCCTATTTAAAAACGATCAACACTGACGTTACCGTTAAAGGGTATGATGAACTGCTTAATAGCCCATTTAATCCATCAGACTTCATAGATAAAGAATTTCAGGACCGGGATAAACATTACCTCAAATCGACCTATGTATTAAATTTCAACTATACCTCAACAGTAGAAAAATACATTACCAGGCGCAATCCACTTGAAGCGCCCATGGAGGTCAACTATATTCATGGCAAACTGGGAGAAAAGGACAACCCGATCATCTTTGGCTTCGGGGATGAACTTGATAAAGATTATGCAGGCTTTGAACTCGAAAGGGCCAAAGGGATATTTGAGTATATCAAGTCCTTTTGGTATTTCCGCACCTCAAATTATCACAACCTGATACGCTTTATCGACGATAGCCCTTACCAGATCTTTATACTCGGACATTCCTGCGGTCTCTCCGACCGCACAATGCTCAACATGGTTTTTGAGCATGAAAACTGCAAATCGGTCAAGATATTCTACTATCAAAACGGCAGTTTCAACAATTACACACCTATTACCCAGGAAATCTCCCGCCATTTTAGTAACAAACAGCAGATGAGAAAGAAAATCATTCCTTTTGACCGTTCAACCCCTATGCCACAAGCCAACACCCCACAGTAAAATCCACCATAAAAAGCAGTGTACCAAAACAATAGCCATCGGTTTTGTCTTTACAAGGCAGGGCTGCGCAAATGATAGTAAGAAAACGATATCAATCAGCTCAAGTTAAATGCACCGGGATCTCCGTTCTTATTGACAAATGGGTTCAATAATACCTTAAAGTAAACAAAAGATGAGATTCAGTTTTTAAAAGGGTAGACCTTTAAAGCTCCGCTTTTATCGAAATCAGTTAATTTCAGCAGCCTATTATCTGCATTCGATCCGCAAGGATAATGCATCACAGAATAGGGATCGTATTGCGTAACGGGTATTGCCCCCAGTTCATCTTGAATAACATCCTCTCCACCGCAAGACATATCGGTAGACCAAATCTGCTCGTGCCTGAAACCCAATATATGTCCCAGCTCATGTCTTAAAACACCTGTCTTCGAAAAGGGTGAAGTAAAAAAGCTGTTGTCAACAAACAGCATCCTTGCATAAATTGGATCCCCTGGAAAGAAAGCTTGGGCGATATAGGCCCCATCTGCATTTATTTGTCTAACAACAAAGAAAATCGGTTCTGAGAAGGTTTCCACGTCTATAGATCTATTATCTAAATTTGACAAATGCTGAAATTTTATATTACAGGTTTTCATCCAGTCACTGGTAGCCTCTGCCATGGATTTAACCACGTTGTCATAGGCCGATTTCGATGCAAATGAGCTGCGCATAACCGAGTATTTGATAATTATCCCCCGGGGCCATATCGAGGGCTGTCCATTTCTATCTGCAGCAACGGTAAGTTTTCTGCTATCCCTTTTTTCTAAACGGCTGGTGTCAGTCTGCTGCAATCTCTTTTGGCAATAGAGCAGCAGTTCATCCCGGTCTAACTTTATATCCCCCTCTACGATATAATAGTCTCTTGTGAACTTGTTTTCCCCTAAACCGGTCGTGATCGAGATTTTGGGCAAAACGCTTAAAAGCCTTTTCCTCAATTCCTGTGCCCTGGCTTTTAACGAAAGTGATACCGGGCTTAGCGTTGAAACAGTATCCAGATAAAACCTTTTCTGGTAATCAAAATAATCGGAAATTGAGCTTTTCGCATCTTCCATATCTATGTTTTTGATTGAATCAGGAATGCTCAATTCAACTTTTCTTTCAGAGTCAACCACAATTGTTGTTTGATTTTTCTTTGAATCTGTACCACATCCCATATTGATGGCTGCAACAAAGAAAAAAAGAACTCCATATTTAATGTTATGCCTTAACATACGCCTTAACTTTAATTAATGATTTATTTCTTTTTTGTTAAACTCAAACCCGTAAATGACAGGGTTAAAAATGCACTGGGCTTTTCCTGATACTGAATCAGGTCATTTAGATTGGGAATATTAGCTGGTAATGATTGGCCAACCTTTACACCATTTTTGAGCTCATCACTAGGGAATTGCGCAAATCCCACCCCAAATCCTATCCGCAAAAAACTTTTATAACTGAACATTGCAGACAGATAAAAATTTTCAAAGGTATCCCCTGACGAATCAAATTTGTAGCCCGGGCCGATACCAACAGACATTTCCTTTGCCTCGCCGAACCGCGCAAAATTCACATTCAACACCATACCGGCATTGGTTGTGGTCTTTGACTTCATTCTATTCTGTACCAGATTATTATCTAAATAAAATTCACGGACGTCTTTCGAGAATACAAAATTCACTACCGGAACAAGTTCCAGTACTGATCTTTTATAAAATGGAATAACTGTCCCTAATTCCAGTTCAAAATCTTTTCCGTTACCGTCCCGTATCAAAGCGGTATTGTTTTTATCAATTTTGCTAATGACCAGCTTAATTTTTTGCGCAGAGTCCGAAACTTTAAAATCCTTTTGCCAAATGGTCTGAGTGGACTGAAAATTGGTCTGTTTCTTAATCTCATTGACTTTTTCAACTAGACTGCTGTTCAATAACTTAAAGGCCTGCTTTTCTATATCATCAACGCTTGCCTGGTCGCTCAGGCTATTTAAATCGACCAAAAGACTGGTGTTGTTAAACCTGAACTGATCATCCGGCATGGAATTTATTTTATCCAAAGCAAAGCGAAAACCACCTAAACGGCTATATTTTAAAGCATCGTCTGGTAATTCAGGCTTATCAGATTGGCGTATGTAGCCCTTGGCATCATTGATATCTTTAATGAGTGCATTGATTGCATTTTTATAAGTATCGGTCGTAGATGATTTTGCCGTGAAAGCAGCTCCGCCGGTTCTGGCAGAAATAATTTTATTAAATGTTGAAAACAGATCTGTTATTGCTTTGTCATCGCTATCAATAATTACGGTCTCATATTTCAGGGAATAGCTGTAAAGAATTGGATTGGGATTAATGACCTTCACCGTGAAGGTCTCTCCCTGTTGCATCCTGATAATAGGCTTTGTAACTTGTTTGTCCAGATTATCGTAAACCTGCGACTCACCGCTAGCACCATGATAAACTTTAAACTGAACCTGTGCAGATGCAGACATACCCATTCCAAGGAACAGGAATGCAAAAAGATAATACTTTCCCATGTAGTAAACTTTATTATTAAAAATAATTCAGAAAAATTCTTAGAGAGCAATTGTCTTTTTGAAAAAGATTTTATTGCTTGTTTTTGGTTTGGTGATTGGTACTGCAAAAGCAATACCTGACTCCTAGGCTATGACCTGTCTCACTTTTCAAAATTCGTTTCAAGCTAAGGCAAGGAAATGGAACGTAACGTATATGTATTTAGATGATCTTTGAGCTATTCATATCTTCCGCACATGCAATAAATGATATTGATATAATCCGGAATATTGATATAGTCTAAACTAAGGACATTTTAAAAACAAATCAATACCTAGATCTGAGTAATTATGTGTTTAATTATACCATTTGGACATGTAAGCAAATACGGTCGGCCCCTCTGCATCTAAGTGGTGTATCATCCGGTAACCAATGTAGGTACAAAATAAATGCAAACCGTTTTTTGACCAGCAGCATTTGTCGATTCGGACAAGGTTTATTGCTTGCAGATTAGGAAACGCTACGGCCTGATTTTTCTCTATTTTGAAGTACCAATATCTTCCGCTTTAATAAAGTGAGTGATCATCGGCAGCCTCATTCTAGAATATCCATTTTCACTTCCTTTTAGGTAAAGTGCTGTGATATTTTGCTTCAATCCAGAGATGGTGTCAGCCCCCAGCACCCCCTTAACTTTTTCAAAATGCCGATTCGAATATAATCTCGAAAGAAGCTCAAAGGAATGATAATAGTCCCTAAATTGTGCTGTAATCGGATACCAGTAATCGTTGAAATATAGGCTGCTGATATAATAGGCTAAAAGATCAGCACTGATTATCCACTCTTTCCCCAGCTGCTCGGAAGCCAGCTCCGAGATCACAAACCCATGCCCTCCTTCAAAAGAACTGTTGCCTTTGATCTGTCTGTAATAGGAATTGAACACATCGAGATAGTTGTAGAAAACTAAAAAACTCTCAGGATCCTTGCCCCTGGAATGCCGTTCCCTAATGATATACTTTGCATAAAGCAATTCTTCCAGTAACGCATAATAACCGTTTTTAAGCGCAACAGCTATAGTAACAAGAAAAAGTTCATGAATGATATATCTGATGTGATAAAAATTTCCGGAGTTCCAGCTACCGATTCCCGGGTCCCGCGGCGCTAATAATAAAGGAAGCTTTTCGAAAAGATTGATAATATTTATGACATCAAATCCGGATGGATCTTTACAGACCTTTGTCAAAAAAGCGATATAATCTTCTCTCAGAGGTATGTATTCCTTAATCTTATCAATCAGCTCCTTGCCAAAAACGCTGTATTCATTAGAGCTCGCCTCAAATTTGATTTGGGAAAGACTTGCATAGAACACATCAAGAAAATCCTTGGTCAAGCTGTTTATTCTTTGCGGATGCTTATCGATCTGGTAATCGTAAGACATTACCAGGCTTCCCGTCTTGAAAGCAACCGCATGCTCTTCCAACAGAAATCTTGGCGTTTCACCTAATGGTGGCTTTATCAAACTGGGGCGGTTAAAAATTCTGCGCAGTAAAGACTCATAATTCTTATGTAACAGTTCTTCAGTTGACATATCGATGTAAATCCTGCTTTCTAGATAAACAGGAAGAAACGCTTTTCCCGCGTGATCTACTTCGGCCACGATAGGAATAAATTTATCCTGTACAACCTGGCCATACAGCTTGGGACTGATGATCAAAGTTTCTGTTCCTACACCACCTGCACGGCCATTGGCCTTCTTTGCATAACCTTCATCTAAAATGATCAGCACTTTTTCAATTTCATCAGAACTAACCGATTGTTCCATAAAATGGTATTTATCATCGCCTTCATTTAGATCCCACTTGTCTAAAACTACATCCACATTATTGGAACGCAGCCTTTGCGCCAATTCTAATACCCAGTCTTCGTGTTCAGGGGTAGTCCAGCTGTAGGAGATAAATACTTTTTTTGTTGGGAGTGTCATTCTAATTTAAATACAGGCTTTGTCCTTTGCCCCGGATAAGCAGTAATACAATCAATTGTTTTAGTAGTGATCAATAAACTTACAGTTAGTAAGTAGTATCACCATCATTTTCAGCAACTATTTTTTCCACAATCCTTGAACTGGTGAAAGTTGTGCCTAAATGTTCCATATTTTCATAATGAGGAAAGTCAGTTGGATTTCTTGGTACTTGCTGACCGTTTTTTACCTCCGTCAAAAAATTGATCAATTCCAGAATGGCCTGCTTATCAATACAGCTATTGTTCTTCGTTAGCAATGTCGATAAGTTTGTTATTCTCGTTAGTTCGGTAATTATGCCTTCGAAATCATGATACTTGTGCTGATGTCTGATGATACTTTGGAAATATATAGGCAGGGTGGAATGCAATTCGCAATATTCAGAAAGTTCTTCAATATATTTTATCCTAGAGCTTATATATTCAACCTTCGCAAAATTTTGCTTAAAATCATTATGTGTTGGGATATAAACAGTAAGTGATTGTTTTTTTTCCGTTCGCCAATGCGGCCGTTCAACATCAAGTACATCCGCAATATACCGCTGTAACCACAAAAAATAGATTCCTTCTTTTCCTTCCAAAGTACAAACCCTCGTCAAAATAAAGGGAGTTGAAAATTTTTCAACGTAAAGCAGCGACTTCTTGTCAATAGTATAGGCTACCTCTTTTTTTCGGTTTATTTTCAATTTCTCATTGGTACCTTTTATCTGCAGGTAACACACGTGACCTGTAGTATCATATTGCTTATTCCCCTTTTTGTCCTCGCCTGCCCCAAGGAAAAGTTCGATCATCAGGTCAATCCCATAATCTCTCTCTGTAAGTTCCCGGACTACGCAATGTTCGGGAATCGCATTAATTACCTGTCTGACGGCTTTGGTATCTATAATGTGCTGGTAGGTTCTCATGTATTGTTTATTATATAATTATCCTGTTGTAAAATCAAGTATTTCATCGGGTATATTTTCAAGGACTTTTTTCAACGACCTCATATTATTTTTTGAGACACCGCTTTCCCGGAATTTCTCTATGCACCTATCAGCATACCAATTGAAATTATCCGAATCCGGTAGCGAGGCATATTTTGCCTTTGCCCCATGAAAAAAGTCAACGACCAACTGCAGATCCTTTTCCGATTTTTCAGCCAGACTGAACAACCATTCCAGGATAATAGATCTGGCACTCTCGTGAAATGCACCCCTATCGTTATCCAGAACATGGGTAACAACTTCTTCCAACTTTTTAAGCGCCCTTACTGTATCCTGCTTTTCAATGGTAAACCTACCCTGAATCGTGATTGGCGACTTCCCATCAGCTTTTATTCTGTTGACCAAATATTCAAACCCGTTAAATTCACCCATCGCGCTTAACCTATTGGCAACTGAAATATGCTCATCGTCTTGCCTCACCGGCATATTGAGATAGCTATTGAACAACCGCTTAACTTCTGCCGGCTGGTAGTCCACCATTAAATCTGCCATTTCGATAAACGTGTGGGCATAAAAACCAATAAGCTTACGGAAAGCAGGAACCAGCTTTTTACTGTTACCTCCCAATTCCAGATAAAATTTAGCCAGGTAGGGAACATCATAGTTATCGACTGATCCCTTCCTGATTCTTTCCAGTATGATATCCCTAGCCTCTTCTATTTTATAATGGTGGGCCAGAGCAGCATGGTTGCCAAACACTTCGTTTTGGAAAATTCCAGTCTGCATGTTACGCAGTACCTCTTCCCTTAGACTATTTTCATGGTCCTTTCCGAGCGCTTCCATAATTTTCCCTGTTAAAGTGTTGGGCTTATCGTTGCTTAAATCCCGAAGATTTCTTGGTCCGCCTTTATCCAGCCAGATCAGCTGAAGTAAAACTCCAACCGGTGTTTTGAACGTAAACTTTTCAAAAAGTCTGCTTAACAAAAATTCCCTGCGCTTGCAGAGCCATTTCCTTGCTTTGGGGTAATAGGCATTCACGAAATCTGCAACTGCGATTTCCCAGTTATAGTAAGTTTCCAAAAAATTCCTGTACAACATACCATGTTTCTCCTCGTTCATCTCCATCGTTTCTTCCACCATGAATAATTCAAAACTGGCCGGAGTATTGATGACCCGAAGGCAGTCTTTAAGATGAACCTCTTTAACATCATTTCGGCAGCGCAATAGAAGCCTGAACATTAAATTTGAAAACACATTTTTCCTGTCCTCAGGATCGCTACCTTCGATATAAATATCATTGTTTGACAACTCCCTTTTGCCATATGAGTCAAAGAGCTTGATCAGGCCATTACTAAAAGCTTCAGCTGATTGAAGGTATAAAGCATCATTTTCACTCTTGGTACGTTCCAATGCCTGCCAAGAATCAATGTGGCTCCTGTCATTATCCGTTTCTTCCAGGCTTTTAAGCTCGTTATAGATCGCCAAGAGCTTATCTGCCACATCCGATTTTTTCACTTTGTTCAGCCCATAGATACAACTATATAAATCCGATGTTTTGTAATTTCCTTCTTCATATTCAAACATTAGATAAGGAAGGGTCGCTTCAGTTAAGAGCCCGGAATACTGATAACCCTGGTCACCCAATATTTCCTTATACAAAACACCTACTGCAATGCCACTGGTTTGGGTCCTTTCAAAGAAATCATTGATCTGTGGCATATTTTCCATGAGCTCACGCATGGTAAGTCTCTGCATATATTGAATCACATCAAACACTATTCCCGGACTCCGTTCAAAAATGCGTACGCAACTGTTGAAAACACTTTTCATAAAAGTCTGACTGTCTTCGGTTTTATATTCAAAAAAACGCATCCAGTCCGGCTCAGAGATCCTGATCAAAAGCTGTTTTAAATTAACTGCTGTACTGGCAGCCAATAGAAAAGCCATCAGTGAACTTTCCGAATTATGGTGATTGATCCCTTCATTGTAACCGATCAGGATCTTTACGCCCTCCAATCCGTAAAAGTAAAAATGGTCAGCAAATTTACCTTCTCTCAGATAACGGTAAACTTTATGCCTGTACGGATGGGCAAGGTTAAGGTCACTTCTGCCTACAAGGCTACGTGCAGTCTTTAAGTTATAAGCCTTAAAATCACAAAGAATAGCAACACAAGTTTCTGCTAGGTAATATTCTTCTGTGGTAGCAACCTCCTTTAGACAGGCAAGCTCTATTTTCCTGATCAGATCGTTATCCGGCCGCACAGATCTCAATATACTATAACACAATTGTTTGACGATGGTGGTTGTTTCCTTCGCAGCAGCCGTTTGCAAGAGGAACCTGATGGACTTATCGTCACTGCCGACAAACCTGCCAATCTTATTTTCATATATAACCATTGTCCGGATGTTTTTTTGAATGCATCTCTTCACGAGTTTCTTGAGGATTTGCAAACGAAAGGCATCATCGTATTTTGATCTGTCGGTATCAAAGAACAGCTCAACATTGTCAGCCTCCATGACCGCTATGTATTTCTTCCTATTGGGATCGCCGGTTTCTGTAAGCGCGAGCAGTGTTCCAAAGGTCTGCACCCATTTGGCTTTTATCTTTATAATCTTCTCTCCTAGGGTAACAAGGGGGATCACGTCTTTGTAGTCCATTTTTAACAGCACTCTTGCTGTAAGAAACTCCTGGAATAACGCACTTGTAAAAAACCACTGGTCATTCGAAATGGTTACCAGGGCGCTATGCTGAAGTATTTCCAGGTCTTTTTCCGGAAAAAGTTCCTGCATCGAAATAGCATCGATGGCGTTCAGGCCCAAAACTTGAAGAGCAAATGCCATTTTTTGTATTACAATCCTGTAAGGAACGTGTATGTGCTTAAAATCCCGCCCCCTCGATAGCTTTCTCAAGTCAGATTTTTCAATTGAATGTTGTATAAAACGCTCAATTATGGCAGCTTTAGAAGTGGCAATTCTATAGGGTGGGCTTTTATAAGATTTTATAAGTTCCGTTAAATAAAAGGGCTCGTAAAGCATGCCTTCTAAGTTGAGCGCTTTAATTTCCTCCATAAATTTGTCGTAACTCCTGTTAAGCATTCTTCTCAGATAGGGATCCACTTCTGTTATGTTCAGGTCATAAAGCTCATAGGTCGTAAAAGCCGGTAATTTATATGCTATGCTGTAGTGGTAGTAAAAAAGCTTCCTGCATGAAAATACGATAGACAGGTTTGGATAGTTGGTGGAAAATTCTTTGATGTAACCTATGGCATCATTGAACCGGTCAGTGGGAACTTCATCCAGCCCATCAATAAAAATGACAAGATCCTGTAAAGGAGTTGATTGCCAGGCACCCTCCTGCTGGTTCAATAGGATATCAATGGGCTGTAGTGTAAAGGCTTTCAGTTCCAGAAAAATCGGCACAAAGGCATTGTCCAGGGTCCCCAGTTCATAGGCTGTTTGTTTCAGCAATGAACTTTTTCCCTGGTAAGGATCACCGATGATGCACAAGCATGGATGGGTGAGTCTTTGCTGTATCAGAAAATCAGTGAGGTTTACCGTTTCATCTTTTTTGAGATACCAGTCTAGGGACCTACTGCGCCGGTCATTACCTACAGTTACAATAGTTCTTGGTATGAAGTTTTCACCGAAATCTTTAAGATGCCCATCCCGCTTGGGGGTGTGTCGTAAAAAACAATGTTGCTTCGCTACCGCTATCCCAAAGTAATAAGCGACAAGTGTATAATAGTTCTTTAGCTGGTCTTCGATAAAGGTAACATCCCAGGGCTCAAATTTTATTCCATAGGTGTCCAGATCATCAGTTATTTTTGCAATGCATTTTCTTCGCTGTTCGCTTTGCAGATCAGCTGTCGTAGCCAATATAAAGTGGGAAGTCTCTTTAAAGAAATCACCATCTTTGAATTCCTGTATCAGCGCTTCCAATTTTCCAGGCGTCAGATCTTCGTCCTTACATTGGATAACGGTGTATTTATCTTTTTTTACAGTGGAAATGAGATCAATACCATGTTGATCGTTTCCCGGCTTGAGATATTCTTCGAATCTCATCTCCGGCAGGATACCCTGCGCGAGATACAAGCTCAGTTTCTGGAATTTCGCCCAGCCCAGGGCAGACCAATCCATTAATTTCCCTTTCATTCAGATGCGTTAATTTAGATAGTCAAAACAGTTATTATATAATCAGGTTTGGCATTATTAAAGTGCTTTCCGCCCTAATTTGACCAAAAGGTTGAAATTTCACTCGGCCGTTAAGCAATATTATCAGATCATTTCTTACCATACTTCCGAAAAGATGCGATGAACTGGTAGATAAAAAATCCGGTAAAAATTTTTGCCACATAATCGATAGCCAGGGACGCTCCGGTAAATTCATCTTTATCTACAAGAAAATCTGTCCGGTGGGTCAAATCCAAAAAAGAAAAATAATATCCAAAAAGTTTCCAGTCTACTGCAGTAGCATTAAATATCCTTCCAAGACTTAAAAGGTAGAGTGCATAAAAAAACACTGAAAAAAAGATTAAACCCAGAAACGGCCTTCCAATACTTAATCCATGCGTATTGGACAGGTTGTTGATACCTAGAATGATCCTTTCCTGCCGGGGAAGTTGCTTCACTCTTTTTAAAGCCTCATGTGAAATAGAATGAATCTTTTGGGCTTCATAATAATTACCGGTACCCTCCAGTGCTTTTTTCAATTGAAGCAATAATTCGTAGAGATCTTTGTCTGAATTTTCTTCTTTCCGGTCCGGATAATGTACGTTCTCGATCCCCTGGAACTTCCCAAACGCCTTATAGGAGTCAGGAAAACTGCATGAGGTGTAGGTTGTTTTTGCAAATTTGCTCTTGTAGAAAGATAAGTGGTTATATCTGATGAAATCAAAATTATCGAACCAAACATTATCCAGGTTGCACTTATGTATCCCTATGCGTCTGTCATTCCCTTCACTCGCCGGTCTTATGTTAAAAAAACCAGCCTCTTTAGTCGGTGAAAAATCGTAAAGATAAATATTATCAATTCTGGCGTTCTCAATCCTAATCTTTCCATCGCCTTCCCCGGTAAGCGTTAATGCGCTAAGCCTTACATTGGTAATCTTCACTTCACCAGTCGGGTTATCATTAGCAATCTTAATGTATAAACTTATGTCCAGGGTCAGTTTCTCCGCATCCGAGAGCCTGTAGCCCATCCGGTTCGGATGATCGATGCTACGATAGGGCACCACAAATAACCCCTTATCCTTTTCTTCACTTTCCCTTTTTTCAAAATAAATCTTTTCTACCCCCTCAATGTGGTATCGCTGAGAGAACGCTATTGCAGCTTTGCAATCTATGCCTGCGATACCGAGCAACTTATGCCATTCATGGGGAAAAATATTTTCTTCAGAATAAGAAATATTTACTCTGGGTATCTTCAATAGATATACACTGTCGGCAATGCAATTATTTAAGGATACGCTCTGCAATTCCGAACTTTCCAACCTCGCCGAAAGCAGGCAGCTTCCAAAATTTATAGATATGTCCCTGGAAGCCAGTTCACCAATTTCAAAGGCTTTAACCGTACAACCGTAGAAATGCATGCCTATTTCTCCAAAATCGATGTTATCCGGACAAATAACCTTTACTTTGTCGAAATGGCAATGCTGAAACGATATTTCCAGTTGTCCTTCTTTTTTAGCGGTTCCGGCAAATTGGCTCGCATCAATTGAAATAATGGTTTCTCCTTTATAGAACTGATCCTTTGTAACCGTATAGGGTTTGGGTGAGAGTGTTGGCATGAATGGTTTATTGGTATGGCAAAATAACAAAAATTGTATCGTATCCCATCAAGATATCAAAACCGGCCTCTAGCTAATTATCCAGAGGTATTTTAATGGCATGGATAAACAAAATAAAGCCGGCTTACGTCTGCTATTTTTTGTATTTAGTGATATTCGAAATGATATAACCATCAAATATCCCGGAATTCTCGATCAGACCTGCATTCAGTTTTACTTTCGAAGTTGGTAGTAGCAACCATTCCTTGTCTCTCAATGCATTAGTCATAACCTGCTTGTGATTAGAAAAATGAGGATATCTTCCAGCCGTTGTAACAACATCAATAAGCATTAGCGAACAAACGCCCGGAAACTCTTTAAATTTCAATAAGCTTGGCTCATGAAACCCTTCATAAATACCAAGCTCCGTCTCTTTCCAGCTTATCTTTCCCGGATCGATTTCTATAATTGCAAAATTCCAGTCCTTTTCATTTTCATAGTATTCCTGATACTCGTCAATCAGATCAGAAACCTGATCAAGCTCACAATGCAATGCAAATCTTTTCGCCGTATCCTCATCTTCTGAAAAAGACAGGAAATGCGTTTTCGCCCACCCCGGATCAACATGTCTGGCTATAAGATCAATGATCGGGCTATCAAATATTTCATGGCCCTTTCCTCCACGTAACAAGTTTGTCTGTAGCTGAGAATGATTTAGGGTGGCTTTCAAATCGCGCACCTGATAACGGTCATCATCTCCGCGATATAGCTTACCTGGAATCTTCATAGTCGATTTTTTTAGTTTTAGATATTAAGGTTTTAAATTGATTAAAGGTTTGGTTCTAATGGTGAAATAATGCCAATTCCCAATGCTTCATGATCCTTTAGAAGTAGAAGAACTGCAGCTAAAGCTAGCTAATCAAAATGAACCTTTTTAAAGTAACTGAACTTTCGACCCTGGCTTTTACACCTGATTTGGCGTCTAAGCCAAACAATTGATTTTCAACAACAATCCTTTGCTCGGTTGGGCTATCGTTGGCTACCTCTGTTTTTACCTTAATCAGCGCTTCAGATTTATTTGCGTATTCGTATTGCACAAATACACCTCCACCACTTTGCGTAGCCGACTGATTAACATCTGTAACGTGTACGTCGGCCGTTGTGTAGAGCCAGCAATCACGATAAATCCCCCCCAAAATAACAAAAGTCCATAGATTCCTGTGGTTTCCCCGGCGGGAATGAAGGATCATCGCTATTGTCGGCACAAACGCTAATTACACAATCGCTGTTGGCAACTACTCCTGCATCACTCAGGTTAATAATAATAGGCAGGAAGCCGCCCAAATGTGTTTTAATTAATTTTCCATTTACATAAATCTTTGATTTACCCATAATGGCCGAAATACAGCCATATTTTTTTCCTTCAAATGAGTTATCGAAATGAAAATACTTACGGTACCAGGCAGGTCCCTGATAATTTTTTCCGCCGCTGGCTGCCTCCGGAACCAACTGCACAGTATGCGGCAATGATACAATATCCCAGCCTTTATCGTTACATACTTTTTGTTCGGCACCAGAAAACTGATCTCTGTGAAACCGTCAGCCGACATTGAAGTTGTAAACCGTTCTGCCCGAATTAGCTACCGGATAAAACCCTGCAGTAGAGAACTGAGGCGCCTGCTGAGCAAAAATTTTACCTGTGGCTAAGGTGAACGAAAATAAACACAGGCCAATTTGTTGCCGTAATTTAACGGGAATTGTCATTTTTTTTAATCTGCTATAAAACCTTACAGTAAATAGGTTTACTAATTTTAATTGCCAGCTTAATTCAAGGCTACGCCAGCTTACCACCTTAAAATGGGTTAGAGTGCGTCTATTGGCCAGAAAAAACATACCTAAATTAGTCCTATTTCAACTCCAACTCAATAACATCAGGTAATGTCGTTCTTAATCCTGCCGGTACCTGTACGGTAAGCTGTTCGTTTGCGACGCTGTATTTAAGTGTGGTTTTATTGCTGGCGAGTCTAACA
>Ga0157370_10001915_pt1 | contig 25594 bp, 20 predicted proteins | sample C35metaG_FD_113463 | JGI IMG/M metagenome (GOLD analysis project Ga0157370, IMG submission 113463) | Corn rhizosphere microbial communities from Kellogg Biological Station, Michigan, USA - C3-5 metaG | ecosystem: Host-associated > Plants > Roots > Rhizosphere > Soil | place: USA: Michigan...
AACATCGGCGAGAGCATTCCGTCGGGCACCTGCATCGAGTCCAACGCGCATGCGCTGGCCCGCTACGCCGCGCTGTGCCAGGAATGCGGCCTGGTGCCGATGGGGGAGCCGGAAGTGATCATGGACGGCGAGCACGACATCGAGACCTGCTACGAAGTCACCGAAGCCACCCTGCGTTCGCTGTTCGACGCGCTGTACCAGCAGAACGTGCTGCTGGAAGGCACCATCCTGAAGGCTTCGATGGTCATCTCCGGCAAGGGCTGCGACGAGCAGGCCGATGTCGAGGAAGTGGCCGAGTCGACCGTGATGTGCCTGAAGAGCACCGTGCCGGCGATCCTGCCGGGCGTGGTGTTCCTGTCCGGTGGCCAGAGCGATGAGCAGTCCACCGCGCATCTGAACGCCATGAACCAGATGGGCAACCTGCCGTGGCCGCTGAGCTTCTCCTACGGCCGCGCCATGCAGCAGGCCGCGCTGAAGCTGTGGGCCAAGGACACCAAGGCCAACATCGCCAAGGCACAGCAGACCGTGTACGACCGCGCCAAGGAAAACGGCCAGGCGGCACTGGGCAAGTGGAACGGCTGATACCGGCCTGACCGCACCTGAAAAAAATGCCGGCCTTGTGCCGGCATTTTTTTTGGTTCTTCGGCCTGCCCAGGCGCAACCGTCGGCGGGTTGGGCGCTGGGGCCCATGCCCTTTCCGGCGAATGTCCCCCGGCGTCGGCCTGCATCCGCCACCTCCTCCTTTATTTCGCCTCCAAGGGCATGGGCCCCAGCGCCCAACCCGCCGACTCCATCGAACCTCGCCGGTTTGTGTCCAGGTCCACCACCGGTGTGATGGCGTGCCGCACGCATCCATCGTGGCATGGCAGGATGCGCCAGGCCTGGGCGAGAAGGGAGTCGAAGATGGCATGCCGTTCGTTGTTGCACGCGCTTCTGTTGATGCCGTTGTTGTTTGCCGTGCGTGCACATGCGTCTGCACCGCGCGCGTTTGATGTCATCAGCTACGAAGTCGCGCTTGAGCCGGACATTCAGCAAAAGCGCCTGCAGGGAAAAGTGACGGTGTGGTTCGACGCGGTCCAGCGCGTGCAGACATTGACCCTGGATGCCGGCGAGCTGGACATAGCTTCGGTCACCCAGGGCGGGCGTGCGCTGCAGTTCGAGCAGACCAACGGCCGCCTTCGGATCACGCTGGCCGAGCCGATACCTTCAGGCGCCTTCGGCAACGTTCGCATTGCATACTCCGGCGCGCCCCGCTTCGGGCTGGAGTTCGCCCCCGAGCGCGACGAGGTGTACAGCGTGTTCTCCACCAGCCAATGGATGCCGTCGGTGGATGCGCCGGATGAGCGGGCCCGCCTGCATCTGTCGCTCACACTACCAGCCGGTCTGCTGGCCGCCGGCAGTGGTCGTGCAGAACCACCGCGCACGCTGGCTGATGGCCGAATTGAACACCGCTGGTCGTCCGATAGCGCACTGCCGGCGTACGTGTATGGCTTTGCGGCCGGGCGCTATCAGGAAGCCACCCGCCAGCACGCTGCCATCGCGCTGCGCTTCCTGTCGGTGGATCGAACCCCGGCACAACTGCAGACGCTGTTTGCCCGCACCGGCGACATGCTCGACTTCTTCGCTGCGCGCGCCGGGCTGCCCTACCGTGGTGAGAGTTACCAGCAAGCACTGGTGAAAAGTACCATCGGCCAGGAAATGGTCGGGCTGTCGCTGATGTCCGAGGCCTACGGGCAGGGCGTGCTGGACGATCCGGACGACACCGCGCTGATGGCGCACGAGGCCGCCCACCAGTGGTGGGGCAACCGGGTGACCTGCGCCAGCTGGCAACACTTCTGGCTCAACGAAGGCATGGCCAACTTCATGACCGCCGCGTACCTGCAGCATGCGCAGGGCGAGGCGGCCTACCAGGCGCAGGTGCAGGGCTGGCGCACGCGGCTGGATGCGCTGCGCGCCAAAGGCGCCGACCATGCGCTGGTCTATGCCTCCTGGGATGCGCCCACCGCCGACGACCGCGCAGTGGTCTATCGCAAGGGCGCGTATGTGCTGCACCTGTTGCGCGGTGAACTGGGCGAAGCGGTGTTCTGGCGTGGCCTACGCGATTACACCCGCACCTATGATGGGCGTTCGGTGGTCACCGGTGATTTCCAGCGCGCGATGGAGAAGGCCGCAGGTCGTTCACTGCAGACGTTCTTCGACGAATGGGTCTATACCGCTGGGGCAGCGAAGGGGTAACGGGTCGGCATCGCCGTCAAGCCCAACGGCGGCAGAGCCGCGCCCAAGCGCGGCATCCCGAGGGCGGCGGGCGTGGCGTCCAAGGTAGGGTCGCACCCCGGTCGACTGCACGTGCGTCGCGTGATCGCGATAGTGGGTCGTGTGTCGGCCGAAGACGGCTGTTGGCGAAAAGCCCGCGCCGTTTCATTTACATGCCGACATCGAACGCTGTCTGAGGGTCGGAAGTCGACCGCGGTGCGACCCTACCTAAGCAACCGTAACCGCAACGGCCCCAGCCCTGCTGACAGGGCCGGCCCCAGGCAGGGTCCTCAGTGCGCTGCGGCTGGCGGCAGCCCCAGGTCCAGCGACGGCAACAGCGGCGAAGGCGTGGGCTCGATCGGCTGGCCCTGTGCCGCTAGCGCCGACTGGTAAGCCTTGTACGTGGCCGCGTTGTACGCCACCAGGATGATCCGGCGCGGTTCGCGGTGCGAGCGTTGCCACGCCAGGGTTTCGGTCACGGCCACCTGTGCCGCCTGGTGGATCGGGTAGCCGAATACCCCGCAACTGATGGCCGGGAACGCGATCGACTGCAGGCCCAGCGTTTCGGCCAGCTGCAGTGACTTCCAGTAGCAGTTGGCCAGCAGGGCCGGCTCGTCGCGCTGGCCGTCCTGCCACACCGGACCCACCGTATGGATCACATGGCGGGCCGGCAGGTTGTAGGCCGCGGTGGCACGCACCTCGCCCGTGGGGCAACGCATGCCCGGGCGGATCTCGGGCAGGGCTTGGCATTCGGCCAGCAGCGCGGGACCGGCCGCGCGATGGATCGCGCCGTCCACACCGCCACCGCCCAGCAGGGATTCGTTGGCCGCATTGACGATCGCATCCACCGCCAGGGTCGTGATGTCGCCCTGCCACACTTCGATCTTCATGCGTGCCGCTCCTTGATACTGAAACCGGGTCCATGCAACGGGTGACTGCTTTCCCGCACGTTACCGGGCGGGGGATCTAGGCTGCGTCATCATCGTCTCAGGCGACGCGACCCGATGTGCGGCGCCCTGCAGTTCACACGATGCGGTCCATTGCCTTCACCGTAGATGAAGGCAACAGCGATAGCTGAATACGAAGACGCCCACCGGGCGGTGGGCGTCTCGGGCTCCTTCAAACCAACGCGGGGCTCAGGGCAGACCGGCCAGCCAGTCGTCGTCGGAGCCCTCGTTGATGTCGGCAAACAGCGGGGTGGAGAAGTAGCGCTCGCCGGTGTCGGGCAGCATCGCCAGGATCACGCTGCCCTTCTCGGCCCGGTCGGCGATGTCCAGCGCGCTGGCCACCGTGGCCCCGGCGGAGATACCCACGAAGATGCCTTCCTCGGCGGCCAGCCGGCGCGAGGTCTCGATCGCGCGCGCATCGTCGACCGTCAGCAGTTCGCCGTAGACACCCCGGTTGAGCACCTCCGGCACGAAGTCCGGGGTCCAGCCCTGGATCTTGTGCGGCTTCCATTCCTCGCCTTTGAGCAGGGCCGCCCCGGTCGGTTCGGTGGCGATGATGCGGGTGTCCGGGCGGGCCACCTTCAGTACCTCGCCCACGCCGGTCAGGGTGCCGCCAGTGCCCCAGCCGGTCACGAAGTAGTCCAGGCGCTTGCCGGCGAAGTCGCGCAGGATCTCTGGCGCGGTGGTATTGCGGTGGTAGGCCGGGTTCGCCGGATTGGCGAACTGGCTGGCCAGGAACCAGCCATGCTCGTCGGCCAGCTCCTTGGCCCGGCGCACCATGCCCGAGCCGCGCTCGGCCGCCGGGGTCAGGATCACCTTGGCCCCATAGGCGCGCATTAGCTTGCGGCGCTCGATGGAGAAGGTTTCCACCATGGTGGCCACGAACTTGTAGCCGCGGGCGGCCGCCACCATCGCCAGCGCCACGCCGGTGTTGCCCGAGGTCGCCTCGACGATGGTGTCGCCGGGCTTGAGCACGCCGCGCGCTTCGGCGTCCAGGATGATCGCCAGTGCCAGCCGGTCCTTTACCGAGCCGCCGGGGTTGAACGACTCGACCTTGGCGTAGACGGTGACGTGGTCGGGGGCGAGGCGGTTCAGGCGAACCACCGGGGTGTTGCCGATGGTGTCCAGGATCGAGTTGTACAGGGCCATGGGAATGCTCCAGGGAAGTCCGTTCACCGCGCCCGGCGCGGCAGGGGGAGGGCAGGGCGGGGATGCTCCGGCAGACCGTAGCCCCGGCATATGCCCCCGGGAAATGACCTGATACCCTTCTTAAACAACATTTGGTTATAAGCTGGTGACGGCAATTGCCCTACAGTCGGATTGCCCTCCCTTCGCCTGCCGTGCCACACGCCCATGACGCTGACCCAACTCCGTTATCTGGTGGCCATCGCCGACGCCGAGCTCAACATCACGCTCGCCGCGTCGCGGGTGCATGCCACCCAGCCTGGCTTGTCCAAGCAGCTCAAGCAGCTGGAAGACGAGCTGGGCTTCCTGTTGTTCGTGCGCAAGGGGCGCAGCCTGGAAGCGGTCACGCCGGCCGGCGTGGAAGTGATCGGCCGCGCGCGCGCCGTGCTGGGCGAAGCCAACAACATCCGCACCTACGCGGCCAACCAGCGCCGCGAGAGCCAGGGCCAGCTGGTCCTTACCACCACCCACACCCAGGCGCGCTTCGTGCTGCCGCCGGCGGTGGCGAAGATCAAGCAGGCCTACCCGCAGGTCAGCGTGCACCTGCAGCAGGCCGCTGAAAGCGATGCGCTGGACCTGCTCAGCCAGGGCGATGCGGACATTGCGATCATTTCCACGGCTGGCGCCGAACCCAGCGCCGGTATCGCCATTCCGCTGTACCGCTGGCGGCGTCTGGTGCTGGTGCCGCGCGGGCATGTGCTGGACCGCCCCGGTGCCGCGCCGGACCTGCAGGCGCTGTCCACCCAGCCGTTGATCAGCTATGAATCCTCCACCCGCGGCAGCTCCTCGTTGCAGCGTGCCTTTGCCAGTGCGGGGTTGACCCCCGACATCGCGCTGACCGCGCTGGACGCGGATCTGATCAAGACCTACGTGCGCACCGGCCTGGGCGTTGGCCTGCTGGCGGAGATGGCGGTCAACGCCAGCGACGAAGACCTGCGCGCGTGGCCGGCCCCGGCCCCGATCGACGAGTGCATCGCGTGGGCGGTGCTGCCGCGTGACCGCGTGCTGCGCGACTACGCGCTGGAGCTGGTGCACGTGCTCGCCCCGCAGATCGACACCCGCGACCTGCGCCGCGTCATCGACGGCAACCAGGAGGCCAACTGGCCGCTGCCGCCGACCTGGGAATCGCTGACGCAGACCATCACCGTCTGACAGGTTGCTCGACCAACGGTCGGGCACTACCGCGGCACGGGACGCGGGTGCCACACATCACCGGACACGCGCGGCACATCGCACCCGGTTGGAACCACACATCGCACCCACGGCCCAGTAGGTGCCGACCGTTGGTCGGCACATCGCCTCCGACACCGCGCATGCCGCCCGCATTCGCTGCGACGGTTGGTCGCAGGGCGTCGGGCCGCCCGGCCCACGGTCGGGCGCTACCATGACCGGGTGAATGTCCGCCGTCGCCCATATGCCGTCCTGCTGCAGCTCGCCTTCGTGGCGACGCTGCTGATGGCGCTGGCGCCGCTGGTCAGCCGCTGGCAACAGGCGCATGCCGATGCGCCGTTGATGCTGATGCCGTCGGGCATGGCCCATGCCATGCCGGTTGCCGATGCTCCCGCCGACCCGCACGCCGGGCACGGCATGCCGGCCTCGCACCAGCACCAGCACCAGGCGATGCCGATGCACGACATGCCGATGCACGGCATGGCCACGCACGCCGCCGCCCCGTCGCCGAGTGCACCTGCGCCGCCGCTGGACGAACACGCCGGCCATGGCGAGGCGTGCGAGTACTGCATGATGGCCTCGCGGCTGATGCCGTGGCTGGCGGTGCTGATCCTGCTGTTGCCGGCATTGCCGGTGATCGCCCCGACGGTGCTGGCTGCCGCCGCCACACCGCGCAGCCTGCGCTGGCCCGCGCATGCCGCACGCGGCCCGCCGCTGAACGCCTGAAACCGCCGATGCCCTTTCCTGCTGCGTGACGCCGTGATGGCGGCGCGCGCCTGTGCGTTTTCTGGAGTTCCACATGAATCTCGCTTCCCGCAGTGCGGGCGCAATGACGCGCCTGTCTGTTTCCCTGTCGCTCGCCTTGGCCATGCTGCCGCTGCACGCCGCCGAGCGTGAGCCCGCGCAGACCCTGGACACGTTGGTGGTGACCGCCACCGCCCCGTCCTCGCCACTGCATTGGGTCACCGACCCGCGCCTGCCGCGGCAACCGGTGCCGGCCAGCGATGGCGCCGACTACCTCAAGACCGTGCCGGGCTTTTCGGCGATCCGCAACGGCGGCACCAACGGCGATCCGGTGCTGCGTGGCATGTTCGGGTCGCGCCTGAACATCGTCAGCAACGAGGGCAACCTGATCGGTGCGTGCCCCTCGCGCATGGACAATCCGCTGTCCTACATCGCGCCGGAAACCTTCGACCGGCTGACCATCATCAAGGGACCGCAAAGCGTGCGCTGGGGCGCTGGCGCGTCGGCCGGTACGGTGCGTTTCGAGCGCGACACCCCGCGTTTCGACGAGCCGGGCGTGGACATCAACGCCAGCGCGCTGGTCGGCTCGCGCAACCGCAATGACCAGGTGCTCGACCTGACCGCCGGTGCGTCGCAGGGCTACGTACGGGTCAACGGCAACCGCTCCGAAGCGGACGATTACAAGGACGGCAACGGCGACGTCGTGCCCTCCAAGTGGCGCAAGTGGAACAGCGACGTCGCCGTCGGCTGGACCCCCGATGCCGACACCGTGGTGGAGCTGTCAGCCGGCACCGGCGACGCCATCGCGCGCTATGCCGGGCGCGGCATGGATGGCGCCGCATTCAAGCGCACCAGCTATGCCGCCCGTTTCGAGAAGGACAACCTGCCCGGTGCCTGGGACAAGCTGTTGGCCAACGTGTACTACAACGACGCCGACCACGTCATGGACAACTACACGCTGCGCACGCCGAACCCGGACAGCAGCATGCCGATGCCGATGGCGGCCAATGTCGACCGGAGAACCACGGGCGGGCGCATCGCGTCGGAATGGCGCTGGCAGGACATCGCGGTGGTCGCCGGCGTAGACGCGCAGGACAGCCGGCACCGCGACCGCAGCGGCATGGGCCGCAACACCTATCAGCAGCAGCCCTGGCGCACCGATGCCCGCTTCGAGAGCCTCGGTGCCTTCAGTGAAATCACCCTGGGCGAAGGCACTGCCCAGCGCTGGGTGGGCGGCCTGCGCATCGACCGGGCCGAGGTCACCGACGAACGTCGAACCAGCGGCATGATGGCCATGCCCAACCCCACCGCTGGCCAGCAGCGCCGCGAGAACCTCGGCAGCGGCTTTGTGCGCATCGAACGTGACCTCGCTCCCGCGCTGACCTGGTACGCTGGTATCGGCCACAGCGAACGCATGCCCGACTACTGGGAACTGTTCTCGCCCGACAGGGGGCCGATGGGCGCGCCGAATGCGTTTGCCGGCATCCAGCCGGAGAAAACCACCCAGCTCGACCTCGGCCTGCAGTACCGCAGCGAGCGCCTGAATGCCTGGGTGTCAGCCTACGCCGGTCGCGTGCAGGACTACATCCCGTTCACCTATCACGACGGCGGCATGATGGGCAGCATGACCCAGGCCAACAACGTGAATGCGCGCATTGCCGGCGCCGAAGCCGGTGTCGACATCACCGTTGCACCGCAGTGGAAGCTCGGCGGCAGCCTGGCCTATGCCTGGGGCGAAAACCGCAGCGATGGCACGCCGCTGCCGCAGATGCCGCCGCTGGAAGCGCGCCTGAGCGCCACCTGGGAAGCCGACCGCTGGAGCGTCGGCGCGCTGGCCCGCGCGGTGGCCCACCAGCATCGCGTCGCCGATGGCCAGGGCAACGTGGTGGCCCGTGACCTGGGCCCGAGTGCCGGCTTTGCGACCGTGGCGCTCAATGCCAGCTATCGCATCAACGACGCGCTGCTGCTCAGCGCCGGTCTCGACAACGTGTTCGACCGCGCCTACAGCGAGCACCTGAACCTGGCCGGCAGCGCGGACTTCGGCTTCCCGGCCGACCCGGTGCGGATCAACGAGCCGGGCAGGACGGCGTGGATGAAGGTGAATTACCGGTATTGAGCGACGTGGCGCCGTGCGTTGCCCGGCTGCATGCCCACCCCCACGTAAAGCCGGGCTCTGCCTGGCTGCAGGCATCACCGTCCGGCACGGACCCGCAGCCACGTAGAGCCGGGCTCTGCCCGGCTAAAGGCATCACCGCCCGACCCGGACCCGCAGCCACGTAGAGCCGGGCTCTGCCCGGCTAAAGGCGTCCCCGCCCGACACGAAACCACCCCCACGTAGAGCCGGGCTCTGCCCGGCTGAAGCCGTCCCCGCTCGACACGGACCCGCAGCCACGTAGAGCCGGGCTCTGCCCGGCTGAAGGCGTCCCCGCTCGACACGGACCCGCAGCCGGGCAGAGCCCGGCTCTACGAGATGCCCCCGGCCGTTGACGCCATCCGACACGTGCCGATACACGCCGTTACACACCCGCACAGCCCAGCACGAAAGGCATTTCGGCTGCCACCGGGCCCCGGTAAACGCTTGGCACATATGCCCGGCCAGCCCCGACCCGTACACTCGCCGGTCGTGGGTTTAACGGGATTTTTTCACATGTTGGGACGCATCACCGCGCGCATCGCCGCTGGCCTCACCTTGGCCCTGTTGGCCGGGTGCAGCAGCAAGGACGACACCGCGCGCCGGGCGGCAGACGCCGTACCGGTCACTACCCAGGTGGTGCAGACCTCCGCATGGAACGACACGCTGCAGGCGCTGGGTACCGCCAAGGCCCGTGAGTCGGTGACCATCACCGCCAAGGTCAGCGAGATCATCGAAACCGTCCACTTCGAGAGCGGCCAGCAGGTCAGCGCCGGCACCCCGTTGGTCACCCTGCGCGGGCAGGCCCAGGAAGCGGCCCTGCTGCAGGCGCAAGCCACCTTTGCCGAGGCCGACCAACTGTACAAGCGCCAGCGCGAACTGGCGGCCCAGCAGCTGGTGGCCAGCGCCACCCTGGACACCCAGCGCGCCATCCGCGATGCCGCCGAGGCGCGCGTGCGCGAAATGCAGTCGGACATCGGCGACCGTCGCGTGCGCGCACCGTTCGCCGGCGTGCTCGGCATCCGCCAGGTCAGTGCGGGCTCGCTGGTCACCCCCAGTACCAGCATCGCCACCCTGGACGACATCGAGCGCATGCACGTCGATTTCCAGGTGCCCGAAGCCGAACTGGCCAGCCTCGGCACCGGCGACAAGGTCACCGCCACCAGCGTCGCCTATCCCGGCCGCAGCTTCGAGGGCGTGGTGGCCACCATCGACACCCGCGTCGACCCGGGTACCCGCGCGGTCACCGTGCGCGCCGACTTCATCAATGCCGACCACGCCCTGCGCCCGGGCATGCTGCTGGACATCCGCATGTTCCGCCCGGAGCGCCAGGCCCTGGTCATTCCGGAAATCGCCGTGGTGCAGGTGGGCCGCGATTCGTTCGTGTACCGGGTCAAGGCCGACCACAGCGTGGAACGCATCGATATCACCAGCGGCGCGCGCCGTGCCGGCGTGGTCGAAATCCGCAGCGGACTGAAGGCCGGCGATCGCATCGTGGTTGACGGTACCGGCAAGCTGCGCCCGGGCCTGAAGGTTGATGAGCGCCCAGTGTCGGCCATACCCGCCGCCAAGCCTGCGGACCCGGCAGGATGAAACTCTCCGACATTTCCATCCAGCGCCCGGTCTTCGCGGTGGTGATGAGCCTGCTGCTGGTCGTGCTGGGCGTCATGTCGTTCACCCGCCTGACCCTGCGCGAGCTGCCCGCGATCGACCCGCCGATCGTCTCGGTATCGGTGGATTACACCGGTGCTTCGGCCGCGGTGATCGAAAGCCGCATCACCCAGGTGCTTGAAGACGCCCTGGCCGGCATCGAAGGCATCGATACCATCAACGCGCGCAGCTCCAACGGCCGCGCCCAGGTCAGCATTGAATTCACCTCCAACCGCGATATCGAGGCGGCCGCCAACGACGTGCGCGATGCGGTCAGCCGTGTTGCCGACCGCATGCCCGAAGAGGCGCGGCCGCCGGAAATCGCCAAGGTCGAAAGCGACGCCGACCCGATCATCTGGTTCAACATGACCTCCTCCAGCATGGACACGCTGGAGCTGAGCGACTACGCCGACCGGTACGTGGTCGACCGCTTCTCCAGCCTGGACGGCGTGGCCCAGGTCCGCATCGGCGGGCGCCAGCGCTATGCCATGCGCATCTGGCTCGACCGCGACCAGCTGGCCGCGCGTGGCCTTACCGTGGGCGACGTGGAAACCGCGCTGCGCAATGAAAACGTCGAGCTGCCGGCCGGCCGCATCGAATCGGCCGACCGCGACTTCACCCTGCGCGTGGAGCGCAACTACGTGAAGCCGGAAGACTTCGCCACCATTCCGCTCGGCAAGGGCGCCGACGGCTACGTGGTGCGCATGGGCGACGTGGCCAAAATCGAGCTGGCCTCGTCCGAGCGACGCGCGTATTACCGCAGCAATGGCGAACCGGGCATCGGTCTGGGCATCGTCAAGACCTCCACCGCCAACTCGCTGGACGTGGCCCGCACCGCACGCGCCGAAGCCGAGCGGGTCGGGCAGACCCTGCCCGAAGGCACCCACATCTTCGTCGCCTTCGACAACACCACCTTCATCGAAGCCGCCGTGGACCGCGTCTACGCCACGCTGGTGGAAGCCATGCTGCTGGTACTGGCGGTGATCTGGCTGTTCCTCGGCAGTTTGCGCGCCGCGCTGATCCCCGCCGTCACCGTGCCGGTGTGCCTGGTGGCGGCGTTCATCGCGCTGTACGCGTTTGGGTTCTCCATCAACCTGCTGACCCTGCTGGCGCTGGTGCTGTGTATCGGCCTGGTCGTCGATGACGCCATCGTGGTGGTGGAAAACGTGCAACGTCGCATCGACCTGGGCGAACCGCCGCTGGTGGCCTCCAAGCGCGGCACCGCGCAGGTAGCCTTCGCGGTGATCGCCACCACCGCCGTGCTGGTGGCGGTGTTCCTGCCGGTGGGCTTCCTGGAAGGCAATACCGGCCGCCTGTTCCGCGAGCTGGCCGTGGCGCTGGCGGCTGCGGTGGCGCTGTCGGCGTTCGTCTCGCTCACGCTGACCCCGATGATGGCCTCCAAGCTGCTCAAGCCGCACAGCGGCCAGCCGCCCAAGGGCCTGCACGGGGTGATCAACCGCAACCTGGACCGCGTCTCGGCCGCCTACGGGCGCGTGCTCGACGCGTACGTCGGGCGCACGTGGATCTACGTGGTGGTGATGGTGCTGTCGCTGCTGGCCAGTGCGTTGCTGCTCAAGGTGCTGCCCTCTGAACTGGCCCCGGCCGAAGACCGCGGTTCGTTCCAGATCATGATCGATGGCCCGGAAGGCGCCGGCTACGACTACACCGTGGGCCAGGTGCAGGAAGTGGAAAAGGTGGTGGCCGGGTTCGTCGGCGACGACAAGCCGATCGTGCGCGCCAACCCGCGCGTGCCTGGCGGCTTCGGTGCCAGCGAAGAAATGCATACGGGCCGCATCAGCGTGTTCCTGCAGCCGTGGCGCGAGCGCCAGGCCGCCACGCCGGACGTGGCCGCCGACCTGCAGAAGCACCTGGACGGCATCCGCGGCGTGCGCGTGCGCACCCAGGTCGGGGGCGGCCTGGTGCGCAGCCAGGGCCAGCCGTTCCAGATCGTGCTGGGCGGGCCGGAGTACGCGGAAATCGCGCAGTGGCGCGACCGCATGCTGGCGCGCATGGCCGACAACCCGGGCCTGGTCGGACCGGATTCGGACTACAAGGAAACCCGGCCGCAGATGCGGGTCAACATCGACCGCCAGCGCGCCGCCGACCTGGGCGTACCGGTCACCGCAATCGGCAGTGCGCTGGAAACCATGATGGGCTCGCGCCGGGTCACCACCTTCGTCGACAACGGCGAGGAATACGACGTGCTGGTCCAGGCCGGGCGCGACGGCCGCGCCACCCCGGCCGACCTGGCCGCCATCCGCGTGCGCGCCAGCAGCGGCGAGCTGGTGCCGCTGTCCAACCTGGTCACGCTCAGCGAAGTGGCCGAAGCGGGCAACCTCAACCGCTTCAACCGGCTGCGCTCGATCACCATCACCGCGGGCCTGGCCCCGGGCTACCCGCTGGGCGAGGCGATCGCGTGGGCCCAGCAGACCGCCCGCGAGGAGCTGCCGCAGCACGCGCAGCTGGACTGGAAGGGCGAATCGCGCGAGTACCAGAACGCCGGCAGCGCCGTGCTGCTGACCTTCGCCATGGCCTTGCTGGTGGTGTATCTGGTGCTGGCCGCGCAGTTCGAGAGCTTCATCCACCCGCTGGTGATCATGCTGACCGTGCCGCTGGGCGTGCTCGGCGCGCTGCTGGGCCTGTATGTCAGCGGCGGCAGCATCAACCTGTTCAGCCAGATCGGCATCGTGATGCTGGTGGGGCTGGCGGCCAAGAACGGCATCCTGATCGTGGAGTTCGCCAACCAGCTGCGCGATGAAGGCCGCGACGTGCACCGGGCCATCGTCGAATCGTCGATGGTGCGGCTGCGCCCGATCCTGATGACCTCCATCGCCACCGTGGTGGGCGCGATCCCGCTTGTGGTCGCCGGTGGCCCGGGCTCGGCCAGCCGCGGCACCATCGGCATCGTGGTGATCTTCGGCGTCACCGTGTCCACCTTCCTGTCGCTGTTCGTGGTGCCGGCGTTCTACTCGCTGCTGGCCCCGTACACGCGTTCGCCCGAAGCGGTGGCCCGTGAGCTGGAGAAGCAGGAGGCGGAGACCCCGTCGGTGGGCGGGCACGCCTGACCGGGGGGCAGATGAATACGTAGCTGCGGCCTTGTAGAGCCGGGCTCTGCCGCGCCCTGGATAGTGACGGGGCAGCCGCGTAGAGCCGGGCTCTGCCCGGCTGCTCTTCTCCGCACGGCCAACAAGCGTGAAGCAGCCGGGCAGAGCCCGGCGCTACGTTGCCCAAGCGCGTGGCGACGCGTTCGTCGCCCCCACGCCACCGCCCCCACGCACCCGGCGCTACCCGTGGCGGCCCTGATGGTGGAGAATCGACGCGGTCCCCTCCAGCCGACGGGACGTCCTTTTTTTCCGCCGACTGGAGAGAGCGCGTGGAAGCAACCGTACATTTCATCAACGGCATCATCTGGAGCAAGGCGCTGATCGCCGTGTGCCTGGGCGCTGGCCTGTTCTTCAGCATCCGCACCCGGTTCATGCAGATCCGCGGCTTCTTCGAGATGTGCCGCCTCACCGTCAAGGGCGAGAAGTCCGACGCGGGCGTGTCCTCCTTCCAGGCCTTGGCCATGTCCATGGCCGGCCGCATGGGCATCGGCAATATCGCTGGCGTGGCCACCGCCATCGCCTTCGGCGGTCCCGGCGCGATCTTCTGGATGTGGGTCATGGGCTTCCTCGGCGCCTCCACCTCGTACGTGGAATGCACCCTGGCGCAGATCTACAAGACCAAGGACGCCGAAGGCCGCTACCGCGGCGGCCCGGCGTACTACATCGAAAAAGCCATGGGCATGAAGTGGTACGCCCTGGCGTTCGCCGTGGCCACCATCATCGCCGCCGGCTTCCTGATGCCGGGCGTGCAGGCCAATGCCATCGCCGACAGCATCATCAACGCCTGCCGTGGCGGCGCCCTGTGCGGCCCGCTGGATGGCCAATTCATGGGCCTGGCCGACGTCCAGGCACTGAAGCTGGGCATCGGCATCGTGGTGGCGCTGCTGCTGGGCGTGGTCATTTTCGGCGGGGTCAAGCGCATCGCCAACTTTGCCGAAGTGGTGGTGCCGTTCATGGCCGCCGCGTTCATCCTGATGGCCATCGTCATCATGATCATCAACTACGACCGCGTGCCGGAAATGTTCGGCATCATCTTCGACAGCGCCTTCGGCACCCATGCCGCGTTCGGCGCGATGATGGGCCTGGCGGTGGAGTGGGGCATCAAGCGCGGCATCTATGCCAATGAAGCCGGCCAGGGCTCGGGCCCGCACGCGGCAGCCGCCTCGGAGGTCTCGCACCCGGCCAAGCAGGGCTACGTGCAGGCCTTCGCGATCTATTTCGACACCATGATGGTGTGCACCGCCACCGCCTTCCTGATCCTGGCCAGCGGCACCTACAACGTGTACTCGCCGGTGGAAGGTGCCGCCCCGATCTTCCAGGGCCTGGCCGGTATCCCGGAAGGTGCGGGCTACGCGCAGGCCGGCGTGGAAGCGGTATTGCCGGGCTGGGGCGCCTCGTTCGTGTCGCTGGCGATCTTCTTCTTCGCCTTCACCACGATCATGGCCTATTACTACATGGCCGAAACCAACCTCAGCTACATCAACCACAACCGCAAGCGCCCGCTCACCGTGCTGGTGCTGCGCCTGGGCATCATCGGCATGGTGGTGTTCGGTGCGTTCCACAACGCCACCCTGGCGTGGGCACTGGGCGACATCGGCGTGGGCCTGATGGCCTGGTTGAACATCATCGCCATCCTGATCGTGCAGAAGCCGGCGATGCTGGCGCTGCGCGATTACGAACGACAGAAGAAGCTCGGCCTGGATCCGACCTTCGACCCCGATGCATTGGGCATCAAGAACGCCGATTTCTGGCGTCAACGCAAGCTGGAGTTGTCCCGTAGTGAATGATCCCTGGAAGAATGCCCGCCGCCCGTCTTCGCGGCCGCCGCGGGCCACCCCGCTGCCCCCGCGCGAGGGCGGCACGCCGCCTCCGCCGGGGCGGGGCAACGACGAGCTGCGCCTGTACGGCTGGAACGCCGTGCAGGCCCTGTTCGACAAGCGCCCGCAGGCGCTGCGCAAGCTGTACCTGGCCGAATCGCTGATCCCGCGCCTGCAGCCGATCCTGAAGTGGTGCGTGTCCAACCGGGTGGGGTACCGCGTGGTGGAAGAGGGCGACCTCAACAAGCTGGCCGCTACCACCCACCATGAAGGCGTGGTGGCCGACGTGCTGCGCGCGCCGATGCTGGAGCTGGGCGAGTGGCTGGGCACGCTGCCGGCCGGTACGCCGGCGCTGGCGCTGTGGCTGGATGGCGTGGGCAATCCGCACAATTTCGGCGCGATCCTGCGCTCGGCGGCGCATTTCGGCGTGGCCGGCCTGCTGCTGCCACCGGGGTCCACGCTGGCGCTGTCCGGTGCGGCCGCGCGCGTGGCCGAAGGCGGCGCCGAATCGGTGCCGCTGGTGCGCCTGCCCGCGCTGCCGGAGGCGATGCAGCAGCTGCGCGACGCCGGCTTCAGCCTGGCCGCGACGCTGGTGGACGGCGGCAACAACCTCTTCGCCAGCGACGTGCCGGCGCGTCTGGTCTACGTGATGGGTGCCGAAGGCGAAGGCATGGACCGTGAGCTGGCGCAGGATTGCGACGCGCAGGTGTCCATTCCGGGCACCGGCGCAGTGGAAAGCCTCAACGTGGCATCGGCGACAGCGGTGCTGCTGGCGCACTGGTACGGACGCCAGGCACGCTGAGCAGGACGCGGTTTCGGGTAGCGCGCGTGCGCGCTTGCCCAGCGCGATGTGATCGGTGTCACCGATAGCGTTATGACTACAGCCGATTCGGATTTTTCGCATAGTGCGCTGGCCTTGAGCTGCGTCACAGTGCTCGGCGGTACTGTGCTGGGTAGATGAGGAGAGACACCCACCCAGCGCGGCGCCGTTGTCCGGATCGCAGCAAGTCTGTGACGCTCACCGCGTGGGGTGTGACGAGTCCCGGTAGCCCGGTCGTTTTTCGACCGGGCTTTTTTTATGCGTCATCGATTGGTAGAGCCACCCCACGGGTGGCTGCACACCCCGCGGAAACACCCGTTCTCCACACCTCCGTCATTGCCCCACTCAATGAACACCGAGGTTGCGATCGCCGGCCAAGAACGCAGAACACCACCATCGCATGTGATGCGAAACGGCGTGCGTGCGGCGCCGCACAGATCGAAGAAAATAAGGGTTCTGCACATTGTTGCCGCCCAACGGGCTGTGCAGACTGGCGCGGCGGTGTGCGTGTGCACCGTCTTCTTTCCAGTCTCACGGGAGCCTTGGCATGGCCTTGTCTGCGTTGTCGTTTCATCGTGCCGCCGCGCTAGCGCTGGCGGCTGTTTCCCTGGGGCTGTTCGCCCCGCACGCCGCTGCCCAGGCACGCAGCCTTGACGGGGTGAATTTCACCGGTCCGCTGGTCACCGCCAACCCGGCCGGAGTGCCGCGCGGCCATTGGTACATCGAGCCCTACCTGGTCCGCGTCGACAGTGATGCCGGTTACGACGCCAACGGCCGCCGCCAGCGCAGCAGCGACAGCGGCGCCTGGCTTACCGTCGTGCCCATCGCCTACGGCATGGGCGAGCGCGTCACCGCGCAGGTCAATCTCAGCGCGGCACGTGCCGACGCGGCTGGCGCGCACAGTGGTGCCGTGCGTGCGGGCGACACCACCGCGCGGCTGCAGTACCTGCTGCAGGCCCCCAGCGCCGACGGCACGCGCCCGGCCATCTCGGTGGCGCTGCTGCAGCGCTTTGCCACCGGCAGCTACGACCGCATCGGGGGCAATCCACTCAACGCCCAGGGCGATGGCGTGCAGCGCACCACCTTCGCACTCGGTGTGCAGCAGGTGCTGTGGATGCCCAACGACCGCCCGTTGCGCTGGCGTGGCCAGCTCAGCGCCAGCCCGGCACCGGCACGCGTGGCGCTGCACGACAGCAGTGTGTATGGCACCGATCCCGGCTTCCGGGGCAGCATCGCGCGCGGCTCGTTGCTCGGTCTGTCGCTGGGGGCCGAGTACAGCGTCAACGCGCGCTGGGTGGCCGCGCTGGACGTCACCGCCAGCCGCGAAAGCGACCAGCACATCACCGGCTATGCCCCGGGCAGCGAGGGCCTGCGGAGCATCAACCAGCGCCGACCTTCCAGCAGCAGTGTCAGCGTGGCGCCGGCCATCGAGTACCACTTCAGTCCGTCGCTGGGGCTGATCGCCGGCGTGGAGTTCAGCGTGGGCGGCCGCAACAGCGGCGCGTTCGTCAGCCCGCAGATCGCGCTCGGGATGTTCTTCTGATGCGCGCGCCTTCGACCCTCCGCACCGCCATCGGGAGCTGCCCATGACCGTCGAATCCATCGTTGCCCGCCTGCTCGACCTGGTCTGGAGCCCGGCGCTGGTGGGGCTGTGCCTGTTGGCTGGCCTGTACTTCAGCGTGCGTACCCGTTTCATCCAGCTACGCGCATTGCCGGACATGCTGCGCCTGTTGTTCAGTTCCACCCGCTCGGCTTCCGGGGTGTCTTCGTTCCAGGCACTGAGCCTGTCGCTGTCCAGCCGGGTCGGCGTCGGCAACATCGCCGGCGTCGCGATGGCCATTGCCTACGGTGGTCCCGGTGCGATCTTCTGGATGTGGTGCGTGGCCTTCCTGGGCGCCAGCAGCGCCTTCATCGAATCAACGTTGGCGCAGATCTACAAGGAGCGCGACGCCAACGGCCAGTACCGCGGTGGCCCGGCGTACTACATCGAACGCGCGTTGGGCCAGCGCTGGTATGCCGTGGCCTTCGCGTGGAGTGCGGTGATCGGCTGCGGGCTGTTCCTGCCGGGCACCCAGTCCAACGCGATCGCCAGCGCGCTTGACGGCGCCTGGGGTATTCCCGCCAGTGCATCGGCGGCCGGTATGGTGGTCGTGGTCGGGTTGGTGATCTTCGGCGGCGTGCGCCGCATCGCCAACGTGGTGCAGGTGGTGGTGCCGGTAATGGCGATCGGCTACCTGCTGGTGGCTGCGGTGGTGATGGCGCTCAACGTGGACGCGCTGCCGGGCATGGCGCGGCTGATCGTCGACAGCGCGTTCGGTACCGACGCCGCGTTTGGCGCGATGATCGGCACTGCCATCCAGTGGGGCGTGCGTCGCGGGGTGATGTCAAATGAGGCCGGGATGGGCAGCGGCGCGCATCCGGCTGCGGCCGCCGAGGTCTCGCACCCGGTCAAGCAGGGGCTGGTGCAGGCGTTCTCGGTCTACATCGACACCCTGGTGGTGTGCAGCGCCACCGCGTTCCTGGTGTTGTCCACCGGTGCCTACAACGTGTACGACCCGGCCGCGGCCAGCCATGCCGGCATGCTGGTGGCGAACGTGCCCGGGTTGGCTGCGGGGCCGCACTTCGTGCAGCACGCGGTGGAATCGGCGTTGCCCGGGTTCGGCACGGCCTTCATCGCCCTGGCGATCCTGCCCTTCGCGTTCAGCACCATCCTGGCGCTGTACTACAACGCCGAAACCAATGTGGTGTACCTGTGCCGCAACCAGCATCGGCCGTGGGTGCTGCGGCTGTTCCAGGTGGCGTTCGTGGGCGTGGCGACGTGGTCGGCGGTCAATACCGCAACGGTGGCGTGGTCGCTGGGCGACATCGGCGTCGGCCTGATGAGCTGGTTGAACATCATCGCGTTGGTGCTGTTGCAGAAGCCGGCGCTGGCCGCATTGCGCGATTATGAGAAGAGCCGGCGTGCCGGCATCGATCCGGTGTTCAACCCGCAGGCGGCCGGCGTTGCCCGGGCGGAGCTGTGGAACGAGATCGCCGCGCGCGGCGGTAAGTGAGCAGGGCAGGGACCGTGGCCTGCTGCCACGGTCCCTGCGAGCCGTCATTCGTTGGGCGGCGTGGTTGGCTTGGCTTCGCTGCCGAAGCTGCCGTCGGCCTCGGCGGCCAGGTAGGCGAACACGGTGTAGGCGGCTACGTTCTGTGCCAGCGCCGCCGGATCGATCTTGTCCAGGGTGTCGTCGGCGGTGTGGTGCAGGTGGAAGTAGTCGCTGCCGTCCTGCGCCAACCACGCCCAGGCACCGCCCTTGGCGGCCAGCGGGCCTACGTCGGGGCCCGGGCCGCCCTTGTCGGCCGCGTACTCGATGCCCAGCGGCTTGAGCACCTCGGCGATCTGGCGGGTGGCATCGCGCGAGCCCTGCGGGTTCGGCGAGCCGGTGTTGAAGGCGTAGATGCGGCCGGCGCCGAAGTCGCTCTCGGCGGCCAGCTGGTGCAGCACCACGTCCTTGGCATGCGCCTCGGCATACGCCTTGCCGCCGTACAGACCCTGTTCCTCGTTGGCGAACGCCACCACGCGGATGGTGCGCTTCGGCGCCTGCTTGAGCTGGCCGATCAGATGGCCCGCGGCCATGGTGATGCCCACGCCGGCGCCATCGTCCACCGCGCCGGTGCCCAGGTCCCAGGAATCGAGGTGACCGCCGATCACCACGACTTCCTTGGGCAGGCTGCGCCCGGTGATTTCGCCGATGACGTTGTACGAGGTGGCCTTGCCGTCCCACCCGCAATCCAGGCTCAGCTTCAGCGTGGTGCTGCCGAGGGCGACCAGGCGAGCGAGCTGGTTGGCATCGGGTACCGACAATGCGGCGGCCGGCACCGGCGTCAGACCCTCATCGAAACGGGTGATGCCGGTGTGCGGCACGCGGTGCGAATCGGTACCGGCCGAGCGCATCACAAAGCCCACCGCGCCCTTGCGGATCGCCTCGGACGGACCCTTGCTACGCACGGCGCCCCCGTTGCCGTAGTCACGGCCGTCGCGGTAGGCGGTCATCTGGTAGTCGACGAAGGCGATCTTGCCCTTCAATGAGCCTTCCGGCGCGGCCTGCAGCGCGGCCAGGTCGGCAAAGCGCACCACCTCGGCCTCGACCGTGCCGCCCGGGCTGCCGCCCAGGGCGGTAATGCTCAGCGGCTGTGCGTGCTTGCCGATCACATGGGCGTGTTCACTGCGGCGCTCCCACTTGGGGAAGGTCACCGGCTCGGTCCAGACCTTGTCAAAGCCCAGTGCCTTGAACTTGGCCACGGCCCAGGCCACGGCACGGGCATCGGCTTCGCCACCGGCGATGCGCGGGCCGATCTCGGTGGTGAGCGACTCGACCACCTTCCAGCCGGTGTCGTCCTTGAGGGCCTGCTCGCGCAGTTCGGCGGCGGTGGCCAGCGACTTGGGTGCCAGCGTGGTGGGGCCGGTCGCCGCGAACGCCGGGGCGGCCAACAGTGCGAGGGAGGATGCGATGGCAAGGACGCGGCGACGCATGGACAGCTCCGGAAAGCAGGACAGAAGCGTCCGAGCTTAGCAGCCTGCCGGGCGCGCACATGGGCGGGAGGTCATGGTTGCGCGGACGCTGTTTTCCATACGCGAAAACCCCGCCGGGGCGGGGTTTTTGAATGCGCATCTGCAACGGCGGAACCCGATGCCCGGTAGTGCCGGCCGCTGGCCGGCTCCAGGCAATATCGGGTTCCTGCAGAGCCGGCCAGCGGCCGGCACTACCGTACGAATGCTTACTGCTTGAGGTTGTCGCGGATCTCGCGCAGCAGCAGCACTTCTTCGCTCGGCGCCGGCGGCGCAGCGGGCTCGGCCTGCTTCTTGCGCGCCAGGCGGTTGATGAACTTCACCACCATGAAGATGGCAAACGCCACGATGACGAACTGCACCACGGTGTTGAGGAAGTCGCCGTAGCCGATCACCACGGCCGGAATTTCCTTGCCGGTTGGATCCACGCGCGCAGGTGCCAAGGTCCAGGCCAGTTCCGAGAAATCCACGCGCCCAATCACCCAACCCAGCGGCGGCATGATGATCTTGTCGACAAGTGCGGTGACGATCTTGCCGAACGCGGCACCAATCACGACACCGACCGCCAGGTCGATGACGTTGCCACGCATGGCAAATTCCTTGAACTCAGTCAGTACGCCCATCAGGCTCTCCTCGTGGGGAAAATCAACAGATACGCCAGCGTAATGCCGGGGGTGTCATTCGGAGATGATGCCATGGCGCTCGGCCACGTTTTCCAGCCGCGCGCTGAAACGATCCCCCGGCTTCAAGGCGGCCACCCCGGCGGGGGTGCCCATGAAGACCAGGTCGCCGGCTTTCAGTGCCCACAGCTTGGACAGTTCGTGCAGGATTTCCGGCACGTTCCAGATCATCTGGTCCAGCAGCGATTGCTGGCGCACTTCGCCGTTGATTTCCAGCGACAGGTTGAGCGCGGCCAGGTCGCCCACTTCGCCGGCCGGGACCAGTTCGCTGATCGGTGCGGAATGATCGAAGCCCTTGGCCGGATCCCACGGATGCCCCTTGGCCTTGGCTGCTGCCTGCAGGTCGCGGCGGGTCAGATCCAGCCCGACACCGTAGCCGAAGACCAACGCCTCGGCCTGGTCCACCGGCAGCTCGCCGGCCGGCGCGTCGCGACCGATCGCCACCACCAGCTCCACTTCGTGGTGCAGGTCGTGCGTGGCAGGCGGGTAGGGGATCACATCGTCATGTCCAACCACGATCGCATCGGCGGGCTTGCTGAAGAACATCGGGCGGCCGCGATCATCGGCGGCGGGCACGGCCGCCCCCATTTCGCGCGCGTGGTCGGCGAAGTTGCGGCCCACACAGTAGATCCGGCGCACCGGGAACGTACCGCCACCGGCGACCGGAATGCGGGGCTGCTCGGGCGTGGGGATTACATCGGTCATGCGCGCGTCCTGTGGAGAGGTTTCGCCGCAGTCTAGAGCGTTTTTCGGCTCCCACAAACAGAAACGGCCGCGCAGGGCGCGGCCGTCATCAGGAGGGACGCGCGTCAATCAACGCGACATCGGCAAGGCCTGCTTGCGGACCACACGGTATTCGCCGTCCACGACCCGCGACGGAGCGGTGCGCGCACTCTTGCGCTGGGCGAGCAGCTTCCATGCCAGGCCGGCGATGATCATCGCCGCGCCCACGAACACACCCACGAATACCAGCGCGGCCAGGATCGCCAGGCCCAACAGACCGACCGCAACGCGCACCAACGGGTGGCGCGGCTTGCGCGGCGCGAACAGGGTGCGGAACGTGTTGAACTGGAAGTAGCGCTTGTACATGGCGTTTCTTTGGGCTGAAGTCAGCGAGCCATCAGTATCCGGGGTGGTCCCTGTCATTGAGTGAAAAACTCGTTAAACGTACCGCGCGTTCATTTCAAATCAATGACTTGTGTTCATCGCCGGGCCAGCCACGTGACGGCGTGAGAGAATGCCGCCCCGTTGAATATGCGTGCCGACATGTCCGTTTCCGATACCACCGCCGCTCCCTTGATTGCCCTGGACGCCATTGCCGACGCGGGCTTTGCCGAGGTCGAGGTCACCCTGGACGGCGACAGTGAGTCGCTGGTCATGTACCGCGATGGCGACGACGTACGCGGTTGGCTGAACATCTGCCCGCATGCCGGCCGACGCCTGGACTGGGCTCCGGGGCAGTTCCTGAAAAGCCGGGACGGCCATCTGGTCTGTGCCGCGCACGGCGCGTCGTTCTCGCTCGACGATGGCGGCTGCGTGGCCGGCCCGTGCAAGGGCGACCGCCTGCGCGCGGTACCGTTGCAGGTGCGCGACGGCCAGGTGTGGCTGGGGTAGGTAGCGACCGATGGTCGCTACGCCTTCGCCTCAGAACATCAGGTTGATCATTGCCACCACCACGATGGTGTAGATCAACGACAGCGGCGCACCGACGCGCCACAGCTCGCGCGGGGTGTAGTTGGCCGGGCCGGTGATCATCGAAATCACCGGGTTGGACGCCGTCATCAGGTTGTTGGAGGCCGACAGCGCCACGATCAGCGCAAACGCGGTGGGGCTGCCACCGGCGGCCAGCGCCAGGTTCACTGCGATGGGCACCATCACAATGGTCGCCCCGACGTGACTGATCACCAGCGAGAACATGGTGGTCAACAACGCCAGCGCGATTTCCAGCACCCACACCGGGATGCCGGTCGGCAGCCGGTCGATGGTGTGGCCGGCGATCCACGCCGCCGCGCCACTGCTGTCCATGGCCCAGCCGAGCGGAATCAGCCCGGCCATCATGAAGATGGTCTTCCAGTTGATCGAGGCATACGCCTCGTCCATGCGCAGCACGCCGGTGAGCAGCATGCCGGCCACGCCGGTCATCAGGGTCAGCGCCACCGGCAGCTTGGAGGTCAGCGCGATGAGGATGGTGATGGCGAAGATGCTCATCGCGATCTTGAACTTGTGCGGTCGCTGCTCGCCCTTGGGGTAGTCGGTGACCACCACGAAGTCGCGGCTTTTGGCGGCCTGGGCCAGGTCGGTCCAGATGCTGTGGAAGACCAGCATGTCGCCGGCGCGCAGGGCCACGTTGCGCACGTCCTCGCGGATCACCTGCTTGTCGCGGTTGATCGCCAGCAGGCTGATCCCGCGCTGCTTGCGCAGCCGCAGTTCCGAGGCGGTCTTGCCGATCACGTCGGAGGTGGGCGGCACCACGGCCTCGGAAATACCGGCGCGGCTGGGGTTGAACAGGTCGCCCAGGTGCTTCAGGCGCGAGGACATGCGCAGGAACTGGTTCTGCGCGAAGTCGTTGACCTGCGCGCGGGCACCCATCACCCCCAGCACGCTGCCCACCCAGATGCGCATCTCCGCCGGTGGTGCCAGCCGGGTGTCATTGCCGGTCTTGAGCGCCAGCAGCAGCGGCGCGTCGTGCACGTTCTCCGCCTCGCCCAGGGTCATGCCCACCAGCGGGCTCTCGGCGCTCACCACCAGCTCGAACACGTCGCCTTCGATGCCGTAGGTCTTGGCGAAGTAGCTCTCGGTGCGCGCCGGGGTGACCCCGTCGTTGGCCAGGGTCTCCTCTTCGACCAGCTTGCGGTCGCCGAAGTAGCGGAAATACAGCAGCGAGGCGACCAGCAGCGCCACACCGATCGGCAGCGGCGCGAACATGCGCAGCGGCTCGATGGTGGCCAGGCCCGAGGGCAGGTTGTTGTTGGCCGACGCCAGCAGATCGTTGAGCAGGATCAGCGGTGAGTTGCCGACCATGGTCAGCGCACCGCCCATCACGATCGCCGCGGCGATCGGCAGCAGCAGGCGCTGCAGGGTCAGCCCGGTGCGTGCGGCCAGCCGCGAGGCGACCGGCAGGTACAGCGCCATCACCGACGGGTTCTGCATGAACGAGGAGTTCAGGCCGGCAATGGCGGTGGTCATCATCAGCAGGCGGGTTTCCACCCCATGCCCCCGGCGCAGCAACCACGCCGCCAGCCGGTTCAACGCCCCGGTGCGGTCCAGGCCCGCACCGAGGATGGTGGTGGCGATGATGCTCATCACCGCGTTACCGGAGAAGCCGCCGAAGATCTCCCCCGGCGCGATCAGGCCGGTGACACCCAGTACCACCAGCACCACCAGCGCCACCACGTCGGCGCGGATGCGCTCGAACAGGAACATCGCCATCGTGAAGCCGACCAGCCCGAGAACGAGCTTCATGTCTGTGGTCAGCGTCAGCGCGGTATCCATGGGGTGGCGCGGTTCCTAGGGCCAGGATCAGGTGCGGTCGTACAACAGGTCCCACACGCCATGGCCGAGCTTCTGGCCACGGGTTTCGAAGTGGGTCTGCGGGCGCCATTCGGGGCGGTCCACCTGGCCGCGCGGACCGGCGCGGTTGGTCAGGCCGTCCGTGGCGTCCAGCACGTCCCACATCTGCTCGGCGTAGTCTTCCCAGTCGGTGGCACAGTGCAGGCGGCCGCCACTGCGCAGCTTTCGCACCAGCAGTGCGGCGAACGCCGGCTGGATCAGGCGCCGCTTGTTGTGGCGCTTCTTGTGCCACGGGTCCGGAAAATAGATGCGGACCTCATCGAGCACGCCATCGCCGATTTCCTTTTCCAGCACCTCCACCGCATCGTGGTGGTACAGGCGCACGTGGTCGGCGTTGTCGTCGGCCAGCGCGTTGAGCAGGCGGCCCACGCCGGGGGCGTGCACTTCCAGGCCGATGTAGTCGCGGCTGGGGTCCTGCTGGGCGGCAAAGCGCAGCGCGGCACCGTTGCCGAAGCCGATTTCCAGCACCTTGCGCGCGTCACGGCCGAAGGTGGCGTCCAGGTCGCGCGGCTGGCCGGTGAAGTCCAGGCCGAAGCGCGGCCAGCGATCGTCGAACGCGCGCTGCTGGGCGGGGGTGAAGCGACCCTGGCGCAGCACGAAGCTGCGGACCTCGCGGCGGCCTTCGGTGATGGTGAACGGCTTGGCCGGGGCCTTGGCGCCGGCACTGTCGAAAGGATTGGTCATCAGATCAGCCCATCCACCGGCGAGGACGCACTGGCGTAGCGCTTGCGCGGAATGCGTCCGGCCAGGAACGCCTCGCGCCCGGCCTCGACCGCCTTGCGCATCGCGCTGGCCATCAACACCGGGTTGCGAGCGCCGGCGATGGCGGTGTTCATCAGCACGCCGTCGCAGCCCAGCTCCATCGCGATCGCCGCGTCCGAGGCCGTGCCGACGCCGGCATCGACCAGGAACGGCACGGTGACCTGCTCCATCATCATCGTCAGCATCGCCGGGTTCTGGATGCCCAG
>Ga0157370_10001917_pt1 | contig 25578 bp, 29 predicted proteins | sample C35metaG_FD_113463 | JGI IMG/M metagenome (GOLD analysis project Ga0157370, IMG submission 113463) | Corn rhizosphere microbial communities from Kellogg Biological Station, Michigan, USA - C3-5 metaG | ecosystem: Host-associated > Plants > Roots > Rhizosphere > Soil | place: USA: Michigan...
CTGTTGCACGAACTGGACGAATGCGAATTTGACGCTGAAGGCGTGCACACCGTGACACTTAGCTGGCTAAAAAAGGTAGGGGGCTGATCATGATTTACGAAAATTCCCGTTCGCTTGACATGAATGATGTAGCCGTATTGTTTTCCGCCATGGTGCAGGTTAACCAATCGCCGCTCGCCGATAGTTCAGACCGTTCGCTGGTGAGCATTGGCTACGGTGAAGGGCTGGCCCGTTGCAAGAAGGCCGCGCAACTTGTGGCAAGGCACCATAGCGACGAAGGCGACGATTGGGATGGCGTCTGGTGGTTTGAGATCTTCGAAAGCCCCCGTGAAGGTTGCCTAGCTCATAAACTTTTCATGCTGGATTTAACCGAGGAGGACGACGGCGCCAAATGGGGCGCGGCTATCCGTGAAATCGTTCTTTCGTGGCTGGCACTGCATCAAGGGGATGAATAATGAGTAACTCTAAATTCGTGAACATGGGCGCCAGCAATGCGGCTAAGTCCCCTGATGAACCCCTAGGCTGTTTCCAAGTGTTCGCTGAGCGCAAATACATGGCCGACGTTCGCGGCTACCTGAATTTCCGTGGCGCCTTCGACAGTCTGGCGGCGGCCAAGGCCCACGCCGAATTGCTGGCGGCCAATACCGACTATTACACGGGTTACGAATGGGTGCAGGTGGCGGACGTGTTCCACGGTCAAGTCTGGGACTTTGACGACGGCGTATGGTCGGTTAACGGGTGGGACTTGTGATGGTCGGCGAAACTGTATTTTTGTGGCTTGTGTTGTGCCTAGACGGTGCGGCGTGCAAGTCGGCGCAGGTCTATCAGATGGATTCCTTCACGGGCCCGGCGGCTATGTCGGATTGTCAGAAGGGGTTCCACCAGGTGAACACCAGGTTTATAAAATCGGCGCCGCCTGGTAGCCGCCTGGGGTGCAAGACAGTGTCAGCTTTCAACCGGGAAGGGCTCGAATCATGAGCGCGAAACTTAATCCTGTAGTGCAGGTAGTCGCCGGGCTGGTGGTCGTGTTGGGCGGGATAACGGCGGCCGGTTATGCGGTGTCGCGGGGCGAAACATTCTTAGCGTTTCTGGCGGTTGCCGCAATGCTCGGGGCGCTGGTGCCGCTCTACCCGCCCGAGGATCCACCGGACGGCATGATTCGATAGGGTTTGACACCTTCCACGGGTTTATCTATTATCCGCCTACACACACACGGTTAGGCGGATTTACTCATGAATAATATCGGCGCTTTTGTACTTGCTCTCTTCTTTGGCGGCGTGGTCATGCCGACGTTGATGCTTATGGTCGTGGCCGACATCGACGGCGCGGGCAAGGCCCATGCCGCCAAGGTGCAACAGGCCGAAAAGCAAGGCGCGCGCCTGATCAATGGCAAGATCAGCGTGGCCCTGTGGAAGTCCGGCGAACTCTAACCCCACCGAGGATTTACGGTCATGCGTACCTATCAAGAATCGGCAGTCCCTAACAGCGAATTGCGCGCCGACATGGCGGCAGATTTGCGCTTTCTGGCGGTCGGCGTTGTGCTGGTCGTGGCGTTGGTTGGCGGCGTTGCGGGTCTCGCCTTGGCGGTGTTCGGATGACCATCACCCGAACCAGCTTGACCAACCCGAACTACCTTGAGCGCATCAAGGCCGCCGTGGTGCGCGCCGTTCGCAAGGCGAACCGACCAGCACAGCCTAGGGGCATTGCTCAGGAACCGGTCTACAACCGACGGACCAAACCGTCTCTGATGGTCGTGGCTCGAAAGGGTGGCGGGTTCGAAGTGTTCGATGATGAGGACCGCGACGTAACAGACATCGTCAAGGCGGCACTGCGCGACTACCACGCCGCCAAGGGGGCCGACCATGGCCAATGACCTGACGTACTGTCGCGCTGTGCTGGATATCCATGTCGCTGACGTGGTGGCCAAGTTGCTGGCGGTCAAGGTGGCCTTCTCCTATGTGCCTTTGCCGTCGTGGTGCGAAGTAGTGGTAGACGCCAAACATGCGGCCACATTGGCGGCGTGCATCGATCAGATAACCCAACGCCGCATTGATTCGGCCACGTCACCCTAGGGCCGCCAACCCGCTGCACCGATAACCCGCCTTGAGCGGGTTTTTTATTGCCCGTGATTTGGCCAGTCTCAGGCGGCCCTTCTGATAGGCCCGCGCTGGGCCGCTGTGGTGGCGCCGTGGGGCGTTCGACCTGGGGGAGTACCTAGGTAGCGCTTTCATGGGACGCGGCTAGGAAGTGGCTCAGGGGCCGTTTAAACCGTATATGCATTGCGTATATTCGCGTTATTGCGAAGGCTAGGCCGTGGGCGTCGTTTGGCGGTTGTGTGGTGGGCGGTCTGGCTAGGGGGTGGCCCATGGTGGGGCGTTGGGGGAGTGGCCGCTATGTGGTGGGCGCGACACCGTGCGGCATGGGTGAAGCGGCGGCCTGATGGGCTGGCGCTGTTGTGGGGATGCGGCCTGACGTGTGTTGTGGGGATGCGGCCTGACGTGTGTTGTGGGGTGTTCATTTAGCGGTTTTATAACGTGTGTCTGTAAGCGTCTATAGCAGCGTATAGAAGGCGGTGTCGCCTGGTGTTGTTTTGTGTGTTCGTTAATGCGTTCTAAGCGTGGTGCGCGTTGTGGTGCGTCTGAGAGGCATGGTTTGAGGGTAGGTCGGTTCGGATCCCTCCCCCTTTTTCTGGCGGCCACGCGGGGGCGCTGAGCCCCGGCCTCACAGTTTGCTTCGACGCGCTCATGCCACCTTTCCCCGCGTTCAAAGCGCGGTTCGGCAGCGCGTTCGTTATTCGGTGCAAACCGATTTTTGTTCCAGGGTCAGCCCAAGCCACCTTTCTCGATTTTTCTGCGATTCGACCTGGTTGGCGGGGCCGAGAAATCCATTGTGGAAATGCCAGGGGCCGAAGGGGCCGAGTTTTTCCCTATTCTCAGCAAACCCTCTTATTTATTATTAGTCACTTTGCCTTTTGACCGTTTAATACGGCCCCTTCGGCCCCTACTGTTATTCTCTATTCTTTATTTCTTATGTAATACCTAATGATTTCAAAGAGATAAAGAAGAAAGAGAGAAGGAAAGACGGGAAGCGTCCGCTTTTGTGCCGGTGGTCATCACTGGCCGAAAATCGAAATTTTTCGTCGAAATTCTGGCGAGGGGCCGAATAACTTTTTTTCGAAATGCGAAAACTCTGTTTTATTCGGCCCCTTCGGCCCCGGGCAATAAAAAACCCGCCGAAGCGGGTCTCGTGTATCGGGTGGTCTAAAAGTCCTCTTCCTCATCGGAATTGATGTTTCGTTCGGCTAGCCATTTGCGCACTTTTGTCGGGTCAACCGCCATGCCGCCATCGAACATTGAGCGAAATTTGTCGGGGTTTCGGCTGTAAAAACGCTGACGAACACCCTCGATTTTTATCCGACCCAACGAGAAAAAACCCAAAATTTCGAGCGTTCTTTCGAGCGCTTTCGTCTTCGGAATTTCGATGTCATGGGTCATTTCCAGACCCTGCAGCAGCGTGATGTTTAGCAGATCATCGCTGATATCGGGGAACTCTTCGCTCTCGATGATCTCCATAATGCCGCGTGCATCGGTGGGCATTGCCGCATTTACCATGTGAAAAAACGCCTCGGTTTGCGGTGCGTCACCCTTTGGGTTGAAGTCCTCGGCCATCTCGTGCTGCAACAGCCAGTGCCGAATCGCTGGTGCCGAATCGTCCAGGGCGGCGTACAGATCAACGTAGTAGTCCGGGTTTTCCGTCTTGAACTCACGCAGTTGATCGCTGTTTTGCCACTGGCTGAATAGCACCAGAAAGCGCCGTTCGTTCTGGCTGAGCGGCATCGCGTCCCGGTAGTTGGTGAACAGCAGGTAGTTGGTGGTGTTCTCCACGTTGTACGGGTCGCGGCCCTTCGGGTGGATCTCGATAACCGGGTTCGTGATGAAAGGCTTCACGCGGTTCAACACGTCGTAGCGGTTGTGGCCGATCAGGCGGATCTCTTCGATGGCCATCACGCACTGGCCCTGCGCCCAGCCGGTGAACGCGCCCTCGAGGATGTGGGCGTTGCCCATCCGCACGTTCGGCAGGCCCATGGTTGCCGCCAGCAGAAACGCGAAGAACGACTTGCCGTCACCCTGCACACCCTGGATCAGCGGCGCATAGTTGATCCGCTTGCCTGGGTTCTGCACCACGTAGGCCAGCCAGTCGAGCAACATCCGGCGCTCTTTCGGATCGGCCAGCAGGTGGCGGATGTGCTGCTTCACGCGCTTGATGTTGGCCAGGTCCATCGGCCGGATCGCCTTCGGCTTCGGTGGCACCTGGTTCTCGGGGTAGGTGTTCACCAGCGTGGCTTCGTTATAGATGAAGATCGAGTCGCGGCCTGGCGCGTACATCCGGCCGTTCACCGTCGGGATCTTGTAGACGTTCAACGCCAGGTTGGCCGCTGACGACTGCGCCGGCTTGCCCTCGAGGATGTCTTTCTTCGTCATCGAGTGCCGATCGTTGATCGCGTTGAAGCCCTGCACAGTCACCGCGTACTTCGCGATGGTGTGATAGAAGCGGTCGTCGTTCGAGTCATACACCCAGTCACGGCACCACCGCGGCGTGTCCTTCGTGTTGATCTCGAAGGCGATCGTTTTCTTGACCTCGGCCAGCGGCACCTTCGCCCCGCTCAACACCTGCAGTCGATCCCGCGCCACTTCGGCGAGGCCGGCCCGCGTCAGGTGGTCGATCTCTGCAGACCGGGCCTCTTTCGCAGCTTCGTTCCACTCGGTGCGGTCTTTCGCCTGGGCGAACTTGTCGCGCAGATCCGATGCCGTCTCGAGCGCCTTCGTTTCGGCAGCCTCTTTGGCCAGCTTGAGGATCAGACGCGCAGTGACCGGCGCCCGTTGCTTGTCCTCGATGTCGAAGGTCTTCCACTTGCGGTCGAGCGCTTCGCGATCGTAGTTGTTGGCCGACTCAGACCACTCGTGCCACATCTCCCGGCCGATGTCCTCACCGTCGTACTGGTGGAACAGGCACATGCCGATCTGGAACCAGACGTCGTAATCGTCGTTGCCCGGGACCATCATCAGCCGGCGCTGCAGGTCAGGCTGTGACATGTCGATCGGGTGGGCGTCGGCAGCGAACGGGTCATTGCGATCGACCTGGCCCGCCGCGGCTTGACGACGGAGGATCGAACCCTGCGCTTCCTTCCAGCCACGCGCCTGGGCACCCTCCTCGAACATCTCGATGAGTTCCTGCGCCTTGTCCTTGTCGAACTTCGGCAGATCCGACGCCTCGACGGTGGCCGGCTGCTCGGCAGTGATCCACTTGTACGGCTTGTTCGTGTCTTTGTGGATGTGGTACGCCACGAATTGCTGGCCGTCACCGAGGATCTCGATGCGGCAGCGATCACCCCACTCATCTATATAGGTGCGTGAGGTGATCTTCGGAAACGGCGTCGAGGTGCGATAGAGCATCAGGCGCTTCGGCGCGTTGCCCACACGGACAGGCGACGGCCCCCACAATTCGATGGCCTTGTTCTGCAGCTCGAGCGCGAAGTCCTCATCCGGAACGTCGATGTCTACGGCCGGCAGGTTCTTCGTCAGAATGCCGATCCCCTGGTTGCCGCGCCCCTCTTCCAGCCAACGGCCGAGCAACTTCGGCGTGGCGGTGGTCTTCTGCCAATCCTCGTCAACCGGCCCCTTCTTTCCGGCTTCGATAGGAATGATGTTGTAGCCATTTGCAATGAGCTTCTCGCCATACCGTTCGAGAAAACCCCCCAATTTATTCCCCGCAAGTTCGCTCATATGGGCCTCAAAGAAATTTGAACATGTCTCGGCTGAAAACGTCGTGGCCGACTAGAGCCTCGACCGCCAAGCTGACCTTTTTTGGCAATTGCCCCCGGTTGATGCAATTCCGTATGTGTTCCCCCGAGAAACCAGCCTCACGGCTGAGCTGTACCAGCGATGCTTGGGGGTTGTTGTGCAGCGCCGCTAGCGTGAGTCGAAAGCGTAGCTCGGCTTTAACCCGAGTCTCTTGGCTGAGTGATGGATCTGTGACCCAGGGTGGAAGGTTCATTTTGCTGCCTATGTTGTGTGCCTGTCTAAGCACGCGAGCATACGCGAGAATTTGATTCGATGAAACCGAAAAAAAGTGTTGACCGAACGTTTTCGATGCGTTTTAATTCACCCCGTCGCCGAGATGCAGAACGCACTCGGGACTTACTTAGAATTGACCCTGGAGTTTTAAATGGATCTCAACGATTTCGGCAGCAAACTGATCGGCCAACTGTCCCGCATCGCCAACTCGATGGAAGTGCTGGAAAACGTAGCGAAGGGTGGCAAAGGCGACGTCGTTGCTTCGACCACCGGCAAAACCGAAACCGGCGAAACCGCTGCTGCAAAGAAAAAGCGTGAAGCCGAAGAAGCCAAGGCTGCCAAGGCTGCCGCCGACGCTGCCAACGCCCCGAAAGCTGACCGTCCAGCCGTGAACAAAGCCCTGGTTTCGCTGAAGGACACCGTCAGCAAGGAAGCGGCGCAAGCTGTTTACCAGAAGTACGGCTACACCGCCATGTCGAAGATCGAAGAGAAAGACTTCGACGCGATTCTGGCTGACGCTGAAGCGGCACTTGCTGCTGCTCAGAACGGCGCCAACGATGACGGCGACGACGACCTGTAATCGGGGGCCGTCATGGCGGATCACGGCATCGACTTAGACGCCGTGAGGGCCAAGCTCAAGGGGCATAGCATTTATGCGCCTTCGGCTTCGGCGATGTGGCTTCACTGTTCCGGCTCCTTGATCGCCAACCTTCTTGCCGAAGATGACGCGGGCGAGGATGCGGCTTACGGGACAGTTGCTCACGGTGTTGGCGAGCTGTGGCTCAAGACCGACGTTCGACCGGACCATTTGATTGGTACGGTCGAGCAGGTGGACGAAGGCCACGCGGTGTTCGATATAACCATCGACGCCATCATGCTCAATTACCTCGAGCAGTATTACAACTGGTGCAGATTCTTGCCCGGCGATCACTATGTGGAAAAGCGGGTGGACTTCTCGCGGCTGACGCCGCTTGAGGGCCAGGGTGGCACCGCTGACCACATTGCTTGCCAGCCAGGCGTGCTGATCATCACCGATTTGAAGATGGGCAAGGGCGTGCAGGTCTTTGCGGAAAAGAACACTCAGGGTTTGCTGTATGCCCTGGGCGCGTACTTCCGCTGGAACCACATGTACAACTTCGAGCGCATCATCATCCGGATATGCCAACCCCGGCTCGGTCACTTTGACGAGTGGGAAGTCAGCACGAAAGAGTTGCTCGAGTTCGCAGACTACGTCATTGAACGGGCGATCTTGGCCTGGGATCCTGACGCGGTACGCACGGCCGGCATTAAGCAATGTCAGTGGTGCAAAGTGAGAGCGTCCTGCACTGAGCGGGCTCGCTGGATCTACGAAGTGTTGGACGGGTGCTTTGATGACCTGGCCGAACCGATAGACATGGGGCGGTTTATGGCGATGCTCGAAAACGATGAACTGAAAGTACAGCTTGTTCCGGCGCGTGAGCTCTCAATGGCGCAGAAGATCAAGATCATCGGCTATCGCAAGTCGATTGAAAACTGGCTGAAGGACATCGAGGACGACATCGAGCGCCACATGATGGCCGGCGAGGAAGTGAAAGGCCGCAAGCTGGTGGCCGGCAAAAGCAAGCGGGTGTTCCTCGAGAAGAACCCGCACAAGCTGGCCGAAACGCTCGAAATGCTGTCCGGTGTCCCGGCCATTGAGTTCCTTGAGACCTCGGTGTTCGGTATCACCAGAATCGAAGAGGTGCTGCAGACAAAGGGTGGCTATCGCCCGAAGGATCTGCCCGCCTTGTTCGAAGGGTTCGTACTGAAGATGCCAGGTAAGCCAGTGATGGCCCCTGACTACGACAAGCGACCCGCCGTCACGGTTGACGACGGAGACTGCTTTGATGCGGTTGACGATGGCGACGGCACGTTCGAGGTGGTAAGCCTCGACGACGACCTGTAAAACCATAAATCCCTAAATCCGTAACTCGTGAATCGTCAAAAGGTAAATCGAAAAATGGCTCGTACCATCGTTAAGCAAGTCCCTAACGCAATTCTGTATGACGACGGCTGCATCCGTGTTGACGGCGTCGTCGCGTCCTATCCACACCTGGACAAACCGTGGAAAAAGAACGCGAACGACAAGGAGAAGTACAGCATCACCGGTCTGGCCCCGAAAGAGACCCACGGTGAAGCGAAGACCCTGTTGGTCGAAGTCATCAACTCGCTGCTGGCTGGCGCGAAGATGGGTAAGATCGGCGCCGAGCATAAGTTCGTGCGCAACGGCGACACCGAAGACGGTCCACTGAAACCTGAAACCGAGGGGATGTGGATCATCAAGGCGTCGGAAAACCCGGATCGTCCACCGAAGGTTCGCGATGAGCGCACCAAAGTGATGGCCCCGGACGAGATCCTGAAACGTATCTACCCGGGTTGCGTGATCAACATCCTGATCCGTCCGTGGGCGCAGAACAATGACTTCGGCAAGAAGATCAACGCCAACCTGATCGCGGTACAGTTCGTCAAAGACGGCACCCGCATCGGCGAAGCAGCGATCGACGACGACGACGCCTGGGAAGAGCTGGAAGTCCAAGGTGCTGGCGATCTGGCAAATCTTGACGATGACGAAGATCTGTAAAACCGCTTGACCCCGACCCGCAACACGTCCAGCTCCACGGCGTGTTGCGGGTAATGGCCCGCCTTATGGTGGGCATTTTTTTTGTGAGGAGCAAAACCAATGTGGCAACCGACTGGCCGACCCTTGGCCACGCTCGACATCGAGTGCTATCGCGATTATTTCCTGGTGATGTTTAGCCGGATCATCAAAGGTCAGAAGGTCAAGTACAAAGGCTTCGAAAAGTACTGGGACCAGCCGCTCGACAGTCGCAGCATCGTGACCGTTCTCAAGCAATTCACCATGGTGACGTTCAACGGCAACGGCTACGACATGTGCATGTTGATGTACGCGCTGACCGGCGTGAGCAACAAGCAACTCAAGGCTGCTTCCGACCACATCATCCAGGGCAACTTGCGCAACTGGCAGTTCGAGCAGCAGTACAACGTCGTCGTCCACCCCCTGGTCGATCACATCGATCTCATGGAAGTCGCCCCGGGACAAGCCAGCCTGAAGATCTACGGCGGCCGGCTGCACTCGAGGCTGATGCAAGACCTGCCCTATCACCATGACGACTTCATCTTCGCCGACGTCGAGCCGGGCTTCCCGCTCTCGAGCAGCGTTCGTCGCAAGAACACCTACGAGTATTGCGGCAACGACCACGCCACCACGCAAGACCTGTACCACGGCCTCGAGGAAAAGCTGCACATCCGCGAGGTCATGTCCCAGCAGTACGGCCTGGACCTGCGCTCGAAGTCTGATGCACAGATCGCTGAGGCGGTGATCAAGACCGAGATCGAACGCCGCACCGGCAAGCGCGTGTGGAAGCCCGACGACTCAACGCGCAACATGGCCTTCCACTACCAGGTGCCGGACTTCGTTTCGTTCCAGACCCCCGACATGCAGAAGGTGCTGCGCGTTGTGCGCGACACGCTGTTCGTGGTCGAGAACGGCAAGATCCCCATGCCGAAGTCGCTCGAGTCGCTGCAGATCACCATGGGCGACTCGCGCTATCAACTGGGCATCGGCGGCCTGCACTCAACCGAGTCGCAAGTCTCGCACCACGCCGACGACGACAACGATCTGGAAGAGGACGACGTGCGCAGCTACTACCCGTCGATCATCATCGAGCTGGGCCTGTTCCCGAAGCATCTCGGCCCGGTTTTCCTCGAGGTCTACGAACCGATCTACGACGAGCGCCAGGTGTCCAGCGGCACGAAGAAAGAGACGTTCAAAATTATTCTCAACGGGTCGTTCGGCAAGTTCGGCTCGGGTTACTCCATCCTGTTTGCCCCCGAGCTGATGATCCAGACCACCATCACGGGCCAACTGTGCTTGCTGATGCTGATCGAGGCGCTGGAAGAGGAAGGCATCCCGGTCGTGTCGGCCAACACCGACGGCGTGGTCACCCGCTGCCCGAAATACCTGCGCAAGACGAAGGATCGCATCCTCGCCGAGTGGCAAAAGAAGACGGGCTTCGTCATGGAGTCGGCGCCGTACAAGTCGATCTACTCCCGGGACGTCAACAACTACATCGCGATCAAGGCCGATGGCACCGCCAAGCGCAAAGGCGCCTACGCGAAGCCGGGCCTGTCCAAGAACCCGACCGTCAACATCTGCAACGAGGCGGCGGTGGCGTTCCTCACCAAAGGCACGCCGATCGAGGAGACCATCGAGTGGTGCCAGGACGTTCGGGAATTCGTGTCGATCAAGAAGGTGGACGGCGGCGGTGTGCAGGGCGGCGAATCGCTGGTCGATGACTGGGTGCGCCGTGATGAACGCCACTGGGTGCGTCAGGCGTGGATCGATGCGGGTGAGAGCGACATCTGGCTCGAGAACAAGAAGGTCAAGCTGGTGACGAAGCGGCCCCCGCCCGTGGCCGTGCAGGTCGATCCGAAGTATCTCGGCAAGGCGGTGCGGTTCTACTATTCGACCAATTCGCCGGGGCCGATCCGTCGCGCCAAGACCGGTGCCATCGTTGGCGACTCCACGGGCTCGCTGGCGCTGATGACGCTGCCTGAGCATCTCCCGCTGGATATCGACTATGACTGGTACATCGCCAAAACCAAACGCATTCTCCGCGAGGTAGCGTATGACCTACGACAGATTTAACCGTGTTGAGCAGGTCGCCGACGAGAGCGACATCGAGACGGCCGGCACCGCCTTCGCGGTCAAGCGTGGCTGGTTCGTCGTCAAGATCATGGCCTGCAGTATTGACTCGATGCCGGATCGCCTGCATCACCGCAAGGGCGTGACGCTCTACATCGAGTACAAGAAGCCCGGCGAACAGGCCCGACCGAAGCAAGAGAAACGCCATCGCGAATTGCGCGCGCAAGGCATCCCCGTGCACGTCGTGGACAACCTCGAGGACGCTTATGTCATCCTTAAATAGCGCCATCCCCGCGATGCCAAAGCTGCTGGGGATCGACGACTTGCACATGTACCAGGACGAGATCGTCGAGTTTGTCGTCGATCACCCGTTCTGCGCACTGTTCGTTGACCTCGGCCTGGGCAAGACGGTCAGCACCATGACCGCGATGCTGCAGCTCGCGTGCGACTTCACCGACATGGGCATCACGACGTGGCTGGTGATCGCGCCGTTGCGGGTGGCCAACACGACGTGGCCGACTGAGCTGGAAGAGTGGTCGCACACCCGGGCCATGTCGATCTCGCACATCCGCGACGAAGATCTGGTCGATGCGGTCAACGCGGCGGGTCAGGCTGCCCGGGAGCTGCTCAAGGCGTTCGGCGTGACTCACCCTGACGTCGTGCACCTGATCCGGCGCCACCGCGAGCTGGAACTGCGCCGTCGCGCGAAAACGAAGCTCAATCTGGTCGGCGCCGACATCACCCGCTACGGTCGCGCCCATATCGACGAGGCGATGCTCAAGCCGATCTCGACAGCCGAGCGCAAGGTCTACGTCAACGTGAAACGCGACCAGGCGGCAGCAGCGGCTGTACGAGCCCACAAGAAGCGCAACCCGGCGAGCATCTACGTCATCAACCGCGAGCAGGTAGAGTTCCTTGTGCGCGCCTGGGGGCGTGACTGGCCCTATGACGGCGTGGTGGTTGACGAGTCATCCGCGTTCAAGGACCACAAGACCAAACGCTGGGCGGCATTGCGCATGGTGCGTCCGTTCATGAAGCGCATGATCCAGCTCACCGCCACGCCGGCCGCCGAGACCTACGCGCACCTGTTCGGCCAGATCGGTCTGCTGGACATGGGCGAGCGCCTGGGCAAGACCTACACCGAGTTCCTCGGGCGGTACTTCATCCACAACAAATGGACCCGCAAGGACACGCTACGGCCGGGCGCCGAGAACGAGATCGCCGCGGCCATCGCTGACATCTGCCTGACGATGAAGGCCGAGGACTATCTGCCGATGGATGCCCCGGTCTTCGTCAACCGCTTCGTCGATATGCCGAAGTCGGCCGGCGAGCTGTACAGCGCCATGGAACGCGACGGCCTGGTCACGCTGCAGGGCCGAGAGATCGAGGCGCCCACCGCGGCGTCGATGTCGCAGAAGCTGCTGCAGATCGCCTCGGGCGTGCTTTACGAGACCTACTTCCTCGAGGACATCGACACCGAGGACATGGTCAAGGTCAAGCAGGTGCACGAGGTCCACGACCGCAAGATCCAAGACCTCAAGGAACTGGTCGAGGAAACCGGCGAGCGGATCCTGGTCGCGTACCACTTCAAATCGTCGCTCGACAAGCTGAAAAAGGCGTTCCCGAAAGCCGTGGTGATGGACAAGGACGGCAACGCGGTGAAGCCGTGGAACGCCGGGAAGATCCCGATCCTGCTGATGCACCCCCAGTCTGGCGCGCACGGTTTGAACCTGCAGAAAGGTGGTCGGTACATCTATTTCTTCGACATCCCGTGGTCGCTCGAGCTGTACCTGCAGTTCATCGGTCGTCTGCATCGCCAGGGTCAAAAGGATCTGGTCTACGTGCTTCACGCGGTGGCCCGGGGCACGCTCGACGAGTACGTGGTCGATTGCATGATGCGCAAGCAGGACGCTCAAGATGGCCTGTTTAGACTGCTCAAGAAGCTGCAGCGGAAATACAAAAAGGCGTTGACGGCTGAGGTTGAAGATCTATAGAGTGCGAAGCGTTGGCACGGAAGCCCGCTAGCGTTGACTCTCGGCGAAAACTCTCAATCACTTGATCGTTCTCTATGTAAACCGAGCAGCTCAACCCTAGCGGATTCAGTTCCGACACCATCAGCGGCTTCGCAGGCCCAAGACGGAAGGCCCGCATTATTTGACTCTCCAGGGGTTTGATAATGCGGGCTTTTTTACGTCCCGAGTTTGCCACTGCCCCGGCATGTCGATATGCTCATTGCGTATATCAACAGGGCGCCCCGGTGAACCAGCTACTACTCGACTTCGAACACCACACCCAGCTCGGCCCGACGTTCGCGTCTGAGCTGCTCGGCTTGGCGTATTCGACGTATGCGCAAGTTCGGAGCGGGGCCAGGCCCATGCAAACCTACACGCGCCGTCACCTGCAGGCACTCCACATGCTCAGCAGGCCCGACCTGGAAAAACTCATAAAGGAACATGTCCGTGGCCGCAATTAAGCACATCGACAGCAAGGTGATGGACGAGGAGACGAAGGGTCTTCTGTTCGAGGGCGCGAGCATCTCGCAGCTCGGCAAGCTGTTCGGCATGGACAACCGCACCGTGCAGTCGAAGATCACCGGCATCGAGCCTTGCGGGCGCCGTGCCGGCCACCCGATCTATGCTGTGAAGGATGCCGCGCCGTTCCTCGTTGAGACGCAACTCGACGTGGACGACATCGAGCAGGTCATCACCTACGTTCGCAAACTCAACCACACCAACTTGCCGAAGATGCTGACCAAAGAGTTTTGGGCGGCCATGACGGCGAAGCAGAAATTCGAGGAAAATGCCGGGGATCTGTGGCGCACCGACAAGGTGTCGGAGGTCTTCGCCGATCTGGTGAAGGCGATCCGCATCCCCCTGGTACTGGCCCACGACACCATCGCCAACGAGATGGAATTGAGCGATGGCCAGCGCCGAGCATTGACCCACATCATCGACGGACTACTCGAGGAACTATCAGATGCCGTTGCTAAGCAATTCGGCCCGGGAACGGCTGCTCAACTCGGGGAAAGTGAGCTTTAGCAGCCTCAATCAAATCGCCCTGGGCGTGGGCCAGATGTTCAACCCGCCCGAGCGCCTGACGGTGGCCGAGTGCGCCGCCAAGTACCGCAAGTTGAACAACCTTGGCTCGTACACCGGCCCGTGGCTCAACGAGAAGGTCGCGTACATGGTCGAGCCGATGGACACGCTCGATTCGCGGTTCTTTGACGCGGTGATTTTCGTAGGGCCGGCCCAGTCCGGAAAGACCGACGCCCTGATCCTCAACTGGACGCTGTACAGCGTGAAGTCCAGCCCGATGGACCTGACGATCTACAACCCGACGACCGCCGCTGCTCGCGACTTCTCGATGCGCCGGATCGACCGTCTGAGCCGCACCAGCAGCGTGATGAAAGACCTGCTGGTGAAACGCCGGGACGCCGACAACAAGTTCGACAAGCACTTCACCAACGGCATGATGTTGAGCCTGAGCTGGCCGTCGGTTACGGAGATGGCGGGCAAGCCGATTCCTCGCGTGGCGCTGACCGACTTCGACCGGATGGATGACGACATCGAGGGCGACGGCAACCCGTTCGACCTGGCGGCGAAACGCACCACCACGTTCGGCAGCTTTGCGATGGCCCTGGCCGAAAGCTCGCCGTCGAAGCCGGTACTCGATCCGCGCTACATCACGAAGGGTCACGAGGCGCCACCGGCCGAGGGCATTCTCGCGCTGTACAACCGCGGTGACCGGCGCCGCTGGTACTGGCCTTGCTTGCATTGCGGTCACTACTTCGAGGGTCGCTTCTCGATGCTGCGCTACGACACGTTCAACAAGGAGACGGGCGAGATCTTCGACCCGGTGAGCGCCTCGGAAACCGTGCGCCTCGAGTGCCCGAGCTGCAAGGCGATGATCCACCCGGATGAGCGCCACGAGATGCAGCAGTGGGGCATGTGGGTGAAGGACGGCGAGGCGGTGAACAAGAAGGGTCAGCGCTACGGTGTCGGCCGGCGCACGAAGACCGCGAGCTTCTGGCTCAACGGCATGGCCGCATCGTTCACGAACTGGGCGGGCCTGGTCCGGACCTTCATCACCGCCGAAGAGGAGTACGCCAGCACCAACAGCGAGGAGGCGCTGAAGAAATTCTACAACACCGACCTTGGCGAGCCGTACCTGCCGAAAGCCATCGGTGAAGACCGCCTTCCCGAGCATCTGGCCGCGCGCGCTGAAATGCTCGAGGAGAAACAGGTTCCGCTCGGCACCAGGTTCCTCGTGGCCAACATCGACGTCCAGAAGAACATGTTCGTCGTGCAGGTTCACGGCATCGCGCCGGGCCGCCCGTTCGATATGGTGCTGATCGATCGCTTCCAGATCCGCCTGTCCAAACGCCTGCACCCGGATAGCGGCGAAACATTGTGGGTCAAGCCGGCCACCTACCTCGAGGACTGGGATCTACTGCTCGAGGAAGTGATGGAACGCACTTATGAACTGGGCGACGGCAGCAAACGCCGCATGGCCATCAAAATGACGACCTGTGACTCGGGCGGCTACTCGAAGGAAAAAGGCCAGTCGGTGACGGCCATGGCCTACGACTTCTACCGCAAGGTGCGCAAGCTCGGCATCCAGGGTCGCTTCCAGCTCGTCAAGGGCGACAGCAAACCGGGCGTACCGCGAGCCCGCATCACGCACCCGGATGCCCAGCAGCGCGACAAGAACGCCACGGCTCGAGGCGACGTGCCCGTATTGATGCTGAATTCCAACACCCTAAAGGATATGCTGCACGCACGTTTGGATTCGCTGGAACCGGGCAAGGGCATGTACCGCATCCCGAACTGGCTGCCAGACTGGTGGTATCAGGAGATGTGCGCCGAGACCCGAACGCCGAAAGGCTGGGAAAAACGGCAGCACGCCAACAACGAAGCGTGGGACTTGTCTTATTATTGCATCGGGGTTTGCGTGTCGCCGCTCTTGCTGGTCGAGAAAATGGACTGGGCCAACGCACCGAAATGGGCAACGGAATGGGATCAAAACATTCTCGTCAGCCAGCCGAACCAGCCGAAGCGGTTTGCTCAACCGACGAAGGCTAAACACGATTTTTCCAAACTTGCCGAGGCTATGGGATGAACTGCAGCGGATATACCACCGAGATGCTCGCCGAACTACGGGGCGATTACAAAGACCTGATCTCAGGCAACAAGGCCCGGGTCATCGTTGACCAGAACGGCGAGCGCGTCGAGTTCACCGCGGCGAACGCCCAGCGGCTCTACGCATTGATTCAGGAGGTGGCCGCGTGCCTATCGCCTGGTACCGCACCGCGTGCTAACCGGCCAATGGGGTTCTATTTCTAATGACGCGCACAGCCAAGAAATCGAAAGGCGACGTCACTGTCGCAGACGCCACCCCGGCCAGCCAGCAGGCGCTCGGCGGCGGCCTGGAAGGCGCCAGTCGGATCGACCGCGAGGTTGCATTGTGGAACCCGTCCTTCTCTTCGCCTGACCAGATCATCAACCCGGGCAAGGCTCTGGCGGATGCTCGCGGCCGGGACATCGTGCAGAACGACGGCTACGCGACGGGGGCCGTGGCGCTGCACCGTGACAACATCGTGGGCTCGCAGTACCGCCTCAACGCCAAGCCGAACGTCGTCGCGCTGGGCGTCACCGAGGAGTGGGCCGAAGAGTTCCAGGTCAACGTCGAGTCGCGCTTCAACACGATGGCCGACTCGCAAGATTGCTGGTTCGACGCCTCACGGAAAAACACCCTGACCGGCCTGGTCCGGCTCGCGGTCGGCGGCTTCCTGATGTCGGGCGAAGTGCTGGCCACGGCCGAGTGGATCAAGGAGTACCGGCGCCCCTTCAGCACCGCGATTCAGATGATCTCGCCGACCCGCCTGAGCAACCCGGACGACATGCCGGACGATCAGCGCCTTCGCCGTGGCATGGCCCTCGACTTCCGTGGTCGCTGCACCTCGTACTGGATCCGCAACGGCTACTCGGATGACCCTTATGGGCTGACCTACCGCTGGACGAACGTCCCGGCCGAAAAGCCGTGGGGCCGCAAGCTGGTGTGCCACATCGTCGAGCAGTTGATGCCCGAGCAGAGTCGCGGCATCGCCGACATGGTCGCCGTCCTCAAGCAAATGAAGATGACGAAAAAGTTCCAAGAGATCACGCTGCAGCAGGCCGTCGTCGCCGCGACCTACGCCGCCGCAATCGAATCGGAACTGCCACCGGGCCAGGTCTTCGAGCAGATGGGCGGGGGTGGTGTGGACCCGAACGCGCTGGGTGAGTACATCGGCAACTACATGTCGATGATGGGTGAGTACCTGGCCGCCTCGAAGAACATCGCCATCGACGGCGTGAAGATGCCGCACCTGTTCCCGGGCACGAAGCTCAACATCAAGTCGCTGGGTGCACCAGGTGGCGTTGGCGACGGCTTCGAGCGCTCGCTGTTGCGTCACACGGCTTCGGCGCTGGGCCTGTCCTACGAACAGTTCTCCCGGGACTACAGCAACACGAACTACAGCTCGGCCCGCGCCTCGATGGGCGAGACCTGGAAGTTCATGGCCTCGCGCAAAAAGATGGTGGCCGACCGGGTGGCATCGTTCATCTATCAACTGTGGCTCGAGGAAGAGTGGAACGCCGGCCGCATCCCGATGCCCGAGGGCAAAACGAAGGCATGGTTCTACGAGCCTGGCGTCAAGGACGCACTGTCGGCAGCAACGTGGATCGGTGCCAGCCGTGGCCAGATCGACGAGCTGAAAGAGACTCAAGCTGCTATTCTGCGCATCAATTCGGGCCTGTCCACCTACGAGAAAGAGATCGCGCGTCTTGGCGAGGACTTCCGCGAAGTGTTCGAGCAGCGTGCCCGCGAGATGAAAATGGCGGGCCGCCTCGGTCTCGATTTCACGATGCAGGCTGAGAAGACAACGAGCGGGGCCAGCACTCAGGGTACGCTCAAGGAAAACGGCGGTCGCGACAACGCCGATAACCCCGACGAGGAATTGTAATGCCGACACCACTGGCTCTCGCCCGACAGATCGCCCACCGTACCAACCTCAACCCGGTGATGATCGCGCCGCAAGCCGACTTCGCCGCGGATCTTATCCAGCTCTCGCAGACCAACACGGCCGACGAGAATGCGCGCGTCATCGAGAGCCGTGCCGATCTGGTCGCCATGTACGGGATCGACGGCTACGCCGAGAAGCCGTTCGCCTTCGCCAACGGCATCGCGGTCATCCCGGTTCACGGCAGCCTGATCAACCGCTTCACTCGTAGCTGGGGATTCGTCACCGGCTACAACTTCATTCAAAACCAGCTCCGCGCGGCCCTCGATGACGACGACGTGAAGGGCATCATCTTCGACTGCAACAGCCCGGGTGGCGAGGTCAACGGCCTGTTCGAAACAGCCGATGAGATCTACCTGTCACGCGGGCAGAAGCCGATGATCGCGATGATCGACACGGCCTCGTACTCGGCGTGCTACGCCATCGCCAGCTCGTGCGATCGCATGATCCTCACACCGAGCGGCGGGGTCGGTTCCATCGGCGCCATGTGTATGCACGTCAGCTACGAGTCGATGCTCGAAGAGGCCGGCATCAAGGTCACGCCGATCTACTCGGGCACGCACAAGGTCGATGGCACCCCGTACAAGGATTTGCCCGAGTCGGTACGTGCCGAGATCCAAGTGGCGGTGGACGCTTCTCGCGCCACGTTCGTTTCGCTCGTTGCGCGTAACCGGGGGATGGAAGAAAAGGTTATATTTGACACCGAGGCGGCCTGCTACCGGGCAACCGAGGCGCTGGCCATGGGTCTTGTTGATGATGTAATGACCCCGTCGCAAGCTGCAATCCGTTTACTTAACGAGCTGAATGGCTCACCCGAAACTGAGGATGACGACATGACTCCAGAACAAATCGCTGCTGCCGCTCAGGCCGCTACTCTCGCTGCCGCTGCGCCTGCTGCCGCTGCGCCTGCTGCCGCTGCGCCTGCTGCCCCGGCTGTAGCTGCCGCCGCTGCAACCGATGCTGCTGCGCTGCAACAAGCCGAACGCACTCGCTGCCAGGGCATCATGAATTGCGAGCAGGCCAAGGGCAAAGAAACCCTGGCCAACCACATCGCGTTCAACACCAACATGTCGATCGAAGAGGCTCAACAAATGTTGGCCGCTGCGCCGGCTGCGACGGTTGCCGCTGCACCTGCTGTTGCCGCACCTGCTGCATCTGCCGATGACCCGTTCCGTGAAGCCATGAACAACGGTCAGCAGCCTAACGTCGGTGCTGATGGTCAGCCGGTCAAAGCTGATGCTGATGCCGCCAACGACCTGCTCGGTGCCTTCGCCTTGGCGACTGGCGTAAAGCTGGGTTAATCATTAAGCTGCACACCTGACAGCAGCTATCTTCCTCGAGGGAAATACAACATGAACGACATCGCAGGCGGCCGTACCGTCCTCGGCACCTTCACCCCGGTTCAACTGTTCGCTGGTGAAGCTCCAATCATCACCAACGACTACGAGCTGACTACCAACGTCACCAAATATCAGGTCTGCCGGCTTGATGCTGCAGGCAAGCAAGTCGCGGTTGATGCCGTCGGCGCTGTCGGCTTCGTGATCGCCAGCCAAGCCGGTGTCATCGGTGACCGCATCGCGTTCTACGAGGGTGGTTTCTTCAACCACGAAGCGTTGACCGGCTGGCCGGCTGCTGCCGATACCTTCGAAGAACGTCGTGCCCTGGTCGGCCCGAACGGTTCCCTGAAAATCGGCCGTCTGGTCAACTAAGAAACCCTTTTGCAGCACGGCGATTGCGTCGTGCCCAAACCCATTACGGAGATACAAACATGGGGCCGTTTGACCTGATTACCCTTCTCGGCGTGCTGAAAGTCACCAAGACCCTGCCGTCTTTCTGGCTGCAGTTCTTCCCTGACGAGATGACCTTCAACACCGAATCCATCGCGATGGACGAGATCAGCGAAGACTACCGCCGCATGGCGCCGTTCGTTGCTCCCAACGTCCAGGGCCGTGTGCAAAAGCAACGCGGTTTCCAGACCGTGTCCTACCGCCCGGCTTACGTGAAGCCGAAGGACATCGTCGATCCGAACAACAACTTCTTCAGCCGTACCCCGGGTGAGTCGTTGACCACCGGCACCCTGACCCCGGAACAGCGCTACAAGGCGACCGTGGCCAAGCTGCTGATCGAGCAACGCATCAAGATCGACAATCGCCTCGAGTGGATGGCGGCCAAGGCCATTCAAGACGGTTCGATCACTTGCGACGGCGTGGATTACCCGACGGTAACCATCAACTTCAACCGTGACGCGAGCCTGACCCGCGTTCTGACCGGCACCGCGAAGTGGAACAGCACTGCTGCCAACCCACTGGCGGACATCAAGTCGGCTAACCGTGCTTCCAACGACCTGTGCGGTGCGACCAACCACGAAATGATCTTCGGCACCGACGCCTTCGATTCGTTCGTGGCGTGGATCCTGGCCAACGACCTGAAGCTGATCGACACCAACTATCGCGGCTCGGGCACCAACCTCGCGTTGATCACCAACGGCTTCGACGGTCTGGAATACGCCGGTCGTGTGCAGGGTCTGGCTGGTGGTGCTGGTTTCGACTGCTGGATCTACTCGGCCAAGGTCACGCTGGAAGACGGCACCCAGGAAGCGCTGCTGGCGCCGAACAAGGTGCTGGGTGTGTCCCGCATGGTCAACGGCGTGCAAGCGTTCGGTGCCATCAAGGACAAGAAAGCCGGCCTGGCCGCGCTGCGCTACTTCCCGAAAATGTGGGAAGTGGAAGACCCGAGCGTTGAATACATCATGACCCAGTCGGCGCCGCTGCTGGTTCCTCGTGTGACCAACGCCACCTGGTCGCTGACCGTTCAGTAAGTCTGGTAAGCTGGCCGCCACGGTTGCCAGCTACCAACCCCGCGCTTTCGGGCGCGGTTCCCTTTTCCGTTAGGAGTCTCTGCAATGCCAAAACGTATCGCTCTCGGTGCCATCGGTGTAACCCGCGACGGCAAAACCGTTTACCCGCCAATCGGCACCGCCACTGCTGGCGTACCGTTCGACTTCACCGCCGACGAACTGACCGAGATCACTGCTCTCGAGAAGGCGTCCGGCTCGGTACTCGTGCGCAAGATCATCAACGAAGCCTCGACCGGCGAAGAAGAGCCGACCGGCGAGAAAGCCCTGACCGACATGACCGTCAAAGAGCTGCAGGCTGAAGCCGCCAAGCGCGAAATCGACCTCGGCGCGGCCAAGACCAAAGCCGAAATCCTGGCAGTGATCGAAGCTGCAGGCGAAGAGCTGTAAGATGGCCTTCGACTTCGCCGCCGCGAAGAACCGCACACGCCGGGCTGTCATGGACACGCTCGGCGTTGATGCGTTGTACAAGGACGACTCGATGAGTGCCCCGGTCGCGATCCGCGCTCGGTGGCATTCCAAGATCGACCGCTTCGGCGACATGGGCAACGCTGGCTATGCTGAAGTGATCGAGGGGATCGAGCGTGTGATCCTCGGCATCGAGCAGGCCCGCTCTTTGAACGTGTCGCGGGGTGGTGTTATCACGTTCCCAACGCTGGGCGGCAACTCGGTTACGCTCGAGGCGATGGAACCCAAGGACGGCCCTATCGAGGAGATCTGGTCGGTGACATCAACATGAGCGTGAGCGTAGTCTCGGACCTATTCCCCGAGATCGAGAAATACTTTGACGGGCTGCCCGGTGTTACCACTGAGGCGGCCCGAATTGCTTTAAACGACACCGCACGCGGGCCGGCCCTCGGGTTGGCGCGTATGCAAATGAACAGCGAGATCAACTTCCCGGCCGGCTACCTCAAGGGGCCGCGACTGGGCGTGTCGAAGCTGGCACGCAATGCCGATCTCGAGGCAGTCATCACCGGCCGCGACAGGCCGACGTCGCTCGCCCGCTTCGCCACATCCGGCAGCATCGGCGGGAAAAACGGCGTCACGGTGGAAGTGGGCAAGGGCAAATCGCGACATCTGCGCCGGGCGTTTATGGTGAAGCTCAAAGCAGGCAAAACCATGGACGGTTCCACCTTCAACGTCGGGCTGGCGATCCGGCTGGCCCAGGGCGAGAAGTTGCTCAATCGCCACCTGCCGGCCAACACGAGCAGCAGTTCACTCGGCAACGGCGTGGTGCTGCTCTACGGCCCGTCTGTAGATCAGGTGTTCAAGGCGGTGGCCGCTGACATCGCGCCCGACGTGGCCAACGAGCTGAGCAAAGAGTTCTTCCGACAATTCGACAGGCTTACCCGATGATCCCATTAAAACTTTCCGTACTGCAGCGCCTCACCGCGTTGCTCGAGCAAGCGGCCGGCCCTGACGAATCGGGCCAACCTTACAACCTGCAGGGCCAGGTCTTCCGAGGCCGTGTTGAGTTCGGCGAAGAGACCACCTTGCCGGCCCTGTCCATCCTCGAGGCACCGATGCCCGACCCGGGAATATTCGGCGGCGAGGGCGAGATGCTGAGCGAGAACTGGACGCTGCTGATCCAAGGCTGGGCGAAAGATGACAAGAGCAATCCCAGCGATCCGGCCTACTATTTAGCATCGGCAGTCAGTGCCCAGCTCGGCAGAATCACCGCGACTCGTGATGACGCTTCGGGCCGCCCACTCGACCCCGTGACCCACCTTCTCGGTGGTACAATCATCGGCATCGAGGTTGGCGGTTCTGTCGTTCGCCCGCTCGATGCCAAAACCTCAAGCCGGGCGTTCTTCTATCTTCCGATCAGGATCCGCCTTGCCAACGCTGTCAGCGATCCGTATCTTCCGGCCTGACGCACCTACAAACCGATAAAGAGGCATAACCATGCGCAACCCAGGCGGCAAGAACTACACGCTCGGCAGCGGCAAGCTGTACTTCGCGATGTACAAGGCGGGAACTCAGACCCCGGAAGGTTATCGCTACTTCGGTAACACCCCTGAGTTCACCAACAGCAGCGAACACGAGGAACTCGAACACTTCGATTCCGACAACGGCCAACGCTTCAAGGACGACTCGGTCACGCTGACCAACAGCAGCTCGGGTGCCTTCACCACCGACAACATCAGCCTCGAAAACGTGGCCATGTACTACCTCGGTGACGTGTCCAAGTACACCCAACTGGCCGGCACTGCCGTAACCGAGACCCTCGCGGTCAAGCGCGGTCGTTACTACCAACTGGGCGTCACCGAAGCTAACCCGGCCGGTACTCGCCACATCACCAACGTCAACTTCAAGATCGGCGTTGCGACGGTTGCCATTCCGGACAACATCGAGCTGGATCTCGAGACCGGTCGCTTCTACGTTGAAGACGACGCCCCGGGCATCCTTGCTGCAGGTGTTGATCTGATCGTGACCTACGACCAGGTTGCATACACGCAAGACCGCATCATCAGCAAGAACAACAGCATCGTCGGTGCCCTGTTCTTCGAGTGCACCAGCAAGAAGGGTCTCAAGTTCGACTACACCTGGCCGTATGTCAAAATCTCCCCGGATGGCGACTACAACCTCAAGTCGATGGAAGACTGGTCGGCGATGTCGTTCACCGTCGAGTTCCTGCAGAAGTCCGGACTCGAAACCGTCTACATCACCGACCGCGGTGTTGCTACCGTATAAGGAAATGCACCTATGGCACTCTCGGATTTCGTCCCTGAGTGCCGTCAGGTCAAGGTTGATGGCAAGGATCTGTTTAGCGTCCACGCCATCAACCTTGAAACCCTGGCGGTACTTGTTCAAACCCACTTCCCCGACCTCGAACACGTCTTTGCGATCCTCATGGATGGCGAAGTCGAAGGCGAGACCCTTCCTGCTCAACTGCAGCGCATCTCTCAAGGCATGGCCATGCGTGCCCCGAGCTTGCTGGCCAACATCATCGCGGTCTGCAGCAACGAGCCGATGTCTGAAGCCCTGGTCAACAACGCCCGTCGTCTGCCCTTCCCGGTGCAGGTCGAGGCGATGATGCAGATCGGCACGCTGACCTTCGAGGAGGCTGGCGGCGTAAAAAAAGCAATCGAATCTCTGATCGTGCTGATGGCGACTCTTCGGATGAAGAAAGCCAGGGCGACCGCGGCGGTGGCGCCGGAGATTCCTACGAGTCAACCTTCCACCGTCTCTACGTCGGCCTTCGCCGTGACGTGAGTTTGCTGTTAGCTGAGGGGCACCCTAACGCTCGACGCTATCCTATCGGTATGATGTGGTCAGAAGCCCGGCTCTGCCGCCAACGGATTAACCACCGGTTGGTACAAGAGGTCATGCTTATTCAGTCGGCGGTGTCTACCGTTATGGGTGGTAAGCCAGCGGCGAAGAACTTCAACGAATTGACCGATAGGATCGCCACCAGTGACTGACCAGACCCGTGATGTCGAACTTGTAATCAGGGCCAAGAACCTCACCAAAAAAACTCTGACGGATGTCCGCAAGGAGATCGAAGAGGTCAACGCTGCACTGGACGACCAGGTCGAAGCCAGTAAGCGTGGTGAGGGTTCTCTCAAGGATCTGAGCAAAGGCTATGGGAAGCTCGAGGACGCGATGAAGGCGTTGCTCGGGCAGCAGGCCGTAATCAAGAACTTCGAGGCCCAGGCAGCTCGACTCAAGGATCTGCAGGATGCGCTCGGCGCGGCATCGACCCGCCTGAAAGACCATCAAGCCGCCATGGAAGGCAGCGAGAAGGTCACCAAACGGCAAACCGCTCAGCTCGCGACCTACCAGAAGGCGGTCGAGAAAGCTGAGGCTGCCGTCGGCAACCAGGCCACCCGCCTCGCCGCTACCCGCAAAGAAGGTGAAGCTCTCGGCCTCGCGATGAACGACCTGGTCGGATCGCAGGATCGCTTGCTCGCCACCGGCCGCCAGCTCGCCATCGTCACCGAGAAGCAAAGCGCGGCCTACGACAACTTCGCAGCGAACATCCGTGACGCCAATCGTGCGCAGAAGGAAATGGCCGACGCTGCCGCCTTCCAGAAAGCCGCCGACGAGGCCGCACGGCTCAACAAGGCCGCGCAGTACGTTCAATTCTGGACCCAACAACTGGATCAGCTCGACGCCGCCCAGCGCCGGGCCGACGCCTCGAGCAACCTCAACGCCATGGCCGACAACGCACTGGCGGCGGCTCGCGGCTTCACCACCCTGGCCAACTCGACAAAGGCGTTCGTCAAGAACAACCAGGACGTCACCCGGTCACTGCGCGACATCCTCGATCCGTCCCAGCAGGCCGTGGCCAACCTGAGCGGCGTTGAGGACCAGATCAACCAGGTCAACTCGGCAGCACTGGCCGCCAACGGCCCGATGACATCCTACCGCCAGCAGGTCAAGCTGCTCGCCGACGCCAACAAAGCGTTGTCCGGCACCGCCAGCGGCATCGACACGTTCCGTCAGCAGGTCACCGCGTTGCGTGCGGCCCGCGAGGAGTTCGTGCGCAACCGTACAGCGCTGCGCGATTACGCCGCCAGCGTGCGTTCGGCCGATCAGCCTACCGCTGAGATGGCTGCCGAGCTGAAACGCCTAGAATCGGCGCTGGCGGCCTCAGCCACGGCCTACCAAACCCAGGCCGCTGCCGCCCGCACGACCCAGGCCACATTGCGCGCTGCCGGTGTCGCCACGAACGACCTTGCCGGTGCCCAGGCTCGACTGGTCACGTCGGCCCGCCAAAGCGTCACCGCACTGCAGAACCTCGACACCGCGGCGAAGCGGTTCGGCACGTCGGCCGCTGGCGCGAGCGAAGGGCTCAACCTGTTCGAGTCCAACGGGCGAACCGCGCTGTCGTTCATGCAACGCCTACGCGGTGAGGTGCTGGCACTGGCTGCCGGTTACGCGGGCCTGCAGGGCGCCGTCGGCC
>Ga0157370_10001921_pt1 | contig 25558 bp, 16 predicted proteins | sample C35metaG_FD_113463 | JGI IMG/M metagenome (GOLD analysis project Ga0157370, IMG submission 113463) | Corn rhizosphere microbial communities from Kellogg Biological Station, Michigan, USA - C3-5 metaG | ecosystem: Host-associated > Plants > Roots > Rhizosphere > Soil | place: USA: Michigan...
CGCGATCCGCTGGTCGAGTACCAGCGCGAAGGCTTCACGATGTTCACCACGATGATGGACGCCATCAAGGAAGAGTCGGTCGCGTTCCTGTTCAACCTCGAAGTGCAGATCACCGTCGCCGAGCCCGAGGGCGAGGGTGCTGCCGAAGGCGAAGCCGCAGGAGATGTTGCGGTCGAGACCGCCGACGCGCGGGCGGACGCCGAAGCAGTCGCCGCGGCACCAGCGCCCCCGACGTCGCCGGCAGACGAATCGCCGACCGACGGCAACGCGAAGGCGGCCGCGATTGCGCAACTGGTTGCCCCGGGCTTGCAGGCGCCACGGCGTCCGGCCCGGCTCGAATACTCGGCGCCGACGATCGACGGCGCCGCCGGCTCGGGCCAGGCCGCCGCGGCGACGACCGACGGCGCGCCGTCGCTGATGTACGAAGGCACGCCGCGTAACGCGAAATGCCCTTGTGGCTCAGGGAAAACCTACAAGCGCTGCCACGGAGATCCGCGCAGCGTCGCCTGATCCAACTCTTGCTCGTGCGACTGGCCGACGGTTGCGGGTTTCTTCGCCCGCAACCGTCGGCCAGTCGGCGTCAGGTCAGCAAACTTGCAGGGCGGTGCATTGCCAGCGACCGTCGACGCCTTCGAGCCGTAGCGCGATCGCGCGACATCGCGCGCCGTGCTGGATCACCGCACACACTTCGGCGACACCGTCGACGGGTTCGTCGACCCGCACCGATCTGACGATCGCGCCGACCCTCTTGCCCGTCTCGCCCAACAGACCGGCGCGGGCGATGCGCCGCTGAATGGTGTCGTAGACGTCAGTTGTGGTCCAGCGAATGAGTTGGCCGACCGGCCGTGCACCAGACGTCACCTCGACGATGGCCTGCACGAGCCGCCCTGCCCAGGGTCGCGGCTCAGGAAGCTGTGCCCGCGGCGTTGGCTGCGGGCCGAAGTCGTTCGGGTCGCGTGAGCCGCGACGGCGGCCGGTCGATCGCCCGGTCTTGCCGGGGTCGGTTGTGGGCACGAGGCGCAACCGGCGGCGCGGATCGGCTTGTTCGGGGTCTGGCACGGCCGGCAACGCCGGAAGCCCGTTGGGAAGGGCGAACGCGAGAGCCAAGGTGCCTTGCACACCGGCCGCGGACGTCGTCGGCGTGGCGACGGTCTCGTCGTCGAACGACGGCTCGCTGTCGAATGGTGGCTCGGTGTCGGGCACGGGAACGCGGCGCAACGAGGCGTTGGTTTCGTCGGTGACAGCGCGCAGCGCGGAACCGGTCATCAGATCCTCACGTAGGGTCGGCGTGGCCAAAAAACAGCGGCAGTGCAGGGAATTTCGGGTGCGGCTGAGCTCAGCCGGCTGGTGCGTGCAGCACCGTGCCGGGAAGAATGAGTTGGGGATTGGTGCCGATTGCGGCCCGATTCGCGGCGTACCAGCGGGGCCATTCGTGCGCGATGTCGGCGGGGCTTGCGGTCGGCCCAAGGTGGCGAGCCGCAACATCCCACAACGTGTCGCCCCGCCGTACGACGTAGCTGTCGTCGGGCTCAGCTCGATGCGTGTTGCCGGCGAGCACGGTCACGTCGCTGGTTGACGCCGCGGGCTTGGGGTCGACCGGAGGCGGCGGCAGATATGGAGTCATAGGCCTGTCGAGATCGAGCGAGATGTTCGTCGGATAGCCGCTCGAAGTGGGAGGCGACGCGGGGGCGTGTGGTGCCGCTTCGAGCGGGGCTACGGCCGCTGGGCGGTCGAGGTTGGGCCCGGAGCTCGACGATGGCGAGGCGGCGAACGCGGGGGTTGAGGCCAGTGGCCCCGCGATTAGCGTCGCGCCCACGATCCAGCGGGCGGCCGTGCGCATGAATCGCGGGCCGAGCCGGCGGGAAAGGCGACCGGCCCAGCGCCCAGCCACGCCCCGCCCGGCGGCCAGAGTGACGGTCACGACGAGCGCGCCGAACCACAATGCGCACGCCCAGGCGACAAGGCCGACCGCGGCGACGAGGACACGGTCGAAGTCGGGCGAATCGCCGACGATGCGCACATCGCGGACTGGTGAACCGGCCGCCCAATACAGGACAGCGAGCACGCCACCAACCCCGAACGCTGGCCTTGCGACCAGAGCCGCACCCCGCATCGGATCTCCTTGAGTAGACCTCAATAGATTCGTTTGCTTGCGTTTGCATTCGTACAGTGTCGATCACATGCTGTCAAGCCAGCTAGCCTCGATTCAGTGCGCCACCGGTACGCTGTGGATCCCGATCCAGAAAGGTCGCGATGCGCTGGGACGAGTTGTTCGCCGATCTCGAGGCTCAGTACGACGCTGCACAAGACGCGGAGCTCGCGGCGGAGGTGAGCGATCGGACGAGGCGGGAGTTTGCTCTCGTGCGGCTCGTCGACCGCCTTCGTCCCGTCGTCGGGCAGCCGGTGATGCTCCGAGTCACTGGTGCCGGAGTGCTTGAGGGCCGCCTCATCGGTGTCGGTCCCGACTGGCTGTTGCTGGGCGAACTCGGGGGCAGGGAAGCGCTTGTCGCCCTGCCAGCTGTTTTGTCAGTCGGCGGATTGACCGCTCAGTCGGCGAGCGCAGGGTCTGAGGGCAAGGTCGCCGCGCGACTGACGATGGCCTTCGCGCTGCGCGGCATCGTCCGTGATCGATCCGCTGTAACGCTTACCTACATAGACGGCGCCACCACTACTGGCACGTTCGATCGGGTCGGTTCGGATTTCGTCGAGATTGCAGAGCACCCGCCGGGTGAACTGCGCCGGCGTGACGTCGTCCGCACTGTCCGAACAGTGCCGCTGGCGGCCGTCGCAACGGTGCGGCGCAGCTAACCGGCTACTCGCCGATCGACTTCACTCGTCGTCGGGCTCGCCGCCACCAAAGGGATGCGCGCTCACGAAGTCGCGGGTGCGCGCGTACGCGTCTTGGATGTAACGCTCCAGTTCCTGCGCTTCGACCCGCCACTGACCACGGCCGCCGACCTTGATCGCCGGAAGTTCGCCCGACCGGACGAGCGCGTAGGCCTGGGCGGCGGAGATGTTCAGCACCTCGGAGACGTCGCTTAGGAGAAGGAATCTCTTGTCCATCTGGCTGGGCCTCCGAGCGTGAATCACGGCTGAGCAATGTCGCCGCTCGTCAGTCTGCCACCATTTGCACCAGCTAGCTTTCGTCGTCCACAGTTTTCCTGGGTTGGTGCCCGACTGACTCGCCCAGCCTGCACAATGGTTGACGATCATCCGGCCTGCCATCGCCGATCTGTTGCCCGTGAAGAGGGGGATTCCGCGCGTGTCCGACCTGCCCGCGCCGCCGGCCAGCCGGCTGAAACCACCGTCCTGGCTCGATGGCCGGCTCGTCGCCGGAGTGCTCCTCGTGCTGCTTTCGGTCGTCGTCGGGGCCAAGGTCGTGGCCAGCTCCGGCGACTACGACCAGATCTGGGCTGCCGCCCACGACCTTGCGCCTGGCACGACATTGACCAAGGGCGACCTCGTGGTGGTCAAGGTTCGGTTCCACGATCATGGCGGCGGTTACTACGCCGCCTCCGGCAACAGCCTGATCGGGCGGACGACGGTCGCGCAGCTCAGCGCCGGTCAGCTGATTCCTGTTGCCGCAGTTCCGGAGAAGCCGCCTCTTCAGACCAGGCTCGTGACCGTTCCGGTCGCCAAGCTGCACATGCCGCATGACAACAACCTGCAAGGAACGCAGGTCGACCTCTACGTCACGGTGAAGAGCACGGTCGGGCAGGCGCAGGCCGCGCCCCAACTCGTGCTCGCCAATGTGACGGTTGCCGACGTCATCGCCGAATCGTCGCTCGCAGCCTCGGGCAACTCAGGCGTCGTGCTCGAGGTTCCGGTCGCCTACGTCGATGCCGTTGTCGGTGCGGTCGAATCGGGTTCGATCGATCTCGTGCGTGTTCCGGCGAGCAACACATCGAGCACGCCCTCACCCGGTGTTTTCACTCCGGGGCCGGCCGCGTCCGCTAGCGGCGCTCCCGGCGCGACGACGTGAGCGTTCCAGTTCTCACCGCGGTAAGTGACGCGGTTTGGGAAGCCGATCTCGTGTCCGCCTTCGAGCGGCACGACTACGGCGTCAGCGTCGTGCGGCGCTGCGTCGACCTTGCCGATCTGCTCTCCGCGGCCGCGAGTGGCACCGCACGCGCCGTCATTCTGTCGGCCGACCTGCGCCGCCTCGACCGCGACGCACTCGCGCGGCTCGCAACCGCGGGCGTCGCGGTGGTCGGGCTCGTTACACCTGGCAACGATGACGCCGAGCGGCGGCTGCGCCAGCTCGGCGTCCGGCACGTTCTTGCGGCGGACGCTGGACCACGTGCGATCTCAGCTGAGGTAACCACCGCAGTTGCTGAAGGGGTGGTAACCGGCGGCTCCGATCCGTTGCAGCTTGGGTATGCCGAGCCGCGGGCGGCCCTACCCGACCTGCCTGCGTTCGGTAGCGGCGAGAGCGGCGACGAGGTCGAAGCCGATGCCTGGCAAGGCAGATTGGTCGCCGTGTGGGGCCCGACGGGTGCGCCGGGCCGAACAACGGTGGCGGTCACGATCGCGACCGAAGCGGCGCGTCTTGGCTGCTCGACCTTGCTGGCCGACGCCGATGCCTACGGGGGCGTGGTTGCGCAGGTGCTCGGGCTGCTCGACGAGTCACCAGGCCTTGCCGCCGCCGTCCGCCAATCGAACGTCGGAAACCTTGACCTTGCCGCGCTCGCAAAGTTGGCTCGGGTGGTGACCCCGCACCTTCGCGTGCTGACCGGCATCGCTCGGGCCGACCGATGGCCCGAGCTACGGCCGGCGGGTTTGACTGCGGTGTACGCGCTCGCTCGGCGGCTGGCGACGCTCACGGTCGTCGATTGCGGATTCGGTCTGGAGCAGGACGAGGAGCTGAGCTACGACACCGCAGCGCCGCGGCGCAACGGCGCGACGCTCGCCACACTCGCGGACGCTGACCATGTCGTCGCGGTCGGTTCGGCCGATCCGGTCGGGCTGCAGCGGTTGGTGCGCGGGCTCGCAGAACTCAATGACGTCGTTCCCGATACCCGACCACATGTGGTCGTCAACCGGTTGCGCAAGGGGCCCGTCAATGGCGACGCGGAAACCCAGATAGCACAGGCACTTTCGCGCTACGCGGGCATCGAGACAATCACGTTCGTGCCGTACGACCGCACCGGTTTCGATCGCGCCATGGCGGCGGGCCAGGCGATCGGTGAAGCTGCGCCAGACTCACCTGCGCGTCAGGCGTTGCTGCCGTTCGCTGCGCAGTTGGCCGGCGTGAAAAGCACAATGCCGGGTCGTCGCCGCCGCGCCCGCACGCGCTAGCCGCCCGACCGCTCGGCGTCCGGCTTAGTACTGGAAGCGGGCGACGACCTGCTGCAGCTGACCCGACATCCGGGCTAGTTCTTGGGCCGCGTGCTTCGCGCTGCCCACCGTGCCGGCGGTCTGCTGAGTTGCGCGGGCCACCTCGGTGATGCGGCTCGCGATCTCGTGCGCACCCGACGCCGCTTCCTCGATGCTGCGGTTCATCTCGTTCGTCGTCGCGGTCTGCTCTTCGACGGCCGATGCGATGACCGTCTGAATCTCGTTGATGCGCTCGATGATCGAGCTGATCTCGCTGATAGCGGCGACCGCGCCCGCGGTGTCGCCCTGAATCGCTTCGACCCGGCGGGCGATGTCCTCGGTGGCCTTCGCGGTTTCCTGCGCGAGGTCCTTGACCTCACCGGCGACGACCGCGAAGCCCTTGCCGGCCTCGCCGGCACGCGCGGCCTCGATCGTGGCGTTCAGCGCGAGCAGGTTGGTCTGCTGAGCGATCGAGGTGATGACTTTGACGACCTGGCCGATCTGCGACGACGACTCACCGAGCCGGGTCACCATGTCGTTGGTCGACGCGGCAACGGTGACCGCTTGCGCGGCGACGCGGGTCGCCTCGCTCGCGTTCACGCTGATCTCGCGGATCGAGCTGCCCATCTCCTGACCGCCGGTGGCGACGGCCTGGACGTGTGAGGTGACGGCGCTCGCGGTGTCGGCGGAGGCGTCGGCCTGGGTGGAGGCGGCCTCGGCGGAGTTCGCCAGGGCGGTCGCGGCCGAGGTCAGTTCGATCGAGGCAGCGGCGAGCGTGCTGGCGTTGCCGCCGACCGAAGCGAAGTCTTGGCGAAGCTGCGAGCAGGCGCGGTTGAGAGCACTGGCGAGCCGGCCGACCTCGTCGGCGCTGTCGACGTCCGCCGAGCGGGTCAGGTCACCCGCGGCGATGCCTTCGGCGACGGCGACCACGGCGTTCACGTCGGTGCGGATGCTGCGCGCGGCACGCCAGCCGATGAACAGCGCGACGGCGATGCCGATGAACAGGATCAGCAAGACGTTGCGGGTTGCGCTGCTCTGGTCGTGCAGGGCACTCGCGACGTTACTGTGCATTGAGTCCGACGCCGAGCCGGATGTTGAGGCGCCTGCCGCGGCCTCGGCCGCCTTCGCGTGTGACGCCATCGAGCTGATCGAGGTGAGCGCCACGATCGCGACGATGCCCGCGGTCACGACCGCGACCACCACCGCGGCGTTGATCTTGAAGGCCAACGATCGGTCGCGCAACGGACGCCCCGGCGCCGTTGATGGCCGCACCGCAGTGACACCAGACATGTTCGCTCCGTCGAGTCGCCGAACCCGGCGCGGCAGCAGCGTGCCGCGCGACGCCACCGGGCGCCACTAGGTCTTTCGGCTCATCTGCGCCTGGCCTGAGCCCCGTCGGGGCAGTTTTCGATCCGGCCTGCCGCGGGCGCACTCAGGCGCGTGGGTGCGCTGCCGATAACGCACGGGATGGATCCACTCTCGGGCCCCCGTGGTGGGCACGGGGCGGGCGGTTGGCCCTGCCACGTGTCCGTCGCAGCGTCGGCTGGTGTCTGCCTCGCCGAGCCGAGCGGTCGGGTGCGCTACGCCAACCAGCTGCTGTGCGAGCTGGTCGGTCTGGGCGCCGACGAACTCGACGATCTCACGGCCGTTCTCAGCCGGGCCGGTTGCGCTGATGCGACCGCGCTCGCCGGGCGGCTGTCCGCGGGCGTTACCGATGCGGAACATTACGTCGCGCAGCTGGCGACCGGCGTCCTGGTCGACGTCGCTGTTTCGCTGGTGCGCGAACATGACGGTGCGCCGTTCCTGGTCATCATGCAGGTGAGCGAGCGAATCGGCAGTGCGGACGACGAACCGGGCGTGCTGCCACACGCGGAGACGCATGACCCACTGACCGGCCTGCCGAATCGCAAGCTGTTCATGGATCGGCTCGGCGTCGCGCTGGCCCGCGCGTCACGTACGCCTGCACTGACCGCCGTCATGTTCATCGACCTCGACGACTTCAAGGACGTCAACGATGGTCACGGTCACCAGATGGGAGACCGCGTGCTGGTCGAGACCAGCAAGCGGCTACGTGACGTAGTCCGTGCAGCCGACACGGTGACCAGGCTTGGCGGCGACGAGTTCGTCGTGATCTGTGCCGATCTGGCCAGCGAGACCGAGGCGTCGAACCTGGCTGGTCGACTGCTTACCGCGATTGCGGCACCGATCGCGGCCGGAGACGGGGAAATTCTCGTCACGGCGAGTATCGGCATTGCGATCGCGCGTGGCGAGGGCCCGACCGCAGAGGCGGTGCTCCATGAAGCCGACAGTGCGATGTACCGGGCCAAGGCGCGCGGCAAGAACCAGGTAGAGATCTTCGATGACGTCCTTCGCAAGACCGCGGGCAAACGGACGACGACAGAGGCATTGCTTCGCCGGGCGCTGCGCGATGACCTGTTTCGCTTGCACTACCAGCCGATTTATGAGCTGGCGACTGGCGACCTGATGGCCGTCGAAAGCCTGCTGCGGCTCGAGCATCCCCACAAAGGATTGCTTTCGCCCGCGCAATTCATCGACGTCGCCGAGCAGAGCGGCCTCATCGTTGCGATCGGCGGGTGGGTGCTGCGTGAGTCGTGCCGCCAGCTTGCGCAGTGGAGAGCCGCAGGGTTGGTGGGCGACGACGTGCGAGTCGCCGTGAACCTCTCCGCCCGGCAGGTGTCTCGCCCCGACCTGTTCAAGACGGTCGTGCACGCGCTGGACGAAACGGGCCTGGCGCCGAGTGCGCTCAGCCTTGAACTCACCGAGACCATCTTCATGGACGCCGACGCCGCGCATGTGCGGCAGTTGGAAGAGCTGCGGTCGATGGGCATCACGATCGAGATCGACGACTTCGGCACCGGCTACTCGTCGCTCGCATATCTCAAGCGATTGCCGGTCGGTGTGGTCAAGGTCGACCAGTCGTTCGTCGGCGGCATGCTTACGAGCACGGCCGACCGGGGCATCGTCAGCTCAGTCATCGGGCTTGGCCAAGCGCTCGGCTTGACGACCATCGCCGAGGGCGTAGAGACCGCCGAGCAGCTCGATGCCTTGTGGGTGCTCGGTTGCGACCAGGTCCAGGGCTACCACCTCGGCCGGCCCAGCCCGCCGTCGGTCGTCCCGCTCGCGGTCACCGACTGGGGCGAAGTCAGTGCTGACGCCGCACCCCAGCGCGCGAGCTGACCCGCAACCGGCAAGCGGTCGCTATCTCGCGAACAACCCGTCTCGCGCGTCGTCGAGAGCGGTTTGGACGGCGCCGCGCAAGATGGCGTTGTCGCGTACTTGCGCGAGGGCCAGCCGCACCGGCGTCGGCGACATCTCGGACACGCGCTGCTGCACCCGCGCAAGCAGCGGTTCACCGCCGGCCACGATGTAGCTGCCGTCGACGACCAGCACTGAGGGGTCGGCCACCACACAGATGGCGGTCACGACTACGGCAACCCGGCGTGCGACGTCGTCCAGGAACTCTTCGCCGGCCGTGCCGGCGTCCATCGCGAGTCTCACGGCGGTGGCGGCGTCCGCGCCGAGACCGATGTGCTCAGCGAGAGCCGCGACGGCGGGCGCGCTCGCGAGTTGGTGCATCCCGCCCGGCAAGCCGGGCACTGAGATGTGCGAGGGCGGCATCGGTGCCGGCATGTACCCGAGTTCCCCGGCCCAGCCGCTGCGGCCGCGATACAGCCGACCGTTCAGCACTAAGCCGAGGCCTAGACCGGCGTCCATCCAGGCCAGCGCGAGGTGCGGTACGCCGCGCCCGGCGCCCAACCTTGCCTCGGCCATCGCCGCGAGGTTGACGTCGTTTTCGAACACGACGGGCCGGTCGAGGCGGCGCCGCAGCTCCGCGGTCAACGTGCGCTTCCAGGTCGGAAGGACTGTGGCGAACGCGAACTCGCCTGTGTTCGGATCGATAACGCCCGGCGAGCCGAGCACGACGCGCCGCAGCTTCTCCAGCCCGGCTCCCGCCATGCCCAAGCAGCTGGTCACGGCGTCGTGCAACATCGACGCCGCGTCGTTCGGCTCGTCGAACGGGAGTTGCAGTTGGGCGCGAATCTGGCCAGTGAGGTCGGCTGTCGCGATCGTGAGGCCGCCCTGTCTGATGTGCGCGCCGACCACATAGCCGGCGGTCGGGGTGAGCGCATAGCTCCGACCGGCCGGGCCCCCACTGCCACCGCGTCGCGATTCCGGTGCGAACGCCAGGCCCGCCTCGACGAGCTGTTCGACCGACGCGGACGCCGCCACCCGCGTGAGCCCCGTCAGCGCGGACAGTTGCCCACGTGTCAGCGAGTCATGTGCCAGAAGTTGGTCATAGATGGCCCGGGGATTGAGGTTCCGGCCCAAGAAATCCCTGCTCGGTAGGGAGTTCTGCCCAGTCATACCGCAGCGCCCTGTACCGTCGGGGTCTCGTCTGCGATCTCGAAGAGGTTGTCACGTGCGTGGTCGAGTGCGAGCAACATCGCGCCGGCGAGGATCGCGTCGGGTCCGGTCTGGCTCATCTCGACCCGGACAGGAATCGGTGCGATAGCCGCTAGTTGTGCGCGCACCCGGCCGAGCAGCGCATCGCCGCCGCACCGCACGATGCATCCGGCCAGCACCACGAGGCCGGGGTCGAACACGAGCACCGGCGCGGCAACGGCAGCCGCTATGCGCCCGACCAGTTCGGTGAGAACCGGCTCGGCGGCGTCGTCCGGCGCAGCTGTTTCGAAGCGGAGGAGGCGGTCGACATCGACGCCCTTGCTCTTCGCCAGCGCAATCACCCCCTTGATGCCGATCGATTGCTGCAGCGTCGTGGCGACGGGAACCGGTGAGTCGGGTACCTTGTCGGCGGCCCCGACGACCGCGGCTGGCACGAATCCGAGTTCGCCAGCCCAACCCGACGCTCCTCGAAAGAGCCGCCCGCCGAGGATTGCGCCGCACGCGATCCCCGTGTCGACCCAGACCAGCACGAGGTCGCCGGCGCCTTTTCCGGCGCCGAGCCGGGCCTCTGCGAGCGCGGCCAGGTTCACGTCGTTCTCGAACACCGCCGGGCACTTGAGGCGGGCCCGAAGCTCGGCGGCCAGGCTGGGTTGCCAACTTGTCCGATTGGTCGCGAACGCCAGCTCATGAGCTAGTGGGTCGACCACGCCGGCCGCGCCCAGCACGACGTAGCGCAACTTCGACAGCGGGGCATCCAGCCTGCGCAGCTGCGCAGTGATCGCACGGTGGACGGCAGACACAACGGCATCGTGGTCGTCGATCGGCTCGTCGTGGCGGGACACGACGGCGCCGCTGACATCAGTGGTCATGACCGCGATTCGGTCGAGGTCGACGGCCACGCCCACGGCGTATGCGGCGTCCGACGCCAACGAATAGGCGCGCGCGTTCGGCCCACCGCTCGACGGCAGGCTGCCGACGTGTTCGACGAAGCCGCGGTGGATCAGCTGATCGACGACACCGGAGGCGCTCACGCGGGACAGCCCGGTCAGCTCGGCGATCGCGGCCCGAGTCAAGGTGCCGTGTTTGAGCAGCGCGGCGAACACCGCACGGGCCAACGCCGACCAGGAGCCGTCATGGTTGAGAGGCGCGGTCACATCGGAATTCATCGACTGGCAGGTGGGCCACTTGATGAAGGCGTGGCAGCATGTGCGCGTGCGCGTCTACCTGCCCTCCACCCTGTCCGCTCTGTCGGCCCGGATCGAGTTCGACGCGGCCGGTCGGCCGGCCGATCCGCGAGCAATGGTGGCCGATGCGGGCGCGACGGCCTTCGCCGTCACACCGCGGCTGCGGGAGTGGTACCGCGAGGGCGACCTCGAGGAACTGGAGTACGTCGCACTCACCCATGCCGCCCGCGCATCGCTGCGGTTGTTCGCGTCGTCCGTCGGCGCGCCGCGCCGCGTCGTCCTGGCGGTTGATGTCCCCGACCACGACGTCGTGATGGCGCCGCATGTCGACGTGGCCGCGGTGCGGGTTGGAGTCGCAATCTCGCTTGAGGCGGTCGCCGCCGTGCACGTCGACGACCCGTCAGCGTCGGCTGACGTCGAGGCGGCGGCCGGTGTGCTCGACGCAGCCGAGGCAGGCGATGACGACGCCCGGTTCATTCTCGACGGTTTGGACGACCACGAGTTGCAGTGGTACGCGACCCAGGAACTTGGGGCCTTGGTCGTCTAACGATGTGTTCGGCCGTTTCCGCATTGTCGTGCCCGGTCTCGAAAAACCAAGGTATTCCCAACGGCGGCGTTCGCGTATAAGTTGATCGCCGTTCACGGCTACGGCAAGCCGTGCCAACGGGTGGGGGGTGGTTGTGATGGCTCAATTTCGGTACGCGCCGCGGGCAAGAGCCAGCCGGGCCGCTGTCGTCGCCGGCCTGGTGTTTGTCGCATCGGGAGTTGCCGTCACGTCGGCATTCTCGCGGCCCGCACATGCCGGGGCTACGTACAGCGTGACCGCGACGATACCGGTCGGCAATGAAGGCAGCGGCGGCGGAATCGCCGTCGACGCGCGAATCCACCGAGCCTACGTGCCAAGCTCCATCGACGGTCGCGTCGCTGTCATCGACACGACGACCAACTCCGTGGTGGGCTCGATCGCGGTCGGGCCGCAGCCGACAAGCGTCGCCATCGACACCGTGCCGACGACCCTCGTCAAGGCAGCCGCGGCCATTACCCCGGCTATCGTGCCGCAGCCTGTTCTGCAGGCGCCGCCGACGGTTTACGTGGGAAACCACAGTGACGGCACGATTTCGGTCATTGACAGCGCGACAAACGCCGTGACGTCCACCATCACGCTGCAAGACGAATACGTCGAAGCGCTCGGCGTCGATCCGGTGGTCCATTTGCTCTATGCCGCGGGCACTAACAAAACGATCGCGACCAACGATGAGATTGACGTGATCGACGAACAAACGAAGAAGGTCATCGCAGGGGGAGGCGGCGGGCCGACGTCGGATGTCTTTCGCCAGATCGCGGTCGACAGCGGCACGCACGAGGCGTTCGCCGCCGCCTGTTGCTCCAACCTGATGCGTACCGACACCTACTCCGCGCCGTCGTCGTTCGTGGGGGACACCCTCGCGGTTCAGGGCAATGGTGGCGTGGCGGTGAATTCCACGACGCACAAGGTCTACATCTCGAACGCCAACAAGGCCGTGGGCGCAGTCTCGGTGTATGACGAGTCCGCGAAAATACTGACGGCTGGCGTGCCGGTCGGCACCTTCCCCGGTGGCGTCGCGGTCGACGCCAGTACCAACACTGTGTACGTCGCCAACGGTGACTCAAACACCGTTTCCGTCATCGACGGCGCGACGAACACCGTCGTAGCGACGGTGCCCGTCGGTAGCCTCCCGGATGACATCGCGGTCGACTCCTCGACGCATATCGCCTACGTGGTCAACCGCGGCGACAGCACCGTGTCGGTCATCACCCGCGTGGTGACCAAGTCGGTGACCAGGCTCGCCGGCACCGACCGTTTCGGCACCGCCGTCGCCGTGTCCAAGACTGAGTTCCCGAACGGTGGCGCGGGTGCCGTCGTCTTGGCGCGTGGCGACGACTACCCGGACGCGTTGGTCGGCGCCCCGCTTGCGGCCGCGAAGAATGCGCCACTTTTGTTGACCACCGGCGCGACCCTGCCCGCGGCGACGCTCGCCGAAATCCAACGCGTCTTGCCGTCGGGAGGGGCGGTGTACGTGCTCGGCGGGCCGACCGCCGTGCCCGTGAGTGTCCAGTCCCAGTTAACGGGCCTCGGCTACGTCGTGACTCGATACAGCGGCGCCACTCGCTTCGATACCGCAGTCCAGGTGGCTGGCGCGCTCGGCAATCCGGGGACGGTGCTGCTCGCGACCGGCACCAACTTCCCTGATGCCCTGTCGGCGGGCGTAGCGGCGGTGAAGGCCGGCGGCGTCGTGCTGCTCACGAACGGCCCCACCCTGCCGTCCGCGACGTCCGCGTATCTGCAGGCGCATCCCGGAACCGTGTACGCCGTCGGTGGCCCGGCCTCGTCCGCCGACCCTTCGGCGTCCCCGATCGTCGGCGCCGACCGGTTCCAAACAGCGGTCGACGTCGCAACGAAGTTCTTCGGCGCGCCTGCGTCGGTGGGATTTGCGACCGGCCGGTCGTTCCCCGACGCACTCTCGGGTGGGGCGTTGCTCGGGCATCTCGGGGTGCCGCTCCTCCTGGTCGACACTTCGAGCGTCCCGACCTCGGTGATCACCTACGTGACCGGCGCGCAGGCGACGCTAGCGACGGGCACGTTATTCGGGGGCACGAAAACGATCGATTCGTCCGTGGAGGACGCGCTCGACGCGATCGTCGGCGGATAGCTTCCGCTGCCGGGCAGCTGCCGGGACCGCGCGTCGACCCCGCGTCGACCCCGCGTCGACCCTCCGCGTGGGCTGATCTTGCTCAGCTGAGCGAGCGGCGGGGCGATAGGCATGCCAGGATGGGATACGACCCGCCTCACCGGGCGGGTCACAGTCGCCTGAAGCAAGTCGCCCACGCAAGCAGAGACCCCGCAAGCGAGCCGACGCCAGGAGCACGAAAAGCGATGGATGCCGTCACTACGGTTCCGAGCCCGTCGAACGAGCCGGCCCTGGGTTACGCCCCGGGCAGCCCGGAACGTTCAAGACTCGAAGGCCGGCTGAAAGAATTCGCCGCGGCCGATCCGATCGAGCTGACGCTCGCCCTCGGTGCGCGCCGCCGATTGGGCGGCGGCGAACGCATCGACGTCGTTCAACCGCACCGGCATCGAGCCGTGCTCGGGGTGCTGGGCGACGCCACGACGGCCGATGTGACCGAGGCCATCGATACCGCGTTAGCCGCCGCGCCCGGCTGGCGGGCGATGCCGTTCGACGACCGTGCGGCCATCTTCCTCAAGGCCGCCGATCTGCTGGCAGGTCCGTGGCGTGACACCATCAACGCGGCCACCATGCTCGGGCAGAGCAAGACCTGTTACCAGGCCGACATCGACGCCGCGTGTGAGCTCGCCGACTTCTGGCGCTTCAACGTGCATTTCGCCCGCGGCATCCTCGCCGAGCAGCCCATCTCGGTGCCGGGGGTGTGGAACCGGCTTGACCATCGCCCGCTCGAGGGCTTCGTGCTCGCGATCACGCCGTTCAACTTCACCTCTATCGCCGGCAACCTGCCCACCGCCCCGGCCATCATGGGCAACGTCGCGGTCTGGAAGCCGTCGCCGACCCAGCAGTTCTCCGCCCATTTCCTGATGGAGCTGCTGACCGCAGCCGGCCTGCCGCCGGGCGTCATCACGATGGTTACCGGCAACGGCAGCGCGGTCTCAAGGGTGGCGCTCTCGCATCGCGAACTCGCCGGCATTCACTTCACCGGCTCCACGCCGACGTTCCAGCATTTGTGGCGCAGCGTCGGCGAGAACCTCACGGGTTATCGCGGCTACCCGCGCATCGTCGGCGAGACCGGTGGCAAAGACTTCGTCATTGCGCATACTTCAGCGGACGTCGATGTGTTGCGCACTGCCTTGATCCGCGGCGCGTTCGAATACCAGGGGCAGAAGTGCTCGGCGGCCTCGCGCGCGTACATCCCGCGGTCGGTGTGGCGGCGCATGGAAGGCGACTTCGTCTCCGAGGTTGAGTCGTTGCCGATGGGTGACGTCACCGACTTCTCCAACTTCATGGGCGCGGTTATCGACGGTCGGTCGTTCGGGCGGCTGCGTGACGCGATTGAGCGCGCCCGGTCGGCGTCCGGAATGTCATTACTGACGGGCGGCCGGCTCGACGACAGCGAGGGCTGGTTCGTGCGGCCAACCGCTTTTCTTGCTGACGATCCGACCGATGAGGTGTTCGTGCGCGAATACTTCGGGCCGATCCTCGCGGTGCACGTCTTCGACGACGACCGATTCGACGAGGTTGTCGCGCAGGCGGCCGATGTCGCGCCCTACGCGCTGACGGGCGCCGTCATTGCCCAAGATCGGGCTGCCGTCGCGGCAGCGACCGACGCGTTGCGGTTCTCGGCCGGCAACTTCTACGTGAATGACAAGCCCACCGGTGCAGTGGTAGGGCAGCAGCCGTTCGGGGGCGGCCGGGCAAGCGGCACGAACGACAAGGCCGGGTCGGCGCAGAACCTGCTGCGCTGGACGAGCACCCGAGCGATCAAGGAAACCTTCGTGCCTGCAACCGACGTCCGATATCCGCACATGGGGCCGGCCGACGGGTCGGCCCGATGAGCGGCTTCGAGCGGCACGACGAGGATCTCGAACGGAGCAAGGCGTCTTTGATCGACGCGGCCGTGGCCGACCGTCCTGACGCGCAAGAGGTCGCGCCCTTTCTGACCCGCTACTTCCAACACGTCGCGGCCGACGACATCCTCGACTGGCCGCCGGTCGAGCTGTACGAGGTGGCATGGGGTCACCGCGAGTTCGCGCAGCTGCGCCCGCCCGGCGCACCCAAGGTGCGGGTCATCACGTTCTCCTCGGCCGAGCTTGCCGGGCGCGACGCGCACACCCTGGTTGAGATCGTCACCGACGACATGCCGTTCCTCGTCGACTCGGTAACCCAAGAGCTCTCCCGGCACGACATCGCAATTCATCTCGTTGTGCACCCGCAGTTCGTCGTGCGGCGCGACCTCGACGGCCAGCTGCGCGAGGTGCTGGGGACCCTCGACGCGCACGAGGCGCCGGCCAACACGATGGTCGAGTCGTGGATGCACTTCGAGGTCGCGCGGCAACCCGATGCCGCGGCCGAGGAGTCGTTGCGCCAGCACATCCTGCGCGTCTTGCGTGACGTGCACGATGTCGTCGAGGACTGGCGGCGCATGAAGGCGGTCGCGCAGCAGGTCGCCGATGATTTGGCGGCGAGACCACCGGTTAGCGTCAACGGGGCTGAAACGGCTGAGGTTACTGAGTTCCTGCGGTGGCTGGCCGACGACCACTTCACCTTTCTCGGCTACCGCGAGTACCGGCTGCTCGACGACCCGGCCACTGGCGAGCCAGCGCTTGGCGTGGTGGCCGGCACCGGCCTTGGCATTCTCCGTGCCGACAAGCCGCATCCGCGGTTGCTCTCGACGATGCCCGCAGAGGTGCGCGAGAAGGTGCGCGACCCTCAGCTTTTGCTTATTACCAAGGCCAATTCACGTGCCACAGTGCACCGGCCGGTATATCTCGACTACATCGGCGTGAAGGTGTTCGACGACAACGGTGTGGTGGTCGGTGAGCGCCGTTTCCTCGGCTTGTTCACGTCGACCGCCTACGTGACGAGCGTGCTGTCGATCCCGCTGCTGCGGCGCAAGACGAACGCGGTGATCGAGCGGTCGGGTTTCGCGCCACAAAGCCATAGCGGCAAGGACTTACTGCAGATACTGGAAGATCTGCCGCGTGACGAGATGTTCCAGACCTCGCTGCCCGAGCTCTACGAGACCGCCATCGGCGTCTTGCACCTCCAAGAACGCCGGCGCCTGCGGTTGTTCATGCGGCGAGACGTGTACGGCCGGTTCGTCTCCTGCCTCGTGTACCTGCCGCGCGAGCGTTACAGCACTCAGGTGCGGCTGCGCATGCAAGACATTTTGCTGGAGGCACTCGGCGGCACCAGCATCGACGACACCTTGCGGGTCGCCGAATCGGTTCTTGCGCGCGTGCACTTCGTCGTCCGCACCAACAAGGACTCAACGGCCGATGTCGACCGCGACGACCTCGAGCGTCGCCTTGTCGCGGCGACGCGCACCTGGGACGACGACTTCGCCGAGGCGATGCAGGCGCGTTTCGGGCCGGACGTCGACGCAGCACTGACCGACCGTTACGTCGGCGCATTTCCTGAGGCTTACAAGGAAGACTTTGCCGCCGACGTAGCCGTTGCCGACCTCGAGGCGATCGAGCGGCTCGACTCCGTCGATGGCCTCGGCCTCAACGTCTACGAGCCGGCCACGGCTATGGCTGGCGAGATGCGGCTGAAGATCTACCGTCTCGGGCCGCCCGTTTCACTTTCCTACGTGCTCCCGTTGCTGCAGAGCATGGGCGTCGAAGTCACCGACGAACGGCCGTACGGAATCGAGCGCCGCAGCGGTGAGCACGCCTGGGTCTACGACTTCGGGCTGCGCCACGGTCAGGTCGCCTACGACACCGATCCACAAGCTCGGCACGAACGCTTCCAGGAAGCGTTCGCCGCAGCCTGGCGCGGCGCCGCCGAGGCCGACGGCTTCCAGGCGCTCGTGCTGCGTGCCGGATTGTCGTGGCGGCAGGTCGTCGTGTTGCGCACATACGCCAAGTACCTGCGTCAGGCCGGCTCACGATTCAGTCAGGAATACGTCGAGTCGGCGTTGGTCTCCAACGCCACTATTGCCCGGTTGTTGGTGGAGCTGTTCGAGGCCCGCTTTGATCCGGCGTTCGCAGGTGATCGTGATGCGGTGCAAAGCCAGCTGAGCGAGCGCATCGAGAAGGCACTCGACGACGTCAGCAGTCTCGACGAAGACCGCATCGTGCGCAGCTACCTCTCGTTCGTGCGTGCCACGTTGCGGACGAACCATTGGCAGCGCGACGACAGTGGTGAGCCGAAGCCGTACCTGTCGTTGAAATTCGCGTCGCAGGAGATCCCTGACCTCCCGCAGCCGAAGCCGAAGTTCGAGATTTTCGTGTATTCGCCGCGGGTCGAGGGCGTGCACCTGCGGTTCGGCCCGGTCGCGCGCGGTGGCATCCGCTACTCCGACCGGCGCGAGGACTTCCGCACCGAAGTGCTGGGTCTGGCGAAGACACAGACCGTGAAGAACGCGGTCATTGTGCCTATTGGTTCGAAGGGCGGGTTCGTCGTCAAGCGGCCGCCGGCCGACGTCGGCGATCGTGAGGCGCAGCAGGCCGAGGTCGTGTACTGCTACCGCACGCTGATTTGCGGGCTGCTCGACCTCACCGACAACTTGGTGATGACGACGTCGGGCCGGCAGACGGTGCCCCCGCCGGACACCGTGCGCCACGACGGTGACGACAGCTATCTCGTCGTCGCCGCCGACAAGGGCACGGCGACGTTCTCCGACATCGCCAACGGGATCTCCGCCGAGTACGGCTTCTGGCTGGGCGATGCGTTCGCCTCCGGTGGCTCCGCCGGTTACGACCACAAGGCCATGGGAATCACCGCGCGCGGCGCGTGGGAGTCCGTGAAGCGGCACTTCCGTGACCTCGGCGTGAACTGCCAGACCACCGACTTCACGTGCGTCGGCATCGGCGACATGTCGGGTGACGTCTTCGGCAACGGCATGCTGCTCTCGCCGCACACGCGCCTGCTTGCGGCGTTCGATCACCGACACGTATTCGTCGACCCAAATCCCGACGCGACGGCGTCCTTCGCCGAGCGCGAGCGGTTGTTCCATCTCCCGCGCAGCTCGTGGGCCGACTACGACGCCTCGCTGATCTCGGCGGGCGGTGGCGTGTGGCCGCGCACCGCGAAGGCGATCCCGGTGTCCGCGGAAATGGCCGCGGCGCTCGGGATTTCGGAGGGATCGCTCGCGCCGGCCGACCTCATGCGGGCCGTCTTGCGCGCGCCGGTCGACCTGCTGTGGAACGGCGGTATCGGCACCTACGTGAAGTCGCACACCGAGACGCACGCCGACGTCGGCGACCGCGCAAACGACGCCATCCGCGTCGATGGTCGCGAACTGCGCTGCAAGGTGGTCGGCGAGGGCGGCAACCTGGGCTTCACCCAACTCGGCCGCATCGAGTTCGCGATGGCCGGTGGGCACATCAACACCGACGCGATCGACAACTCTGCGGGTGTCGACACGTCCGACCACGAGGTCAACATCAAGATTCTGCTCGACGGCGCGGCGCGCTCCGGCCGTCTCGATGCGCGCGAGCGGGAGCCGCTGCTCGCGAGCATGACCGACGAGATCGCCGAGCTGGTGTTGCGCGACAACTACGCGCAGAACCTCACGCTTGCCTGCTCGCAGGCGCAGGCAGTGTCGACACTGCACATTCATGCCGCCTACATCGAGCACCTGGAAAAGACCGGTCACCTGAATCGCGCGCTCGAGCGGCTGCCTGACACCGAGGGCCTTGCCGAACGTGCCGCGGCCGGAATGGGCCTGATGCGGCCCGAGCTCGCCGTGCTGCTTGCCTACGCCAAGATCGGCCTGGCCAGCGAGCTCGTCGATTCGGATCTCGCCGACGACATCTTCGCCCACCAGGCTCTCGTCGACTACTTCCCCACCGCGCTGCGTGAGCGCTTCGCGGCGCCGATGGCCGAGCACCCGCTGTTGCGCGAGATCATCGCAACTCAGCTGGCCAATCAGCTGGTCAACCTCTCGGGCGCGACGTTCGCCGCTCGGATCGGTGCCGAGACAACCGCCTCGACCGCCGACATCGTCCGGGCGCACACCGCGACACGGCAGGTGTTCGGCGTCGACGCGTTGTGGCATGACATCGAAGGCCTGGACGACGTGGTCGAAAGCGGTGTCCAGACCTCGCTGCTCCTCGTCGTCCGGCAACTGCTCGACCGCGGAACGCGGTGGTTCCTGGCGAACCGGCGGCCACCCATCGACGTCCCCGAAACCGTGGGTCTGCTCGAGCCCGGCATCCGTGCCGTACTGAAGTCGTTGTCGTCGCTGGTGCGTGGCGATCAGGCCGACCGCCTTGCGGCTGAGGTGAACCAGTTCGTCGACCGCGGCGTGCCAGCCGACATCGCGAGACGCACGATCGCGCTCGGCGAGGGTCTCAATGCTTTATCGATCGTCGACATCGCGCTACGTACGAAGATGGACGTCGACGAAGTGGCCGAGGTGCACTTCGCCCTCGCCGATGCTCTGGGGATCGCGCGGCTCAGCACGCTCGTCGCCGCACTACCGCGTGACACGCGTTGGCACACGTTGGCACGGATGGCTGCGCGCGACGATCTGCTCGCCGCACATGCAGAGCTGACGTCGGACGTGCTGCTTTCGACGCCGACCGCGGTGCCGGCCGACGAGCGGATTTCCGGTTGGCAGCAAGCGAATTCGGCTGCGTTGACGCGTGCCGGTGCGGTGGTCGACGACATTCTGGCGAGCGATAGTGCCGATCTGGCGACGTTGTCGGTGGCGCTGCGTGAGGTGCGTGCGCTGGTACGAGCGGCGTCGCTGCCGGGCCGGTGAACAGGCGCATTACACAAGTCGGCGCGCTGGTGGCGTCGGCCGTCATCGCGTTCGGGCTTGTCGCCGGGTGTGCTTCGAAACACGGGGCGACGCCTGGTGCGCCCGTGCAATCGTCGGCTTCGGTCGCGACGGCTTCGCTGGGCGGCGCCTCAGTGACGCTGCATGTCGGCGAGCGGGTGGACGTCGTCCTGCCGGGCGGTCCCGCATCGGCGTCGGGGGAGACCACGAACTATGCGGTGACGCCGAAGGGCAGCAATGTGCTGACCCCCGTGGCGGGTTCAGCGGGTTCGTTCGTCGGTTCCGTGCCCGGCACCGCGAAGGTCGTGGTGACGCAGACACCCGTTTGCGAGCCTGGTAAGGAATGCCCGGCCCACATCATCGAGCTCGGCACCGTCATGGTGACGGTGACGGGTTAGTGCGTGGCCGGGTGGGTCCGGCTTCGGCTACTGCGGAAAATCGCTGACGTTTGCTGTGGCTGAGCAACAGTAGGCGTCGAGAATTCCGCTGGTGGCTGGTGAAGGGCGCGGGGTTCTCTGGCTCCAGGTTGCTCGTCACGGAAAGCCTTCACGCGGGGACAGCGAGATGCACGGCCGTCGCCTCCCCACGCGTAACGAGCAGACCCCGGCCGGGCGGCAGCTGACCGCCGGTGTCGCGGGGCAGCCGGATGCCGAGGGCCTCGCCGTCGAGCGGGCCACGCGGCGTGAGCAGCACTCCGGTGCGCGATCGGCGCGCCTCCACGACGAAGCCGCGGAATCCGATCGACAGGTCGTCGGTCGTGCCGGCGATCGCGACGAGGTTTCCCGCGTCGCGCGCCTGCCGGGTGAACCGATCAAGGACAGCGGCCGCCGGGGAGTCAGTGACAAGTTCGGCGTCGTCGACGAGCACCGCTACGCGCTGCGTCGCCGAGGTGAGTGCGGTCTCGACCGAAGGCGCCGACGCGTCGACTGCCGTATCGACAAACGCGCCGAGCGGTGAAGGCCTTGCCGTGACAGCAACCGTGTGCCAGCCGGCTGCCCGCAGCCCGATCGCGATCGTCGCGAGTGCTGTGCTGCGCCCGGACCGCGGCGGCCCTGCAACGACGAAGCCCGGACCGCTCTCCAACAGGTCGATCCGGACGGCGTCGAGCTCGTCGCCGCCGACACCTAGCACGACCTCGCCTGTGTGCTGCATCGGCGCCCGACGTGTGAGGTCGCCAAGCGCGACGCGGCTCGGCAGTTCGTCGACGCGCCGCGGCCGACGTGCCGCCGGTACGTCGGCATCCCGTTCGGCTGCCGTCGCCGCTATCGCGGCTAGCTCGGTCAACTGCGCGGGCCCCGATGCGTCGGCGCCGAGCAGGCAGAGCTGCGTCTCGACGAGGTCATGGGCGAGAAAACCCCTACCCGCGGGCAAGTTCTGGGGAACGGAGCGGGCGGGAAGGCCGATCAGCGCGAAGTCGCCGCGGTCGGCGAGCCGGAGCACCAGCCGATTTTCGACAGTTGAGGCGAGCCGACCGACCAGGCCGCCGCGGTCGGCAGTGATGAAGACATGCAGCCCGGCCGCAGCGCCCTCGCGCAATACGCGGAATACGCCGTCAATGACCGCGCCCGAGTCGACCTCGTCGAACGCCGTGTTGAACGCTTCCCATCCGTCGATGAGCAACGCGATGTGCGGGAGCGGGTCGGTGCCGAGCCGCCGTTGTTCGGCGACGCCGCTAAAGCCTTGCGTCGCAAGGATTGTCTGCCGCCGGGTGAGTTCGGCCGTCAGCATCGAGATGAGCCGGCGGGCGCGTTGCGGCTCGTGATTGGAAATGACTGCGCCGCAGTGTGGCAAGCTGCCGACCCCCGCTAGCGAACCGCCTGTGCCATCGAACGCATACAGATGTAGGTCGGCGACCGAGGTCACCCTGGCGAAAGCCCCGGCGATGGTGCGCAGTGCGGTCGTGCGGCCGGTGCGTGCGCTGCCTGCAATGACGAGATGCCCAAACGTAGAGAGATCGACGACGTACGGTTCGCGCGACTGCCGCGCCGGCAAGTCGCGAACGCCGACGGTGACCCGCAAAGGCGCATCGCCGTTCGGCGCCGCGACGACGATTTCAGGCAATGGCGCCAGCCACGGCGAAGGGGGTGTCGCGACGTCGAGTCGAACCGCGGCCACACGACAGGCATCGACGATGAGGTCGAGGTCGGTGCAGGCACTCGTCGTCGCTTCCGCTCGGGGTAGCTCGGGCTGCGCAAGCGCCCGAAACGGCGCGAGGCGTACCGTCACGCCCTGTGCTGCCGGCCTGGCCTGGCCGCCGACCCGGCCGGTCTGGAAAGCGTGCACCTCACCGTGGCCAGTGCGGGCGAATGCACGCCCGGGCGTGGCGCGGCTGATCCAGGCAGCGTCAGGCACGTCGATGACGTCACGCGACTCTGAGTCACGCATCACGCCTAGGCAGATTCGCAGGTTCGTGTTGGCCCGAATATCGGCACTCACCACGCCTTCTGGCCGCTGTGTCGCCAGGATGAGATGGACGCCGAGGGAGCGTCCGCGTTGCGCAATGCCGCCAAGTCCACCGACAAAGTCTGGTAATTCATCAGCCAGGGAAGCGAATTCGTCGACGACGATGACCAGCCGGGCAAGACGTTGCCCGGTGTTGCGGTAGGCGTCGATGTCAGCCACGCCCTCGTGGGCCAGCAAGGTCTCGCGGCGCTTGAGCTCGGCGGTGAGGGAGACAAGGGCGCGCTCCGCGAGGCCTCCGTCGAGGTCGGTGACGAAACCGACCGTATGTGGCAACGACGAACAGGAGCCGAACGCGGCGCCGCCCTTGTAGTCGACGAGCACGAAGCACAGCTCGTCGGGCCGGTTGCCAACTGCGAGCGATGCCACGAGGGTTTGCAACAACTCGCTCTTGCCCGAGCCTGTCGTGCCCGCGATCAGTGCGTGCGGGCCGTCGCGCGCTATGTCGATCCTGAAGGGCCCGTCACTGCTGGCGCCGAGCACAGCCGTCGTCCGGCCACCGATCGTGCGCTGCCATTGCTCGACGAGCTCGTCGGTGATCGCGTCGGCGCCCTCCGTGCCTCCTTGAAGGGCGGCGATCTCGAGCCAGCGAACCGCGTCCGGTAATGCCTCGCTTTCAGAGCCCGCGGTGTGCTCGCGCAGCGGTGCAAGACCGCGCGCGACTCGCTCCGCCCACGCGATCGAGACCCCGTCGGCGATCACATCGTCGATCTGAGGGGCTGAATCACTGCACAGCCGCATCCGGGTCGCCACGGTGTCACCCAATGTTGCGACTGCTGCGCACTCATTTGGCAGTCTCGCGCTGGCGGTGTCGAGGCAGATCGCAAATACTCCGAGCTCCGGTCCGTTCGTGAGCAGATCGGCGAAGCCGGGCGTGTCACGCAGCGCATAGGCGCCGTCGACCACGACGACGATGGTGCGTGCGCTCTCGGGCCGACCGTGCTGCGAGCGCCGGGTGTTCAGCAGCGCAGTGAGTTCGCTGATGCGGGCCGCGACGGTTGGGCGATCGATGCCGACAAGCGCTTGGCAATTCGACGTCGGCCCTGGCTGGACGTGCGGCAGCCACCGCACCCATTCCCACGCCTCAGCGTGCGTTGGCTCGGTCAGGACGACGACGCCGAGCTCGCGCGGACTGTGCAGGGTCACCAGCTGGCCGAGGAGCGCCCGCGCTAGCGCGCCGACCCGATCGGCGGCACCAGCGATGCCGAGCACGCCGACGCTGGTGAGTGGCACCGTGACCGGGACGTCGTCGAGCAGAGGCGGCTCGATACTCGCCCCGCTTACCCGGACGCTGGCCGGCAAGCGGCCGGTGCCGAGGCGGACGCAAAGGAAGTCGGCATCGCCGGGGCGCCGTTCCCAAAGCCGAGCGCTCGGCGCGGTCGCGATGGCCGACACGGTTGCCGGATCGGGCGCGCTCTTGCGTCGTCCGGCTTCTTCGGTCTTCAGCTGCTCTACGAGCAGCGCTCGTGCGGTTGCCAAGGCACCGTCGTAGGCGGCCTGCTCTGAGCGTTCGGCGCGGCGGTTACCGACGCGGTCGGCGAGCCATTGGCCGCCCATCATCAGCGGTGAAAGTGCGGTGAACAGCAGGTACTCGGGCCGGCGCATGACCGCCGCGAGGGCAACTCCCGCGAGCAGCGGCGCGACTGTCGCGATGACCGGGAGCCGCGGCCGGGCCTGCACGGCGGGCGGCGCCGGGAACTCGACGGTCGGTGACTCGCGGCGCGGGTCGGGTGCGTCGAGCCGGGGCGGCCGGTTGAAAGCGCGGCGGCCGTCACCAATCGGGGCGAGCGCCACCGGCGGGTGATCGGGAAGGGCGATCTCGAGCGTCGACTCGCCGATGCGAATCTGAGCGCCAGGCCGGACCGGCACCGATCGCCCGCCGACGGGGTGGCCGTCGACCAGGGTGCCGTTCGTTGACGTCAGATCGGCGATGCTCACGCCGTCTGGCCCCACCGTGACCACGGCATGCCGCCGCGAAACGTCGAGATCATCGAGGACGACGTCGCTGCCGGCGCCGCGGCCGATGGTGACCGAACCCAGCGCGACCGGGTGCACGCCCCCAGCCGCCGGCCCGCCGACCACCCGCAGCTCGAGGTACCCGCGCCGGCTGTCTTCTGGGTCGGGCGACCGAAGGCCGAAGCCGACAACGGCGCCGTCGCGCCAGCTCGCTTGTGCGAGGGGGGTCATCGGGTCGATCGGCACCCCGTCGATCGTCGCCGCGTCGGACGGCGAGGCGCCGATCAGCCGGCCGAGCTCAGCGACCACCTCACCGGATGGCGTGGCGCCGGGCGCGTCGATCACGGCTTCTTCGCGGGCGCCAGTGCTGGCGGTGACGACCGTGACCGTGGCCCGCATGCTGCCCGCCCCTCTCGCTCAGTACCGTGCCCGGCACAGCCGAACCCGTTGCGCATTCGTGGGGCGATTCTTCGCGATCTCGGGCTGCGCGCGCGGCGGTCGAGCGCGGATCTGTGGATAACCGGTGGGGCCTGTTGGGCTGCGAGCCGTTTTGGTCCCTTGGGCCCAGACGCGCGATGGCTAGGCCGAACCACCGAAGCTGGTTCGGACGAACGGCCTAATGATCATTTGCTCCGTTCAGCCGTACAGAACGCGTCGAGCGGCGCAGGATGTGCGTAGCCGATGCAGGTCCGCCCGATTGCTGAGCGAGGTGACGGCATGGTCGCAACCGGACGTTTGGCGGAGTCGTTGTCCGCCGC
>Ga0157370_10001922_pt1 | contig 25555 bp, 13 predicted proteins | sample C35metaG_FD_113463 | JGI IMG/M metagenome (GOLD analysis project Ga0157370, IMG submission 113463) | Corn rhizosphere microbial communities from Kellogg Biological Station, Michigan, USA - C3-5 metaG | ecosystem: Host-associated > Plants > Roots > Rhizosphere > Soil | place: USA: Michigan...
CTTATTTTTATTATAAGTTACTCCATCTGCAATAAAATTGGCATCCAATTGTAACTGATTTGATTTTATTGAGGCAATTTTAGCTTTTGGAATGACATACTCAATGGTAAAATCTTTCCCATTGATGGATTTTAAATCACCGCCGCCTAATCGTTCTCCGTTAAACATCAGATTTACTTTTCCATTATTAAACTGTTTGTTGGAATTAACCTTAAAATTTAAGCTTAAATTCAAGTCTTCATTTTCTTTCACTAAATAAAGTGGTTGTGTAAATTTCAGTTCCAATGCAGGAACAATGCGCAAGGCTTCAACCACATCCCCACGCACCGGATCTAATTTCTTGAAAGATAAAGGAAGTTTAACCTGAAACTTTTCCGAACCTATTTTTAAATTAAGCAAAACATTCAATGGTGATTCTGCTTCCGGCAAACCGACTAAAGTATCATTCGGAACAGAAAAAGTTGCTGCATTCGTGGGAGATTTTGCCAACCAATAAGGTTCTGTAAGTGCTGCATCTGCAGGAATCTGAATGTCATGCTGAATAGTAATTAAAGAATCTTTTGATAATTTTCTATTAAAGCTTTCTGATTGACTTAACCATTTTACATTTTCTAAAACGACAGGATTTTCAGCTCTTGAAATCAGATTTAACCTGAAATTGTGATTTTCTCCGGCAACAGCTTCCGCCTGATTGGTCACTACTTCACCCATAAACCCTGCGCAGCTTAAAATGATATTATCGAGTGCTGTAATTTTATCCTTTTTTAGGTTTACGTTATTTAGCGCCAAAACCTTTTTCCGCAAAACAAGCAAAGCAGGTAAACTAAGGTCAGGTTTATTAAAATTGAAAGCGGAAATAATTTTATCTAACGATTTGTCAATATCAGCGTTTCCTTTTTCTGTCCAGGTTTTAACTACTCCATCAAAAAGTGTTGCTTTGGCAGGTTCGCCAATAACGTGGGCAAAATATTCAGTTCTGATGCCGGCTACAGACTGTGTTCCTGCACCTTGACTCTTATGTAAACTTCTGCTTAATCCCGCCAATTCACCATAGCCCATTCCCAGTTGCGCATCATATTGCCCAACGGTTACTTTCAGTTGATTTTCAGCTGTCGTATTGACGGCACCAAATCGGAAAGTATTCCACAGGATACGTTTGGGTTGCCAAACATTCACATATTTTAATTGATTTGGGAAAGCATTTTTATCGCCTGCCAACTTAAAAGCTTTTTCTGCAACCACCGCCGAAGCCGCGTGCTGTCCGTGACCTGCCGCCGCAGTGGGAGGAAAACGACAAATGATAACATCCGGACGGAATTTACGGATGACCCAAACTACATCAGCGATAATGCTATCTTCATCCCATTGTTTAAAGGTATCGGTCGTATTTTTAGAGAACCCGAAATCAATCGCACGGGTAAAAAACTGTTGGGCGCCGTCTAACTTTCTAGCCTCTAAAAGCTCATGTGTTCTGATTAAACCCAATGCAGGACCTTGTTCTGTACCTAATAAATTCTGACCGCCATCACCTCTTGTTAAAGACAAATAGCCCGTTTCTACATTTTGGTCGTTGATTAACCAAGAAAGTAAACCCGTATTTTCATCATCAGGATGAGCAGCTAAGTATAAAACTTTAGGTAAATTTTTGAGCGTTTTGAGGTCGCGGTAAATTTCAGAGGATTTTGAAGGTCGAACCTGTTGAGCCGAAAAAACCGTATAGAAGCTAAAGATACATACAGTGATTACTTTTTTGAACATATGAATTTGCTTTGCGGGGCAAATATAAGTAAATCATCTTTCTTTCAACCTTTAAAGAAAAAGCACGTAACAATTCCAAGCATTCTATTCTATTATTCGTAAATCTTTGTGTGAAAGTAAAAGACAATTAAAGCAAACGAAAGATCAATTGTGTCAATTTCGATTGTTTTTAAAAATTAAATTGCAGGAAATTTCACCTACAAGAAATTATCTGATAAAAAAACTTTCTGATTCCTGTTAAATTGGATCAAATGAATAAAGTCATTATAAACTTCCGTTTTTGTCATGTAACCGAATAGCGCCATTTTAATATAAGTGGCGCCGTTTTTTATAAATATTGACTAATTGAACTACTAAAATTCTCTTGATTTTCTGAAAAATAAAATTCTACAAACTGTAATTATAACCCACTGTACAGGTCATTTCATTAAGCTTTGGGTTTTCAATAGCCTGATCTGTATTTCTAAACATTTGAATAAAATTCAGATTGAAATTATGCTTTTTCCAAGGCATGTAAATGGCTCCCAATCTAAAGTTCATCACATTAATATTAGCAGTAGTACTCGCCGAGTGGTTGTATGACAATCCAACACTGGCTTTTAATTTTTCCTCTTTTAAGAAAGATTTGGTAATATTAACGCCTGGTCCCCAAATTTTTGAAACTTGTGATGCTGCAAAGGTATGTGTAAAATTGAAAGAAGCCGCAATGTTCATTTTCTTATCGGGTAAACCTAAATTATAATTTAAATTGGCATTATGGAATCTTGATAAACCGCCTCTTCTCACAATTCCGTTTTCCCTGTTGACCATATCATTCAAAGAGTAATTAAAATTGATATTCTGTACCTTTTCTTTTGTGCTGGAAAGGATATAATTTATATTGATATTCGTATTCTGTGAAATCTGTTTATAATCAATAGAATCTTTTGGCTGCTGTATGATTAATGGATTATCATTTATGGTGTTAAACTGATTCAACTGCCTGCTTGTAAACATGGTGAAATTGGAATAACTTGCAGTAATCATCAATTTATCTGAAGCTTTAAGATTAGCATTCACTGCGCCTACCCAACGGCTGGTTTGCTTGGCCTTTTTATTGTCAAGATTATCCCGTTGTCTTCCGATATTTGTTGAAAGTGATAATTTATCTTTCAACATTGTAAAAGAAGAATTAAGCGTAATATTTTCAAGATCATTATTAAAATAGTACGCTCCCAACGTTTTGTATCCGGGATCTATTTTTTCATATTTAATACCAATCATTCCTTTCTTCAACTTAAGGTCTATCCCTGTATTGAAGGCAGAATAGTTTTCCATTGAAGAATTTGGTGAAAGAAATTTAGAAGAAATACCTTTCTTTACCGCTCCGTTTTCTGTCGCTCTTAGATCGTTGATTACAGCGGTGTTAGCATATTCTCCATAGACCTCTATATTTTTATCGAGTTTAAAATTTCCAGCCATTGAAAGCACCAGGTTTTCCTGTGGTAAAACTCCTTTATCATCAGGCGTATTCTTCAGAGAACCGACATCGTCTTTTGCATAAAACCCGATGAGCCCTAATTTGTACTTGTCTTTTTCCCATTTCAAGTGGGCTCCATATCCCATTCTCTTATATGCCGGGATTGTATTTGGGTTTCCATCGTCTTCTACCGCTTTGTTGAGGCGTCCTGTCATTAAAGCTACTTTTAATGGTATTTTGGGTGTGAGTTCCAGCCCTGCTCCTGTAAACAGTAATCCGTTGAATGTATAAGGTGAAAATGTCATATTGGCATCTCCAATATAAGCTTTTACCCACTTATATTTTGGAGCAATGCTTATACGATTAAATTTAAACGGCACCTGATATCCCAATTGACTGCCCTGATTGGTAAGGCTATATGAGATGGGCATCGACCATTTATATAAACCAAGATTCACATTTCCGTTAAGGAAATAGGTAAAAGGCTCTCTTCCACTGTATACATTGGAGCTATAAAAAACAGAATTTGCTGAAATCCCTCCACTTATTTTAAAAGGATTTTTTTTGAGTTCTTCTTTTGTTTTCTTACCTAGGTTTTCTAGGTCAACTTCCTGAGCTTTATATAATGCTAAAGCCGAAACCAACAATACCAGTACAATATTTCTAGTATAAATCTTCATCATAAAAAGTATTATGGTTGTTTTTGAACTTTAATATCTACCATTATATAGGAGCTTGTTCCGGCTGATACAAAGTCTGTAATATTTATTGCCCCCTTTCTGCCATCTTCTGTCTTAAATAATACTATTCTGGGAACAGTAATATTATTGAATGGCGTCTTTCCGGCATTGCTTTCCGTTACATTAATAGAATTAAAATCACTTCCTGCATTAATAGCATTAAAACCTGAAATGGAAAGTTGATTACCTACTAACTCTTGTGAATTAATGATCTTACTGTGAGTCGCATTCGGGATTGAAGAAAAAGCAGTATTCTGAACCTCATCCGGAGATACAAATTGGTTATAGGCAAATGATGAATTAAGTCCAAAAAATCCAAAATCGATTTTAGAACCATTTGCAGGTGTAACATCTCCCTGTCTAATAACCGCTCCTATATAAGAAGAAAAGAAGCACCCAATCGTAGAATGAGCGGTATTTATTCCCAATTTCACATTACTAAAAGAAAGCAAATTGGTATTTTGCTGTATGGTGATCTGCTTTTGAAGTATTTTGGTTTCTTTATCGTTTGTCGCTTTCAAAATAATGGTATAAGTTCCTGCGCTGCTGAAATTGACATCAGGATTAGTCGTTGCAGATATAAAAGGGGTTGCTCCAGTTATTTCCCATTCGTACGAAAAAGCATTGGTCGATAAATTATTAAGATGTAATAATAACGGTGCTTCGTAATCATTATCAATAGGATCTACGCTCCAGTTAAAATCAATAGTCATTTCCGGTTGTATGGTAACCGTTTTTTGAGTAGAATAGGTTTCCAATACGTTGGATATGGTCAGTTTGATAATATGATCTCCTGGCGTTGTAAATACCACTGTTGGATTTTGAGCATTAGAAGTAGCCGGGATTCCTCCTGCAAATTCCCATAGGTATTGCGTGGCTCCTAAAGATTTGTCTACCATCTGTAAGGTTACCGGAGAAATATCACTTCCCTGCATCTGCCATTCAAAATCTACTTTCATTGAGGCATCAGCTTTTATTTCTACAATTTTCTCGTCTTCATTGCCATCTTTGTTAGAAGCTTTTAGTTTTATCTTATAAACTCCTGCCTCGGCATATATAATCGGCTGAGGATTTTTTTCTGTAGAACTCGTTACTGTTGCTCCTTCAAATGACCATTCGTAGGTATCTGCTCCGGTAGATTTGTTAATAATTTCTACTTTTACAGGCACCGAATAGTCATCGTTACTCACTTTTATTGTGAAATCAGCTTTTATCTGAATTTCTTCTTCTACAGCACATGCATTGAAAGTGATTGCGAGGATTACTAAAAGAACTGCAGAATACATTCTTTTTAAATATTTGTGAAAATTCATTGATTGTGTTTTTATTTTTAGTCACCAATTGTTTTTATTGCACCAGCATTCTTTTTACCAGCACTTCATTACCTGTTTCTAAAATGACCAGATATGTTCCTGCAGGCAGAGAAGTATTAAATGGTACAACGAAGTACGCTGCTTTAGGTTGCATCACTGCCGGAAAAACTTCATGAGAAACCATATCCATTATTCGGATTTTAATCGGATTTTCTGTTCCAAGACCTACTAAAATTTTGAATACTCCATTATTCGGGTTGGGGAGAATTGTAAATTCTGTTATATTAGAGGCTTTTGTTGGATTGAGGGTAACTCCCGACGTATTTTCTTCAACGATCACTTTTTTATAGAACGTTTTTACACATTCTCCCTGAATTCCCTTCAATCCTATTTCATAAGTACCAGGAACGGAGAACTTGAGCTCTAATAGATTATTTGTCTTCTGAATGACCTGGATATTATTATTTGTCGGAACTATCCATTCAACTGCTTGCGGCTGAGTTGGAGAAGTATTCACTAAAACCACACTGGCTTCGGAATAAGCGTGGGTAGCCAGTAAAAACTGAGGATTCAATACTTCAGATGAATTCTTTATTTTCACACTATCGGTAGCTATACAGCCTTTAGAATCTGTTATAGTTACAGTATAAGTTCCTGCTGCAGAGAAAGTAATTGTTGATGAATTACCAATTATATTTCCATTTTGATCTTCCCAGAGATAAGTAGCAGAAGGGTCATTTACTGCTACAGTATAAACTTGTGTATCGCCAGAACATAAAGTTACATCTGCTCCTAAATCCACCGTAAGTTGCAAAGGATCAATCAGAATATATTGTTTAGTTGAAATACATCCATTCGCATCAGTAACAGTCATCATATAATTTCCTGCTGGAATTCCGATATTATCTGCTGTGGTCGCTCCATTAGACCAAAGTATAGAATATGGTGCTTCGCCTCCTGTAATATTGGTTTTAATTTCTCCGTTGCTTGCTCCAAAGCAAATAGGATTTTGCACAGACATATCAGTAATGATAACCTGATCCGGCTGAATAATCTGCACATTACCCTTCACATTACAATTTTTAGAATCTGTAACCAATACAAAGTAATTCCCTCCGGGCAATCCTGTAACCGTTGGGGTGGTATGAGAAGTATTCCATTGATAAGAAAGCATTCCGGTTCCTCCTGTAGCATCTACGGAAACCATACCCGTATTTTGATTATAACATGATATTGTATTTGCCGATAAGGTGATAGACAATTGTGGAGGAAATGCAAATGTAAATTCTGCATTTGTCATATTGCTATTGATATCGTTTATCAGTACTTTGTAATTTCCTACAGAGCGATTAGATAAAATTGCTTGCGTTGCTCCTGGAATATCTTGGAAAGTTCCTCCAGCTAAAACTTGCCATTGGTATTCGTATGCTCCTACTCCTCCGGTAACTACAGCTTTCAGGTTACCATCTTCAGCTTCATCAGGAATTCCGTTATTATCTAAATCCAATTTATTGGGGTAATCATTGGAAATATTACATGAAATCTGTCTTTCAACTTCTATAGTTACAACTAAAGGTTGAGGCTGCTCTACTATAAATTCCTGAGAAATAATCCCACAATTTCCTAACTGGGTGCTTGCATCCGCATAATTTTTATCTTTTACGGTCAGGTAATAATTTCCTGCAGGAAGATTAGCAAGTTTTATTGTGTAAGGATTATTGACGGCATCTGTCGTAATTCCTGTAGAAATAACAGCTCCGTTTGGTGTATCTTTTCTCCATTCAAAGTTATAACTTCCGTTTGTATTAGGCGTTCCACCTGTTACCCGTACAGAAATATACCCGTTGCCCAATCCGTATCCTGATGGTTGTGCAATTTCGATATCAGCAGCTGGAAGAGCAATAGCCTCAGAAGGTTGGGTAATAGTGATCGTAATTTCTTTTTCAACACTCGAATTAGAAGGATCTTTTGCAATACACATGTTAGAATCTCTCACTTGTATTTTATAGATCCCGGCACTCAAATTTTGAATGGCAGCAGTCTGTCCGCTTGTAAAATTAGTCCAATCCAAAAAAGGTTGTCCGTTTTTGGTTACGATATATTGATATTGGTTTTGTCCACCTCCTGCAGTAATGTTGATGATACCGTCATTTCCTTGAAAACAATATACGTCTATTTTGGAAGTCATATCAAAAGTAACTGGGGTCGGTTTTGTAATCTCAAAATTGATGGTATGAGTGGGGCTGTCGGTATAGGTTGCATTACCATTATAAGTTCCTAATATATCTAGTTTATAAGTCCCCGGAGGAAGATTTTGTAAAGTATATGAGGCAATGGTCTGTAAATCGTTAGTAATATCCTGATTAAATACTGCTGCTCCGGTTACTGTATTTACTAAAGAGATTTTAAGGGTTTCTCCTGCAAGTAAAGTTCTGTCAAAATTAAGTGTTGCAGTACCATCTATGGTATCGAAACATTTTGTAGGGGTTACTGAGCTTGTGAGAATGTGAGGTGCTGATTGTACCAATGTTAAAATTACAGGTGGAGAAACCGCTTGATATACTCCGCTAGATAAACAAGATGCTACTCTAAAGTAAATATTTTGTCCTATATATTGGCTGTAATTGGATCCGAAAAGGTCTTTTGCGGAAATACTAAGTTTATTAAGTATAGAAAGAGAGGAATTAATGTCTACCCAATTTACATTGTCAACGCTATATTGATAGCCATATAGATTTGCTGCAAAACCTTGTCTTGCATAAAAATGTATTTTATCGTTACTGGGTAAAAATGTATTTGTGCTTCCTGTATCTGTTAAAGAGACTAAAGAATGAACCGGTGTAACTCTTGTTTTAAAAGTTATCTCAGACATTCTGGAAGAATTACTTGCCACTGAAAAATTCTGCAGCGGACATATTGTCAAACTATTTGTAATATCATAGCTTGCATCAGTACCTGATCTAAAGTTTACAAACCCCGAAACACGTATAGAAACAGGACGTTTAGACCTAATTAATGGTGGGTTTAAATTCCAGTCCCATTCGTCATGATCTTCTTCTGAAATGCTTCTATAATAAATTTGCTCTTCTGAATTATCTTCATATTTAAGAGTAAGAGTTACATTTGAACTTGTGCTATTTTTAACGGGTTCTCTAATCTCAAATCTCAAATTATACAATTCAAATTTATACTCCGCCTGACCGCCTTGCCCCCAAAGAAAAGCAGCCTTTATTAGTAGTAATAAAAATAATATTTTTTTCATCGTATTTGTGTTTTTAAAATTCTATGGTAATTTTTTCCGTTTTTGAAACATGATTATTTTTTAACATTGGTTTCAAAAGATAGGTGTAAACATTCCCTGTTTGAACCGCTTTATCTTCCAGGAAATTTTGAGCTCCACTCAATGTTCCCCAATGAGTAGGTTTTTCTATTCCTTTCTGTCGGTATACCAAAATTTCACCTACGTCTTTCTTATCTATTTTCCAAATCAATTCGATCTGCTTTTTGTCCCTATTTGCAGAACCCGATAAATTGGTCAAAACAGATTGTGCTTCAAAGCTGTTGCTCCTTAGTGTAATTTCAGGAGATTTATCAGATTTCAATTTGTTTTTATCAATCGCCAACAAATAGTAAGCATATCGTTTATCAGCCTCTACATTTTTATCGGTATAAATGAAATTTGGCTGAATATCTTTGGCTTCATAGATCATTTTCCAGCTTTTATCTGCTCCGTCTTTATCCTGACGATATAATTGATGCAGTGCAACATCATCACTGTAGCTTCTCAGCCAGCTTAAAGTAATTTTACCATCTTCTTCCAATTTATATTCTGTAAAAACCGGAGCCTGAGGTTTTACTTTATCGGGCTTTTCTAATTCTAAAATGATAGATGGTTTAGATTGGTTTTTTCTGATATCTGTTGCCGTTACATAATAATACACTGTAGAATTCAGATTTTCTAAAACGACGTTGTCTTTATATATATTTTTAGAAATGGCTTGCGGAGTAATGCGCACCATCTCATCTCCTTTTTGTATTCCTCTGAAAATATGATAGCCCTCCAAATCTTTCTCGCTATTGGCTTTCCATTGCAGATGAACAATCCCTAAAGAATCTATTTTTCCTTTAAATTCTAGAGGAGTTTCGGGAGGTGTTATATCATTGGGCTGAACTAGAACTGCAAAAGATTCTCTTTTATCTTTGTTCTTTCCTATTGCCTGAATTTTATAATAATTAGATGAAGCCAAACTTTTGGTCACCAATGCTCTGTCAATAACAGGGATTTTATTTTTAACAACTTTGTAGGTATTCTCCAGATCTGTTTCAGAGTGAAGAAGCTCAAAAGCAATAATATCTTTTTCGGCCTCATTAGGAAACTCCCAATTTATGGCGATTTGTTCGTCTTCGGAAATCTTAAAATTTGAAATTCTAGGAGTAATTTCAAGACTTTTCTTTCCTTTTCCTGAAATAGCGTCAGAATAAGGACCATAATCTCCAAAAATGGTTTTTCCTCTGATTCTGTAGCTGAATTTTGAATTGTTTTGAGCCAACGAGTCTACAAATGTCATTCCCTGTGCCTGTCTACCGTCGGTATCATTCATATTCATTACCGGAAGGTCACCCAAAGATTTAAAAGCACTTCCATTCTCAGATTTTTCGACATAGTATGAAGTGTAGGTATCTCTCAACTGTAAATATTCCCACGAAAGTGTAACTGTCTGATCTTTAAAAATCCCAATAAAATCAACAGGTTTTGGCAAATCTGAATTACTGGAAACCTCAGCTACAGCATCACCTTTTACAACCAAAGCTGAAACTCCCGAACTATTGTTTTGATTAATACTTACTGAATAGAGATATCTTTCATTAGATTTTATATTGACATCTTTATAGGCCCAACCAGCAAGTTTAGCGACTTCAAAATCTAAATCGGCAGCCATTAATGCATAGGAAAAACGCTGCTCTACTTCCTGAGATTTGTTGACTACACCTTCAAGTTTGCCCTGTTTTTCTCCCATTTCAACTTCAAAAGTGTCTCCGAAAAGTGATTGTGCCACAATAGCGGCATTATCATTTTTCTCAACAATCTTTTTCCATTCTGCCTCAGAAGCGGGTTTGAAAATGCCCAAATCTTTTTCCTCGGGTTTATCGAGCAACTTTCCGTCTCTTGAAAGTGTATATCTTTTTAAAACAAAACCTGTTTTGTTCGCTTTTTGCCAAGATATCGGTTCATCAACAGCCCATCGTAGCGAAATATGGTTTTTTTTGTTATCTACTTTCAAACGGATATGTGGGATAATGACCTTGTCCTGCTTTTCTTGCGAAAAAACAAAAACTGAAATCATAAGAAAGCAAAAGCTCAATAGGTATTTTTTATTCATAAAATATAATGGATAAATCTTCCCATCTTTTATTGACAGGAAGAGATGAATAGTTAATAGGATTTATTTTTTACATTGTGCAGAATAATCAGCGAGAACCTGTACCAATCCTTCTTTCGTTGTGGTATCGTATTTAGAAAAATCCAACGTTGGACATTTCATATACTCGTCAAATATCTTCTTTATTTTTTCAGGTTTTTTTGTTCCGAAACCTGCCTTGTTTCCCAGATAAATTGCTTTCGACTGGTTAGCCAGTTTAAAATATAAATATTGAGGGTTTTTGACATAATTGAGGACATAGTTTCCTTCATTTTCTGCCAAAATTTCAAAGAAAAGGCTTTCTCCTAATACACTTAATTGCGAACCACTACTATTTCCGGTTCCGCCGTCTTCCGAGCCGTCTGCACCTAAAAAGCATCTTTCTCCTACACAGAATTTTACGCCGTCTTTAGCTTTATGGGTTTCAGTTTTTCCGTTTGATGTTAAAAGAACAGATGTTCCGTAGCTGGTAACGTCTGAGATGTTTTTCTCTTTTCCAATTTTTTCAGAAATCGACTCGAATTCCATTGTAATGGTTCCTTCTTTTTTGTTTCCATTTTTGTCAATAACATAACCTGCGGTATCATAAATGTTTTTTGAATTTGCTTTTGCATGGTCATCCATTTCTTTATTTTGCTGGTTGGCGGCATCTGCGTTTTCCTGATATGCAATCTCTGTTATCGATTTCATATCTCCCAAAGTGTAACCATTGGCATACAGTTTTTTAATGACTCTTGGTGCAAGCTTATCTTCTTCTAATCTTTCGGAAGTATAATTTGCCATTTTGATTGGGAAAGATTTTCCGTCATACGTTTTTACTATTAAACCATATTTTGCGTTGGCACCGTCATAGTTTGAAAAATCTATTTTTGCAATCGGAATTTTGTTGATATCTAAAACTGTATAAGAAAGATATGTCTGGATCCCATCTTTTCCTGTTACTTTTCGTACAATATACCCGATTTTCTCATTGTTTGCACTGATGATGCCGAAACGGTCGATCAATATTTTGTTTTCAGCAGCTAGGGCATCTTCTGCCCGGATAATCTCTTTAGTTTCCTCTATTGCGGCATCTTCTGCTTTGGAAATACTTTTGTTTTCGGTTTGGAAAAAGCTGTTTATTTTTGCTTCGTCAATTCCGGAAGCAGGTAAAAGAGGATCTGTACTCTTTGTAAGATTTTCTGTGATTGGCTTTTCTAATCCAAGTGAGAAACTGGTTTTGTCAATTAGCTCCAGCTCTCGTACGACACCATTGGTTCCGGTAAGCTGTAGCCAGCTTTTGGAAGCATCATTATTTAATGGAGTTTTATTGGTAATTGTGGCAGTAAATAAAGCTTTACCCGACAAATCGCTGATCGTGTAAATATATTTCTCTCTGTCGATTTTGGCAACTGATTTTCCGTCGATCTGGATTTCTCCTTTTTTTACTTTTACTTCCTGAGAGAATACGGAAATGCACGCGAACATTGTCGCAACGAGTATTAATTTAATTTTCATCTTTTGTTGTGTTTAAATATTAATTATTTTTTCTATACATTATGCTTTAATTGTATTTCTTTCTTATTTGAAAGCTCCAAAAATTCATAAAAACACTGAATCTGGATTTTGCTTCAGTATCACCTCCCGCCAAATTCGTATACGTTTCCGTCTCTTACTTGAAGTCGCTTTATTACAGTATATTCTCTTGTAACCAAACCTTCCTGAATGTCTTCTTTTTTCAATCTTTCAGAATAGATATTTGTTATTTAATTTTCCAAACATTCTCTAGTATCAAAATCCAACGTGAGGGTTGCTTTTCACCATAAGTAAATAATAATAGTAAATCATTTTTTACGAAATAATTTAAAGCTAAATGACTTTCAGATTTATAATAATTTGCATTTTTTATTAAATCAGTATATTCATTTTCAGAAATTAATCTTTTAATATATTCTGGAACATTATTTTTTATCTCGCCTTTTTCCAAAATTATTTCTAGATCATTTTTACTTAAAAAGTCTTTAATATTTTTAAAACTGTTATTGATTAGATCAGAAATTTTAAAAGCTATATTCTCTTCTCCAATAATTATATTAAACTCTTGGTTAAGCTCCGCACAAAACCCATCATATAAAACTTGAGATTTATTATCTATCAATTTATCTATTTTCATAATAATTATTTTTTAACATTAACCCTCCTTTTTCATCTTTGACTTTTAAGAATTTCTTCTTGTATACGATGGAATCCTTAATAGAGTTAAATATTACTTTTTATAAAAAATCTATCTTTAATTTGCCAATCATCTAATACTTTTCCAATTTCTCCTGTTTCAGGATTAAGTTCTCTTTTTTCACCATAATCTCTATCAAAATCTATTGAAATTGAATTAATTAAATTTCCATTTATATCTTTTCTCCAACCAAAATTGCTAAAGGCTAAACCTTGTGGGTATTTTGCCAAACTTAATGGGGGATTTTCAAGATTTTCTTTTTCTAAATACTTCTTAGATCTTTCTGAAATTAATTCAGTTATTTTCAATACCTTATGTATTGTTCCATCTAAATTGTAAATAACAGCATTATTTGGTATCAAAAATGCACCATTAATCCCTTTGTATATTGCCACGATATATTTCAAATCTATTGTAGGAAATCCTATTACATCAACATTTTCATCGTTAATTATGATCCTCTGATTTTCCTCTTTGTTCCATGATATTCCTTGTAATGGTGAATCAAAATATAATTGATAATTTTCATGATCCACATTTTCAAATGGATTTAATGGAAACTCTAATTTAACTGGTAAAATTGCACCTGATGCGCTTGTAACTTCAAAAATTTGTATCATTTAGTAATAATTATACCAGTCATCTATTAATCTACCAATCTCCCCTGTTTCCGTATTTAACTCTCTTCCTTCTCCATAATCTCGATCATATTGTATAGAAATATAATTAAAGAGTTCTCCATTTTCATTCTTTCTCCACCCAAAGCTTAAAAAATTTAATCCAGATTCGTATTTAACCAACTCCAATGGTGGGTTACCCAATTTCTCTTTCTCCAAATATTTTTTTGCTCTTTCAGAAATCAATTGTGGTATTTCTAATATCATATGGATACTTCCATCAAGATTATAAATCACTGCATTATTTGGTGGTTTAAATTGTCCATCTATCCCTTTATAAATTGTAACAATATATTTTAAATCATTTGATGGTAAACCTGTAATACTTACGTTATCATCTCTTAATATAATTCTTTTATTATTATAACTCCATGAAACTCCTTTTGCAAATGCATCATGATATTCCTGATAAGTTTTCTTATCAATATTTGCAAAAAAATCCATTGGATAATTTAATTCTATTGGAATAACAATTCCACTTCTATTAAAAATTGAAAACTCTTTTATCATTTTAAATCAATTCCATTTTTATCTTTTGGTAATAAATATTTTTCCCATTTATTTCCTCTTAAATTTTCAATAAACTCAAATTGATACTCCCCACCTTTATATATAGGATTTGTTTTAAAAAGTTTTCAGGTTCGTAAAGTATTAATTTTTACCATAATAAATCAAATCCCCAATTTCTCCTGTTTCTGGATTTAAAATTCTAGTTTCCCATAATTCTCTATCATAGTCTATAGCAATTGAGTTCACAATTTCACCAGTATTTAATTTAATAACACTAAAACCTGAGAAACATAAAGCACCTTCATAAAGGGCTGTATCAAGAGGAGGATTTTCTTCTTTTAAAAATTCCATTCTTTTTATAGCTAGTGGAGATTTTAAAGATGGTATTTCAAGTATTTTATGAATACTTCCATCTAAATTATAAATTACACAATTATACGGTGGTTTATGTTTTCCATTAATACCTAAATAAATTACTACAACATTTTTTAAATTTGCTGTAGGATAACCCTTAAGATCGGCATTCTCGTCCTCTAAAATAATTTCTTCATCATTATGATCCCACATTATTCCATTTTTTGATGGATTACACATGAAATTAAATGCTGCATCTTTATCTCCAAGTGCCCAATAATCTGCATTTAAATCTAAATTTAAGGGTATTACAGCTCCTTCTTTATTAAAAACTCTAAAATTCATATTTATTTTTTTAAAATTACACCTTGTTGTGTTTTAGGTTGTAAGAAGTTTTTCCAATTTGCGTCTCCAAGGTATTTGTCTTTTGGCAGTTTGGTTTTCTCTGCGGTATCATAGGCAAATTGTCCATTGGCATTTTCTTTCCATTCTATTTTAATACCTTTTGCAGTGTATTGGTTGATGGTGGCACTATTTCCGCTTCCTGTTACGCCATCTGTATTGGTAGAGGTAGAAGCTCCGCCTTGAGCAATGTTTATCTGAGCAAAACTGAAAGTTATGCTTAGAAATAAAAATAATATTGAGAGATGTTTTTTCAAAAATTATTTTTTCAAAAATTTTAAATAGTAGGAAAAAAGATGTAATGGGAAAAATGATATAAACAAACTTATCCCAAAAAACGCTAAGGAATTAACAGAATTTTCTATGTAGATGACCACAAATAAAATCAAAACAAATACAATTGTAGGAATTACAAAATATATTTTTTTCCTATTTTCTTTTTTTATCAACAAAAGAAATAAAGAAGAAAAAAAGAGTGTAATATAAAAAATATAATTAGCCACATATATTATAGCCCCTTCTTTAGCGTGAGGATATTCTTTATGAAAAACACCATTATCCATATAATAGTCACAACATAAATGAATTACTATGAGTCCTAAAATAAACCGTATAATAGAATATATCAAATCATTGAACTTACCAATACTAATTGTAATAATCAATACAATCGCAACAAATAGCATAAAAACATTTACTCCCATATTATTTTGTTATTGTTATTTTATAAGCTAATATTACATTAACTGGCATATCTTCAGGACCATTACTTTGAAATTCGCTAATTTCTTCCACTTTTATGTCATTGGCAGAAATACCTTGTTCTAAAAGATAAATTTTTGTATTGCTAACAATATCTTTTGCAACTTTTAAATAATTTGTCATAATAGTAGCATCTGCTAATGCCAACAATCGATCTCCAGAGGCATAGAATACAGGAACATAAAATATTTTTTCATTTAATTTTTTAGAAATCTCATAATCTATAATTCCTTTCATAGATGGTTTTTCATTTGCGTGATTTTTCAGAAAATTAATCATCCTATCAAATACTGACAAATCAAGTTTAGAATTATCTAATCCATATTTTGTTGATATAATCCAAGATAAATTTTGAACATAAATGTAATACCAATCTGGTCTTAAGTAAATCATATCAGGATAGCCACCATCCTTAAAAGCGTGTTCTAATGTAAATCCATTTTTACCATACATTATAAAATTACTGGATGTATTGGTAAGGTATAAATCTTTCAAAGCTTCTTTTAATGTTTTTCCTTTAAATATTTCCTTTTGCTTTGTCTCATTATTTAAAAATTCTAAACCATCTTTTTCCAAATAATAATTAAAAAACTTAATCCACGGTTTTATTTCACTTCCCAATGTTGTTTCTGTTCCTATTTGCTTCCAAGAATTTATATAGTTTTTAATTGTATTGTCATCTGCATTTTTCAAATCTATATTTTCCTTCATATCTACCGGTTTAAAATTTCCTATTTGAGAATGGGCATAAGTATCTCCAAATCTATGAAGCAATTCTCCTTGTAACTTAATATTTTCTTTTGGTGCATACAAGAATTTAATCGCTGTAAAAAATTCTTCAATTCCGTGAAAACCTCCAGTCAATGAATGTAAATTTTGTTGAGAACCGTCCATATGTCCCCAAGTATCATTTAACTCAAATTTAGTATCGTTATGAATTGTAGTATCGGGAGCTTCTGTTGCAGTTGCTAATTCTTTTGCTTTAGCAGGATTCATTCCTAACATTAATGAAACTAAATATACAGTAGAATAATGTCCGTCCGTTTCATAGCTTCCACTACTTTGCCCTTGGAAAGCATACAGTTTAAATGCAGGGTCATTTATTTGTTTCCAGTCTAGATGGGATAATTCTTCTCCCGTGCTGTAATCCATCAATAGAGGAGTTGCACTTTGCGTAGTTCCGTAGGCTTTCCAAGGGTGTTCCAATTTAAACACACCGTGTCCCAATTCGTGCGCTCCTGTTTTATCTTGTGCGTTGTTGTACACATAGCCAAACTGACCGTTTAGGCGCATATATCCTTTTTGCCCTGTCGAAGATTTTTTGTTGGTAACGAAAAGAACATACCTGTCATAAGTGGTTTTGAACATTGCGTTGATCTGCTGCTGCTGAGGACTGTAGGTACTCATTAGGTCAGAATCTTCACTATTGATGGTATCTCCGCTTACAATACCGCCGATATCTAAAGCGGATTCTTTTTTAATATTGAAAGTAACCCCTATCCTATTGTAGATCTGGTTCAGCTGATCGCCTTGAGATTGCAGTTTAGATTGTGAATTTGCATCTAATGGAACTAAACTTACATTTACCGTTTTTGGGCTTAGGTGTACCAATCTGAAACTGCTGATTACCTTCTGTTTTGAAATGCTATCTTTCGGCATTAATACCGCAATCACTTCTTCTTCAGCGTAATCAAATGAACCAATCAATTTCAGTTGATAGCTTCTTTCAGTATCGGTTTTACTAATTTCCGTAGCCTCAATCTCTTTACCGATGCTCAATGTTTTGAAGATGATTGTCGCATCTTTCAATAAAGGATCGGTAATACTTACTTTGGCGTCAAAGAGTTCAGTCTTTTTATTAACCGTTGCTTTGTAAGGAACGGAAACAGTATTGTTTTCCGAGTCTTTTACCGACGGATATTTATCTTTTGGCAGTTTGTTTTTCTCTTCCGTATCGTAGGCAAAATGTCCAGCAACATTCTCTTTCCATTCTATCTTAACGCCTTTCGCCGTATATTGATTTACTGTAGCATTTTTTCCGCTTCCCGTTACCCCATCTGTATTGGTAGAGGTAGAGGCCCCACCTTTTGCTACGGTTCCGCCTTTAGTTACGATTCCATTTTCATCCACTGTCCAAATCTCCCCCTTAGAGTCTGTGAAGGTGTAGTCTTTACCTCCCGGATATTCGGTTGTGCTTCCGGTTCCACCGCCTCCATCACTTCCTGTAATGGTAATTTTTCCCGGAGGAGGTGTTGCAGAATAAGTAATATTACCAATTGGGAAAGTAATGAAAACGTCTTTTACGCCAGCATCACCAAATGTTTCTCCTATTCCTGCAGAAGCATAATGTATTGCGCTTTCATTTGGGTCGTATGTAGTCTCAATAACACCTTCAATTAATTTCTTGTCGGTATTAAGCATAATATTATTGAAAATCACTTTTACCCTAGTATCAGCCAAATATGGCACAATAATATATCCCGTTCCTGTATAAATACCATTGTTGCCTTCTGCAGAAAGTACCGTAACAGGGAAATCTCCCGCAGTAAATACTTCGTTGACACCCAACATAGTCTGCAGAGAGTTTTTATTGGCAATATCAACTGAAGGCATTATCCCGCATTGGTAGTTATTATCTACATCATTGGCATTGGTAGTAAAATATTGTATTGCGCTGTAAGAATAGGCATTGCCGGAAGTATTTCCGTTCATATTCCCACAAAGAGAACCTACACGGTACTCGTATTCCGTAAGGTCTTCCAAGCCGTTGAGAATTGCAGGAGACTGGTAACTTTGCTGAGTAACCCAGTCCGTATTGCTGTCTTTTTTACGGTATTGTACATTGTATAAACCGGCAGGTTTGCCTCCGAGACTCCAACTAATTTCCACTCTTCCTCTGCCTACATTTTTTGCCATCAAAAGTGTAGGAACAGTACAGTTTTCTACATAATCAAAATAGTAAATCTCAGAAAGTCCGTTGTTTTTATAAATACCATTATCTTCTGTAGGGTTGGCTCCCAAAACGGGGTTTCCGCTTTTGGCCTGCACCTGCCAAGCATATCTTTTACCGGGAATGAGCTGCGTTTTATCCAAACTGTAATACAATGTGGGTGCATAGGTTTCTTCCTGCCAAAGTGGCGGAGAAGACAAAAATCCTGAAATCGGCGATTGTCCTGCATCCCACAGTTCTTTAAGTGTAAAAATGTATTTTGTGTTGGGAGCGATCTGTCTCGGCATCCATTGAAATACGATTCCGCTTCCTCCTGCATACGGAGACATTGCCTGTATTTTTTCGCCATTTTGCGGAAGATTAAGCATCGGCGGGTCGTACTGCGTAAGAAATACTGTTGCACAGGTTTTGGATGAAAGATTATTTTTAGTATAAAAATCGTACGCCTGAAAGCAAAATTGATACACCCCGTCAGATAAAGGTTGAGCATATTGTACCGCACTGATTCCTCCTAAATTCTGTAATTCAAATAGAGCTCTTAAATCTACATTGGTCAGCGTAACATTACTGCCGGGATAGAGCATAAAAGTATTCATTCCGACAATAAAATCATTGCTCTTTGCAAAAGGAACGGCACTCAATCCGGCTTCTAAGGTAAATTTGATGCCGGTTTGATGTTGCGGCTCCATCAAGTCGGTCATCAATACCTGCAGTTGTAATTTGTTATCGGTGGAAGTAGCATAATCTCCCAATCGCATGCTATACGGCGGGAGCACCACAGGAACCAACTTTACAGGATACTGCTGCGATTTTACAGCGATAGACTGAAAGCCCAATAGCACAAGCATTGTCAATACCCACATTTTCATTCCGAAACTTTTAAATTTCGGTCTGAAGTACGGTTTATATTTTCTTTTATCGTTGTAGGAATGGTTCATCACTCTGTTTTGTGTTATTTTTTGATCTGCTCTAAAATTTGCTCTTTTACTCTGAAATTATCGTTTACTTAAATTCGTAATCGATTTGTTTTTCAGAGCCTGCTTTATCTCCCGGTAAAATGTATTTCGCTTTTACTCTGTATTTCAAGGTTGGGATTATACCGTAAGTAGATCGAAGCAAATTGTTAATAGCCTGCGGTCTTGCATTTAAAGGTATGCCAACATATTTTGAGGCAGATTTTGAAACTAATTCGTACCAGTCTGATTTATAGAAACTGAACAAATCATATTTGTAGGGGAAGGTCTGCTTAAGAAATGTATTTCCTTTGTCACTACCTAAATATTGTAAGTAGGATGTGAATACCGGGAATGCTTTAACAGGAGGAATTCCTGCAAAGTCTTCTTCACTTTCTGCTCTGTCTAATGTCAATTGGTCAACAGGATATGCGTCATAAAAGAGACCTTTGAACTTAGCAGCGAAAGAATCATCCATCAAAGCCGTGAGATTGATAAGAGGCTTGTTGTCAGTATATTTAGAACCTGTAAGTTCGGTTACATCAAAATATTCATCAGCATTCATATTGTTCTGAAGCGTTACGACATCTGAGTGTAGTTTTATCCATAACGGATTAAAGTTCAGCGCAGATAATTTATCAGACATTGTATTATACTTACTTGTTCTGAAAACAAACGAAAGCCTGTCGATCTCACCATTTTTAGAAAGGTTTTGAGCTTTCTTCACTTCTGTGGTTACAGAAACAGCTGAGTCGTCTTCATTTTCTTCTGTTTTTACGGTTTGTTCTTCCGTTTGATTACCGGAAGAGTTACCGGCACCATTTTTATTTTTAGCAATTAATGCCAACGTATAATCTTTCTGCTTGCTTAGATTTGGAACAGTGAAATTCACGATGTTGTCGTTGCCATTATATGAGAAGTTACTTTCTGCCGGAGAGTCTGCTGCAAAGACAGTTTTTGTCGTCCAGTTTGGATCATCAAATAAATAATCTTGTCCTCTTTTTAGTTTTATATATCCTTTATTGCTTTCCTGCGTATAGTAATTTTCTTGTTCGGCCACAGGATAAGCATATTTAATATTAGACAAAGGAATTACATTAGGAGCAGTACCTGTAGTAAAGGTGCGTTCTTCTACTTCAATCGCTTTTTGCCCGTCTAACATTACCACTTCATACATCCCGTTCTTTTTCTCCATAAAACTTACTTGCGCTACGGCTTTTAATGTTTTACTTGGAGGAAGAATATCGTCAGAAACAAAATTGGCAACGTCTTTAGAGTTTGCATATTCTATGACCCCTTTTATTTCTTTTCCTTGATCATCTACAATCATCATTTTTTCAACAACAATCTTATAGGTGTGGTCGCCATCGTCTTCAGGAATAACAATCGGCTCATTCACTCTCATAGCAAATGTTGCTTGTGGAATGGCAAATACATCCACGTTAGTATCGTCTTTCTTAGGAGTAAGATCGGTAATGATTTTCATTCCTCCTAAAACAGAAGCATTTTCTAATACGCATTCTTCTCCAAATTCCATTTTGAATCTGAACCTTCCTTTAATCATCCCTCCGAGTAAATTGTAGTATCCACCAAGATATCCTCTTACCCAATAAGGATTCGGACCTTTTGCCTGAAGTAATGAAGCGACACCCGCTTTAATAATTGGAATTCTTTTCTTAATGAACCACAATTTTATTTTAATCCCAAGTTCTCCCTGAAGATAAACGTAAGCCTGTCCGTTTGCATACCATCCGTTGATTCCGATTTGGTCACCACCCCGGTTTGAACATTTTGCCTCGCCGTAATCTTTCAACATAATGTCTGTTCCTAAACCTGCCTGAAATCTTGCATACAGAAACAAAGCTGTCATATCTCCGGTATCAAATTTAAGATGTGTTCCGAACGCAAATCCTTTACCATCTCCTAAAGCATTAAGGCTGCTCATATAATCAATATCATCCAGCTTTAATCCTAAAATCTCGGCAACTTCAGGTGGTGGTGGCGGACTTCCCGGAATACGATTTCCTACCATAAAATAACTTCCGGATTGTAATGAAAAACTTCCAAAGCCAACTTTTAAACCAATCATATCCGTTGGTGTCCCGATATGCATGTACCACTCATTGGGTGCAATATGTACGACTGCCCAGCCAGCTCGGCCATTCGGCCCGATACCGGAAATTATTCCATTGGCAATATTTACAAAAACATCTAAATTGGCATGAAAAACACTGTTGTTGAAGTCATAATTCATTGCCAGCTTGGCATAAATAGCACCTTTCACATCTTTGGTTACCGGATATTGCTCGTCAACGGCTTTTGTATCAAGGAAAGAATTGACGTTCTCATCATCTTTTAACTTATTTAAAAACTCCGACTTTCCTACCATTTCTTTAAACTTGTCTTTAACGCCTGCTAAAGGATCTCCGGGAATAAGCTTAGATAAATCGGCCATAACCAGAGCCTCTCCAATAAATCCAACATTGGCTAAACCTCCGTTTGGATTGGTTGACATATTAAAGCCCGCCATAATACTTACTGCATTTTTGCTGGCAATAGATCCATAAATTCCGGCTCTCAATGCCAAGCCAACCGTATTGTCCGGAGTTAAAACCAAAGCTTTATCTCTATATGCAGGATCTGCTGACATATCTCTATTGGGAACCATTCTGTAAAATGCTCCTCCAGTAAATCCTGTTATTGTTAATACGGATGCTTGAATTTTAAGCCCGTCTACTGAACCTTCAAATCCCCAATATCGGAAAGTACTGAATCCATAAGCAGCATTCACATTCACTTCAATATTCAGTTCTTTCAACTTTGCATTCAAATGTGCTGTAAAGCCGTCTCCGTATAAAGGATCATTGCGCATGATCTGGAACTCTCCCGAAACGACTGCTACCCCAATATCTACATTTTTCAAACCTAACTTGGTTAGATTAAACCCATCGTATTTCCATCGTTGACGATTGTTTTCATTGACAATCAAACCATTGATTTTCATACCTCCCGACGCAGAAAATCGCTCTTCCTGTAACCCTACAGTTATCTCAAAGCCTAAATTGGCATAGCCATTATCCGCTTCTACAAATATATTTTTGATGCTTGCAGGAAAACCTACTAATTTTTGCTCTCCCTGCACTCCAAAATATTGTGCAGTGATGTAAGGTGCTCGGGTTTGAAGCGTCAGTTCCTGGAATTTAATTCCTTTAAAATCTGCGTCTTTCTTTGCATTGGGATCGTTGTTGTTTTCAGTAGATTTTCCATTAGCTCCAATTGCCAAGGTTCCTGTAAGCACGGCTTTTGGTAAAAATTCTCTGTTTTTAACCTTTAATTCTAAGTAAGAACCGGGAGCAATTGTTGCTTTTGCGCTCCAGATATCAAAATTGATTTGATCTAAAGTAGCCACTGTGATCATATACTCCTCTTCGGTAATTACCCCCTGATAACCTAGGCGATCAGGTAAATTCTCATTTTGATTAGCATTATTCTGTTTCTGGACTGGTAACTGTATTTTCCCTTTAAGATTTGCCCCAACAATTTTTGAGGCAGCTAGATCTACCCCAATCTGATCAAGAGAATATCTCCATGAATTTTGTTCACTTGTAATCCCTTTTTCTAAAGGAAATAAATTATTTGCTGAGAAGTTGCCTGAAACTCCATAAGAGTCTATGAACAGATTTTGCGCCTGAAAGGACACTCTTCTATCAATATGATCTTCTGTTTTAAACTCCTGTGGAAGACCTACATATAAAGATTCTACGTAAAGACCCCGCCATGAGTCTGTTCCCCCAATCAAGTATCCGTGAGTGGCATAATATTGTGGAAAGAGAACATTAGGATCTGTTCTCAAATCACTTAGATCCAAGACGGCATTATTGACATAGAAAGAGAAAAAGCCTTTATCCTGATTTTTGATCTGCGATGTTATAGCAAATGGTGTGATGCTTACATTGACCAGCAAATCATTCCAGTCACTGCCTTTTAAGGCAAAATCACCTTGTACACGATTGGTGTAGCCGTCATTTCCTACTTCGGGAAGTACCGCACCGTTGCTATCCAGGGGAACGAGGACGTTTCTGGAAATCTGAACGTTTCCCTTGAGAGCAAGTTCTTTGATCCCGTCACAATCAATTATTACATAGGTATTTACATCAACACTTTCTCCGTTGTATTTGTTCATCACTCCTCCTTCCAAAGTGAGCATCCATTGGTCTTGATTAAAAGGGATATGAATGTTGCCAAGCAATGAAAGCTTTGCGTCACCTATTACCTTTCCTTTATAAGAAAGCTTGACACCTTCTGCACCAAAATATAAAGTTCGTTTACCTCCTTCTGCGCCGGCTTGTGGCGTTACAACTCTTGCATAAACATTAATTAAAGCATACTCAGGAGTAAATTTAGCTTTGGTAACAACAATTCCATATTCAACATTTGATATATTCTCTTTAAGACCTATCGGAAATTCTGTTAGCTCATTGGGATTAATTGTATTTGTAAAATTACCACTGCTTTCCAGTTCATTAAATGCTCCCATTGCTTTACCGATTTCTCTGTCAGTTTCCGGGTCATTATTAAAGTACGTCGAAAACTTATCTATTTTTTCAATGGATAAGTGCTTATTATTTTTAATATTGCTTAAAGAATTAGTATTGAGTTGGAGAGAATCTCCTCTGGTATAAGAATTATTGCCCTTAACAGTATTAAAAAAAATACATGATACGGCAATAAATATAAAATATATTTTTGTCATCAATCTGAGTTTTCACAAAGGTAAGCAATAAACAGAATTAAAATTCAGTATCGATAAAAATCTACAAAGCTTTGTGTGAATACTTTGCACTTACATTTGTTATTCTATTAAATTAATGAAATTATTAAATCTATACATCGAAAACTCTACTCACTAAAAAATCTTAATAGCTGAAATGATGAGTCCTAAGTCTTAAAATAAATTCGTCTTTATCAATTCGTCTGAAAGAGCTATATTTAAAGAATAATTACCATGATATGCCGAGGCAAGTCTTTGAAATAACTCTTATCCAAAATTGATTTATACAACGCTTTTAAATATTGCTATTTTCCAGGGGATAGTATTGGGTTTAGTGATTTTGAAGTCTTCCCTATTCAGTAGTCATTCAAATAAATATTTAGCCTACTTACTGTTTGCGCTTTCAATTAAATTACTGACTCATGTTTTTGAGATTCAGCAGGTATTTGCTTCTTATCCTCTTCTGCGTTTTGTAGACAACATCGAATGGGTATTTCTAATACCAGCTTTCCTATTCCTCTTTATTAAAAACAAAACAGATCATACCGGACAAAGCAAACTAAAAAACTACTGGTGTTTTATTCCATTTGTCTATTCTGCTATCCTTAATATTATAAACGATCTTGATCATGTTGCCGAGATTTATAATTTCCCAGATGCAGGTCTCGCTATAATTAATGTACTTGGATTGTTTCATCTTGTTTTAGCCGTTACATTCATCCCGTTCCTGCCGCTTTACTCTTATTTTATGATAAGAAATCTAAAAGATTCTCAGGAAAAAAAATGGATATTTACCTTATTAACAATTGTTTCTTTATTATTATTTGCCTGGCTCATTTCCGCCCTAGCCGGATTACTTCTTAACTATGATATTTCTTCTACAATGAGTGCTGTGGCTTTATTTGCAACATTTATTATTCATTGGACAGCATATATCGGCATTTACAAATATAAACTGGTAAAAAACAAAAAGGCCATCTACAATTTTCTAAATCAAGATTCAGCTATTTCGTATCCTAATCTGCAAACTGTGCAAAATAATGGTAATGACACACCACATGAACATAAGGAATATATCACAGCAGATAACCTTTATTTTCAAAAATTAGAATTTCTTTGTAAAGATCAGCACATTTATACCGACAGTACACTAAACAGAGAAAAAGTAGCTGAAAAATTAGGCATAAGCGCAGGATATGTTTCACAAATTGTAAATACGGTAACAGGAGACAACTTTGCGCATTATATCAATCAATATCGTGTGGAAGCTGTTA
>Ga0157370_10001924_pt1 | contig 25541 bp, 25 predicted proteins | sample C35metaG_FD_113463 | JGI IMG/M metagenome (GOLD analysis project Ga0157370, IMG submission 113463) | Corn rhizosphere microbial communities from Kellogg Biological Station, Michigan, USA - C3-5 metaG | ecosystem: Host-associated > Plants > Roots > Rhizosphere > Soil | place: USA: Michigan...
GATGATCTCAACTCCGGCTGGCATAAAATGTATTGGGAGCCGTTCAGATTATATCTTGCCGGCACTCCCATTTCTAAAGCGGCAATGTAATGAAGCTCGGGCCGGCATGGTAAAAAACAAAAAAAGTGACAGAAGTACTATCAATTTGGTGTCTCTAATGATCAGGTTTTTGGTATGGAATGCAAAAACAGAACGGTTCACAATCGTGAATTGTCATAAGTAAAGCAATATGTTGCAGGAAAAAAGTTACAGTTGAAAGCTGCTATTACAGATATTTTCTCTATTTGCCACAGCGTCTGGTCTCCCGATCAACGGATTCCAACCTTGTCTTTGAACCTTCAACTTTGAATGCTTGAACTTTCAACCTTCAACTTTTGCACATTCCTTTCAATTGTGACTTTATCGGAATTTGAATTTGTAAGAGACAGCGCTTTTTGATAATGCTCCAATGCTTTTGCATTATCAACATCCGTGTAAAGATTTCCTAACAAAGTATAATACAAATGATTATCAGTGAGGCTTAATTTTTCAGCTTCTGCTATAGCCTCCTTTTTCCCGTTGGCTTTTGCAAGCGCAAAAGTCCGGTTCAATGCAGCGATAGGAGAATATTCTATTTGCAGTAATTGATTGTAGAGCTGTAAAACATGTTCCCATTTTTGGCGGGTGTCTTCTTTGTGTGTGTGCCAGTATGCGATCGCTGCCTCCAGATGATACTTCGATAATTGATCGCCGCAGGATGCAAGGTTTAAATAATATTCACCTTTTTCAATGAGTTCTTTGTTCCAAAGATCCGTATCCTGGTCTTCATATAAAATGGAGCTGCCATCCTCATTTATTCTTGCCTCAAAACGAGAGGAATGAAAACACATCAGCGAGAATAACGCATTCACAGCAGGTTTGTTGGTGTAATCGTTCTCTATCAGCAAATAAGTGAGTCTCATAGCCTCCAGACAGAGGTCTTGCCGCAAACTGACATCCTGGTTTGAGGAATAATAGCCTTCATTAAAAAGCAGGTATAAAGTGAGTAAAACCGACGGCAGGCGCTTATCTATTTCGGCTAAAGCGGGTTGCTCTATTTTAATTTTTTCAGTTCTCAGTTTTTCTTTGGCCCGTTGCAATCGCTTGTAAATAACTTCTTTGTTCGTCAAAAAAGCGTTGGCAATTTCTCCCGCTCCAAAGCCGCAAAGAAGGTTTAAAGCCAGCCCGATTTGTGCTTCAGCCGTATTACAAGGATGGCAAACCGCAAATATCATTGCCAGTTGGCTGTCATTAATATTTTTAACGGATAGATCAATCTCAGTTTCATAGAATATTTCCGCACTGTATTTTATTTCTTTTGAAATCTTTTGGGTAAAAATTGAATAATGTTTCAGGTAATCTCTGGTCTTATTTTTTGCAACGGTATAAAGCCAGGCGGTTGGATTTTCAGGCAGGCCTTTCAGTCCCCATAATTCAGAAGCTGAAAGAAAAGTTTCGCTCACAATATCCTCTGCAATTTCGATGTGCTCCATGCCAAATAATTTATACAGTACAGAAACAATTTTGCGGTATTCTGTTCTGAATAAATGAGGTATCAGTTCTGTCTGTTCCATAAAAATAAATGCCTTTGCAAAAGTACAAAGGCATTTAGGCTTTTGAGAGTAATAAATTACATTTCCCGGATCTCTCTCACCTCTACACTTCCGCCCACTGTAAGGGCAGGACATCCTTTTGCCAGTTCGGTGGCTTCTTCAAGAGAATCTGCTTTTACAATGCTATAGCCCCCGATGGATTCTTTAATTTCTGAATAAGGGCCATCCGTAATAATGTTGCCCGGCTTTACAACTTTACCCGACGGGAAAAGGCGGTTGCCGCGGTCTCCTAATTTGTTCTGAGCCGCAATGCCGCCTATCCAGTCCATCCAGCGTTTGGTCATTGCCTGCATTTCATCGGGCGAACCGGTTGGGGTACCGTTGGCCCTGAATAAGAATAAGAAATCTTTCATTTTGTTTAATTTTTAATGATTAGAAATAATAATGATTGAGTTGTTAGAACCAGACAATTGTTCGGAAAAACAATTAACTGAACTGGCCAACTTTATAAGTTCCTACCAGCGGCCGGAAAGCAATATTAATCCGGTTATAAGTGTTAATTGTGGTTACCGCCAAAGTCAGATCGATCAGTTCTTCTTCGGAAAATTGTTTCCTGGCTGTTTCATACACCTCGTCCGGTATATTTCCATTGGTAATTTTTGTAACCGCCTCTGCCCACGCAAGTGCCGCGCGTTCCCGGTCGGTATAGAAAGGCGCTTCGCGCCAGGCATCGAGAGTATAAAGGCGCTGTTCACTTTCTCCTGCTGCCCGTAGATCTTTTGAATGCATATCAAGGCAAAAGGCACAACCATTGATTTGAGAAACCCTGAAATCTATCAGGTCTAAAAGCGGCTTTCCAAGTGATGATTTTGCTAAATAACTTCCGATAGGATACAGCAATTTAATTACATCCTGTCCTTTTTCTAAAAGATTAATTCTTGTTTCCATTCCATTTGTTTTAAGGATTAAAAACTAATAACGATTGAAAATTTAGAATTGGACAAATGAATGAAGAAAAGTTCTGCAATCTTTAATTCAGAATGGAAGAGGTTTCAAACACTAATGGAAGCATAACAATCTTTTCACGCTCGGATAATGATGAATAGAGAAGAATGGTTACTGCAACAAAGTTGGCGAGCGTATGGATGGCTGGTGTATGGATGAAGTATTCATCCTTCGCTCCTGATTCATTTTGCGCAGCAAGACTGCCAATCTAATGAATGGTTTGTTTCATCCAAAAGAAGGAAATTATTTTTTCCATGTCCCAACTCCCAGGAAGCTGGTTAAGAGAGGTTAGTAATGAGTTCAATCTGTGACACTATGACCGGATTGAAAGATGTCAGTGATAATTGTACTGATGATAAGAATATTTAAAATTATTTGGAAATCTACCTTACTGCCTTCTTCCTCACTCTCCCACTAATCTCTTCTCCAGGTTCTCCAAAGAAACTCCTTTCGTTTCCGGCACTTTCGTCACCACCCACACAAGTTGCAGCACCATCATAAAGGCAAAGAATGCGAAGATCGGCCAGGGATTGCCTTTAAAAATCCCGTTATCCTTATCCAGGAAAACCGGGGTGATCAATGTGATTATGGCAGCAAAAATCCAGTGTGTACTGGCACCAAAAGATTGACCCAAAGCCCTTACATTGTTTGGAAAGATCTCTGAAATAAATACCCAGATAACGGCCCCCTGGCCAATTGCATGAGCAGCAATAAACAGCAGCAGAAACGTCATCAGCAAGCCTGCCCCGGCATGGGTATAAAAACACCAAGCCACCATAGCCAGGCTAAGAATATATCCAAGTGAACCAATAAATAACAGTGTTTTTCTTCCTATTCTGTCTATCAGGTAGAGGCCAACAAATGTAAAAATAAGGTTGGTTCCTCCTATCGCTATAGAATTAGCCAGCGATTCTTTTGCCGCCAAACCGGCTCTTTCCAGTATTTCCGGCGCATAGTATAAAATAAAATTAATTCCGGACCATTGATTAAAAAAGGCAACAAAGAAAGCCAGCCACATGACTTTCGAGTATTTATGACTGAAAAGCCGCACTTTGAGTCCGGAAGTCAGTTCATGCTGGTGGCTTTGAATGATCGAATTCACTTCTCCATCTACATCTGCAACGCCCAGGTTGAGTAGAATTTTTTTTGCTTTTGCTGCCTGGTTTTTACACGTGATCAGCCAGCGCGGACTTTCCGGGACCCCTATCACTAAAATTGAATAGATAGCCGAAGGAATCACCAGTGCGCCCAGCATAAAACGCCAGTCATTGGCGCCGCCAACTCCTTTTAAAAAATAGTTGGATAAAAACGCGATCATGATGCCAAACACAATATTAAACTGGTAAAGCGCCACCAGCTTACCCCGGTTAGAAGGTGTGGAGATTTCTGAAATATAAGTCGGCGCTGCCACAGATGAAACACCAATACCAATTCCACCGATGAAGCGGAAAAATGAAAAGAAATATGGCCCTGGTGCAACTGCCGTACCAATAGCCGAAATGGTAAACAGTATTCCAATCCATATCAGCACTTTTCTTCTTCCATATTTCTGCGTAGGAGCACCGCCAAAGATTGCACCGATCACCGTGCCCCACAATGCCATAGACATAATGAAAAAGCCGTGAAACCAGGGCGATAAATTCCACAGTTCTTTGATCGGCAAATTAGCGCCCGAAATAACCACCGTATCAAAGCCAAAAATAAATCCGGCCAAAGCAGCAGTGATAGCAATCCGGACTACATAGCCGGATGGATAAGTTTGTGGTTTGACGGAAGCCGTTTTGCCGGTAAGCTGATTCATTTCTTGGAACATAATTTGTGTTTTAGGAAAATAAAGGTTGCCACATTTGGTAATTTCTGCAATACACTATCCATGCTATTAAATAAGTCAGGATAAATATATGTGGATTATCTTATTATCCGGTAAAAGGGATGAATTATTTTTTTATAACAGGTAGTATTTCCCATTTGAAACAGTAAACGGCTTAACCGGATTTCGCAAGTTTCTCTCACAAAACCATTAATTCCCATTTGTTTGTTTTTTGTAAAAAAACAGGATTAGAAATAAAACTAACAACCTTTTTAAAAAAAAGTGCGATGCAGACTTAAAGTAATTTTTAACCCCTAAAATAATTTTTATGCTACGAACGAAAATCGATTTTATTCAATTGAATATTATTCCATCAATTTATTAAACACTATTAAAATGAAAATCAACAGAACAAAAAACAGAACAAAGCTATTTTCCAGGATAGCTATGGTTTTATCCGTTACTTATTTATTTGTTTCGGGTTGCCAGAAAACTTTCGACAAACAAATGCCACAACAGTTGGAAAATGCCATGAGCTCAAATGCCATGTCGCAAAAACCTGTAATGGAAAAGAAGAATTTTAGTCAAACGAACCTTGTTGCCAATAATTCAACTTATGGAGCATCACGTGTTGATCCCTTGTTGCAAAATGCATGGGGCCTTGCTTTCTCTCCAAACGGTTTTGCCTGGATCTCTGCCAACGGAGCAGGTGTAAGCACTGTCAATACCGGTGAAGGAGCCGAGGTAAGACCGGCCGTAACGATTCCGTCAGCGACAGCTTCAACCGGTGGTATTCCAACAGGAGTTGTATTTAACGGAAGCAATACCGATTTTTTACTTCCGGCTCCTAACAGCCAGGCTGCGCGTTTTATTTTTTCCGGAGAAGACGGAGTGCTTTCTGCATGGAATGCAGCAGCCGGCAATAATGCAGTAGTTGTAAAAGACAATTCAGCCACTTCTTCTTATAAGGGACTTGCTCTTGCAATGAATAATGGAGCAAGCTATTTATATGCCGCTAATTTCCGTACTGCAAAAATTGATGTTTTCGACAAAGATTATAATGCCGTATCGATGTCATTTACCGATCCGCAAATTCCTTCCGACTTTGCGCCTTTCAATGTTCAGAATATTGATGGTATGTTGTATGTAACTTATGCAAAAGTGGGCGAAGATGGAGATGATGAAGCAGGAATGGGAAATGGGTATGTGGACATTTATAATACTGACGGTTCATTAGTTCAACGTTTCGTTTCTGGCGGCCAGTTAAATTCGCCTTGGGGCATTGCAAAAGCACCGGCGACCTTTTTTGGGGATGATAATGACGGCGACCAAAGTATTATTCTAATTGGAAACTTTGGAAACGGGCATATTAATGCCTATCACAGTAATGGAAAATTTATGGGTGAGTTAGCACAACATCCAACGCCGATGCATCCGCAGGTACCGATTGTGATTGATGGACTTTGGGCTATTTCTTTTGCACCCGCAACTGCAACAAGCATTGATCCTGACAGGCTTTATTTTACAGCAGGACCTAATGATGAAGAAGACGGTCTTTACGGTTACATTAAAAGGAATGATTGAAAATGAATAGAACAATAATCTTTTAAGAGCTCCTTGTTAAGAGGAGCTTTTATTTGCAAAAACATCAAAAATTTTCTTACTTAAACAAACTCCCCAATCCACCTCCCACTTTTGATATAACACCGGAAAAACTATCTTCGGTTATGCTGTTGTCATTCGGATCTTTGGCCTTATTAGCTAATTTCTGGAGAAGGCCTGGAAGAATTCCGGCTATTGCTCCGGTAATCGCTGGCGAAAATCCAAATTTATTTGCCAGCGTTCCTGCCAGCCCGCCTTCAATCGCGCTGGTCACAGGGCCTCCTGCCCCTATGCCACTCTGAAGTTTTGATAATAAACCCCCAATCCCGCCCTGCTGTGGCGCTTCAGCAGCAAGGTTTTTAGTGATATGACTGGCAATTTCTTCATGAACTGCCTGTTTCTGATCCTCATGAATGGCATTGGCCACTTCGGGATTAGATTCTAAATGTTCTTTTACCAATTTTACAATTTGATCAAACATAACTGTAGAATAATTTTAAGAGTGAACAAGGAATGGTTTGAGCATGATTACCGCAAAAATGCCTCCACTTTTTATCAGGAGATGAAAGATCAGTGATCAGATGAGAACTAATCTTCCAGATTTTTTTCAGATTATATCCGAAATAAACCAATCCGCAATAGTAAAAAACGCCATTACTCCTGTTTTGAAGAAGAGTAAAACTTTGACTAAAAAAAAGATTCCGTACAAGCGGCAAACCGGCCAAAGCGGATAAAAAATCCAGCGGTTGTATTTCTGTATTTAATCGCCATATAACTGTAATGAAGCTGAAAATGACAAAAGAATTAAAAGTATTCGCATTTAAAATTTTGATTTCTAATCCAAACTTCCTCAGTACAAACCTAATTCACCATTTTATCTGCACAGCAACTGCTGGCAAAGGCTTCGGGCTTGGCTTTGAAAGCAAAGCCCATTCCGAGAATATAACCCATTGCTTCACGCAATGCTTCATTACTTTTAAAACCAGGATTGGTATTAATGTCTGCATGAACTTCCATATCAACATCATACTTTGTAAACAAATCGCAAAGCTCATAAGCGATCTCAATGCTTTTGGCAACTTCCACCAACATCCGTTCTTTGATGGTGTATTTCACTTCCGTTTTTTCATTGTGAATAAACATAAATCCTCCGCGTCCTTCTCTAAGAAAAACAATGACGGTCGCAAACTCTGTATCGTGGCTTTTAACCTGGCTGTCGGTTCCGATGCAAACTTTTAATTTATTGCCATCTACAGTTTCTTTCTGAATGGCATGTTCTACGGCAGCTTTTATTGGCAGATGAATTGGTTCTCCATTAAATCTTCTCCATAACATAAAAAAAGGTTTTCTAAATGTAATTATATTTTAGAAAACATGAACAAAAAAAGTTTCACCATTTTAAAAAAAAGGGGCCAGCCCCTAACGCTAGCCCCTAACTTACACATGAATCTACCTTACAGTTTTACAATTCTTTGGGTTGTTCTTTGGGAGTTACAAATAATTTGCATGATATAAATTCCATTAGGAGAATTGTTGATATTGATGGTTGAAACACCCGCATCTGCCCGTCCGGTTTTTATAATTCTTCCACTCATGTCTGCCAGTTGATATTGATAATTTTCTGACGCGTTCACTTTAATTTCTGAATTTACGAGGCTCGAAATTGAAAATAATTTACCAGTATTTTGAACAGCTTTTAAGAGTACAGTATTTGAGTAAGAAATTTCCCCATTCAATAAAGTAACTTTCAAACGATAAAAAAGATCTTTCTCAATTACAGGCGCGTATTCAAAATTTTTGTCAGCAACGGATTCTTTTGCAAGAGTTGAAAAGATGGAACCATCCAATGAACTTTCAAGTACAATTGATTGAATTGGTTGACTGCTGATAATGCTCCAGTTTAAATCATGTTTTCCTTTTGCAGATTCCCCTGACAACAATACCTGGCTTACAGGCATAGTAAACATTGGAGAAAAAACACCCGAAATTCTGTAAGAGCCAAGACTGCCGTAATTAGTTGTATTTGCATTTCCGGTGCCATTTATAAGGATGTAATAATCACCCGCCATCAAAGTAGTATCAACAGTTACATTCAATTGATCCAGCGGGTCGTAAACTTTTACCACCTCCATCTTCGCATTTAAAAGTGTCATTTTAATATCAAGATCTGCACCTTCATTATTAGCACCAACAGAATATGGAACCGCATCAACATGAAGAATCCCATCTTTTGGCAGATTTATTTTAAAAGCATCTTTATCAGTGTTGGTAGTGATAATTCCAGCAGCAGAAAAGGTTGGCACTGCACTTAATAAAGCCGGATTTTTTGAAGGATCATCACTGTAATCATCTTTACGATAAGTAAATCCATTTCTTGTGGTAATAATAGAAAGATTATCCTGGTCAGCAGTACAGCCACTTGGAGTAGGACCGTTGTTCCATCCCGATAAATTTCTGTAGTAGCTATTCCCCATAACCGGTGCCCAGCTTGTTTCTCCCAATCCTGCACCATCATTGTAAGTGGAAACTAATGTGCATGTACCGCTGTATTTTGCCTGATGAGAAAGTCCAACCGTATGCCCGCTTTCGTGTGTGCAACATTCGGCGATATTTTTGGGACTATTGCTTAATCGGTTTGTAAAAACAAAACCAGGAGTATCATCCCCCCAGATAAATGAACCGGTATAAGAAACGCCGCCAACTCCCTGGTACCAGTCACTGGTTGGCGTAACAATTATCCTGATCCTTTGCGCTAAAGGCGCTGCTAAAAATACTGCTGAATCAGTAGTGATATTGATATTAAAAGGGCGATAATCTTCTGATACACGATTAAATATTTCGGTGATCTGTGCATCAGTTAAAAGCGCAGGAGCGCAATACAAAGTATTGCCTCCGTTCCAAGAGCTTGCAGTAACCGTTTGACCGTCAAAATCAAGAAAAATAGTTGCTTTGGCAGAAGGAAAACTGCTCAGTTGCGGCAGAGCAAATGATTCCAAAGAAATCATAACGGTCAGGGTGAAAAAAATAGATAGAAACTTTTTCATGTTTTTGGATTTTGGTATTGGGGCCGCTTTTTAGGGAACGGTAATTCGGTTTAATAGTCTTCTATAAGAGCATCAGTTCTGATTTTATTCATTGAATAACGACCGGCATTCTCTTTTCTTAACACATAACCATCTGCATATTTTTCATTGATAATGCGGCCTACATAAGAAACAGTTTTATCCGGATTAATAATTTTGGAAACAGAAAATAAAGTATTGTTTAAACCTGGTGCTTTCACAATGACACTATATAAATTATCATAGCGTTTTACTGATGAAGTAACAATTCCATTAAAGGAAAAATCAGCAAAATTTATTTTTACTTTTCCACCTTCAGGAGTTGCAAATGCTTTCTCAAGCTCACTTTCAGCCGTTGGTAATTTTTCTGCATATTTATTAAAATAAGCCTGCCTGTTAGAAGTAAGAATTTGACCTTGAGAAGTGTATGAAGTCATTATAACCAGGCCCAGTGCCAATATTTTGTATAAGATTTTCATAGATTGGATTTTAGGTTTTATAGTTTTCGACAACTATAGAACGATGATCCAATTAAAATATTTCACAGTATGTGAAGAAAAATAAAAGTTGGGAAAAAGTACTCGAAAAAAAAGTATTAATACTGTCCCGTACTTAGTAAAACTAACGTACATGCCTCCTGAGGAATGATATTTTTTTCTTTTGCAAGTGATTGCAGTTCGGGGTTTTCAGCGCCCGGATTAAAAATAATGCGTTTTGGTTTTAGAGAAAATATATAATCGTAATAAGCCTTTTGATTATTGGCATTCAAATAAAGAGTAACGGTATCTAAATTTTCTATCCGTTTTTCTTCGGATATAACTTCCACATCATTCACCTTGCCGGTATGCTTTCCGATCGCAATTACATCATGGCCTTTTGCCCGAAGCTGATTGACGGCCAAATAACTATATCGCGCCGGATTTGCCGAAGCGCCTAACACCAGAGTTCTTTTGTTTGCCATAGCGGATAATTTAAAAAACCGTAATCTTATTTTCAATCACAATAATGCAAAATTACTAAAACTCCTTTCCGTGAGTCGATTTGATCAACCGGTGAATTAGCAATGGAAAAGGTTTGATGGTCTTAATGAATAAATTAGTAATGCTTTCTTTTCCAAAAAAATATTGGATCATTCTTCCGTTTTTCAAACGTTTTCCAAAATTTCTTTTCCATTCTTTCAAATAACCATTCTCCATTTCCTTTCTGCTGATCTTGTTTTGTAAAAACAAATCAATCTTTTCAAATGCGACCTTGGAAGAATGAAACGCAATACTCATGCCGTTTCCACAAAGCGGCGTTATTAATCCGGCCGCGTCTCCCAACATCAAAACATGATTTTCAACAGCAGATTTTTTATCAAAACTGATTTGAGAAATCGTTACGGGTTCATTGAATAAAAATTCTGATTCTGAAAATATTTTTTTTAAAAACGGATTTTTAAACAGCACATTTTTCTCGATTTCTTTTATTGAATTGCGATTGTCTTTTAAATTTTGTGCAGTGGTTAAATAACAAAGACAGTATTCATCATTTTCTATTTTTGAAAAGCCACAGTAACCATTTCTGAAATTGTGCAAAGCAATAGTATCATCAGGGAAATTATTTTTTACATGATACTTCACACCGACATAATTGTTCAGTTTCCCCGGTTTTTGCTGGATAAAACTGCGTTCCCATTTTATATCCAGGTTACTTCTTTTCCCAAAACAACCTGCAACAACTGCTGCAGAAATTTGTCCTCCATTAAATTTCACGATAAATTTTTCATCGTCAAAATTTACTTCACTCACTTTCGTTTCTTCACAAATAACTACGCCATTTTTTACAGCAATTTCTTTCAGATGATTATCTAAAAAATAACGGCTGATGCCAAATCCGCCAACATCCAGATCAGATCGAATTAGATTTCCGTCCGGAGAGGAAACAACCAACTTTTTGATGACCGGCAAACGAAGTTGTGAAAGATTTAATCCAAGCTTTTCAATAAAATTCCAGCTTTCCATGCCGATATATTCGCCGCAAACTTTATGAAACGGATATTTTTCTTTTTCCAGCAAAATCACTTTATAGCCGCCTTTTGAAAGTAAAATAGAAAGTGAAAGTCCGGCTAAACCACCGCCAATAACGACCACAGTAAAGGAAGAAATTTCACCTTTCTCATTTTTATATTTTTCAATTTCTTTCAAAGTGATTCCGAATTAAAAGCAACGATCAAAAAGCGAAATGCCCATTTCCATCCGATAGAATAATTTTTAATTCCCGCTTCTCTTAAAATATTCTTCCATTCACTTTCTTTGAATCCGCGCAACACAGAAATGGGTGCATCGTTCTTTACAAGGTAAGATTTTGAGAAAAATCTTGTCGCAATTTTTATGGAATGATAAGCAACCGGATGACGATGTAAATCATTAATAAAAAATCCAACAGCCGAATTATTTTTCATCCAGTTCAACATTTCAACCAACTCCTCATTTGTAAAATGATGACAAAAAAGGGAAGAGAAAATAATGTCTGGTTTTTCATTTTTAAACTCAACATTCCTGTAATCAGAAACTATAAAATTTGCATTTTCAATGGTTGAATTTTTCTTCGCAAAAGCAATGCAATCTTTATTAATATCAATTCCGGTGAACGAACAAATAATCCGATTTTTCAAACTGAAATGATTAAGTGCGTTTAGATTATCTCCGCCGCCACAGCCAATTTCACAAACAGAAACAGTTTTTCTTTTATCTAATAATTTTTTAAAACCTTTGATTGTTATTACATGCCCGCCAAGATGAGAATTGATAAATTCAAGCTCTTTCATGTTCAAAAAAGTATCCTGAAAAGGAATATTATCCTGATCCAAAAATTCTTTTTGCAACGAACGGCTTTTATAATCAATCATTAGATAAAATGAAGGTTTCCATTGTTAGTCCCGGTCCAAATGCAGCGCCAAAAATATTCGATCTTTTTTCCTTTTCATTTTGCAAAGAGCCAATCATTTCTTTCAACACAAATAAAATTGTTGGTGAAGACATGTTTCCATAATCATTCAAAACACGATAAGAATATTGCAGGTCATTAGCAGTAAGTGCACTGCATTTTTCAATTGAAGACAAAATTCTTTTCCCGCCGGGATGAATACACCAATGAGTAATCTCTTCTTTATTCATATGGGCATTTTGCAAAGCATTTTGCAAAAGCTGGTGGAAATCTTCTTCAATTAATTCAGGCACATAACCGGAAAGTTTCATTAAAAATCCTGTTGAAGAAAGTTGCCAACTCATGTGTTCCTTGCCATCAAAGCCTACCTCGCTGTAAAAATTTTTGATGTTCAGTCCATCCGATTTATGATCATCATGAGTAATTAAAACAGCTGCCGATCCATCTCCAAATAAAAGCGCCGATGCGATATTATCCGCCGTGGTTTCTTTCTGAAAATGAAGTGTGCAAAGCTCCGTGCAAACAATCAGTACTTTAGCATTGCGGTCAGTTTTACAAAAAGCATCGGCAAGTTTCATCGCATGAATGGCAGCGTAACATCCCATAAAATTCACAGAAGTGCGAAAAATGTTTTTTGGCAAATCCATCATTTCCATGATTTGTAAATCCAGCCCCGGAGCGCTCATTCCTGTGCAACTGACAGTAATTAAATGCGTGATTTCGTCTTTATTTATTTTTTGATCGATGCATTTTTTCAGTGCATTTACAGAAAGTGGCGGAGCGGTTTGATTATACCATTTCATTCGCAATTCAAGACCGGGAAAAGGTTCCAGATTTTCTGATGCAGGATAAAATTTCCATTCATTTGCACTTAAACTATAATCAGGCAATACCGAATATCTTGCTTTAATGGCGCTTTGATGATAGAGGAATTTCAGTTTCCTTTTTTCCACTTCATCCATGGCATAAACATTCTGCATAAAATTCAAAATGTCATTTTGATCATGCTTGAATTCAGGCAACGCTGTTGATATGGAAATAATTTTACTCAACCATTTTTAAAATTAAAAGAGTTATAAAACCAAGATTCGTGCTAACTGAAGCGAGTAAATTCATTCGCATCGTGTTTTTAAAATTTGCTTCCCTGTCATTCTTTCTCACTTTCGAGAACCAAATAAAAAAATTGACGATAACGGGAAGCATAAAAATTTGAAGAATGATAAAATTTAAAAAGACTGACTGCAAATAAAAATACCAACCCAAAACAATAAAAGCGAGTGCATATACAATGCCAGTAAAAACAAAAGTACCTTTATAACCTAATAAAAAACTGATAGTAATAACACCATCTTTTCTATCTTCTTCATACTGATAAATTTGTGTTAACGGATAAAATCCTCCAATCAATAAACTCGAAGCAATCATTGCCAAAACGGGAACGTTCAAAGAATGGTTGCTGCTGCTTCCATGAAAAACGAGAAAAAATGTAACTGCTCCCTGGAAAATAATTACGGTTAGATAACCAATGATTGGAAATTTTTTTAGACGAATCTTTCTGTAACTATAGGCTCGTGAGGCGAGAATGTAGAAAAAAATTCCTATTGCAAAAACGGATGAAATGACAAAGCTTAGAGCGATAGAGACAATATCCATTATCACCGTTACAAAAAATAATTGTTTCGTCGGCTGCAATGGATTTTTCAATCCCCCAATCGGTGAAGTATCCTGATCCATAAAACTGTTGTAACCGTTGCTGGCAGGATAAAGCAGCAGATGCAGAATAAAAAAAACAAGGATTGCGTTTACCCAGTTTATACTTTTTATTTGGCTTATTGCAAACCAATAAACCGGCATCAGGAAAAAAGAAAAATGAAATCGTAGAAGTTGAAAAGTGGACTGAAATTTTTTATTCACTTTTAAATTTAATACTAATTTTTTTCAATATTAAATTTTGAAGTAAAAAATGCCTGTCAGTTAATCAATAAAAAATGCTAATTTTTTTTTAAGCTGAAGAAAATTTACAGGAATTTACACCAGCATTGTTACCGGATTTTCCAAAAACTTTTTTAATGTTTGAAGAAAAGCCGCGCCAACAGCGCCATCTATGCTTCTGTGATCGCAGCTCATGGTGACTTTCATTACATTCGTTACTCCAAATCCATCGCCTTTTTTTACCACTTTTTCTTTTATTGCTCCAACAGCGAGAATCGCGCTGTCTGGCGGATTAATGATCGCGGTAAATTCATCAATATCCATCATTCCCAAATTGGAAACTGTAAATGTATTTCCGGTAAATTCATCAGGCTGAATTTTTTTATTTCTTACTTTTTCATACAACTGGCTGGCATCGGCAGCGATTTGAGAAAGCGATTTCTGATCGGCAAAACGAATGACAGGAACGATTAAACCATCAGGAACGGCGACAGCAGAGCCAATATGAATATGTTTATTTCTGCGGATAAAATCACCCATCCAGCTACTGTTCACAGCAGGATGTTGACGAAGTGCCATCGCACAAGCCTTGATGACCATATCATTAAAAGAAACTTTCACAGGACTTACTTCATTGATCGCTTTACGCGACCTGATGGAGTTATCCATATCGATTTCCATTGTCAAATAGAAATGGGGCGCCTGGAATTTGCTTTCACCCAAACGCCGGGCTATCGTTTTGCGCATTTGCGAATTAGGAATATCTTCATGGCTTTCCTGTCCGATTGGCGCGAAAGGCTGAACAGGCTTAACTTCTGTGGCTTTTGGGGGCTGTGCCTTTTCTGCTGCTGCAGGAACAAATGAATCGACATCCTTTTTTATGATCCTTCCACCATCGCCACTTCCCGGAACCTGCGAAATGTCAATTCCTTTTTCAGCCGCTAATCTTTTTGCCAGAGGCGAAGCCTTTACTCTTCCGCCTTCCATTGAAGATGGTTGTGTATTATTTTCTGTAGAAGGTTGTACCGCTTGGGGTTCTTCCTGCTTTTGCACTTCTTTATTTTCTGATTTTGGAGGATTTTTTTGTGCATTTTTTTCGGCTTCAACAAAAGCACTTACATCCGTTCCTTCTTTTCCGACGATGGCGATAATATCATTTACTTTTGCAGCTTTCCCGGCTTCAACGCCGATATACAATAGGGTTCCTTCTTCATATCCAACCACATCCATTGTGGCTTTATCGGTTTCAACTTCTGCCAGTGAATCATCAGCTTTTACTTTATCCCCCACTTTTTTATTCCACTGAATTATTTTCCCTTCCGTCATCGTGTCGCTCATCAGCGGCATTCTGATCACTTTTGCATCTTTCGGTAATTCAACATTTTCCAAAACATCTGCTGATTTATTTTCAGATTGCTTTTCCTGTTTTTCAGCGATTGCCTTCTCTTCATTTTCGTCTTTCTTTGGAAGAGCCTCAGCATCCTTTTCCACTTTTGCTTCTTTCTTATTTTCTTTTGAACCTTTCTTTTTTTCTTCTTCCAAAAGCGGCTTGTAATCTTCGTCCGGTTTGCCAACAATCGCCAGAATCCCCTCGACAGGAACAGATTTTCCTTTTTCAACACCTATGTATAAAAGTGCGCCTTCGTTATAACTTTCCAGTTCCATCGTTGCTTTATCAGTTTCCACATCGGCCAAAAGATCGCCGGGTTTAATTTTATCGCCAACTTTTTTGTGCCAGTCAACTATCACACCTTCGGTCATGGTATCGCTCATACGTGGCATTCTTATCGCTTCCGCCATAATATTAATACTGTTTTTAATTGAGAATTGAGCGGTGAAATTAATGCAAAATCAGGAAATGATTTGCAACGGTTTTTTTAGTGAAAGTTTTTTGTAGAAAACCAGATGGTTTAGTATTATCAAAAGCGGCAGATAAATTATAGCAATACTAATAAAAAATTATTCAGACCTCTTTGCTCCTCTTGCCAGCTCATAAAAGACTTCATCCATTGAATGAGCAGCCAATTGCATTTTCAGATTTTCAGGTGTATCCATCGCCTCAATTTTTCCATCCACCATGATCGAAATCCGATTACAATATTCTGCTTCATCCATATAATGTGTCGTTACAAAAATGGTGATTCCCTTGTCAGAGGCAGCATAAATCAAATCCCAAAATTGTCTTCGCGTAAGTGGATCAACGCCACCCGTTGGCTCATCTAAAAAAACAATTTTCGGTTCATGTAACAATGCGACTGAAAAAGAAAGTTTTTGCTTCCAGCCCAAAGGCAAAGAAGCCACCAATTCTTTCGCCTGTTTTTCCAAACCTAATTCTGCAACCAACTGGTCACTTTTTAATTTTATTTCCCGATCACTTAAACCATAAATTCCGGCATAAAACCGAATATTTTCCAACACGGTTAAATCTTCATACAATGAAAATTTCTGGCTCATGTATCCAATATTTTTCTTGACGTTTTCTGTTTGTTTATAAACATCAAATCCGGCAACAGACGCTTTTCCGGAAGTTGGTTTTGATAAGCCTATCAGCATTCGCATGGCAGTCGTTTTTCCTGCACCATTCGCTCCTAAAAAGCCGAAAATTTCTCCTTTAAAAACTTCAAATGTGATTTCATCAACAGCCGTAAAGTCGCCGAAACGTTTGGTAAGTTTTTCTGTTTTAATAACTACTTCCGCCATTTTTATTTTAATAATTTTATAAAACTATCCTCAATGGTTGCAGGTATCTGTTTGATTTCAACATTGGTCAGCCCTTCATCTTCCAAATATTTTTTTAACTCATCTTGAATGTTACGCTCAGTATTTTTTATAACAACATGCGCATATTCTCCAAACGCATAACTGTTCTCGGCTGTTTTAAATTGTGAAAGTGATTTCAACAACATTGACATCTTATTTGTTTTCACTGCAAACAATTGATCCGGATAAGAAGCGGAAATATTTCGTGGTGTATCAACTGATAAAATTTTACCACCCTGCATCAAAGCAATTCTATCACATAATCCCGCCTCATCCATATAGGGCGTTGAGACAAGAATGGTGATTTTCTGTTCTTTCAACCTTTTTAGCATTTCCCAAAATTCTTTCCGGGAAACCGGATCAACCCCGGTTGTTGGTTCATCCAGAAACAGAACCGATGGCTTATGAATTAAGGCACAACACAATGCCAATTTTTGTTTCATTCCACCTGATAATTTTCCAGCTCTGCGGTTTTTAAACGGTTCCAGCTGCACATAAATATCTCTGATCAAACTATAATTCTCTTCTATGGTTGTTCCAAAAATCGTTGCAAAAAAATTCAGATTTTCTTCCACTGTTAAATCAGCATACAATGAAAATCTCCCAGGCATATAACCAACAGAATTTCTGATTTGTTTGTAATCTTTTATTACATCAAAACCCTCTACAGCAGCGCTTCCTGAGTCAGGCAACAGCAATGTTGTCAATATCCGGAAAATACTAGTTTTGCCCGACCCGTCCGGACCAATTAATCCAAATATTTCACCTTTATTTACAGAAAAAGAAACATCATCAATTGCAACAACTTCTTTCTTTTTTCCATAAGTTTTTGTAAGATTTTTTGCTGTTACGGTTTGCATGTTTATAATTTTACTTCGCCATACATTCCGATTTTTAAAGTGCCATCATTGTTCACTTTTACTTTTACTGCATAAACCAAATTCGCTCTTTCATCCTTTGTCTGGATGGTCTTTGGTGTGAATTCTGCATTGTTGCTGATCCATTCTATTGTCCCCTGGTATTGCCGCGATTTACCGGTAGTATCATCTACAAAAACGGAAACATTTTGTCCTAATTTTATTGAAGAAAACTCGTCACCAGTGATGTAAGCGCGCAGAGTAATTGTTGACAAATCTGCGATAGAATAAAGTGGTTTCCCAACCGTTGCCATTTCATTTTCTTCCGCAAATTTTGATAAAACAGTTCCGTTTACAGGGTTAATGATTTTTGATTTTTCTAATTGATCATTGATTTGTTGAATTTGAATCATAAGAGGCGAAACCGCTGACGAAATCCCTGATCGCTGTGTTTTCAAGGCTGAAGTTTGTGCCGCTCCCTGTTTATTAACTGCCTTTATCTGTTGCTTTACTGTGGCAATTTCTGCATTGATATCATCCAATTGTTTTTGTGTTGCGGCATCGGCTTTCACTAAATTTTCAGTCCTTGTTTTTTCTTTCAAAAGGTGATCCAGCGTGCTTTGGGTTACTGCAGCCTCTTGTTTAAATTGCGCGGTTTGAACTGAAATATCCGGCAATTTTGCGCCCATTGCTTTTATCTCAGCTTCCAGTTGTTTTTTCTTTAAAAATAATTGAATAGTGTCAATAAAACCGATTTGCATTCCCGAATCTAAAGTCATCCCTTCAGTTATATTAAAATCCTCAATAATTCCATTTGCCTGCGCCGGGATAATTATTTCGGTTGATTCAAATGTTCCTGAAGCGTCATATATATCCTTATTATTCTTACAGCAGGAAAGTAAAATTGACAAGTGAAAAATGGCTATTGATATTGGTAAGACCTTAAAGAAAATGTTTTTTTTCATTATTTCCGATTGATTGGTTTTAATATTTCCCCCTTTTTTATTCACCCATAATATTTTGTTGTTTATATTCTGCCATCAGCATGTGTATTTTATGCAAAATTTTATTTTGTTGCGCCAGGTCTTCTGCATTAACATCACGGATATAATCATTCGAATTAATCACTCCATTTTGTAATTGAGCCAGCGATACCTTTTTTACACTTTCACGCAAAGAAATTATTTCATCATCCGTTTTTAAAAACTGCCGGAATTTAAGAATTTCCGCATTTTGTTGCTTCACTGCAATTTGAGTATTGAACACAAATGTTTGTCTTTGTACTTCCACATTTCTCTTGTTGATATCCAATAATTTTCGTCCATTTTTTAAAGAATAAAAACCAGATACTGGAAAATTCAGACGCAATCCACCAATGTAGAAAGGATCAAAATCATTGCTTAAAATATTGAAAGCAGGCTTGCCAAAACCTCCTTGTACAAAGAAACTGATCTTAGGCCGGTTACGCCCGGAAAGTAAATTATTTTGAGCATCAAAAATTTTATTTTGATAATCAAACATTAATAATTCAGGCCGTTTTATTCCATTTGATAAAATAATATCGGCAGGTTTTTTAAAAACAGTATTTTCATTCAAATGCCTGTCAATAAACAATCCCAGCATATCCGTCATCGCTTTCCTGCTGGAACTCAGTTCAACCGTTTGCTGACCGGCTTTCAATAATTCCGCTTTCAGAATATCAGCATTACTTTTTAGTGCCACACCATTGGCCACCAGTGCGTTTATTTTCTCCAGCCCGGATTGAATATCCTTTTTCATCAGGTCATTTTGTTTCAATTGCGCATCAATCATCAGCACTCCGAAATATAACTGGTTGACCCGGTCTTTCAATTGGTACAATTCTATTTCAAGTTTTTGCTGATCGGCAATCGTATTCGCTTCCTGAATTTCCTTTTGTGCTTTGATTACACCGCCGTCGTAAATTGGTTGATTAATCTCTGCATAGATTTTATACTGATCTCTTGTCAAAACAGGAACACCCGGAATGGATTTTGGCAGTTGGGTAACATCAGATTGATAAGTTGCCTGCCCGTTAATATTTATTTGTGGTAGAAAGCCTTTTGAAATATTTTCTAAAGTGTATTCTCTCGTTTTAGCAATTAACTCATACTGCTTTACAAGCGGATAATTTTGTTTTGCCAAAAGATAACAGGAATCCAGAGTGATAAAATCTGATTGTCCTTTTGCTGAAAAAAGAAACAAAAGAAAAGAAGCAGTAAGAATCAATTTAATATTTTTCATTTGTTTTAACTATTTGATTAGATAAAGACAAAAATCACTTTGCTTTCAGCATCGCTTTTACCCAAACAGGAATCAACTTTTTTCTTTCCTGTAAAATATTTTGAAATTCATTTTTATTGGTTGCGGCAATCAGTTCAAAGGCAGGTTTGGCGACAAAAGGAAAAACAATCATTCCAAGAATTGTCATTAAAAATTGAATTGGATTTATATCCGGTCTTTTGTCTTTTAATTGCTGGATAAAACTGATCCTACTGGTTATTTTTTGAACAGGCAAAATTTTTATTAAGTTATCAGCCTGTCCTTTCATTTCAGCTAAAACAAAAAGCGGAAGGTCAGGGTTTTCAGAAAGCATATCAATATAATTAGAAACCATCAGTTCAATCTTTGCCTCCAGTTTAGTGGAAGGATCGTTGATAACAGGAAGAAGAATTCCAAAAAACTGCTGCATCTTTTCCTTCATCACTTCGTGAAATAATTTTTCTTTGCTGCGGAAATAATAATTGAGCAAAGCAAGATTAATCTGTGCTTCTTCAGCAATATCACGGGTTCTGGTTGCCGCATACCCTTTTTGCATAAATACTTTTCGGGCAGCCTTTTTTATCTTTTCCTCTGTAGAAGAGTCTTGTTCTATTTTAATTTTCGTAGACACAAGTTTATTTTATTCTTATCAAATTTAAAGGAAAACCCTTTGATTTAGGCAAATGTTTTAATCATATGATTAAAATACCGCGGAAAGGATTTCTGTCTAAATAGTTTTTAAATTTGTTTTAAGTTTATAAAATATGATCAATGAAGAAATATTATCACTCAGCAAACTACTTTGGAATTATCACCGGATGAATCAACAATTGGAAAAAGCAGATTGCATTCTTGCTTTAGGGAGCCATGATTTAAGAGTTCCTGAAAGAGTTGCGGAATTATATTTAGAAGGATTTGCACCTTTGGTCATTATGTCCGGTGGTTTAGGAAATTTTACTCAGGAAATCTGGACAGAAAAAGAAGCGGATAAATTCGCGGCGATTGCCATTGAGAGAGGTGTGCCGGAAGAAGCGATTTTAATTGAAAATAACTCAACCAACACGGGTGAAAACATTTTATTCACACAAAGAATATTGAAGGAAAAAGGATTGGATCCGCAAAGTTTTATTGTAGTTCAAAAGCCGTATATGGAACGCCGCTCTTATGCCACTTTCAAAAAACACTGGCCTGGTAAAAAATTATTTGTCACCTCTGCGCAAATTTCTTTTGAAGAATATCCAAATGAAGAAATTCCGTTGGAAAGAGTGATCAATATTATGGTTGGTGATTTGCAAAGAATTAGATTCTATCCTGAAAAAGGTTTCCAGATTTACCAGGAAATTCCAGAAGAAGTTTGGAACGCTTATCAAAGACTGATTGCACTTGGTTTTGATAAACATTTGATGAAAGAATAATTTTCATCTAAGGGACCAAATACAAAATGCGATTATTCAATTCTTTACTGGTATTAAAGCTTATCTTAGTTAATTCACAAATATTAACATCATGTGTCATCAAAATGAATTGCCGGAAGACGAAAAATTCAGTGACGATCCGGAAGAGAATCTGCGCATGCAAAACGATTTTTTGAAAATGAAAATGCTGGCTGAATCAGGCGCAAATACAGATGCAAAAGCCTCAGGTATTTTTGAGATCCTTGGCAAACCATTTTTTGAAGAAGAGCAGAATTTAAATGATGATCAATTTGAAACTGAATTCAAAAAGCTACAGGAATTACTATTAAAATCTGGTATCAATGTTGATTTCAACCGTGAAAGAAATGATCGGTTCAAATATAATTTCATTACAAAAGAATTATTTCAACATGATCCAACATTCGAACCGGTAAAAGGAATGTCCACGTATTTTCTTTATGAAGAATTTCATCCTGATCATAAGCTTGATATGATTGATCAAACCCATGATTTTTTGAATGATTTTTTTGAAAGGAAATTAAGTTCAGAAAGTTATTACCTCTCGCATCAAATAATTGAGCCGGATGGAAAAATAATTCCATCTCAAGAAATTATCAAAAGATTTCAAACAATGTATGAGGCAATCCCCGAATTTGAAAACACTTCCTTTTCATTAGAAAATCAGGACTTCGAATTAAATGAATCTGAAACCGGCATCACGGGAATGGGCTTTACTGAAGGAACCATTCATTATAATTTCATCTTCACAGATGGAGAACGAAAAAAAATAAACGGGCCATTTAAAATATTCTTTTCCCGTGAATACGATTGCTGGAACATTTGTTTTTTCTATCTGGCAGGATTTAATTTGCATCCTCATAAAAGAGAGGAAGAGTGAGTTTAAGATTTTGTTTACTGTGAATAAAGAAATAAATCGAATTTTATTTTTATAAAAAATACTGCAGAAAAGAATTAAACTTTTCTGCAGGCAATAAAATTATTTTTTTAAATTTTATTGATACATCGATTTGAGTTGGTCTTTCAATTGTTGGACAGAAACATCATTGGTTTGTGAACCAGCAAAAACAGTTTTTGCGTCTACACTTCTTCCGTAGAAAGCTTTATTAGCTTCGTCATCAACCGTGATTGCAGAACCGCCTAAACTGATGCCTGCGAATAAACCTTTGCTTCTTGAATAAGAATAAACTTCAGCGTCAAGTTTATAATCTGTTTCTGCTGTGGAACTTCTTCCAACAGGTCCGGCTGCAACAGAAATATCTCCACCTAATGTAAAGCTACCGTTTCCAATATTTTGCAAAGTTTCACGGTTTTTAAAAATCAAAACCAGGTCTACAGATTGAATGCCAGCCTGGAATCCAACGCTCCCCCCAGTGATAGTAACAAAGAGAGGATCGCTCCAGCTTCCATCCGGCATTTTTACCATGGCAATTCCTCTTCCCCGTTTTCCACCAACAACAAATCCGGCGTTAATCAGCTTTGGAACTACAATTACACCTTCAGTTATCTGCAAAAGTTCAGCAGGAATTTTTCCTTTCATTTCGCTGAAATCTTTTAAAACTTTTGTACTTGCCTCAACTTTGTCCTTTTCCTTATCCTGGCTTTTTGCTTTTGTGAAAAATAAACAAGAAGCGAGAAGCATTAATAGTAACGGAATTCTTTTTGAAATTTTCATAAAATAGATTTTTTAATTAATTCAAACGATTTTATGGTGGATACACAAGATTAATGCCTGTTTTATCTTCTCATATATAACTGATTGCCTCTTAATTTTTAAAGAATTAAACTTCCTTGTATAAAAGAAAAAAGCCGCCCCACGAATGAGACAGCTTTTAAAGCTACTTTATAAAAAATTTTTACTTAATGCTTATTATTCGCCGGCTTCAGCAGCAGGAGCTTCTTTAGCTTCGGTTGCTACAGGTTTAGGTGCTTCGGCTTTTTTTACGAATGCAGGGCGGCTTGCAGCTTTCGCTTTTTTGTGCGTTTCCTGGCGTTTTGCAAATTCAGCATCATGTTCACTGCTCCATTTGGTAAATTTTTCCATTGCAGCAGCTTCATCAAATAAGCCAAGTGACACACCACGAAGCAAATGCTTCAAATAGAGTACACCCTTAAAACTTAAAATACGACGAACTGTGTCAGTAGGTTGTGCACCTTTGTGCAGCCATTCCAACGCCTTCTGACGATCTACCTGGATACTTGCAGGGACCGTAAGCGGGTTATAAGAACCGAGTTTCTGAATAAATTTGCCATCGCGCGGGCTACGTGCATCTGCAACTACGATAAAGTAAAATGGTCTCTTTTTTGAGCCATGTCGTTGCAATCTCATTTTTACAGCCATAAAAAATAGAAATTTTCTTGGGTTGTGAATAAATTGGGTTTCTAAAAAGGACAGCGAAGATAAGGGCTGTGGATGAAATATACAAAAGATTTATAAGGATTTTTGAAAAAAATAGAAAAATTTCAAATTAAAAAACATTTTTTATCTATTTTTCAAAATTATCTTCTTCCCAACCCGGCCAGTTTTCCCATTGGCATTTTATTCATTGTTTTCATCATAGCTTTCATCTGGTCAAATTGTTTCATAAACTGATTTAATTCAGCAATATCTTTTCCACTTCCTTTTGCAATTCGTTGTTTCCGGCTTGCATTAATCAAATCCGGATTGCGCCTTTCCTCAATTGTCATCGAATTGATCATTGCTTCAATTCCTTTAAAAGCATCGTCATTTATATCGACATCTTTTATTTGCTTGCCAACTCCGGGAATCATTCCCATCAAATCTTTCAGGTTGCCCATTTTTTTTATTTGCTGAAGTTGGGTTTTAAAATCTTCAAAATCAAATTGATTTTTCCGGATCTTTTTTTCAAGTTTTGCTGCCTGTGCTTCATCAAATTGTTCCTGAGCTTTTTCAACCAGACTAACAATATCCCCCATTCCCAAAATCCTTTGCGCCATACGTTCTGGATAAAAAACATCAAGTGTATCCAGTTTTTCACCGCTGCTCACAAATTTGATTGGTTTGTTAACCGTATATTTAATTGAAATTGCAGCTCCGCCACGAGTATCCCCATCTAATTTTGTAAGTACAACTCCGGTATAATTTAAGCGCTGATTAAACGCAGCAGCGGTGTTTACAGCGTCCTGGCCGGTCATGCTGTCAACGACAAACAAAATCTCTTTTGGGTTTAAAGCATTTTTGACAGTTGCAACTTCAGTCATCATCACTTCATCAATTGCAAGACGTCCGGCAGTGTCAATTATGACAACATTTTTATTTTTTGATTTTGCTTCTTTCAAAGCATTTTGAGCAATCTCAACAACATTTTTATTTTCAGGTTCGCTATAAACTTCCACATTTATTTGTTCACCCAAAACTTTTAATTGTTCAATTGCCGCAGGCCTGTAAACGTCCCCAGCAACGAGCAACGGCGATTTCCCTTTTTTTGTTTTAAGATAATTGGCCAGTTTGCCACTGAAAGTTGTCTTACCGCTCCCCTGCAAACCAGCGATCAAAATGATGGCAGGATTTCCACTCAGATCCAGGTCAGTTTCAATGCCACCCATCAAATCCGTCAATTCATCTTTTACAATCTTAACCATCAGCTGACCAGGGCTAACAGCATTGATTACCCTTTCACCTGTAGCTTTTTCTTTGATGGTATCCGTGAATTCTTTAGCAATTTTATAGTTCACATCTGCGTCAACCAAAGCGCGGCGAATGTCTTTTACCGTAGAAGCAATGTTTAATTCGGTAATTCTTCCCTGGCCTTTGAGATTTTTAAACGCAGTGTCTAACCGGTCGCTTAACGATTCAAACATATTATTGAGTAATTAAAATTTTTATGAAATGATGAAAAAAGTGAATAAAATATACTCACTTTAAGGTTGCAAATTTACAAAAAGTTGATCATTTTATTTACAAACCGAAGATCTGAACGGCACTATTTCCTGATTACTTTACTATTGCGGAAAGTTAAGAAAAGAATATTTAACTTATTTTATTTTCAGACCATTTCCCCCGGGTTTACACCGGTTCCCGCTGGTGTATGCCTGGTACCAGGTCCGTGTCAGTGACGGACTTGGCCGAAGCAGGGATATAGAAGGAGTAAAGAAAAGGTTACCAAAAGAATTTACATAATGGAAAATGAAACGATTAACAAGCACCTTTTAAAAACAAAAAATTTGTACAGTAATTACTGGAATGATCTTGTTTCATAAAGCAGAAACATGTTACTTATTCATTTACTATCCGGGTTATTTTCCTCCCTTTCATAATAATCGATTGTATCACTTAAATA
>Ga0157370_10001926_pt1 | contig 25531 bp, 27 predicted proteins | sample C35metaG_FD_113463 | JGI IMG/M metagenome (GOLD analysis project Ga0157370, IMG submission 113463) | Corn rhizosphere microbial communities from Kellogg Biological Station, Michigan, USA - C3-5 metaG | ecosystem: Host-associated > Plants > Roots > Rhizosphere > Soil | place: USA: Michigan...
CCCGGTGCAGCGGCATCGCCCAGAGCAGCCAGTTGAGCGGGTACAGCACGCCAGCCTGCCCCTCGGCCGCAATCGGGTGTCCGCACCACTGGTATGGATCCCAGAGCGTCAGGGACCAGTGGTGCAGACTCGCAGCCTGCATTTGAAACCACGGCAGCAGCAGACCGGCTACTTCAGGAGAGTTAAGCCACGTGTACTGCCTGGTGAAGATGAGCCGCCAGAACATGCCCGCGACGACGGCGAACAGAATCAGCGGACCTTTGATATCAGATAGCGACCGGGCGCGGGCGCCTCGATCGGCGCGGTTGGATGTACGCGCCCGGTCTGTTGCAACGCCGGACAATCCGGTAGTATAGCGGCCCGGTATACTGGCTCGCGTGCGAATGCTGGCCGTTCTGGTTTTCCTTGCGCCGCTCGCCGCGCAAAGCCCGCGATTCATCGAACACACGATCGCTAACGGGCTCAAAGGCGGATATCAGGTGGTAGCGGCGGATATGAACCGCGATGGCAAGCCGGATCTGATCGCCCTTGCTTCCGGAATGCCGGATCTGGTGTGGTACGAGAACCCCACATGGGCGCGCCATGTCATCTTTTCCGGCCTGAATCACATGATCAACTGCGCTGCCGAAGATATCGATGGCGATGGCATTCCGGAGATTGCGATTGCCTGGAATTTCGCAAGCAACGCCACAAACAGCGTTGGAAACGTCGGATTCCTGCAGCACGATGGCGATCCTGGGCGCCCATGGAAACTGCGGCAGATTGATGAGCTGACCACGTCTCATCGCCTGCGCTGGGCGGATATTGACGGCTCCGGACGTAGAGTTCTTGTGAATGCGCCGCTGACGGGCGCGGAGGCTACGCCGCCCGAGTACGTCGGGCAGACACCACTTGTTTACTACCGGCCTGGCGAATGGAAACGGCACGTCATCAGCGAAGAAAATTTCGGAGTGCAGCACGGACTCCTGATCGCGCAGTGGAAACCGAGCGATCCGCGCGAAAGCATTCTGACCGCGACCTTTTCCGGAATCGATCTGTTCTCGTTTGACGGACAACATTGGACCCGGACCGAAATCGCGAAGGGCGACCCGGCGCCGTGCCCGAAATGCGGATCGAGCGACATCGCAATCGGCCATTTCGGTTCCAACGCTTTCATCGCGGCCATCGAGCCCTGGCACGGGAACGAAGTGGCTGTATATGCCCGGAATGGCCAGACCTGGAATCGGGAAGTGATCGACAATCGAGCGAGCGAAGGCCATACAATCCTCACCGCCCGTTTCGAGCGTGCCGAACCCGATGCGATCGTCGCCGGATTCCGGGGCGCCGCCGGGCATGGCGTCTTTCTATACGAGCCTCCGCGGTTCCAGCGCACGCCGCCCTCTTTCCCGGCGCACCATGCCTGGCAAAGGACCGAGATCGATGCGGCAGGAATGGCTGCTTCCGCATGTGCGGCGGCGGACCTGAATGGGGATGGCGCGCCTGATCTGGCATGCATCGGATCGTCCACTGCGAACCTGAAGTGGTACGAATACAAGCGGCGCCGGCCCTGACCGTGGCCAGCCGCACTCTTCAAGTTCCGGGCGGCAACCCGATTGCTTGAATCGCGATGGTATGAGATACCGTGTCACGTACCGGAAGCGCTTCAACCGCGAAGGCGATGAAGCGGATGCTCCTCAGACATTTCTGAACGTGCCGGACGGCGTCGTTCTCGATTCCGAGTTTGTCGAGCGCATTGAGCCACCGAGTCTGCACGTAGAAGATGCCATGGAAGAGGACGACGATTTTCTCTCGCTTGGCTCCGAGATATGGGAGTACGAGGTGGCGGACGGACGGGATCAGGAATTCAAGGACGCCGTTCTCAACAGCCAGATGGCGATGGAACTCGAGCGCGTGGAAGATATCGAAGACATGCCGGCGGCCAGCGGGCAGTAATACAGGTCAGGCGAGCCTTCCGCATTTGCGGCGAACGCAGGCGTTCGGACCTTCGACCCTATACTGGGGTCATGTCCTTTCAGCTCGTCGTCGGCTACCAGCCGAAAGGCGATCAGAAAACCGCCATCGCGGAACTCACGCGGGGCGTCCTCGACGGGGAAAAACACCAGGTACTGCTGGGCGTCACCGGTTCGGGCAAGACTTTCTCGATGGCCAGGGTGATTGAGAACCTCGGCCGACCGGCGCTGGTTATGGCGCACAACAAGACCCTCGCAGCGCAGCTTTATCACGAGTTCAAATCGTTTTTTCCGGGCAACGCGGTCGAGTATTTCGTCAGTTATTACGATTATTACCAGCCCGAAGCCTATATTCCCTCGAGCGATGTCTATATCGAGAAGGAAGCGACTATCAACGATGAGCTGGACCGTTTGCGGCTCTCCGCTACGAGGTCGCTGTTCGAGCGCCGCGATTGCGTGATTGTTGCGAGCGTAAGCTGCATATACGGCCTTGGCTCTCCGGAAGCTTATTACGGAATGCTGCTGATGCTCGAAAAGGGCCAGCACATCACGCGGAAGGAGATTCTGGCCAAACTGGTCGAGATTCTCTACGATCGCAACGATCACGATTTCCGCCGCGGCGCTTTTCGCGTGCGCGGCGACGTGATCGAAGTCTGGCCCACCTACGATGAAAACGCCTACCGGATCGAGATGTGGGGCGATGAGGTGGAAAACCTTTCGCAGATCGATCCGCTGCTCGGCCAGGTGCGGCAAACGTATCAGCGTTTGCCGATTTATCCCAAGACTCACTATGTGATGTCGCGGCTGACGAAGGAATCCGCCATGCAATCGATTCGGGCGGAACTGGAAGAATGGCGGCCGAACCTGGAAGCACAGGGCAAGCTGATCGAAGCGCAGCGTTTGCACCAGCGAACCATGTTCGATCTCGAAATGATCAAAGAGGTCGGCTATTGCCACGGAATCGAGAATTATTCACGCCATTTCTCCGGCCGGCTGCCCGGTGAAGCGCCACCCACGCTCCTCGATTACCTGCCGCACGATTCGGTGATGTTCATCGATGAAAGCCATCAGACGGTTCCCCAGCTTCATGGCATGTATCACGGCGATCGTTCACGAAAGGAGATTCTGGTGGCGCATGGCTTCCGCCTGCCCAGCGCGCTCGACAACCGGCCGCTTACCTTCGAGGAGTTCGAGCACCGTGTCAACCAGGTGGTTTATGTTTCGGCGACTCCGGGTCCGTACGAGCTGACGAAATCGGCCGGGGTGGTTGTGGAGCAGATCATCCGTCCCACCGGTCTGGTGGATCCCGAAATCGAGGTGCGGCCGATAAAGGGCCAGGTCGACGACTTATTGAACGAAATCCGGCGGCGCGCCGCAAAAAATCAACGGGTGCTCGTGACCACGCTGACCAAGCGAATGGCCGAAGATCTGGCCGAATACTATGCCGAGGTCGGCGTGCGCTGCAACTATCTGCATTCGGAAGTGAGCACTCTCGATCGCATGAAAATTCTGCGCGATCTGCGCCGCGGGGAGTTCGACGTGCTGATCGGCATCAATCTGCTGCGCGAAGGTCTGGACTTGCCGGAGGTCTCGCTGGTGGCCATCCTTGATGCCGACAAGGAAGGCTTCCTGCGTTCGGCAGGATCGCTGATCCAGACGATCGGGCGCGCGGCGCGTCATCTTGAAGGCCGCGCCATCCTTTATGCCGACGTGATTACCGACAGCATGAAACGCGCGATGTCCGAAACCGGAAGGCGGCGGCGCATTCAGATCGACTACAACACCGAAAACGGCATCACGCCTCAGTCGATCATCAAGCCAATCGATATGAGCCTGGTCCGTATCGCAGAAGGCGACTACGTCACCGTGAACGCCGAGCCCGACAAAGCGGACGAGGAGATGACTCCGGAGCAGCGCGACAAGTACCTTGCGGAGCTGGAGCAACGGATGCGCGAAGCGGCTCGGAAATTTGAATTCGAAAAAGCCGCCGAGCTTCGCGATAGAATACGGCAACTCCGGATAAAGGACGTTGCGGGAATTGGCATTCCGGCATAAATATGCGCTGGTCGCGGCAGGCTCTGTCGGCAAAACGCTGATTGCCCGCCTGCCTGCCAAATCCCGGCAGATCGGTCCCGTTGTGGGGCTCTCCTATCGTGTTGCAAGCCGTATTGCGAACTCTTTGAGGGCGGGCCGGGCAGTGCGCGGGCTGGCCGATCTCGATCGAAACGAAATCATCCTCTTCCATGCGCCGCCGGATCAGATTCGAGCGCTGCTCCATCTCTGTTTCGCATCGCCTCTGAACTGGCAGGGCCGAACGATTATCTTCTGCGATTGTGAGCCCCCCTCCGGCGCTCTCGCTCAATTGCATGCGCTCGGGGTATTCACCGCTATGGCGCGTAGTTTCGGGGTTCCTGCCTTCGCGATTATTCAGGGCGGGCCTCATGCGCTTCCCACCGCGCGAAGAATTGTGCGGGATGCGAGCCTGCGGCCGCTCGAGATCGCGAGCGGCGGGGCGGATATGTTTTCTGCGGCCGTGACGCTCGCAACTGCCGCGCTGACCCCGCTGATCGACCGTACGGCTTATTTACTGCGTTGCGCCGGTTTGCGAGATGGCGATTCGATCAAAGTGACGGAGATTTTGTTTGAACAGACGGTGCGTGGCTATGCGCGCTCCGGCCGGCAGAGCTGGTTGTGGCACATCGGCGCTCCCTCTCGCGAGCAGCTCGAAGCCGAGTTGTGCGCGCTCGATTCGAATCTCGCGCCGCTCTTCCAGAGCCTTCTGCTTCTTGGTTTCGAGACTTTCGACAAACACCCCGAAATTGCAAGCTCGCTTCGCCATTCGCGAAACTGCTGATCTTTGTTCAATGCGGCAGGGCGTATTCAATGCGGCGGGAGATGACGATCTACGCCGCAGGATAGCAACCCAGAACCTTCAACATATCCGCCAGTTCCGCCAGATGATTGAGAGCGTTCCGGCATGGTGGATCGTCCACGTGCCCGATGAAATCCAGATAAAAAAGATATTCCCAGGGTTTGCCGCGCAGCGGCCGCGATTCAATTTTGGTGAGGTTCAGATCTCGTAAAGCAAATGCGCTAACCGATCGGAACAAAGCGCCAGGCACGTTCCTGGTCGTGAAAACGAGCGAGGTCTTGTAACGTTTTCGTGGATCGCGCTTTTGCGTTTTGGCTTTATTAATTCCTGAGGCAAGCAGAAAAAATCGCGTGAAATTCTCCGGATCGTCTTCGATGGATTTGCGCAGAATCACGGCCCCGTACTGATCGGCTGCGGCGGCGGACGCAATGGCTCCGGCGTCGCGCAGCGAATCGCGCATGATCATCTTCACGCTGCCGGCGGTGTCATAAAACGGGACTTGCTCGATTTTGCCGTGTTTTTCGAAGAATTTGCGGCATTGGTTGAGCGCGACCGGGTGCGAGTAGATGCGGCGAATGCGGTGAAAACCCACGCCCGGAGGCGCAATCACATTGTGCACGATGCGAACAAATGTTTCACCCTGAATATTCGAATCGAATCGCAACAGCAAATCATAATTTTCATGAACGGAGCCGTGTAAAGTGTTCTCAATAGGGATCACGGCCTTGTCGCATTTTCCGTTTGCCAAGGCGGCGAAAACCGCGTCGAAGGCGGGCAACGGAACGGGCGTGAATCTATTTCCGGCGAGCTGCGCCGCGGCCACCTGGCTGAAGGCGCCGAGTTCTCCCTGAAACGCGACCCGCGTCATTCGTGTTGCTCCCCTCTTTCGCCCCAGCGGCGAATCTTTTCGTCCGGCGCGCCCAGAAGATCCAGAATTCGGTCCACGCTTGAATCCACAAGTTCTTCGACGTTGGATGGGTGATGGTAAAAACCCGGAACCGGCGGGGCAATAATCGCGCCCATTTCCGCCAGGAGGGACATCGTTCGCAGATGACCCAGGTGCAGCGGGCTCTCGCGTATCATCAGGATCAGGCGGCGCCTTTCTTTAAGTGTTACGTCCGCTGCCCGGATCAGCAGGTTTGAAGAGATTCCGTGCGCGATTGCGGACATCGTATGAACCGAGCACGGCGCTATGACCATACCGTCGGTCGAGAACGAGCCGCTCGCTACAGGAGCGGAAATATGCTCGAGCGGCCAGGAGTAGTCCGCCAGAGCCGTTATATCCGCACGTTTTTTCCCGGTTTCGAGGAACAGGGTTTTTTCGCCGGCGCGGGAGAGGATAAGGTGGACCTCCCTGCCGGGCACGGCTTTAAGTCTCTGGAGTAGCCGCACTGCATAGATCGCCCCGCTCGCTCCGGATATTCCCAGAACGAATCTCAGAACACTCTCCTGAACTTTGTTGTTCTATTTTCAGAACAAACGCTCGCCATAATTGTTGAAGAAGGAACAGTCCCGACGATATAATCCGACAGGAAAGGGCTCGAACGTGCCACACGCGCCCGCAGGCTTTATCCAGAGACAGGATCATAGCACGGACGATGCCGGTCAGCGCCTCAGACGCGTCCGGGAACGCCTGAACCTGAAATTCAGGGACGTGGAGCAGGCCAGCCAGCTGATCGCGGAAAGGCATAATAATCAGGAGTTTGCAGTCCTGATCAGCCGTCTCTCCGATATTGAGAATCAGGGTACTCTGCCCTCGATCTACCGGCTCTACTCCCTTTGTTGTATCTATCGGCTGGACCTGAACGAGGTGCTCACGTGGTACGGCATCCCGGCGGATTCGATGGCCGCCGATGCCGGGCTCATTCACATACAAAAGACGCACGCGGTGAATTTTTCGCAGGAGAACGCCAGCGAAGCCTACCTGCCAATCGCGCTTGACCCCGGTATCGATCTTCGCCGGACCTTTTTTCTGAGCGAGGTTGTGCAACGGTGGGGCAAATTGCCGCTGGCGCTGGTGGGCGGCGTCGACGTTCGGCGCTTTCGCTACGCTTTCGTGGGCACGGAGGACTGGAGTATGCACCCGACAATCCCTCCGGGGGCGCTGCTCGTCATCGACGACACGAAACGCAAGATTCAGACGAGTGGCTGGCGCAGCCAGAGCGAGCGACCTATTTATCTGCTCGAACACCGGGACGGACATTACTGCAGATGGTGCAGTGTGCGGGACGGTGTCATAAGTCTGCTGCCTGATCCAGCATCAGATGCGCCGGTTCTCAACTTTCGCTATCCCGGCGAGATTGAAGTTGTTGGACAGGTGGTCGGCATGGCTATAAGTCTGGATCCCGAGAAGCAACAGCGTACTCGATCCTGAGAAGCTCCAGTACGGCGTTGACATCGGTATCAAACAGCGTTCTCTCGACATCCCTCGATTCCGCGGGTACCCATGTTGTCCACGGTTTCACGTGGAGCCAATTCCAAAGCACCTCACGCCTGTCTGAGCCCAGGCTGCTGAGATATTCTTCAATCTCTTCTTTTTGTCGCTCGAGGCCGAAGCACAGCCAGTTTTCGAAAACCTCCAGGTGAATGCGGCGAAGCAGATCGTTCGTAGGCTCAGGCCCCATACGCTGTGAAAGCCCGAAATGCTCGTAGGTCCCCGTCGCTACCGACCTTAATGACGACAGGAACGCCAGGCGGCCAATTACGGTCGGAATCTGGTCGAGCGTGCGGCGCCAGTTTTCACTTACGGCCGCCTGAAACTCGGGACTTATATTCACCGCGTCACCGTCCGCTGAGTTCTTCTTCAACATCGAAATTACCATGCGCCGGAATGAGCGGAAAGATACATCGGCAAAAATATCTACCTGCGATCGTTCCAAATAGCAGATGATTTCAATCCCTCGCGCGCCCTGATAGCGCCACCGCTTACACTCCGGGAGTAAGCAGCCTCAAGAACTGATCAAGGAGCTTTATCAAATGCGTAAACTCATCATGGTTCTGACTCTCGCGACCGCGTGGATGGCGGCGACCGCCGTTTCGAGCGCGATTCCGCCGCCCCAATGCGTGCCCGACTGCGACTGGGTTCGTTAGGCTTCGAAGGTCGTTCAGGTTCACAATAAGGTGATCTGTTCAATGAAGCTGTCCCCGTAACGGCGTGGATGGCGGTCGCTGTTTCGAGTTCGATCGTACCGCTGCAGGGCTGGCTGGTCGCGACTGCCCCTCGGTCCGGCAGGGCTGATTATCGATTGTGCGCGGATGGTAAAATCAAGCGCCTGGTCCGCTGAATGACGCCATACTCCGCCACAATACTTGTAGAGGCAGCCGCGGCGGTTATCGCCATCGCGCGGCTCCTGTCTCTGCGGCTCGCGGGAATTTTCCCGGTTCTGCTTTCTTTTCTTTCGGCAATTGCGGTTACCGGCGTCGCGGCAAGCTTCTTCTCGTCGCGGTCCCGCACGTACTTCTGGATCTACATTGCCCAGACTCCGGTTTATTGTATTCTGGCTATCCTTGCGGCTCGCGAACTTTTTGCTGTTGTTTTCAAAAAATACCCTGGAATTCGCAGCGCCGGCAGAATGGCGATGTACTGGTGCATCGGATTCGCCTCCATGATTTCGCTTGCCATTGCGGTAGGCCACCCGGGTCGGCCGGAGGCCTTTACGCACCTTGTATATATCGAACTGGTCCGCAGATCCATCGTTCTGACCGTAGCTCTGTTCATTCTCTTCATTTTGTATAGCTTGTCCCGTTATCCTCTGGAACTCGGCCGGAATATTCTGGTTTCGAGCATCCTCTTCTCCATCCTCTTTTTGGGACAAGCGACGCAGTTATTGATTGATTCTTTCTCCCCACTTCTTTATAGCGAGATGGTTGATCTCGCGGATGTCATTTTCGGCGCGGCCTGCACGCTGGTCTGGGCTGCGCTTTTACGGCCGGAGCCCGCGCCCGCTCCCGTCGCCGTAAAATACTCCTCCAGGCAGGAAGAACAGCTCCTTCATCAGCTTGACAGTCTGAACCGGCTATTGACCCGGGCCTCCCGGCAGTAGTATTCCCGCGCCCGGCAGGCTCTGTTGCAAATGCGCGCTGGTTCAGGTATCCTCAACAGCATTAAGGAAGGAGGATTCGCCTGAATGCTTCTGGTATTTCTCGCTTCGTTACTCCTCATTACGGTCGGTTGTTGCGCCTTCCATTTCGCGATTCGCTTGAACAGCCTCAACGCCGGCGCAGTGACCCATATTCCTCAGGCGACTTCCCGGCCCTACAAACCGATGCTCAGGTTGCTCTCGGAGGACGACATGCAACTCGTTTCCGCGGCGCCCGGGCTGAAAAGGGATTTGCGTGCAAGCCGGCGGCGAATTTTCCGCGCATATCTCCGTTGCCTGGCCAAGGATTACTCCCGCCTTTTTGGCGGCGTTCGCTGGATTATGGTGAATTCGGCGGTAGATCGCCCGGATCTCGCGATTCTGCTTTCCCGCCAGCGGCGCGCGTTCGCCGTCGCCATGTGCCGCATCGAATGGAAGCTTGCTCTTCACGCCATGGGCTTCGACGATATCAAAGTTGACGTTTCCGGGCTGGTCGGCGCGGTCGATAATCTCACGGGAATCATCAACGTCTTCAATCCTGTGCGGGCTTAGCGGACAAATCCGTTCTGCGCTGTTTTTATGCCCGGTCGGAGTCGCCGGCGCAGAATCCAGCCTCCCACCAGGCGCACGGGTATGCGCACCGATCACTATGGTGTCGGCGTCCAGTTCGCCGACCGCGACGCAATAGTCTACGCAACAAAGTGCTCTTCCGCGAGGCTGGCCAGTATGCCGGCTTGCCACGTCGGGTAGGCAAGCGCTACTCCGAGCATGCCTCGGATGGCGCGGCCGTCAACTCTTCTGCCGGAAGTCTTAATGTTTCCTGGTTCTCCTGCGGACGCCGGCCAACCAAGCAGCCGAGTCAGCCAACTGGCAATTTCGGCGCTTGCGCACGGCAACTCGTCGGCGACGGGCCAGGCGCCTGAAAGATCGGAGAAAAGGCCGACTTCCGCCAGCGCCGCGAGATCATCTACGTGAATCCGGCTCACCACCTGGGCAGCTGAGCTTCGCGGAGGCCGGCCTTCCCGAATCGCGCGATGGACGCCTCTGCCCGGCCCGTAAATGGCGGCGGCGCGAAGAATCAGGCTGGACCAGTTTCCGGAAGCGAGCCACCGTTCTTCGCGAACGCGCCGCCGCCCGCCTTCGTCGTTGGGCTCCGCGCGCGTTTCCGCTCTGACCTGGGTCGCCTCGCCGTAAACACCTGTAGAGGAGATATAAACGACCCGGCGCGGCGCAAGCAATTCGATTTTCTCCCGAATCGCGGCGTTCTCCACTTCGGGAAGCGGTGGAATGGAGTGGCACAGCAGGCCGCCCGCGGGCGGATCGGCGCTCCACGGCAACAGGTTCAGGCCGATCGCCTGGAGATGGCGAAACCGCTCCGCACTCCGGACTACAGCGAAGACCTCGCCTCCGCGCAACGAAGCTCGAAGCAGTAGTCGCTTTGCCAGTCGCTGGCCGGTGAAGCCGAGCCCGAGAATGATCGAGGGCGGAATCAGGCCTTGCGAAGCTTGGTTACCCGGCCGACTTCAACCCACTCCACGATGAAAATGTTCCCGGAATGGTCAAAGCAGGCCCCATGCGGGCAGACGAATTTGCCGGGCGTGAAGTGATCCCGCGTCATCACGCGGGTCTTGCGCCACTCCGACTGCGAGTCGTCGCCCAGATTTTCGATCACCTGATTTTTGGAATCGAGCAGCGTGACGCGCGCCCCGAGATCGGGCACCACCGTATCGCCGTTCTTGTAGAAGCCGAAATGGCAGGGCAGATTCGTGCCGGAAACGAAATCCACGTGCTTACCTTCCAGCGTGAAGCGCTGAATGCGATTGTTAGCGCGGTCCGCCACCATCAGGATGGGTTCGGGGCCGCGCGTGTCCACGATAATTCCATGCGGGCAATCGAGCTTGCCTGGCTCTTTTCCTTTGCCGCCAAAAGTCCGAATGTATTCGCCTTTGCTGTTGTACTGGTTGATGTAGCTCGATCCGTATCCGTCGCCGACGTAAATGTCGCCGTTGGGCGCAATCGCAAGATTGGTCGGACTGTATTTAATCTTCTTGCCATCCGCACCGGGTTTGTACGGCTCGGATTGCTCGGGGTAGCCGATTGACCAGATCACCTCACCCTTAAGGGTCGTTTTTACCACTACGGCCCGTTTGGTATCGCAGAGGTACAGAAACTCTTCGCGGCCTTCCTTGTGGATGTACAGCCCGTGGGCGCCTCCCATAAAATCCGGCCCCCAGCTGTCTACGTACCGGCCTTTATGGTCGAAAATGACCATCGAGTTGTGGCTCACGCTGTCTTTGTTCACCGTGTGGTGAACGTAGATATGGCCTTGCGAATCCTCGCAGACTCCATGCGTGTTGCCGTATTTGATGTCCTGCGGCAGTTCGCCCCAGTCGTGGATGCACTCGTAGACGTGGTTGCCCGAACCCAGAACGGGCGGCTTCGACCCCGATTTGTTGGTTGCTCCCAGAATCAACGGCGCGCTCAATCCTGTAATGAATCCACGTCTGGACTGCTTCATGGGACGAATGTATCACAGCTTTCAGTCCGCGAACTCGCGTTCCAGACGCCGAATCAGGCCGTCCGGCTCGGCCACGCCGGCGCGCACGATTTCGTCCGCTCTCGCCTGTGTCTGGGCAACGGCGTAAATTCGGAATTCATCCGCATTGCCGGACGGCCGGAAGTGGGCCACGTCCCGGTTCGCGAACAGGATACGCGCGCCGTCGGTGCAATCGATTCCCGAGATCTCGCCGAACCCGAAATCCGCGCTGAAGATGTTTGCAAGTCTCGGCCGGATTGATGCGTCTTCGCATATTGCAGCTACAATCGCGCGGCCCTTTTCCCGTGGGAAGGGTCGGATGAGCGCGGCCCGGCTGAAGCGTTTGGGCAGCGCGGCGAAGAGGGCCAACACCGGAACACCGCGCTCATTTGCGGCGCCGAGCACCGTGAGGATCGGCAGCATCGCGTCCCGCGTCGGGAGTGCGCGCAAAATGCAATCTCCGCGTCGGATGTCGGAACCCAGCAGAAATCCGCCGTTCGCCTCCCACCCGCAAACCGCCCGCCGGCCTTTTTCCGACGCGCGCTCCATACCCGCGATTACGTGTGGAGAGCCAATCCGCGTTTTTGGCTCGAGCACCGGCGCGAGCGGCCCAATATCGATGGCGTCATTGCAACTGATCGGCACCACGACCGCATCTGCTCCCAAATGATGTGCGACCACCATCCCGACCAGATCCCCACCGAAGAAATGCAGCCGCCTCTCGGAATCGGGCGCAAGAATCAACGGCCGGTCGCTATCGCCGTCGGTCGAAACAAGAGCATCGATTTTCCCGACCTCATCGGCCAGTTTTTGCATGGCGGCGAGGCGCGCATCGTCTATCGCCTCGGTATCAATCGCGACGAATTCGTCGCTTCGCCCGCAAGGCGCCACGGTCGCGCCCAACTCCTGAAGAAGTCGCACGAGAATATCGCGGCCAACGGCCGAGTGCTGGTATACGGCGATGCGCATTCCGCTGAGCAACGAGGGGCCGAAAAAGCTTCGGTACCTTTCCACCCACGCGCGCCCTCCGGCGTCGTTGGCTGGCTCGAGGTCCCGATGGCCATCGCGAAACATGCCCTGTTCGTTGAAGCGCGACTCGTTGAATGCAGCCGAATAGAGCTTCTCCCGCAGTTCAGCAACAGCCCGCCCGATCGGCTCTTCGTGTTCTTTCAACAGCTCACCGGTGGACGTGTTCAGCTTATAGCCATTCAGATCGAACGGTATATGGCTGCCCGTCACCATGATGCTGGCGCAGCCGCGTGCGGTGGCGTAATTCATCAGTGCAGGCGTGGGGATCGCTCCGAGGTTCACCGGCCGGAGCCCGGCATCCCGCGCCGCTTGTTCGACCGCCTGGCAGATCTCGCCGCGCCCACCTTCCTCCGGCACGAAACACGTTGAGCTTGGCCGCAGATCATGAGCGAAGAAGAAATCCTGCCCGCGGCCGATTCCGCCGGAGCCCGCCGGCAGCCGCTGCAGGTACGCCAGTTCCGCCAGTGCGTTGATATAGATCTCGAGCTGCGTCAGATCGGCGACGCGCCCTCGCCGTCCGCTGGTTCCGAATCGCAGTTCCACTGGCGTGTAACCAAGCCGGTCTCGCAATGTCTCCCGGGATTGGTGGGTCAATTGAGTCAATAATGTCAGGATATAAGTCGATGCGAATCGACGCTCACCAGCATTTCTGGGACCTGACCCGGCTGGACTACCCATGGATGCCGCCCGGTGAATCCGTTCTTCGAAAAAACTATCTGCCTGAAGACCTGGCCCCGATTCTTGAATCGAACCGGTTTGAAGGGACGGTGGTCGTTCAGGCGAATGTAGTTATGGAAGAGACCTGGTGGCTGCTCGATCTGGCCGCGCGATACGAGCTGATTCGCGGGGTGGTCGCCTGGGTTGATCTGACAGATCCTCACGTTGGAGATACGCTTGATCGCTGCCAGCGCCATCCCAAATTCAAGGGCGTTCGCCATCTGGTACATGATGAGCCGGACGTTCATTGGCTCCTGCGCGACGACGTCACCCGCGGATTGCGCGAGCTGGCGCGGCGCAACATACCGTATGACCTTCTGCTTCGTCCGCCGCATTTGCCGTTGATACCGAAAATCGCCGAGCGCGTTGCCGAGCTGCGCATGGTTATCGACCACATCGCCAAGCCCCTGATCGCGAGTCGCCAGATAGAACCGTGGGCGCGCGATATGGAAAGTGTTTCGAAAATTCCGGGCATGCACTGCAAGCTTTCCGGCATGATTACCGAAGCGGATCACGGGAACTGGCAGGCGGACGACCTTCGGCCCTACGTTCAGCATGTGCTTTCGCTGTTCCCGCCCGAACGACTGATATTCGGAAGCGACTGGCCGGTTTGTCTTCTTGCGGGAACCTGGAAGCAGATGTTCGCGGCATTTACCCAGGCCTGCGGGCCGATTCCCTCCGAACAACGCGAGCAGATTCTCGGGGGAACGGCCACGCGTTTCTATTCACTCGACTCATATCAGTGACAGACGCCATGAGGGATAAACGCGCGGAGAATATCCGCCGTCTTCAATCGGAAACTTTCGACGTCCTGATCGCTGGAGGCGGCATTAACGGCGCCGGAATCGCGCGCGACCTGATGCTCCGTGAGGGCGATTTTCGAGTCGCCGTGGTCGATAAGGGGCACTTCGCATCGGGTACGAGCGGCAGGAATTCTCAACTGATTCACGGTGGCCTCCGTTATCTGAAGTATTTCGATTTTCAGCTTGTGCGCGAGGCGCTGCGGGAGCGCTCCACGCTGCTTCGCATCGCGCCGGGGCTGGTGCGGCCGCTCGAATTCCTCATTCCGTGCTACAGCGCGTTCGACCGCTGGTTTTACGGCGCGGGTCTAGTCCTCTATGATCTCCTCGCGGGCCGCCATGCGATCGGCCACCATCGCACCCTGAATCAGGAGAAAGTCCGCGAACTCGAACCTCATCTCGATCGCAGTCAACTGCGCGCCGGTCTGGTTTTCCGGGATTGCGAGGTCAACTCCGCCCGGCTGGTCCTCGAGAACATTCTCGATGCGGAATCCCGCGGCGCATGTGTTGCGAATTACGTGGGTGTCGCCTGGCGGGATCGTGAAATCGAGGCAACGGATCACCTGACCGGCGAGCGGTTTGCGATTCGCGCCCGAAGAATGGTGGATGCGACGGGCGCCTGGTCAGCGGCCGGTTCGCTCCGGCTGGTCCGGGGATCGCATCTGATCTTTCCAAAAATTCAGGCCGGTTCTGAGGCCATCTCTTACTTCGATGAAAAAGGCCGGATCGTTTTTCTGATTCCCTGGGGCGAAAACGGTGACTTGACCCTCGTCGGTACTACCGATGTGGACCATTCCGGGTCGCCCGATGATGTTCGCATTTCGCGCGATGAAACCGAATACCTGACGGGCATCGTACGCCGCCTCTTTCCGGAATATCGGGGAAAGCCGATTTCCAGTTACAGCGCGCTCCGGTCGCTTGTCCCGGAAGAAGGCCGCTCCGCTACCTCGACCAGCCGTGAGCACAGGATATGGGAAACTTCGGACGGCATTTTACATGTCGCGGGAGGCAAATACACCACGTACCGGGAAATGAGCGAGGAGCTGGTGGATACGCTCCTGCGGGAGATCGCGCCCGGCCGGGACCTGCCGTGCCAGACGGCGCAAACGCCCATCCCTGTCGCCAGCCCGCCATCGGACGTGGCATCACGTACCCGTATGGCCGTGGAACGCGAATATGCGAGGCGTCTCGAAGACGTGATCTACGTCAGCACCTACGAGGGTTACGAGCGCCCGCTGGATGCGGATTGGCTGCTGCCCATCGCACTCGTGATGGGCGAAATGCTGGGGTGGGACAGTGCACAGGTTGACGCGGAACTGCGGCGCGTTCTCTCTGGCGCAGCCACCTGATTACTTACTCTTCCGGATCCTCGTATTCTTCGTCGTGCGGTCCGTCGTTGAGCATGACGACATCCAGTAGCGATTCGTCATCCTCTTCCAGTTCGCGAAATTTCTTCAGGGCGGGTCTCCGACTGCTCGCGTTCAGGAGATTTCCAGGTGAAACAATCCCGAGTGGAAGATGCGGGATCGTGTGCGGAATGTGCATTACTGAATTCCTCTGCCGTAGTGGTGGAACCCGCGCGGGGGAATTCTCTATTCCTTTTCGTCGAAACGCTGTTTGTGCTTCGGTTTTCGGTCTGCCTTCGGAGTGATCACCTGCACCGGTTTTACTGTGCCGACGCGCTCGCGGGCGATTGCCCGAACTTCTTTCTTTGCGCTGAACGTCTTCTTCCGGCCGGGCATCGGGAGGCTCCTATCAGGACACCACGGCGGCCGCAACCCTTATTGCGAGCTGGTCCAGGGTGACGAGCTGGTAAAGGCTGGAATCCGCCATGATCTTCGCTACCAGCGCGGTATGTATCTTATGGCCTGCCCTCTCTGCGATCACGTGGCCGAGAAGCGGTCTGCCAATCAAAGCCAGGTCGCCGATCAGATCAAGCGCTTTATGCCGGCAACTCTCATCGGCGAACCGTAACCCTTCTGGATTCAACACGCCGGTCTCGGTGAAGCAGACGGCGCAATCGAGCGATGCGCCGCGGATCAAACCCATCTCGCGCATCTGGTCAAGGTCCACTTCATGCGCGAAGGTGCGGGCGGGCGCGATCTGTGTGGCGTAGCGCTCCGGCGTCATCTCCAGGTCGACGGACTGCTTTCCGATCGGGGCGGGGAAGTCGATGTCACAAGTAAGCCGGAAGCGGTCATCCGGAAGAATCGAAATCCGCTTTCGCCCATCTTCGACGACAACCGGCCGGGTGATCCGCAAATACCGCCGCTTGCGCCGCAGTTGCCGGACCCCCGCCCGTCGAATCAAATCGATGAACGGCGCGCTGCTGCCGTCGAGGATGGGAACCTCGAGATTATCGATTTCGACCGACACGTTGTCTATTCCGAAGCTGTACAAAGCGCTGAGCAGATGCTCGGTAGTAGAGATCAGGACGCCCTGGCGCATCAGACTGGTGGCGTAACTGACCCGCGCGACATATTTCCAGCTCGCCGGAATCGCGAAAAAGTCCAGATCCGAGCGACGAAAAACGATGCCGGTACCCGCCGGCGCCGGAGCCAGGCGGATATGAACAGGAACCCCGCTGTGCAGCCCGATACCGGAAGCGTCCACCGAACGCTGGAGTGTCGTTTCAAACCGCAAAAGTTCGAGGCTCCATTGCTTTATGGTAGCGCGCAGGCTGCAATGGGTCGCTGTAAATCTTTGAAAGCAGACGATTAACGCCTGTAGCAGTGTGGCGAAAGCGCAACGGTTTGTCACGTTTTGAGTACGTTTTGGAGGCGGCGCGAAAGTGCGACGCCGATCCGATATCATGGGCGCACGTGGCAGCACCCCGCCTCTTCCTTATCGATTCCTACGGTTTCATCTTTCGCGCCTATCACGCGCGCGCGCGAACCGGCGCGCCGCCGATGCGCACCAGTACGGGAATTTCTACCGAAGCGGTCTTCATTTTCACCAACATGCTTCGCAAGCTCAGCAAGAGTTTCGAGCCGAAGTACATGGCCGCGGTGTTCGAAAGCATCGGCAAAACCCACCGGGAGGCCGAGTATGCCGAATACAAAGCCAATCGAACCGAAATGCCGGATGATCTGGCGCAGCAGATCCCGCTCGTCCGCCGGCTGATCGATGGCCTTCGCATTCCCATAGTGCAATACGCCGGGTTCGAAGCGGACGACGTCATCGGAACACTCAGCCGGAAAGCTACAGAGGCCGGATACGAGGTCGTGATCGTGTCCAGCGACAAAGACATGCTGCAACTTGTGACCGACCGTGTCTCGATGTTGAACCCGGCGAAAGATGATACCTGGTACGACCCGGTAAAGGTGAAGGAGTTCATGGGGGTCGAGCCGCGGAATATTGCCGACTTCCTCGGCCTCGTGGGCGATACCGTCGATAACATTCCCGGGGCTCCGGGTATTGGCGACAAGGGCGCGAAGGACCTGATCACGCAGTTCGGATCGCTTGAAGCTGCGCTCGACCGGGCCCAGGAAGTTACACGAAAGATGTACCGAGAAAGCCTTCAAAACAATAGAGAAAGGATTCTGCTCAGCAAGCGTCTCGCGACCATCGAGTGCAACATTCCGATCGACTTTCAGCTCGACCAGTTTCGGGTCGCCGAACCGGATACGGAGCAGCTCAAGTCGCTCTATAAAGAGCTCGAATTCTTTTCTCACCTGAAGGAACTCGGTCCCTCCGAGGACACGCGGCCCCGCGATTTCGCTTCTCTGGTATCCGCCAGCCAACTCGAGGATTTTATTGGCGCCGCACCGAGCGAATCGGTCATGTCTATCGCGTTCTCGCCGGAGATGAACGAGTTCGGTCTCGCCTGCAGGACCTGCGAGGCGCGAACGCTCCCCGAGAAGAGAATCGACGAATTCCGCAGCTTCCTCGAAGATCCGGGCCGCCCGAAGGCCACCGCCGATTTGAAGTGGCTCACACTCGAGATGTTGAAGCGGGGAATCACGCCAGGCGGATTCCGGGACGATGTCTCCCTTTACGCATTTCTGCTGGATGCCGATCCGAGCGGCTGCTCTCTGGACGCTCTGGTCGAAAGGCGGCTCGATCTGAAAATCGGCCCCCGCGCTGACGAACGCGCCCTTTACATGTACGAGCTGAACGAACGGTTGCGGCCGGAAATCGACCGGCGCGGTCTCCGCAAGCTTTATGAAGAGATTGAGCTTCCGCTGACGGCTGCCCTGGCCCGCATGGAGTTTGCTGGAATCCGCGTGGATGCCGAAGCCCTTGCCCGGATGTCCGCCACCATGGAAACGGAAGTTTCGCGCCTCACCGCCGACATCCACGCGCTCGCCGGCCGCGAGTTCAACATTTCCTCCCCGCAGCAGCTCGGGCGCGTGCTGTTTGAGGAAATGAAGCTGCCGGCCCCTGTCCGCTACGGGAAGGGCAAAACGATCTCGACCGCCGCGGACGTTCTCGAGGCTCTTGCGCCGGATCATGAAATCGTGCGCAAGGTTCTGGAATACCGGCAGTTAACGAAACTCAAGGGAACCTACGCGGATGCCCTCCCGCAGCTGATCGACCCGGCCACCGGACGCATCCACACCAGTTTCAACCAGGCAGGCGCGGCTACCGGCCGCCTCTCCTCCTCGAATCCCAACCTGCAGAACATCCCGATCAAGACTGAATTGGGTCGTGAAATCCGGAGCGCCTTCGTTCCACGCGAAGGATGGAAGCTCGTGGTCGCCGACTACTCCCAGATCGAACTCCGCCTGCTGGCCCACATGTCTCAGGACCCGGTGCTGCTCGACGCATTCCGGCGGGGCGAGGACATCCACACCAGAACCGCGGCGGAGGTTTTGGGCGTTCCGCCTATGATGGTGACCCGCGAGGCCCGAAACAGCGCAAAAGCCGTGAACTTCGGAATCGTGTATGGAATCAGCGCTTTCGGGCTGGCTTCGAACCTGGGAATCTCGCGCAAGGAGGCGGAGGTCTATATCCGCAACTATTTCGAGCGGTATTCCGGGGTACGGCGATTCATTGACGACACGATTGCGGAGACGCGCCGCACCGGAATTGCGAGAACCATGTTCGGGCGGGAGCGGCCGATTCCTGATATGAACAGCCGTAATGCGAACGCCCGCGGGTTCGCCGAGCGGACCGCCGTTAACACGCCGATCCAGGGAACCGCGGCGGACCTGATCAAATCCGCGATGGTTCGCGTGGATCGCGCACTCGCGGGAATGCAGGCCCGGCTGCTGCTGCAGGTTCACGATGAACTGGTACTGGAAGCGCCGCCCGAGGAGATCGAAGCCGCAAAGGCCATCGTTTGCGGTGAGATGCAGGGAGTAGCGGAACTGCTGGTTCCCCTGGTCGTCGATGTCGGAGTCGGGAGTTCCTGGCGGGATGCCAAGTGATCAGAGCCTCACGCCACATGGCCGCCAAGACAGAAGCGCCCGCCCGGAACGAGCTGGCGCTTTGAATATGGGGAACCGAAATCCGAGGGTCAGGCGCTGAATGAGCTGCCGCAGCCGCACGTGGATTTTACGTGTGGATTGTTGAACTTGAAGCCTGAGCCTTCAAGTGTTTCCACATAGTCGACCTCGGCGCCATCGAGATAGAGCATACTCGCCTGATCGATGAAAACCTTAAGCCCGTCGTACGAGTAGGTCTTGTCGAGCATATTCGGCGCATTTTCGAAAGCCATCGAGTAGCTGAAACCCGAGCATCCACCGCCAACGACGGCGATTCGAAGACCGGCGGGTTTGGGTTCCTGCGTGTCCAGGATTTCCTTGACTTTGACTACAGCGGTATCAGTAAGCTTTACCATTATTCGAATCCGGTTACATTATACAAGACGCTGGGAACCTGTCGCGGGATTCCGAGCGCAAGAGGTTTTGCATGAAGCCAATGCGGTACGGCGCGCTTCCTGCTATGTTCATGGTGCACGGGGGTTTTCGCGGTTGAATGAAACCGTGGATCGCCGAGCCACGTCGGACCGGGTGTATGGGAACTCTGAGCGCGACTCTCCCGCTCCCGGCCGTCGGCAAGAAAGTACTTCCCAGGTCGCGAGTGGATTACGAGAATACCGTGGAGGGAGCGCTCGTACGCCGGGCCCAGGCCGGCGACGAATCGGCGTTCCGCGAGATTGTTGAACGCTACCAGTCGAAAGTGTTCTCGATCATCCATGGCATCGTTCGCCAGCGGAACGACGTTGAGGATATCGCGCAGCAGGTATTTGCGAAGGTTTACTTCTCGATCCGGAATTTCGACTTCCGCAGTTCCCTGATCACCTGGATCTACAAGATCACGGTGAACGAGTGCTTCGATTACCTGCGCAAGAAAAAGGTCCGGAAGCTCGTGTACGAAAGCGACATGAGCGACGATGAAGCGCGGCGGGTAGAAAATTCGGAACCCGCGATCGAACGCACGGCGCGGGCGGATTCGACGCTGGCGAGACGCGATTACATCGTCAAACTTATGGACCGGGTTTCGGATGAGGAAAAACAGCTTCTCATGCTGAAGGAAGTGGAAGGATATTCAGTCGAAGAACTGGCCAGCATGTTGAAGATGAATGAGAATACAATCAAGGTGAAGTTGTTCAGGGCGCGGCAGAAGCTCGTGAAAGCGGCTCAGCGTTTGGACCGCGTGCCGCCAAAATCCTGATTGTGGCTGGGTTGAGGCAGTACTTTGGGGACAGGACATGTTGCACGACGTCGTTGTGGACGAACTTGAAAGGCACTTGAGCGGGATTGCGTCGCGGGCTTTTCACGACCATCTCGACGAGTGCCCCGGTTGCCGCGCGGAAGTGGCGGCAATGGCCGAATTTTCGAAGCTCATGCAGGAACTCAGAGTGGCTCCTGAAGCGGCTCCGCAACCACCCCCCGGTTTCTACAACCGGGTAGCCTGGCGGGTCGTCGACAATCAGCGGCGGGAGGCATGGGGCCTGTTTTCGCCCGGCGCCGCTTTCTTCCGCCGGATTGCCTTCGCATCCCTGTTGCTACTCGCTGGCCTCGGAAGTTTTCTGGTCACTCGCGAATCTTCTTATATCGGCCCGGCGCCTCAAAACATCTCAGCTCCGGCCGACGCCTCAGTGATCATGCAGCACGATCTTTCCGACGATCACGCCCCGAGCGCAGATCGCGATCGGATGTTCGTCACGCTCGCGACGTTCAGGGAATAGGCGGGATGTCGAGCGTCGCCCTGCCAAGGCCCGCTGAGCGGGTCGCCATCTTATCGCTCGTGCTGGTTTTTCTGTGCGGCGTCGTGCTCGGCGCCCTGGTGATGGGGTATGGCGAGCATACCGGCCTCATCCACAGCCACAAGCACGCCATCTCTTCGCGCGGATTTGCGATCTCCTCCGAGGAGATGCGCAAACAACTCGACCTCAACAATCAGCAGGCGCGCCAGCTCGATTCCATCCTCGACGATTTCGGCCGGTATTACGATAATCTGATGGCCGACGGACAGACGCGGATCCGGCAAATTCTGAATGACGAGCAACGCCGGAAATTCGATCGCCTGGTCGAGGAGCGACGACCACGCTGACGCGCCTCGCGTTAACCGCCGCGGCGCTGTTGATCATTTCGTCCTGTAACCCGCCTCCGCCTTCCGAAGAATCGAAGGTCTATCCTGCCGGAGCGCAGGTGTCTATCGGGCCGCTGACCTGGAATGTAGTCGATTCCCGAATCCTGCCGCGGCTTGGTAAAGACTCTGCGACCGCCCGATTTCCGCAGGAACGTTTCTATCTGCTTCAGATCACAGTCTCGAATGCCGGGGATACCGATGCTTCCGTTCCTGCCCTGGCTCTGGTGGACGATAGCGGAAAGGTTTACAACGAGCTTACCGACGGCTCGGGCGTCCAGGACTGGCTTGGTCTGGTCAGAAATGTAAAGGCGCACGATCAGGCGAAGGGCGCCATTCTGTTCGACGCGCCCGCGAGTCATTACAGGCTGCGGCTGACCGAGCGGTACGCCAGTCCGGAAATCTCGATCGACCTGCCACTCAATCTCAGTCCCGAACCGTCTCAGTAATACGCAGCTTCTGCGGGACTGGCTCCCCTTGTCATTCTGGGAGAAGGCCTGTATACTCCTCTCGTCTTCATCAGACGGAGGTCTGCGCGATGCCGTCCAAACCAGTCGACCTGCTGCAAGGCACGCTCGACATGCTCATCCTCAAAGCCGTTTCACTTGGCGAACTCCACGGATACGGCGTTCTCCTTCGAATCCAGCAGATTTCAGGCGATGCTCTCCAGATTCCGCAGGGGTCTCTGTATCCAGCTCTTTACCGCCTCGAACACAAAGGTTGGATCAGCGCGCGATGGGGCACGAGCGAGAACAATCGCAAAGCGAAATTCTATTCCCTCACCGCTGCCGGCCGACAGCACCTCAAATCGGAAACCAGTGAGTGGTCCCGGCTTACTGAGGCGATCGGCGCGGTTCTGAGCGCACGGCCCGAGGAGGCTTAGATGCTGCAGCGGCTGCGATCGCTCACCCACGCCGTATTCAGCCGGCCGGGCTTCGAAGACGAAATGGACGCCGAGCTGCGCTCGCATCTCGAATCTCGCATCGACGATCTGGTTGCTCAGGGCTTCCCGCCGGAGGAGGCCCGTCGCCGGGCGCTCGTCGAATTCGGCGCTTTCGAATCGGCGAAAGACAGCTGCCGGGAAGCGCGGGGACTGCGCTGGCCTGATGCGGTGCGTCGCGATCTTCGTTATGCGGCCCGCATGCTTCGGCGGAATCCGGCCTTCGCCCTCGCCGTGATCGCCACGCTCGCGCTCTGCATCGGCGCCAACACTGCCATGTACAGCATCGTCGATGCTGTCGTTTTCAGGCCGCTTCCGTACCCGCAGCCGGACCGGTTGGCGGCGCTCGCGACGCGTTTCGAAGGTTCGGGGGCCAGCGATCAGCAGTCCGAACAGGACGGCGCCACCTGGGAATATGTTCGCGATAATGTCCGCTCTCTTGATGTGGCCCTGTTTGGCACATCTGGCGGCGTGAATCTGTCTTCATCGAATGGCGCCCGTTACCTGCAGCAGCAGCGGGTCTCGGCCGGCTTTTTCCGCGTTCTCGGCGTCGCCCCGGTTATCGGACAGGAATTCACCCGGGATCAGGACCGCCCGGGCGGACCGCCGCTTGTGATCCTGAGCCATGAACTCTGGCGCAGTGTCTTCCGCGCCGATCCCGCCATCATCGGGCGGACCATCTTGCTTCGTGGCGAGCCCCACACCGTGATCGGCATCATGCCCGAAGGCTTCGAAAGCGCCTTCGAAGTCGACCTTTCCGGCTTTCAGAAAACCACGCATGCCGACTTGTGGACTCCCTTGAGACCATCGCAGAGAGGCGAAGGCTCGGGCACGAATTACAAGCTTGTCGCGCGTTTGCATCCGGGTGTTTCCTGGCAGCAGGCGGAATCGGAGTTGGCGGCCGTCAGCTCTGGCCTGGGTCCGCACTGGCATCTCGCGGCCGGCCGCAGCGCACGGCTGGTTCTGGTTCAGCTCCAGAAGGCGCTCTGGGAGGAGATTCGCGAACCGCTGTTTATTCTCTGGGCCGCGGTGGTCGCGGTGGTTCTGATCGGCTGCGTAAATATCTCCGGCCTGCTGCTTGCGCGTGCCGGAACGCGGTCGCGCGAGATCGCGACTCGCATGGCGATTGGCGGCGGCCGCCGCGATGTCGTTCGCCAGCTTCTATCGGAAAGTCTGCTGCTTGCTGCGATCGGTGGGGTTCTGGGACTCATGGTCGGCTGGGCCGCACTGGTCGGCCTGAAGGCGATCGCAATCGATTCTTTGGGGATTGCGCAGAATATTGTGCGCCTCGATTACAGGGTTCTCGTCGCAAGCGCCGCGTCCGCCATGCTCACCGGGCTTCTTTTCGGTCTCTACCCCGCGTTCCACACGGCGCGAACGGATATTCGTTCAGCGCTGGTTCAGGGCGGCAGCCGCGGCGCCGCCGGATCGTCGCGCATGTGGCCTCGCCGGATTCTGGTCGCGTCAGAAGTGGCAATCACGCTCGTGCTGCTGGTCTGCGCCGGCCTGCTTGTCCGCACGTTTGCGCGGCTGCTTTCGTTGCCGCCCGGATTCGATCCCGCTCATGCCATTACCGCAAGCGTCTCGCTGCAGGACGCGCGGTATAAAACGGCCCAGTCCGTCAACCGACTCTTTCGGGAAACCACCGATCGCATGCTTCGCGTGCCGGGAGTCGAAGCCGCGGGCGCCGGTCTTACGCTGCCCTATGAGCGCGCGCTGAATAACGGATTTGAGATCGTCGGAGTGCCAGGTACCTCTACGATTAGCAACCAAACCTGGGTGATGCCCGGCTATTTCCGCGCGCTTGGGATGACGATTTTGCGCGGCCGCGGCATCACCGCGGCCGATACGCCGCGCTCTCAGCCTGTCGTGGTCGTGAATGAAGCGTTCGTGCGCCGGCATCTGCCGCGCCGCGAACCCATCGGCGTTCACATCCGCACCGCGGGAGCTGAACGCGAAATAGTCGGAGTTGTGGGTGATGTGCAGGGGCGAGCGGGATGGGGAGACTTCGGCCCTCTCGGCCGTGTGCCCGGAACCTACATACCAGCAACGCAGATCAATGACGCGTATGTGCAGCTTGTGCACACCTGGTTCACGCCTTCATGGGTGGTACGTTCGCGGTTGCCCCTGCGGACGGTTAAAGCCGAAATTGCGCGGGCAGTCGCCGAATTCGATCCCGATCTGCCGATGGCGGAATTCCGAACGATGGCCGAGGTGCGTCAAGGCGCAATGAACTTTCAGCGGCTCAACATGGCGTTGCTGGGAACACTTGCCAGCATCGCTCTCCTGCTTGCGGGAGTGGGATTGTTCGGTCTCATTGCGAGCATCGTCGCGGAGCGCCGGCGCGAATTGGGAATCCGGCTCGCGCTCGGTTGCACATCCGCACGCACCATTCGCGAGGTGGTGGCATCGGGCCTCGGCTTGTCATGCATCGGTCTTCTCGCCGGATCCGTGCTGGCTCTCGCTGCGGCGCGCGCTCTACGTTCTTTGATCTTCGGCGTCCAACCCGCTGATCCAGTATCGTTCGCGATCGCGGCCGCCATCCTGCTCGGGGCCTCCGCCATCGCGACCCTCATTCCGGCTCTCCGGATTGCTCGAATCGACCCGGCTGAAAGTCTCCGCGAATAGAAAGAAATGCCCGATACTTGCTGGCGCTGGTTTTTTAAGAGATCGGCCACAAAAAAAGGTCCGGGATTCCCAAAACGATCCGCAGAACTGCGCGCATGCCTCGCTCCTGGCTTCGGAGAAGCCGGCGCAATGCCCGTTTTCCCGGAGCCGATAACTCGAAGCGGCCTTTCAACATTCGGCTGGACTCGCTTTCGCGATCTCGCTGAATCCATCCCGACCGACACCTTCGTTTTCACGCCGTGAGCCCGGTTTGCCTTCAATGCAGAACTACTCCACTCGGACGGATTCGGACCCGTAGCCGGGCGGGATCAATGTCCGTGCGCAGATGGCAAACACTCCTAACTAAACGGCGCCTTCGCAGTTTCCCGAGTGTCCACTCCCCTCGGGGCGTTCGCGCCCGGAGGATCAAAGCGTTCAATTCGTTTCCTTTGCGAAAAGCTCG
>Ga0157370_10001927_pt1 | contig 25522 bp, 18 predicted proteins | sample C35metaG_FD_113463 | JGI IMG/M metagenome (GOLD analysis project Ga0157370, IMG submission 113463) | Corn rhizosphere microbial communities from Kellogg Biological Station, Michigan, USA - C3-5 metaG | ecosystem: Host-associated > Plants > Roots > Rhizosphere > Soil | place: USA: Michigan...
ATCACCCGGCCCCGCGCCGACCAGCGTCACTTCACCGTTTCTCGCGATGGATTCCGGATTATCTAACTGTTGTTGCAACACTTGCTCAGCTTCTGGAATCTGTCCCGCAGTCACCAGCGAGGCAAAGCGACCATCAAAGGTCTGCTCCCAAAAGCGACGGCGTGCCCTCATTGAGGTGAAGCGCAGCTTCACGCGGTCGCGGAAACTGCCAGCGATCTCGGCCATTTTGCCCAGACTGGTTGGTAACAAGGTCTCGAGCTTTTCCCGCAGCATGCGCGCCAGCACCGGGGCCGTGCCGCTGGATGAAATTGCCACCACAATCGGCGAACGGTCGACGATGGAAGGGAAGATAAAGGAGCACTTCGGCTGGTCATCGACCACGTTGGCCAGCAGCTGGCGGCGATTCGCCTGCTCAAACACTTCAGCATTCAGTTCGGCGTCGTCGGTGGCAGCAATCACCAGAAACACGTCATCCAACTGCTTTGGCTCAAATTGCTTCGCCAGCCAGCTGACTTGCGACTGCTGGAGACGATGCTCAAGTTCTGAGGAGAGTGACAGCGCGACAATGCGGACAGCAGCGCCAGCACGCAGCAGAAGGTCTATTTTGCGTGCTGCGATTTCGCCGCCGCCGACGACCAATACAGGACGTTGTCTGAGGTCGGCAAATATTGGTAGATAGTCCACAACGGCCTTTTTGATAGCGAAGAGTAATAACAAGACTATACGTGGTGGCAATTATTGAATTGAAATGACGAAATGGAATGAATAGTTACCAAATGGAATATAGATTCGCCAACCTCACTTTCCAGACGCAGAAAGATGCAACAAAAAGAGCCATTTGGGATAAGGGGAAATTGTCTAATTGCCGTCACAATCGCATACTATTGCGCAATAATGACCGCATAACGCGGCCTGCCCGATTGAAAGCTTTCCGGTCTTTGACCCACGAATAAGGATTTTTTGTCCATGCTATCCCTTTCTCGCATGAAACTGGCGCTACTGGCCTTTGGCCTGGGCTGTGCCGGTTTTACGCACGCGGCCGTGCAGCAGGTTGCCGCGCCCGCCCTCGGTAAAATTGCTGCCGAACAAACTCGCCATATCGCCACCTATTTTCCGGGCCGCATGGCCGGTAGTCCGGCGGAGTTAATCGCCGCAGATTATCTGCAACAGTATTTTGCCAAACTCGGCTATCAGAGTGATCTTCGCGGCTTTGATACGCGTTATCTCTACACCAGCCGGGATGGCAAGCAGAGCTGGCATGATGTGCATTCGACCTCCGTGATCGCCGCCCGCGCCGGTATCGTGCCTCAGCAGATTGTCGTGATGGCGCACTTTGATACTTATTTGCCACAAAGCGACGCCGACTCCGACCATAATTTGGGCGGTCTTACCCTGCAGGGGGTTGATGATAATGCGTCAGGCGTCGGTGTGATGCTGGAGCTGGCCGAACGACTCAGTAAGGAGCCAACCCACTACAGCTTGCGCTTCGTAGCGCTGAGTGCCGAAGAGACGGGCGCGCAGGGGGCCGCTGACTATGTGCAGCGCATGTCGCCGACGGAGAAGTTAAACACGCTGCTGGTAGTCAATCTCGATTCGCTGATCGTTGGCGATAAGCTCTATTTCAAGAGCGGCAAAAACACCTCTCAGGCCGTGACTAAGCTGACACGCGACCGCGCCGTGGCGCTGGCGCGTCACGCAGGTATTGCCGCCGAAGCATACAGTGGAAAGGATTGCTGTAATGGCATGCAGGCGCTGGACGACGCGCATATTCCATTATTAATGGTGACGGCCACGGATTATGCGTTGGGCAAGAAAGACGGCCAGCAGCAGCGGGCAATCAGCGCGCATTTCCCGCAGGGCACGTCGCGCCATCAGGGCCAGTTGGATAACTTACAGTATCTCGACCGCGTCCTGCCAGGCCGGATAGACAAACGCTCGAAAGATAGCGTGAGAATTTTACTTCCGCTGCTGAAAGAGCTGGCAAAACCGGCTGATGCTTTACAAGGCGGTAACGCCATCCCTTAAATAATTCGAGCCAGAGGACAAATCTGCTTGCAGCGGGCCCCTTAGGGCTTGGCTGGAAATAGGCCAAGTAACGCGGCAAGCCGACGCACCTCTGGCTCGAAGTATGACAGGGATTTATTCGTGTAAGCCGCACTCGCGTTTCAACCCGAAGAAACGGGTTTCCTCTTCGCTCATGCCCTCTTCCCACTTCTTGGTGGTATGAGTATCGCCAACCGACAGGTAGCCCTGATCCCACAGCGGGTGATAGCTGAGGCCGTGCTCTTTGAGGTACTGGAACACTTGGCGGTTGTCCCAATCAATAATTGGCAGGATCTTGAACACGCCGCGCTGCACGGCTAACACCGGCAGATTCGCACGGCTGCCGGACTGCTCGCGGCGCAGGCCGGCAAACCAGGTTTGCGCGCCCAATGTCGCCAGAGCGCGGTTCATCGGCTCCACTTTATTGATGTTGTTGTAACGCTCAATGCCTTCGACGCCCTGCTCCCAAAGCTTGCCATAGCGCGCTTCTTGCCACGCCGGGCTTTCTGCTGCGCGGAAAACCTGTAAGTTCAGCTTCAACTGTTCGGTCAGTTGATCGATGAACTGGTAAGTCTCGGGGAACAGGTAGCCGGTGTCAGTGAGGATCACCGGGATATCCGCCTGCTGGCGAGTCACCAGATGCAAACAGACCGCAGCCTGAATGCCAAAACTTGAGGAGAGCGCGAATTCGCCCGGCAAATTCTCTAGTGCCCAGATGACACGATCCTGTGCCGACAGTTTTTCAAGCTGGGCATTGGTTTCCGCCAATGCCAGGGCCTGACCTGATTTCGGCATTTCATTCAGTTCAGCAAGAGTGAGCAAACTCATAAACTCTCCATTCTTCACGTTGCAGCAGCGTTAGTCGTAGAAGTCGCGGGCCGGATCCAGAACAGGGCGAATAATCCCAGCGCGGATCACGTAATCACCAAAGCCTTCATCGGTTTCACGCTCTTTCGCCCAGCGGCCGACCAGCTCGTCGATAATCGCCAGAATGTCAGTATCAGAGATGTTCTCCCGATACATTCTTGGAATACGCGTCCCTTCACGGTTACCGCCAAGGTGCAGGTTGTAACGGTTCATGGCTTTACCCACCAAACCGATTTCAGCCAGCAGCGCGCGGCCACAGCCGTTAGGACAACCCGTCACACGCAGAACAATGTGCTCTTTGCCCACCCCGTGCTGGTGCATGATGCCTTCCACTTTGGTGACAAACTCTGGCAAGAAGCGTTCGGCTTCGGCCATCGCCAGCGGACAGGTCGGATATGAGACGCAGGCCATGGAGTTTTTGCGCTGCTCGGTGACGCTGTCGTCGATCAGGCCATGGTTGCGGGCCAGCGTTTCGATCGCGTCTTTATCTTTTTCCGAGACACCGGCGACGATCAGGTTCTGGTTAGCAGTAAGCCTGAAATCCCCTTTGTGGATCTTAGCGATTTCTGCCAGACCGGTTTTTAGCGGCTTGCCCGGATAATCCAGAATACGGCCGTTTTCGATAAACAGCGTCAGGTGCCACTGCTTGTCGATCCCCTTCACCCAGCCGATGCGATCGCCGCGTCCGGTGAATTCATAAGGGCGAACCGCTTCGAATTCGATCCCTGCGCGCTTCGCCACTTCGTCGCGGAACACTTCCACGCCAACGCGCTCAAGGGTGTATTTGGTTTTGGCATTTTTACGGTTGGTGCGGTTGCCCCAGTCGCGCTGCGTGGTTACTACCGCTTCGGCCACGGCCAAGGTTTTATCCAGCATAATAAAGCCCAGTTCGCTGGCGGTGCGGGCGTAAGTTGCCTTGTCGCCGTGGGCGATAGACAGGCCGCCGCCGACCAACACGTTGAAGCCGACCAGCTTGCCGTTATCAGCAATTGCCACGAAGTTCAGATCGTTGGCGTGCAGATCGACATCGTTTTGCGGCGGGATCACCACCGTGGTTTTGAATTTACGCGGCAGGTAAGTTGGGCCAAGGATCGGCTCTTCATCGGTGGTTTCGACTTTCTCTTGATCCAGCCACACTTCGGCATAAGCACGGGTGCGCGGCAGCAGATGCTCGGAGATCTTCTTCGCCCACTGATAGGCTTCCTGATGCAGTTCAGACTCCACCGGGTTAGAAGTACAAAGTACGTTACGGTTAACGTCATTGGCGGTCGCCAGCGCGTCCAGACCCAGCTTATTCAGCAATTGGTGAACCGGTTTTACATTCGGTTTCAGGATGCCGTGGAACTGGAAAGTCTGCCGGTTAGTAATACGGATACTGCCGTACAGCGTGCTCTCTTCGGCAAATTTATCAATGCCCAGCCACTGGTCAGGCGTCATCACGCCGCCCGGCAGACGGCAACGCAGCATCATGGCGTGGCGCGGCTCAAGCTTCTGCTCGGCGCGTTCGGCGCGGATATCGCGGTCATCCTGCTGGTACATGCCGTGGAAACGGATCAACAGGAAGTTGTCACCGTTGAAGCCGCCGGTCAGGCCGTCTTGCAAATCTTCAGTAATGGTTCCGCGCAGGAAATTGCTTTCCTTCTTAAGGCGCTCAGCGTCAACCAGCGGCGCATCAACGACTAATGGGCCGGGACCGGGATTCTGTTCACTCCACAACTTATTGCTCATAATTTCTCACTTATTCGCTTATTACCCAAAATCATTCACATTGCAGGTAGGCGGCAACTGAATGAACCCCGATGAGCTGACACAAGTCAGTGATTCGGGTGAGTGAAGGAAGCTAACACCCCTGCAATTTGAAGGATGCAGGGTATTAGTAGACGTCGCGCTGATAACGGCGTTCCAAACGCAATTCACTTAAAAATTCGTCGGCGGTTTCAAGGTCCATCGACCCCTGCTGGGAGATGATTTCCAACAGCGCTTGCTCGACGTCTTTTGCCATACGGTTGGCATCGCCGCAAACATAGACGTGCGCGCCCTCTTGCAGCCAGCGCCAGACTTCGGCGGCGTTTTCGCGCAGCTTGTCTTGAACGTAGACCTTTTCAGCCTGATCGCGCGACCAAGCCAGAGAAATGTGGGTCAGTAAGCCGTCTTTGACGTAACGCTGCCATTCAACCTGATACAGGAAGTCCTCAGTGAAGTGCGGGTTGCCGAAGAACAGCCAGTTTTTACCACCGGCGCCGTCGTTTTCGCGCTGCTGCATAAAGGCGCGGAATGGCGCGATGCCGGTGCCCGGGCCAATCATAATCACTGGCGCATCAGGGTTAGCAGGCAGGCGGAAATTGTCGTTATGCTCGATGAACACGCGAACTTCACCATCTTCTTCCAGACGGTCAGCCAGATAGCCCGATGCACCACCGGTGCGCGCGCGGCCTTCGATTTCGTAGCGCACGGCACCCACGGTGATATGCACTTCGGACTCGTTCTCTGCCTGAGAGGAGGCGATGGAGTAGAGGCGCGGCGTCAATGGGCGCAACAAATCAACCAACTGCTGCGCATCCAGCTCGGTCGGAGCCTGACGCACCATGTCGACGAACGGCGTGTTTTGCGCGAACTGCTGCAAGGCGTGCTTGTCGGCCAGCAGCGCATTCAGCTGTTCATCGCGGCACACTGCGGCGTATTTCTCAACGATTGGCGTGGTGTTTTGGGTCAGTTCGATGTGATGCTGCAACGCCTCGCTCAGCGCTAACGTTTTGCCATTCACCTCGACCGACTCATCGTCTTTCAGCCAGAGCAGTTCAACCACTTCTTTGACCAAGGCTGGATCGTTTTCGAACCAGATACCCAAGGCGTCGCCCGGCTGGTAGCGCAGGCCAGAATCACCCAGATCAATCTCGATGTGGCGCACGTCTTTATCCGAATTACGCCCGGTGATTTTCTGGTTTACTGAGAGCAATGCGGTCAGCGGCTCTTCTTTAGTATAGGGGCTGCTGTCAACTTGGTTGATCGCGCCAGCTAGCGAGGCGGCAGGCTGGGCAGTGGCTTCAGCCGGAACGCGCTGTTTGAGCACTTCCACAATGCGCTTGCGCCACTCTTCCGCCTGAGCCTGATATTCAACGTCAGCGTCCACGCGATCCAGCAGGCGCTCTGCGCCCAGTTCGCCAAGACGGTTGTCGAAATCTTTCCCGGCCTGACAGAAGAATTCGTAAGAAGTGTCACCCAGCGCAAACACAGCAAACGCCGTATCTTTCATCTGTGGCGCTTTCTTCGATTGCAGGAATTTGTGCAAGGCGACGGCTTCTTCGGCCTGCTCACCTTCCCCCTGAGTGGAGGCAACAATCAGCAGCAGCTTTTCTTGGCCGATTTGCTTGAATTTGTAGTCACCGGCGTTAACCAAGTTAACGTTCAGTTTTGCTGCGATCAGGTCATCGCGCACCTGCTCGGCCAAACGACGGGCATTGCCGGTCTGGGAAGCGGAAATCAGGGTAATAGCGGCCGCGGCGGGCGCAGGTGCTGCTGCCGGAACAGCGCCCGGCTGTTGATTCACCATTCCCCAGAAATAGCCAGATAGCCATGCCAGCTGCGTTGGTGAGTATTCACCAATGGCAGACTGGAGCTTAGCCAGTTGCTCTGGAGAAAGAGGCAAGATAGAAGTTGGAGGAGCCTGAGTCGTCATCGCGGTACGAATTCCCTTATGCATAAGCCAGTCATCAATCCGGCCTTCGTGCACAAGAAAGACCGTAAATCACCCCACGTAGAAAAGCGACGGAGGCTGCAGTTTGTAAGGTTAACGAGGCTGATGATAACAATTAAAGAAGTGATGGAAATATTAAATAACCAAAATGACTAAGTGGTTTTAGAGATAGTCATAACCACTAAAAGTGGTAAGTAGTGATTTTTTATCTTACTGAAATAGCTATGAAAATCGGCAGACATTTATCCGACTAGGCAAAACAGTTTGTTATATAAAGAAAAACCCCGCCGGAGCGGGGTGAAAATACTTTATCAGCAGCAGGTTTTATAGATGGAACTGGCCATGTTCTTCGAACCAGGCGAACTGCCCGGCGGCAAAGACCGACATCTTGCTGCTGCTGTGGCCGGTGTCCGGCAAATCGACAAAGTGCCAGTTAAACGGCGTGTTGTTCTGCTCGGCGCGCTGCTGTGAGGTGGTGAAATAGCTCTCGGCACGATCAAGGCGGTTGCTCCCCTGCGCCATCACCTGCTTGGACAAACGCTGCGCGCGCGTTTCAGGATTATCATCTTCACTGCCGACGGCAATCAGCATCGGCTTGGCAAAATAACTGGCGAGCTGCTGCTGGTTGACGCTCACCGGCGACTCGCGCAGGCCATAAGGCCAGCGCTGGTCGGTATCCGGCAAGGTCCACCAGGTCGGCGCGGCACAGACGGCGGCTTTCATTTGCGGCTGCGGCAATAGCGTCAGCATACGGTGAACAAACTGGCATCCGGCGCTGTTGCCGAAAAGGTAGAACTGCGACTGGCTGGTGACGCCCTGCTTCTGCAACTGGCTGAACAGCGAATCGACCAGCGTGAAAGTCCATTGCGACGCGGGCAGCTTGCGATGGGTTTTGGGATCAACCAGATTGCCAAGGTTATAACCCGCCGCGCCGGGGAAGTCCTGCTCGCTGAACTTCGGTACCACCACGCGCAAATGGTACTGGTTCGCCATGGTGATCCATTCATTACGCGCATTGACGGCGTTACGATCGCCTTCGGTCATCACCATCACGATAGGCGTTGTGGCATCAGCACCCTCGGGTTGATAGGTGAAAACGTCCAGCGTCTTTTTCCCCTGCGCCACCAGAATATGTAAACTGCCCGCGCCCGTCGGGAAGGTCAGGGCAACAGGTTTAGCAGCAACGGCAGGCTTGGCGGTTTTCGGCTCAGTTTGAGCAGGTTTGATGTCAGCAGGCTTAGGGCCAGCAGCCTTGGATTCCGCAGGCTTTGAGTCCGTAGACTTGGCATCGGTGGAAGCTGGCGCGGCTGGCTGGGGAAGCGTTTCCGCACCGACGCTCGCCGTGAATAGCACCGACCATATGGCCAAACGCAGCACAGTAATCATGCAAACACTCAATAGGTTAGTCTCACTGCTGCCACTTTAAGTCAGTAAATCAGGCTGAGTAAAGCAGTGGTTGGTAACGCCTTGTACAGCTATGTACCGTGGATTTCGTGGCGCGAACGCCGGATTTCCGTTAATATGCCGCGTTTTTTGAGCAACGAGACAGCACCATGACCACCACACTCTTTAAAGATTTTCAGTTCGAAGCCGCACACCATTTACCTCACGTTCCAGCAGGCCACAAATGCGGCCGCCTGCACGGGCACTCTTTCTCGGTGAGATTAGAAATCACCGGTGAAGTGGATCCGCATACGGGTTGGGTAATGGATTTTGCTGATCTTAAAGCGGCATTCGCCCCGACATTGGACCGTCTCGACCACTATAATCTCAACGATATTCCGGGCTTAGAGAACCCGACCAGTGAAGTGCTGGCCGAGTGGATCTGGAATGAGATGAAGCCTAAGCTGCCCCTGCTTTCCGCCGTACGCGTCAAAGAGACGTGCACCGCAGGCTGCGTCTATAAAGGCTAAGCGATATTTAGGTATTTGTGGGTCTGCATCGACAGCCGCCAATTTTTTGCAATGCAGGTCGCAATGCACAATTTGGTGGCTTCTTCTTTTTGACTGATGGGCTGTAAAGCGATGATGCGCGCTTTTTCGTCGGTCAATGTCGCCAGTAACGCTTCCAAGGCATCAATATCGCGCTGACGCGCCACCGGATGCTTCACTTCATCAGCCCGTTTCAAGGCCTGCGGCAGAATGTCATAGCCGCCGCGCATGTTCACCTTTGGCGACACCGTAACCCAAGTATTCACCGAGCAGCGCACCTCATGGGTTCCGCTGGTTTCTATCTGGCAGCTAAAACCATTTTTTTCCAGCAGCGTGGTGAGCGGCATTAAATCGTAAATGCACGGCTCTCCGCCGGTGATCACCACGTGACGCGCCGTATAGCCCTGCTGAAGAATAATCTCGTGCAGTTGCTCTGCGGTGGCGTTGCCCCAGGCGTCACTCTCTTCGGTCTTCACCAAAATGCGTTGTACGTCGACTTCCCGATCGGCGATTTTGTCCCAGGTATGATTGGTGTCGCACCAACTACAGCCCACCGGGCAGCCCTGCAGGCGGATAAAGATAGCCGGCACGCCGGTAAAATAACCTTCCCCTTGCAGGGTTTCGAACATTTCATTAATCGGGTACTGCATGGTTTTCTCAATCATCTCTAAAAAATCAGCGCGCATTATCACAGATAGTGCACGCTGTTCCAAACTTCGACCCAAGCAGATTTGTCAGTAAAGGTGATTGATGGCCTCGGTGAAGCGTTGAGTGATCTGTTGAGGCCGGGTGATGGCGCCCCCCACAACCACGGAATGCGCCCCCAGTGTCAGGCAGTGCGCGGCCATTTCAGGCGTGTCCACATTGCCTTCAGCGATGACCGGAGCGCCGCACTGTGCGAGCACCTGGCGCAAAAAGGCGAAGTCATCTTGCCACAACTTGCAGCCCGCAGTTTCCGGAGTGTACCCGTGTAAAGTGGTGCCAATGCAGTCAAAGCCTAAGCTCTCGGCATTGACCGCCTCTTCGACGCTAGCGATGTCGGCCATCAGCAACAAAGAGGGATATTTCTGCCGAATCTGCTGCACTAAGGCCGCTAACTGCAACTCCCCCGGACGTCGATGCAAAGTGGCGTCGAGCGCGATCATTTGCGGACCTGCGGTCATCAGCTCGTCAACCTCTTGCATTGTGGCAGTGATATAGACGTCGCTGTCGGGATAATCGCGCTTGATAATGCCAATGACCGGCAGAGTCACGGTGGCGCGAATCGCCTGCACATCTACAACACTATTGGCGCGGATCCCCGCCGCCCCGCCCTGCATGGCGGCCAGCGCCATGCGGCTCATGATGAAATCGCTGTGTAAAGGTTCGTCATCCAGTGCCTGACATGACACCACCAGTTTTCCTTTTATGGCCGCTAACATTGACTGATTCATACTCCCAACATCTCCTCAATTTCATTTTTAATCACCGTGACATGTGGCCCATAAATGACCTGAATCCCATTCCCACGAATCAGCACCGCCCTCGCGCCACTCGATTTCAGCTGGCTTTCATCCACCATCCCGGCCTGATGCACGCTTATCCGCAGCCGTGTGGCGCAGCAGTCCAGCTCGGCAATATTGCTAGCGCCCCCCAGTGCTTCAATGATCAGTCCGGCACGGTCGGTGGTAATACTGGCTTGTTCAACTTCCGCGTCATCTCGACCTGGCGTTTTAAAGTTGAAACGGGTGATCAAGTAACGGAAAGAGAAGTAGTAGAGAGCAAACCAAGGCACTCCCACCAATGGCACGTACATCCAATTGGTTTTGCTTTCGCCCTGTAGAACCCCGAAAAGGAGGAAGTCGATAAAGCCACCAGAGAATGTCTGACCAATGGTGATATGCAGAATGTGGGCAATCATGAAAGCCAGCCCATCAAACACCGCGTGCAACACATACAGCATCGGCGCGACAAACAGGAATGAGAATTCAATCGGCTCAGTGATGCCGGTGAGGAAAGAAGTCAGTGCCGCAGAAAGCAGCAGACCGGCCACTTTCTTTTTATTTTCAGGCCGCGCGGTGCGGTACATCGCCAGACAAGCCCCCACCAGACCAAACATCATAGTGATGAAACGCCCGGACATAAAACGCGACGTGCCGACGTAAAAATGCTGAGTTGAAGGGTCGGCCAACTGGGCAAAGAAGATACGCTGGGTTCCCTCCACCAGATGCCCGTTTACCACCTCACTGCCGCCCAGTGCTGTGGTCCAAAAAGGCAGATAAAATATATGATGCAGGCCGAAAGGCCCGAGCATGCGCAGGACAAAACCGTAGATAAAGGTGCCCAAATACCCCGTGGCATCCACCAGCCCGCCCATGCCAAAAATCACTTTTTGGAAATGAGGCCAGATGAAGAACATCAGCGCCCCGACAACAATTGCCGCCACCGAAGTAATAATAGGCACAAAGCGCGAGCCTCCGAAAAATCCGAGGAATTGCGGCAGTTGAATTTTGTTATAGCGACTATGCAGCAGCCAGGTGACTAATCCAATCACCACGCCGCCAAAAACGCCTGTTTCCAGAGTCTGTATGCCCAACGCCATTCCCTGCCCCGACGCACTGAGATTGCTGGCCGCCAACTGCCCCTTGAGGATCAAAATGGCATTAATAGTAGCGTTCATGACCAAATAGCCGAGTAGCGCGGATAGCCCTGCGGTTCCCTTGTCACTTCGCGCCAGCCCAACCGCCACCCCGACGGCAAACAGCACCGCAAGGTTGGCAAAAACAATGGAGCCCGCGCTGGCCATCACGGTAAAGATGGCCTGTAGCGCCGGAATATTCAGAAACGGGTATGCCGTCAGGGTATTGGGGTTCGAGAGCGCCCCGCCAATCCCCAACAGCAAACCCGCCGCTGGCAAAATCGCGATAGGCAACATGAAAGACTTGCCAAATTTCTGCGCCCTTTCAAACCAAGTTCCACCGCCTGAACCATTGAAGATCGACATGAGATAACTCCGCGTTAGGTTGTTTTGGTAATTATTTTCACCACAATATATTTATATAAAAATAATTACCACCAAATAAGGCGAGTTATCCATATGGAATTCTTCTGGCGTTAACTGCGTCACATCAGCCAAACTAGAGAGGTCAATTAATCAGAGGAGAGCCGAGTGAGTCAGACCATGGAAACGGGCACGCTATTACTGCGATTGCGCCAAGGGTTGGAGAATTACAGCCCGACACTGCATAAGCTCGGCAACTTTGTGCTCGAGCAACCAGAAAGAGTGCTTTATCTGACCATTACCGAATTGGCGCGCGAGAGTGATACCAGCGAGGCCAGCGTCACCCGACTTTGCCGCCAGCTAGGTTGTAAAGGCTTTACAGAATTCAAGATGGGTCTTGCTCTGGAAACTCGCCAAAGCCAAGCTCGTCAGGCCACTGACGGGGATGATGAAGTGCAGTTGGTCATTGACGACAGCATTACCGCGCTGCGAGATACGGGGAAATTACTCGATCGGCAAACTCTGGCTGATACCGCGTTAGAAATTCATAACGCCCGATCCGTACAAATTTATGGCGTGGCTGCCAGCGCGATCGTGGCGGATTATTTGGGCTACAAGCTGCTGCGCTTAGGCAAAGCATCGCAGTGCTTCTCCGATATGCATCGCGCGGCAATGAATGCGGTAAGTTTGGACAAACAAGACATTGTGGTCGTGATTTCCAGCTCCGGCTCGACAAAGGACGTGCTCCATGCCGCTGAACTGGCTAAGCGTCAGGGCACCAAAGTGATTGGTATCAGCAACACGCTACGCAGCCCGCTCTCTTCTCTGGCTGATACTTTGCTGGTGGCCGCTAAACCTGAAGGGCCTTTGACGGCGGGTTTGCTGACCTCGAAAATCGGCGGAATGCTGCTGGTAGAACTGCTGATAAATCAGCTGCTAACCCTCTCTCCTGATTACCTTCAAGCCAGCCAACAAAGCGCCAGCGCGACGCTTTCTCTCTTGCTCTAGCATTCTGCATGGCGAGATTTCATTTGTTTTAGGCATAAAAAAACCCGCCGAAGCGGGTTTTTAGGAAAGTGTTCTAAAGCGCAGTAATTACTGGCCTTTAACTTCTTTCAGACCGTTGAACGGTGCTGCATCACCCAGCGCTTCTTCGATACGAATCAGCTGGTTGTATTTAGCAACACGGTCAGAACGGCTCATAGAACCCGTTTTGATCTGGCCTGCAGCAGTACCAACAGCCAGGTCAGCGATGGTAGCGTCTTCAGTTTCGCCTGAACGGTGAGAGATAACTGCAGTATAGCCAGCATCTTTCGCCATTTTGATCGCTGCCAGAGTTTCAGTCAGAGAACCGATCTGGTTGAATTTGATCAAGATGGAGTTAGCGATACCTTTTTCGATACCTTCTTTCAGGATCTTGGTGTTAGTTACGAACAGATCGTCACCAACCAACTGGATTTTGTCGCCCAGAACTTTAGTTTGGTAAGCAAAGCCGTCCCAATCTGACTCGTCCAAACCGTCTTCGATAGAAACAATTGGGTACTGTTTAGTCAGGTCTTCCAGGAAGTGAGTGAACTCTTCAGAAGTGAAAGCTTTGTTGCCTTCGCCAGCCAGAACGTATTTGCCGTCTTTGTAGAATTCAGACGCAGCACAGTCCATCGCCAGAGTGATGTCTTTGCCCAGCTCGTAGCCCGCTTGTTTAACAGCTTCAGCGATAACAGCCAGAGCTTCAGCGTTAGAACCCAGGTTTGGCGCGTAGCCACCTTCGTCACCAACAGCAGTACCCATACCTTTAGATTTCAGAACTTTAGCCAGAGTGTGGAAAACTTCAGAACCCATACGGATGGCTTCTTTCAGGGTTTTCGCGCCAACAGGCTGGATCATGAACTCTTGGATATCAACGTTGTTATCAGCGTGCTCGCCACCGTTGATGATGTTCATCATTGGCAGAGGCATAGAGTATTTGCCTGGGGTGCCGTTCAGTTCAGCGATGTGCGCGTACAGCGGCATGCCTTTAGAGGCAGCAGCAGCTTTAGCCGCAGCAAGGGAAACAGCCAGAATCGCGTTAGCACCGAACTTAGATTTGTTCTCAGTACCGTCGAGATCGATCATGATCTTGTCGATGTTAGCCTGGTCTTTCGCGTCTTTGCCTTTAACAGCGTCAGCGATTGGGCCATTTACTGCAGCAACGGCTTTAGTAACGCCTTTGCCCAGGTAACGTGATTTATCACCGTCACGCAGTTCCAGCGCTTCGCGAGAACCAGTAGATGCGCCTGATGGAGCCGCTGCCAAACCTACGAAACCGCCTTCCAGATGAACTTCAGCTTCTACAGTAGGGTTACCACGGGAGTCGATGATTTCACGACCGATCACTTTAACGATTTTGGACATTAGGATTTCCTCAGTACAAGTTAACTAAAGCTTCAGACAAACAACGTGCCAATGGCACGTTGTTTCTCCTATATTTATTTTACCTGACGCTTCTGATACTCACCGGCAGCTTTAACAAAGCCTGCAAACAACGGATGACCATCACGCGGCGTTGACGTAAATTCCGGGTGGAACTGGCAAGCCACAAACCATGGGTGGTTTGGCAGCTCGATAATTTCCACCAGTTGCTTGTCGCCAGAGCGTCCTGCAACGCGTAAACCCGCGGCTTCGATCTGTTTGAGCAGCATGTTGTTTACTTCGTAACGGTGACGATGACGTTCTACAATCGTCGGCTCGCCGTACATCTCGCGAACCAGGCTACCGTCAGTCAGGTGGCATTGTTGCCCACCGACACGCATGGTGCCGCCTAAATCACTCTCTTCAGAACGGACTTCTACATTGCCGTTCTCATCACGCCATTCGGTAATCAATGCCACAACCGGGTACTTACAGTCTGGCACAAATTCGGTTGAGTTGGCGTTTTCCATGCCAACAACGTGGCGGGCAAACTCCATCAACGCGACCTGCATACCTAAACAAATACCCAGGTAAGGGATGTTGTTTTCGCGCGCATATTGGGCGGTCATCACTTTCCCTTCCACACCACGGTAACCGAAGCCACCAGGGATCAGGATAGCGTCCAACCCTTTCAGAATTTCTACACCACGCGTTTCGACATCTTGCGAGTCGATAAGTTTGATGTTGACGGTCAGACGATTTTTCAGCCCGCCGTGCTTAAGTGCTTCGATAACAGACTTATAAGCATCTGGCAGCTCAACGTATTTACCCACCATCCCGATGGTCACTTCGCCACCTGGGTTCGCTTCTTCGTACACTACCTGCTCCCATTCGGACAGGTTAGCTTCAGGCGGGGTCAAGCTGAATCGTTTACAAATATAGTCGTCCAGACCCTGGGATTTCAATAGGGCCGGGATTTTATAAATGGAATCAACGTCTTTAAGTGAAATAACCGCTTTTTCTGGCACGTTACAGAACAAGGCGATTTTCGCGCGTTCGTTGGCCGGTACGGCACGGTCTGAACGGCAGATCAGCACGTCTGGCTGAATACCAATCGACAGCAGTTCTTTAACAGAGTGCTGGGTTGGTTTGGTTTTCACTTCGCCGGCGGCTGCCATGTACGGAACCAGAGTCAGGTGCATGTACAGCGTGTGCTCACGGCCGACTTCTACCGCCATTTGGCGAATAGCTTCCAGGAATGGCAGAGATTCGATATCGCCAACGGTACCGCCAATTTCAACCAGAACCACATCATGGCCTTCGCCGCCTTCGATGATACGTTCTTTAATGTTGTTGGTGATGTGTGGGATAACTTGAATAGTCGCTCCCAGATAGTCGCCACGGCGTTCTTTGCGCAGTACGTCAGAGTAGATGCGGCCCGTAGTGAAGTTGTTGCGACGAGTCATTTTGGTGCGGATGAAGCGCTCGTAGTGACCTAAATCGAGATCCGTTTCAGCACCGTCTTCGGTGACGAACACTTCGCCGTGCTGAGTTGGGCTCATGGTGCCCGGATCCACGTTGATATACGGGTCCAGTTTCATGATGGTCACGTTGAGGCCACGGGCTTCGAGAATAGCCGCCAGAGAGGCTGCGGCAATGCCTTTACCCAGAGAGGATACGACCCCGCCGGTCACAAAAATATAATTAGTTGTCATGCTGAACCTGAGAGGTTAGGTTTAAAGACGATGGAATAACCAAGACGGGAAAACAGTATACCGGAACCTTGTGCGCGCCACAAATAAAGGTTTTGCTGTTTATCATCGTTTTCTTCGCCTCAGTTCAGAAGAGTTAACTCTTCAAGCCCCTGTCTCTGATTCTTTTAAAAACAACAAGTTAACCATTATGATTCGCTAACTTGCTGCCGTAGCCCAATAAAATCTCTTAGATTTCAATTTGTTGGACTTTGCTCTCTCAGGCCAAACAATACTTGGTTGACTAAGTTTGAGCTTAACCGTTTCAGCACTGACAGATATTGTCGCCGATCAAAGTCCGAGCGGACGTCAGTGCGCCTCGCCCTGCTTCACTTGCTGCCACGCCTCTTCCATTTGATCCAAGGTTGCGCCCTCCATGGTTAAGCCTTGCTCACGAATAATCTGCTCGACATGACGGAAGCGGCGTTCAAACTTACGGTTGGCGGCCTGTAGTGCATCTTCCGCTTTATGTCCCAGATGGCGCGACAGATTGACGGTCGCAAACAGCAGGTCGCCAATCTCTTCGCCCAGCTTCTCTTCGTCGATAACCGCCTGTTGCGCCTCGTGCATCACTTCGTCGATCTCTTCATAGACTTTATCCAGCACCGGGCAGAGGGTGGTCCAGTCGAAGCCGACGTTAGCGCAGCGCTTTTGGATTTTATGCGCGCGCATTAGGGCTGGCAAAGCCTGTGGAATATCATCCAGCGCGGAATGCAGCGACTTCTCTGCCCTTTCCAGCGACTTGCGCGCTTCCCATTTCGCTAACACATCCTGACTGCTCTTCTCCTTTTGCGGGCTGCCGGCATTAGCGAAAACGTGAGGATGACGGCGCTCGAGCTTGTCGGAGATGGCATTGCAGATATCGTCGAAGGCAAACAGCCCCTGCTCGCTGCCCATCTGAGCATAAAACACCACCTGAAAGAGTAAGTCACCCAGCTCGTCGCGCACGTCGTCATAGTCTTTGCGGGCGATAGCGTCGAGCACTTCGTAAGCCTCTTCTAGAGTGTAAGGCGCGATAGTTTCAAAGGTCTGCTCCTTGTCCCAAGGGCATCCGGCAATCGGGTCGCGCAGGGTTTTCATGATGGTGAGCAAACGTTGCAGGGCTGATTCTGTCATGGCGGGCTGTCCGTTTCTTATTGAGCGGCGGGCGTCTGAGCGCCAGCCGTAAAAATAAAGGCCCGACAAGCGGGCCAGTAAAATCACAATGCTTAGTTGCCGTGAAGGCGCTTGGCGTCAATCACATCCGGCAGTTGGTTGAGCTTGGCAATCACGCGCCCCAGCACCTGCGGGTTGTAGATTTCGATGTCCATATCGATAGTCGCCAACTGCTGCTTGGTGTCGCTACGGCTTGCAACGCCGAGCACGTTAACCTTCTCGTTGGCAAGAATGGTGGTGATGTCGCGCAGCAGGCCGCTGCGGTCATTGGCGACCACGCGGACCACCAGCGAGTAACCGCTGGAGTAACTTTCGCCCCACACAGCGTCAACCACGCGCTCCGGCGCATTCTGGCGCAGGTCTTCCAACTGGTCACAGTCGGCGCGGTGAATCGAAATCCCACGACCCTGAGTGATATAACCCACAATCTCATCGCCCGGAATCGGCTGGCAGCAGCGCGCGATGTGGTGCATCAGATTACCCACGCCTTCCACCACCACGCGACCATTGTCCTTGCCAGTGCTACGCGGCGGCGGCGCAGAGGTTTTCTGCGTCAACTGGCGCAGCGCCTCTTTGTCTAACTCTTCCGCACTCGGCTTTTTCAACTGAGATTGCAAGAAGTTAACCATCTGGTTCAGGCGAATATCACCGTTACCGATGGCCGCCAGCACTTCATCCAGCGAGTTGACGTTGTAGCGCGGCAGCAGCAGTTTCTCGGCATCTTTGATGCTGATATCCAGCCTGTCCAGCTCGTCATCAAGGATCTGTTTGCCGGCAATAATGTTTTTGTCGCGATCCTGCTTGCGGAACCAGTTGTGGATCTTCGACCGCCCACGGCTGGTGGTGACATAGCCGAGGTTCGGGTTCAGCCAGTCGCGGCTTGGATTCGGGTGCTTCTGGGTGATGATCTCAATCTGATCGCCCATTTGCAGCTGATAAGTGAACGGTACGATGCGCCCGCCAATCTTAGCCCCGATACAGCGGTGACCGACATCGCTGTGGATGTGGTAGGCGAAGTCGAGCGGCGTGGAGCCCATCGGCAAGTCAATGACATCGCCTTTTGGGGTGAACACGTAGACGCGATCGTCGAACACCTGACTGCGCACTTCATCAAGCATTTCGCCCGAATCGGCCATCTCTTCCTGCCACGCAATCAGTTTACGCAGCCATGCAATGCGGCCTTCGTAGCCACCGCTGCGGCCACCGGCCACGGCAGTACCCTCTTTGTATTTCCAGTGCGCGGCCACGCCCAGTTCGGCATCTTCATGCATCTGGCGGGTACGGATTTGCACTTCAAGGGTTTTGCCTCGCGGCCCAAGAACCACGGTATGAATGGACTGATAGCCGTTAGGTTTCGGGTTGGCGACGTAGTCATCAAACTCGTCAGGCAGATGGCGGAAATGGGTGTGAACGATACCCAACGCCGCATAGCAATCTTGCAGGCGCTCGACCACGATACGCACCGCGCGAACGTCAAATAGCTCGTCAAATGACAGCGCTTTTTTCTGCATCTTACGCCAGATGCTGTAGATGTGTTTCGGACGACCATAGACATCAACTTTGATGCCCTCTTCGGCCATCGCACCGCGCACGGTGGAGACAAAATCGTCAATATACTGCTCACGGTCGATGCGACGCTCGTGCAGCAGTTTGGCGATTCTTTTGTATTCGTCAGGATGCAGGTAACGGAAGCAGAAATCCTCCAGCTCCCATTTTAACTGGCCGATGCCCAGACGGTTAGCCAGCGGCGCATAGATGTTGGTACACTCTTTCGCCGCCAACACGCGCTCTTCTTCCGGCGCGTCTTTCACTTCGCGCAGGTGAGCGATACGTTCGGCAAGCTTGAGCACCACGCAGCGGAAATCTTCCACCATCGCCAGCAGCATGCGGCGAACGTTATCCACCTGCTCGGAGGCCATGGAGTCGTTTTGCGTGGCTTTTAGCTGGCGGATGGCGTCCATATCGCGCACGCCATGCACCAGATCGGTGATGCTTTTGCCAAACTGCTGGGTCAGCGTGTCTTCATCGATAATGCCAACATCAACCAGGGGGAACAGCAGCGCGGCGCGCATACTGTCGTTGTCCATGCTCAGGGTAGAGAGGATCTCGACCATCTCCAGCCCGCGCCATAAAAGCAGCGAGGCGTCCGGATGGCCTTGTGTCTGTTGTTCGCAGTAGCGCCAGGTTTCGGCTAAACGCTCACATGACTGCTGGCTAGAAAGGCCTAAACTGGTTATCCAGTCGTCGAGCGCAAACTCGCCTGCCGTGTTCAAATGTGCACTTCTTACCGCAACCATACCCTCTCCCTACATTTCTGCTGCCATTCAGGCGACAGACGGGTTGATAAACAGAGCCATCGACTCAAGATGCCCAGTGTGCGGGAACATATCCAGCATGCGAACCTGAGCTAAGCGATAACCCGCCTCCAACAAAATTTTGCTGTCCCGCGCTAAAGTCGTGGGGTTGCATGAGACATACACCACGCGCTGCGGATTCAGCTTAATAATATGTGTCATAACGCCAGCAGCACCGGCCCTTGCAGGGTCCAGCAGCACTTTATTAAAGCCCTGTGCCGCCCAAGGTTGCTGGCTGACATCCTCGTCCAAATTTTCATGGAAGAATTCAGCATTGTTCAAATTATTTCGAATGGCATTATCTTGCCCATTCGCCACCAACGTGGCAACACCTTCTACGCCAGTGACGTGCTTTACACGCTTGGCTAAAGGCAGGGTGAAATTACCCACGCCGCAGAATAAATCCAATAGGCGATCGTCGGAATTGAGATCTAGCCATTCCATCGCCTGTGCCACCATTTGCTGGTTGACGTCATCATTCACCTGAATGAAATCACGCGGGCTGAATTTCAGCGTCAGGCCATCAATTTGATAGAACGGCGGCTCGCCGCACAGCAGCGCTAAACTGTCGCTTTCTGCCGCCAGCCATACCGCCACGCCGTGTTCTGCGCCGAAGGCCAACAGGCTGGCGCGGTCTTGCTCTTTCAGCGGATCGAGATGGCGCAACACGATTAATGGACCATTTTCGGCCAGCACCAGTTCAACATGCCCCAAACGTTGGGCCGCGGAGAGGTGAGAAAGACAGTGTTGCAAAGGCACCAACAGACGTTCCAGCTCAGGGCGCAGCACCGGACAGCGATTTATCCCCACCAGATCATTCGAGCCTTCCTGACGAAAACCCATCACCAGCGTAGAAGAAGATGAGGAAGACGCCATTTTATTTTTGCCTTTCCCGCCGCCTTTCCCACTTCCGGCAATCTGTAAACCCAGTCGCGCGCGACGACGATAGCCATATTGCGGGCCAGCGATCACCGGCTGGGGTTGCGCTTCTACCCCCGTTTCGCGTGAAATAAGGCGTAATAAGGCCGCAGATTTGCTCTGTTGCTGTAATACTTCACTAGCATGTTGCTGCTGACAGCCGCCGCAGGTAGTGAAATGTGGGCAGGCCGGTTTCACGCGCTGTTCGCTGGTGGTCAGCAGGCGTTTTACACGCCCTTTGGCATACTGGCGTTTATCCTCGGTGAGCGTCACCTCGGCCTGTTCGCCGGGCAGCAACCCGCTGATAAATATCGCCTTACCATTGTGGCGCGCCACACCCTGACCAAATGCATCAAGGTCGGTGGCAGTCACAGTTATTGTTTGCCGGGTCGTCACGCGACGATTCGGAGAGTAGAATTGGGCCATTATTGTTGATTGCACGCTGAGTCAATTAAGGTCTTTCAGCTGCTGATTCTCCCACATTGGAACCTCATGACCAAATATAGCCTTCGCGCACGGATGATGATTTTAATTCTGGCACCGACTTTGATGATTGGTTTGCTGCTCAGCACCTTCTTTGTGGTGCATCGTTATAACGAGTTGCAGAAGCAATTAACGGACTCCGGATCCAGCATTATTGAGCCTTTGGCCGTCGCCAGCGAATATGGCATGACCTTCCGTGAGCGAGAGCCGGTAACGCGTTTAATCAGCCGACTGCATCGCAACCATTCAGAGATTGTTCGCGCCATCAGCGTGTTCGACGGGCAGAACAAACTCTTTGCGACCTCAAACTCGTTGCGCGAAGGCAACAAGTTGCAGGTGGCTTCAGTTAGCGATATTCCGCGCGAACTCACCCAAAAACGCATGGGAGACTCACTGATTTTGCGCACGCCGATTTTGGCGGAAAACCACACGGCGGCGGATGACGACGCCTTCCACACCTCGCCTGCGCGCACTCTCGGCTACATCGCCATTGATCTGGATCTCAGCTCTGTTCGCCTACAGCAGTATCAGGAGGCCTTTGTCTCCACCATGTTGCTGCTGCTCTGTCTGGGTATCGCCACGCTGTTCGCTTACCGCCTGATGCGCGACGTGACTGGCCCAATTCGCAACATGGTCAATACCGTTGACCGTATTCGTCGCGGCCAGCTCGATAGCCGGGTCGAAGGCAACATGCTGGGTGAGCTGAGCATGCTGAAAAACGGCATTAACTCGATGGCCATGTCGCTGACTGCCTACCATGAAGAGGTGCAACAGAACATCGATCAGGCCACCTCGGATCTGCGAGAGACGCTGGAGCAGATGGAGATCCAAAACGTGGAACTGGATCTGGCGAAAAAGCGTGCGCAGGAAGCTGCCCGTATTAAGTCCGAGTTCCTTGCCAATATGTCCCACGAGCTGCGTACCCCGCTCAACGGGGTGATTGGCTTCACTCGCCAGACCCTGAAAACGCCGCTGTCGCCTACGCAGGCCGATTACCTGCAAACCATTGAACGTTCTGCCAATAACCTGCTGACAATTATTAACGACGTGCTCGACTTCTCGAAACTGGAAGCCGGCAAACTGGTGTTGGAGCATATCCCGTTCTCCCTGCGTGAAATGCTGGATGAAGTGGTGGTATTGCTGGCACACACCGCCCATGAAAAAGGGCTAGAGCTGACGCTCAATGTGCACAATAACGTGCCGGAAAGTGTCCTTGGCGACCCAATGCGCTTGCAGCAAGTTGTCACTAATTTACTCGGTAATGCCATCAAGTTCACCGAAAATGGCAACATTGATATCAATGTGGAAGTTCGCTCGCAGAACAATCTGCAAGTGGAACTGGAAGTACAAATCCATGACACAGGGATCGGAATATCTGAGCGCCAGCAGTCGCAGCTCTTCCAGGCATTCCGTCAGGCCGATGCCAGTATTTCCCGTCGCCACGGCGGCACCGGGCTGGGGCTGGTTATCACTCAGCGGCTGGTCAAGGAGATGGGCGGCGACATCAGCTTCTACAGCCAAATTAATCGCGGATCGACCTTCTGGTTCCACATCACCCTTGAGTTGAATGACAACCGACACATCACGCCGCTTTCCATGTCCTGTCTGGAAGGTAAGCGCCTGGCCTATGTGGAAGCCAACCCAGCGGCGGCGAAAGCCACGCTGGAAATCTTGCAATCTACGCCGCTCGACGTGGTGCATCGCACGACCATTCAAGCACTGCCGGACCCTTATTACGACCTGATGCTGTGCAGCATTCCGGTGAAACTCGACCACCAACTTTCTGACTACGACGAGCGCCTGCAGAAAGTGTTAAAGATGACTGACAGGCTGATGTTGGCACTGCCGAGCGAATTCCAGGTGGATGCTGAGTCCCTTAAAAATCGTGGGGTACGAGCCTGTTTAATCAAGCCTATCTCCAGTATTCGCCTGCTGCCGCTGCTGCTTGCGACGCCTTATTCCCCGCCACTCCTGAACGTGGACGGCGCGCGTTCTGACCGCCTGCCGCTGACGGCCATGGCGGTGGACGACAACCCGGCGAACCTTAAGCTGATTGGGACTTTGCTGGAAGAATTGGTGGAAACCACCCTGCTCTGCCATAGCGGCGAAGAGGCCATCGACATGGCGCGCAATAACGATTTGGATATCATCCTGATGGATATTCAGATGCCAAACATCGATGGTATTCGCGCCAGTGAAATCATTCACCAGATGTCGCATCACGCAAAAACGCCTATTGTCGCCGTCACCGCCCACTCGCTGAGTGGCGAGCGTGAACAGCTGCTCAAAGTGGGCATGGACGATTATCTGGCGAAACCTATTGATGAGAGCATGCTAAAACGCGTGCTGGCGCGCCACTACTCCCACCAGACGCCGCAGGAATCCCCGCTGAATCAGCAGAGCGGCAGCATGCCGATGAGCACGCTGGATTGGCAACTGGCCCTGCGCCAGTCTGCCAACAAAGAGGATTTGGCCCGCGATCTGCTGCAAATGCTGGTCGATTTTCTCCCGCAGGTCACTGAGCGGGTGAACGCCGTAGCGCAGGGTGAGCCGGACGAAGACATTCTGTCGCTGATCCATAAGCTGCACGGCAGCTGTAGTTACAGCGGCGTGCCGCGTTTGAAACAGCTCTGTTTTTACCTTGAACAGCAACTGCGTAAAAACATCCCGGCGAGCGACCTGGAGCCGGAATGGTTCGAGCTGCTGGACGAAATTGAAAATGTGACCCGCGAAGCGCAGCTGCACCTGAAACGGTAAATTATGCGGCACCAACATTTGCTTGAGATCTCACTTACGGAAAATAGTTTCTGTTCGCGACCACACTAACTCACTGAAATTAAGCGTTATTTATTCCTCATATAAAAATCCTATGGTCGGGTGGTATTTACAACTCCCGATCACTTTGGTTTAACTCTACTCATCAGTTGCGCAGTTTTCCGTCTCTCTATTTCTGGGCTGAAGTCGGTATTTTTGCGCGAGCTGATTTTTTTTGACTCAAAAATGAGAGCGCTCTCTTTTTATTTATGAGGCGCAAATCGTAGTCTGTCTTCCTGACGACGAGACCTGAAACCAGACAATCCCACCGATGACTGTCTCTGATTTAAGTAGAGGAAAAACGCATGGATCTGGAAAACACAATCATGGAGTTGTTGGTTCACGCAGGAAGCGCCCGTAGCCATGCCATGATGGCGTTACAACACGCCCGCCGTGGTGACTTCCCTGCCGCAGAGCAGGCCATGGGCGACTCGCGTCAGGCCGTATCTTTGGCCCACGGCATGCAAACTGAGCTTATCGGTCTGGATGAAGGCTGCGGCAAAATCCCGGTCAATCTGATCACTGTCCACGCGCAGGACCACCTGATGAATGCGATGGTCATTCAGGATTTAGCCATTGATATGATTGAGCTTTACCGCCGTTTACCGCCAGCACCTGCAACTAGGGTAAACACATTTCAGGCCAGCCATTGCTAGCCTGGCCTCACGCAATACATCGTTTTAATTAGCCAAGCACTGACAAAAATAGCCATTAACAAATAATAATGCGGAAATAATCCGCTCGGGGGTGTGTAGTGTCTAAACCGAATGTCCTGCTCGAACGTTATGTTTTGCCTTTTGCTTTGAAGATAGCCTCTCAAAAGCACGTCCTGTCGGTGCGCGACGGCATCATTTTGAACATGCCATTCATGCTGATTGGCTCCTTCTTCCTGATTTTCGCCTACCTGCCAATTCCAAGCTACGCCAACATGATGGGCGATGTGTTTGGCGCGGCTTGGCGTGAAAAGCTGCTTTATCCGGTGAAAGCGACCTACGACATCATGGCGATTATCTCCAGCTTCGGCATCGCCTACCGACTGGCGGAGAAATACAAAACGCTGGACCCGCTGACCACCGGCGCCGTCTCGCTGGTGGCGTTCATTCTGACCATTCCGCAAAACACCCTTTTCCAGCCACTGAATGGCGCGACTGAACAGATCGTCAAAGGCGTGTTGCCAATGAATTTCATCGGCAGTCAGGGGCTGTTTGTGGCCATCGTCATCGCGATTCTTTCAACTGAAATCTATCGTTTCGTCCACGACCGCAATCTGGTGATCAACATGCCTGCGGGCGTGCCACCGGCGGTGGCGAAATCCTTTTTGGCGCTGATCCCGGGCTTTGCCGTCATGGCGGTGGTGCTGGCCCTGCGTTTGGGGGTTGAAGCGACGCCGTTTGGCAACATCAACAATATGATTGCCACCCTTATCGGCATCCCGATGCACCATATTGGCGGCACGCTGCCGGGGATGATTTTCTCGGTGATATTGATAGGTTTGCTGTGGATGGTAGGGCTGCACGGCGATGCCATCGTGCTGGTGTTTATTCAGCCGGTGTGGCTGTCTAACATGTCCGAAAACCTGACGGCCTTCCAGAACGGCCAGCCGATCCCGCACATTATTACTCAGCAGTTTTACGACTTATGGATAGCGCCGGGGGGCACCGGAGCCTTGCTGGGACTGGTGATCTTCATGCTGCTGCGCGCCCGCAGCGCACAGATGAAACAACTGGGGAAAATCGCCGCGCCGGGCTGCCTGTTCAATATCAGTGAGCCGATGGTGTTTGGTATTCCGCTGGTGATGAACCCATATTTCGCTATTCCGTTTATCCTCACGCCGGTGATTCTGGTGATTGTGACCTACACCGCGATGGCAACTGGGCTGGTGACGCCGCCGGTGGGCATCGCGCTGCCGTTCACGACCCCCATCTTCATCAGTGGCTATCTGGCGACCGGCGGGCATATTTCCGGCACGGTGATTCAGGTAGTGAATTTGGCAATTTCCCTGGTGATTTACTATCCGTTCTTCCGCGCGTGGGACAAATTGAAGTTTAAAGAAGAGCATCAGGCGGCGCAGTTAGAAGCTGAAAAAGCACAAACCGCCGCAGGCCAGTTAACCGCGCGCTGATTTGAGCACTGCTGTAGCAAAT
>Ga0157370_10001928_pt1 | contig 25519 bp, 18 predicted proteins | sample C35metaG_FD_113463 | JGI IMG/M metagenome (GOLD analysis project Ga0157370, IMG submission 113463) | Corn rhizosphere microbial communities from Kellogg Biological Station, Michigan, USA - C3-5 metaG | ecosystem: Host-associated > Plants > Roots > Rhizosphere > Soil | place: USA: Michigan...
AACAATTGAATAGTCGTGTACAAGCTGATTCATTGTATTTTCCAAGAACTCGTTGGCGAGAATTGGAAATAGAGATTTCTTTGGCGTTTTCATAGCTGATCGTTTTTAGTTTCATAATCACTATCGAAGTATATAAAGATAGCCTCAATAAATAAGCGAACCAAGGCGAACCATACCATCATATCGATATGTACACCCATTTCGGGATCGCTGTCAAATCCCAAAGTCTGTTTCAAAACAAAATCAGGGTCTTTCATATTTTCTTGATATTTCTTAAAGTAATCAATTCCTACTATTGATAATATTAGTAGAAATAGCTCATTAATACATTCCTCGGAAGTGATTGCATTCATTATGTAATTTATGCTATCAAATCGAGTCACATCATCAACCTTGCATTTGCTCAAATTACCCTTATCCTTGTCAAAATAAAAGTGAATGAGTAATAACAAGCAGGACAGCAATCCTGCCGTCTTGACATCCCGCCTGCTTGCATCTTTGATCTCAATCTGTCCTGATAATAATTTCTCCAATTCGTATTCTTGAATCAAATCAGGATAGTTATCGAGCAGTTCTGTAAGCCTGGGATTATTCAATTGGTCACGCAGGCAGAATATACCTAATTCAAGATCTTCTCCTTGAGAATTCTGAACCAGAATATTTAATGCAATTTCAGCTTGTTCTCTAGTTTGTACAAGCTGTTTCTCTTTACTAAAGGGTGTGTTCTTTTTCATTTTAATAATTTTGCTTTAGTAAAGTTGACGAAGGAGTGAAGGATATTCTATTCCGGAAAGGGATATATTATTCAGAATTATCCTTAAATTTATCTTTGATCTTTATGACACCTCTTTCACTCATTACCTGCGCTGCATCCAGCATTTTAACAAGATAAATGTGGGGAGTAATAAGGTCATAATCAAATTCTTCCCTGTAAGGTGAAAGCGACACGTGAACGATTTCATTCAAGAAAAACTCATATTCGTCCAACGTTTTGCATTTGAATGCTTTCTCGAACACACGAAATGGATCCTGATATTCTTCTTTGTTTAAAGATGCCTGACTTATGATCTGCCATTCTTCGGGAACTTCTTTTACCTTCCATTTTTTAGATTTGAATGTTAGCAGATAAGCCCCCCTTATAAATGATTTGACAGCAGTATGAAAATCGAAGACGTCTCCCGGACGTTCTTTGTTACAGACCTCAGCTTTGTAGACATACAGCATAACTTCACTGAGTGTATTTTTATAGCTGTCTACAGTACAGTAGTTGAAGAAAGTGTTGATTAGCTCAAAAGGATCTTCAATTTCGTATGTTGCCCAGAAATTGGTCTCCATCGATATTTTTATCTTTTTCATAATAATATGATTTAAAATTTTATACTAAATTCTAATCTTATAAGTGAATAATCTATACAGATAATGAATAAAATATCCGATGGAATGGATATTTTACAGGATAATTTTTTAACTTTACAATTCAGACGAATTAACAGAAATGGCTTTATCTTTAAGCCTTCAAAATTTTGATAACCGCTATGGAACAGAAAATACATCAAGGAAGAAATGTGAAACGCTTTAGAGAAATGCTTGGAATCAAGCAGGAGGCTTTGGCTTTTGACTTGGGAGAGGAATGGAATCAAAAGAAAATTTCTATGTTAGAGCAGAAGGATGTGATAGAAGATGATTTATTGAAAGCAATTTCTAATGCTCTTAAAATTCCTGTAGAGGCTTTTCAGAATTTTGATGAACAACAAGCTATCAACATAATTTCTAATACTGTCAATAATAACGACAATGCTAATGGGAATTCTTTATTTAGTTACTACCCAACAGTGAATCCAATTGAAAAATTAGTTGCTTTACACGAAGAAAAGATTGCTTTGTACGAAAGAATGTTGAAGGAGAAAGATGAGATGATGGATAGGTTGGAAAAGCTAATCAGCAAATAAAAATATAAGTAATTCGGGATAATTACTTTTTCATTAAAAGGCTCATCTTCGGTTGAGCCTTTTGTGAAAAAACGAAAAGTAATTGTTTTTAGATTCTGAAATTTGTTGCCACCAATACACACTTAAAAGTTTTTTATAAACTCATTCCGCTACATGGAAAATATTACTGTTTCTTATCAAGAAAATTTTTGGGGCAAAATATCTCATAAAAAACTATTAGATGTTTTAACGGAGATAAAAAGTGATCAACACAAAATCATTACAGATCAATTAAGACATCATTACATAAGTGAAGATGGTCTTTATGGAATAAAAAAGAAAAAATTACCTGTTGCTACTTTTTGTGCAAATTTCAATGATTCCTCTAGAACAAAAGAAAATCTCAATAATTATAATTCATTAATGATTATTGATATAGATGATATTGGATTAGAAAATGTAAAGAATGTTTTTGAGCAATTATCTTCAGATATTTATCTGTTCGCTTTATGGTTATCACCTTCAGGTAATGGTATAAAGGGGTTAATACAAATTAGTTTTGAAGAAAATATAAATTCAAACGAAATTGATATCTGGCATTACTCTGCATTTGCAAAAATCTCATCCTATTTTAAAGAAAAATATCAAATCGACTTAGATCAGAGCGGTAAAGATTTTACTCGACTTTGTTTTATTTCGCAAGATGAAAATATTGTCATTAAAGACGCTGAAATCACTGAAAAATTCTTAGTACAAAAGGATGCGAAATTAGAATTGCAAAGTACCACTATAGCTCAAATTAGAACTCCTAAAGGAGTAGTGAACTCAAAGGAAATGATGAATATTCTTAATAATCCGTTGAATAGAAATAGTCCAACTAAAAAGAGGGAAATTCAAAGTATTATTAAATTTCTAAATAAAAATAAGAAATCAATTACTTATGAATACGATAACTGGTTAAGGGTTGCATTAGCTATTTCCAGCTCTTTTACTTTTGACCTAGGAAGTGTTTATTTTATTGAACTTAGCAAAATGGATGAGTCAAAATTTGATGAAACTAATTGTATTAATATGTTGAAAGATTGCTATATCAGTAATAAAAAAATGATTAAATTTAACACAGTAATACATTTGGCGGTACAAAAAGGATTTATATATAAAAAAGATTTTGGTTTGGAGAGTAACTAGACGGTAACTTATTTATAGGTGGATCGTGTTGGCACTACTGGATATAAAAATCGGTTCGCACCGCAGTAGTTGGTAAGTTGGCAATTGTCAGTATTATGGTTTAAAATCGGGGACTCTCCATCCATTATTTGTTTTTATGTTAGAAGACTATTGTAACAGAGAAGAAATTCTATTTCGTTTATGTAAAGCAAGAGCAAAACTTGCAAGGCATCGTGGTAAATCGCATCTTGACCATATAATTTCTGCTGATCAGAATTACAATTATCACTATAATAATCAAAAGAGTAACAGGCATAAAGGAAATGAAATTGATCTGTTATGTTCGATAATGCCATCTCGCAGAAAATGGATTAATCCCACAATAAAGGAAAGGTATCCTAAAAATGATGGTCAACGCATAAATTCTGTAGATCATAATACCAGAGCTTTATTAAAGACTATTTATCATTACAGAAAAACTAACCCAGCAGAACCTTTTTTACTTAGATTAGAAAATTTTATTGATGAGATAATTGAGTCGGTGAACGATGAAAGTTTTTCGCTTACATCGCCACAGATATTATCTAAGCTGAAAAAACCAAATGACAAAAGCTGTAAAGTTTGTCGTCCAATCTGTGTTTTCCCATTAAAAGATAAAATTTTAATTTCAATCGTAAATAAATATTTGACAAAGGAATTTGATCATATTTTTTATGATCATTCCTATGCTTTTAGAGCAAAAAAGGACAACGAAAAACTCCCTCCCACTCATCATAGTGCCATAGAATATATTCTAGAATACAAAAACAAATACAAAGGAAAACGCTTGTGGGTCTCTGAATGTGATATCAGTAAATTTTTTGACACAGTGAATCATACTGTAGTTAGGGAAAAATTTCGAGATGTCATAAAAGTACATAACAAAACTACTGGAGCAAAAATTGATAACCGAGCAATTTTAATATTCAACAAGTACTTACAATGTTATGATTTTCAGAAATTTGTATATGCACTTAATGATGATAAAAATTATTGGATTGAAAAAAAGAGAGAGGGAGGAAGTTTTGAATGGGTAGAAGATGACTTATCAGAATTAAAGTGTTATAAGAACATTAAGAGAAATCGCATTGGAATTCCACAGGGTGGTGCACTATCAGGTCTGATTGCAAACATTGTTCTTCACAGTATTGATATGGAAATGAAAGCTGATGAAGATGAAAAGCTATGTTATGTAAGATTTTGTGATGATATGCTTTTAATCCATCCTAATAGAAAAATTTGTAACGAAAAAACTAAAATTTATTTTAACGGCTTAGAAAAGCTAAAGTTAATTTCTCATCCTCCTAAACCTGTCAACGAAATAAATAAAAAATTTTTTTGGAATGATTCAAAAAGTAAATCGCCTTACAAATGGTCAAAACTTTCAACCAATTCTTTTGATCGAATTGGTTTTGTTGGGTATGAGATATGTTATAATGGGACTTTACGGGTTAGAAAGAGTTCGCTTATTAAAGAAAAACGTAAAATAAGAGATTTAACGGAACATACTCTTTCAATATTAAAAAATGGAAAGAGAAAGTCAGATGAGATGATCTTAGAATCCGTATCAAACAAACTAATAGGTATGTCCGTTGGGAGGGTCACTATGAAAAATCATAAATTTTCTGATAACGAAATGTGTTGGGTAAATGGTTTTACATTGTTGCGTGATAATCATAATTTGCGAACGCAATTAAGAAGATTAGATCATTATAGGTCGAAACATTTATCTCGATTTAAAAAGAAACTTGAAAAGATACCAGAAGCAAAACCAAGACCTTCCGATGAAGCGAGGAAAATCGGAAAACATTTTTTTATTAAAATAGGTGGAATATCATATGCTGACTCTGAAGCTATTAGACTGGAACTTCAAAATAGTAAAATCCTAAATACTAAATTTGTTTTATCTAAATACAGAAAAGAGCTGTTGATAAAGAATGCTAGTCTTTTAATTCTATCAAGTAAATATAATTCTTACTCATCACAGATATATAGTTTACTTACTGAAAAAGAAAAAGAAGATCGAGATGTGCCATACTATGGTAAACCATTTAGTTATTTTTATCACGTGATAGATAAAAAATAATCTCATCTTTTAAAAGCATTTAAAACCTTGATGCAAAGAATCGATATCCATTCTAAATTAATTACTTCCAAAAGAAAAAAGGAAAAAAAAGAAAGCCATGTCATCATTGTTGCAGATTTTAATAAGCAAGTTTATGTAGAAAAATACGACCTGAAGGGTGGAGATTTTTCTATATACCGAAAGGCTTGAACTTGTGTTTATAATCTGAAACTATTCCTTTGTTTTCTTTTTTATTATTTTTAACAATCGTCTATTACAACCTTCGTTGTTTTTTCTTTTTTTGCTCTAAAGGTTCTTCCTCCGAATTATAATTGATCTCCGAATTGCCAAAATTTATGAGAGATATTATTTGAGAAACACTTTCCGAATCTTTAAAAACTTCTTCAAATGCAGAAAAAGGTATATTATTCTCTTGCGAAACCTTCTTACAAACATCATTAATCTCTGCGATTAACTTTTCTTTGGAGCCAGTAAATAGCTGAGGTAATTTTGTTTTTTCGAACTGTAATGTTTTGATTAAAGTATCCTTTACAGAGTGTAAATATTTTATTTTTTCACTCGAATAAATATTGCTGTTGGATAGAGCGGTGGAAAATTTCTTTTTCAGAATCGAAATTTCTTTTTTGAGATCAAAATTTTTACTTTGGAGTTCTGTTATCAGTTTGTTTTTGAGTTCTAATTCCTGTTTGTTTTTGATAAGCTGGATATTGTACGTTTTGAACACTTTTTCGTAGTTGTCAAGAGTTTGATTGGTTCTAATTTTTTTAAAGCCTAAGAAATCACTTTCTTTCACAATCAAATCTTCAAACTTTTTGGAACTGAGCTCAGATTTGACATTGTTTATCTTTTCATCTAGTGTTAAAAGCTCTTGTTCTTTTTTCTGGATCTTAAATTCTATTGCTTCTAATCTACCTTTTGAACCTTCAATCCCTCTCTCCATTCCCAAACATTCCGCTGTGATATCCTGCATTTTTGAATAGTGAAAAGATTGATGCTTTAAAGTCTTTCCCGTTTTAAGATCTTGCCAGTCAGCAACCAGATGAGCGTGATAATTGGGTTTCCATTCTTTGGACTCTTTATCAAAATGTCCCTCATCTCTATGGATAGCAATCTGGAAAATTTTGATTTGTAATTCTTTTTCAAGTCGTTTTGAAAGCTGATGCAAATCCTGCATTGTTGTATCTTCTTTTATAAGTACAACTGCTTCACGAATAGGCATTGCATTTTTTTGCAATTTTCTTCCGGATTTTTCTTTGCAGTAAGATTCAATCTTGTGTAGTCTGTCTGAAAGTTTTTCTTCTGACCAATATTCGTTTTTAGCTGTTAAGTCTTTTCGAATATAATCGAAAGTTTTCTTTCTGAAGTTATGGGCTTCAGAATCGGATTTCGCAGCTTTGAAATTGATTGAGGTCTTCATTGAGATCAAATTTAACCTCTATAGCTATATTCGAATATTAGTTGATTATCAAGAGATTTGTTTGGCATATTTTGTCTCTCAACTTTAGTAAATTTGTGAAACATGTCACACTAATGAAAAGAATTATATATTATTCAAAAAACGATTTAGCTTGGATATATTCTATCGAGCAGATTAACAACTACTTCAATGATAATAGGCACTTGTCCAAAGCAGTAGAAATAGATGACGTTTTAGAACGACAACATATTATTGATTATCTAGAAAATGGATTTTTATATAAAGAGTGGAGTTCCGCAGACATTATAACTTATAATGCAGTGATAAAAGATTTCAAAAAAGAAATTGCGCAGTACTTCAAAAATTTAAACTGGGAAAACATCATAGATGTGTTCTCTCATATTTCATATTGCTACACCAAAACATTTTGGTTTCTCGTAAATAAAACAGGAATATATAAAACGATTAATAGTGATCAATTTGCGAAAATTACACTTAAAAAAAATTTTAGGCTTAGTGAAATATTATACTGTAAAAACATTGTGTCATTTTTAGATTGTGATATCTATACTTACATGATGTCTAAGCCAAGAACGGCAGAGATATTTTTGGACTATTTCGAGTCCAGTTATGATCAAGAGAGACAAGAAAAATTTTTCCCAAAATCTCTAAACACAACTGAGAGTGAAAAACTTATTTTAAGTTATCTTGATTATGATAATGTCAATTTAAATTATGTCCGTTTTAGTACAAAATAGTAAAGATTCGCAACATCTACGAATAACAGATAGAACAAGGCTGAAAGCAAAAAGGATTTCAGACAGATTAAATGATGAAATATTAAATAGTGATAATGCATTTTCTATTAAAAAAGGTATTTGTCTATCTGAAGACCAAGAGGAAATAAAGAAAACTATTTACAGAGACGGCGAGGAAATAATATCGTATAGTAGTAAGAAGCTTGCTGAAAAAAAAGATACCGCCACATTATTTAAGAATTTCAGAACAATATTTAACTTCCTCGATTTTCAAGGGTGTATAGAATTCGTCTCTAAGAGTGGGTATCTTGAAGGTTTTGAGCGAGCGTTTATGAGGTCAAAAAATGATTACATCATTACATCAGCATTTACCTCAAGTTCGATGGACTCAATAATGCGTTTTGAAATTTATAATTATTTTTTAAAGGATTCAAACTTAAAGTTAGAAGATATTTTAGACAGCTATGTAAGCAATACTTTGAATTCTACCTACAATATTGATAAATTAAAATTAAATCTTCCCAGTCAAGAAAGCTCGTTCCTTGCAAAAATCAGGTTGATCGTCCCTGAATTTGAGTCACTGGTTGAGCAATATAAACTCTATGTCGAAGATGATATTATAGATTACGAATTAATGCAGGTTTCTACTAAAACGACCAGAATTAGTTGCATTCCTTCACTATTACAAAAAAAGTATGCTTATCCTACAGGAGATGATTACCACAAATTAAAATTCACCTTTTTTGATAGCGGAAGCTATTTGTTCAATTATGAAAAATATGGTGAGCGATATAGTAATTTATACGAGGTTCTAAGAAAGGAAAGTTTTAATATCAGTGATGTTGACGAAAATAGAAAATCTTTTCTACAATCGTTAATAACAGAAGGATATCTAAAAAGTGATGAACAAGGAAATATCTCAATAGTGAATACTGATACATTAATTATTATTGGCTACCTGAAAATATACGATGTGATTAGCTACCATTATTTTCCATTAGCTATTCAGCAGGAATTGGACAGATTAAACAAATTGGGAATGATTAAATTCTCTGATAAATTATTTACTGTCGCTGAGCAGGAATATTTTGACTATTACCTAAACAATAGATTTAGTAATGGTCTATGGCTTAGAAACAAATATGTGCACGCTACAAATAGCCACGATGATACTGAGCAAGAAAGAGATTATAAAATATTGCTTAAACTTATGGTTTTACTAATATTAAAAATAGATGATGATCTTGTTATAGCTAGATCAATGTTTAAAAATAAAATTGGAAAAATTGAATAATTTTTTAAGCCTCGCAGAGCGAAGCAGCAACTTTGTTAGGACGCCAGGACTTTCAAAGTTGCGAATGAGCTCCTAACTTCGCCTTGTAGTTGTAAAATTGCACGCATTTTAATAAGCAATAAATCCATTCTTAAAACAGAATTTTAGGAACATAACTTTTTATAAAGCAGGCTTGGTTTTGATGAATGGTTTAAAACACAAAAAGAAGCCATCTTCATATTGTGAATTTTAGGATGTCCAACTTATATACTGATTTTTTAAAATTATAAAATCCAGTGAAAGAACAAACTATGCTAAGTTTATAACATATTGAAATAATATGAATGTACTGTAGTCATGGAAAGGTCTTGCATAGCGGAATTGAAACCTTGTTAGAATTGACTTTAAAGCTACAGGTGCATTCAAAATTCCTTTAGACAATTGTTAAATTTTATAATATTCAATATGGACGATATTTGATTGATGTTTTTAATCTCCCGATATAGTAATGTAAAAAAATTATGATTTTACAATAATGTTAGGTGAATGATAAAGAATTTTTCTTCGATTGATAATTAATTATTTTCTATCCTATATAGCCTCTTTACTAAATAAAATAATTTTTATATTTGGGATAAATAAAAACTAATGGATCATACTCAAAAATTAAGAATAAAAACAGCTATGATAGTTTATGAGCTGGAATCTTCGTTAGGAAATTACATCATAGAAAATGAAGTTCTTCATACTATACCAGAATCAAGCATAGAATCTATAATTGATAGAGAAAAAAGTAGAGGTAATAACCTTTCAAAAGAAAACCTAAATCTAATTATCGAATCGAGTTATTTAGATGAGATTTTTAATTTTGCAATTAATATAACATTAAATTCAAGTTTGCATCAATATATGGTGGAACTAAAACAGCTATGTTCTGTGTTCGGAATTTTCGATATAAGAAATGCAGTTAGTCACCCGAATCGACCTTTTCCTGATTGTTATTGGTTTAGAGCTGCCGCAATCGCAAGTGATCCTTTAATTGAAAAATTAAGTTTATCTAAAATTAGAACATCACTTAATTCCGCGCTAGAGGAAAATCTTAACACTCCACCTGATGAATGGCTATATAACGTTAATTGGGCTATTCCAAATACATTACCTTCAACATTTGATCATGAAATTACTGGTTTATTAGGTAGAGATAAGGAATTTAAAGACCTGGAAGCTGTTCTTTCAAAAAAGAGAAACAATTTAGTAGCTATAGTGGCTCCAGGGGGTGTTGGTAAAACTGCCCTAGTTTTACAATATTTAAAAGATATTTCACTCAATCCTCTTTGGACAACAAGATTAAGCTGTATTGTATTTTGTACACTTAAAAATGAAAAGTTGACTAGCGATGGTGTTGAAACAATAAATGCCATAACAGGTTTGCAACAAATTAAAGATACGATAGTTTTGGATCTCAAAAAGATTTATAGTAATTACGATTTTGCAACACTTGAAGAAGCCATTGAGATGCTAGAGGATGAAAATATACTGATTTGTATAGATAACCTTGAAACATTACTAATGGATTCCCAAAAAGAATTTATTGAATTTAATGAACAATTACCAATAAAATGGAAGGTTTTAGTTACTAGTAGAATTTCGATAGATTCTGCTACTACAGTTCCGCTAGAACCTTTGGTAAAAAGACATGCCGTCAATTTGAGCAGAAATTATCTAAAAAAACGAGGTATTCTTGACTTTAAACATGAAGATTTGGAAAGAATTGCTAGTACAGCAAATAATAATCCTTTAGCGATTAGGTTAACAATAGATTTATATTTGAAAGGAGGTGATATTATTTCATCAATATCGAAATCCCAAAAAGATATCGCATCATTTTCGTACAAAAACCTGATAGAGGCGTTGAAGGAAAAATCTATTGTCATTTTAGAAGCAATATACGCTATCGGTAATCCTAATAGATCAGAGTTAATAGAATTTCTAAACTTTAGCAAAGAAGATATTGTTGAATCTATTAATGAATTAGCAAAGACAAGTTTAATACTTAGAACCATAGATGAATATGGTAATGATATATATGAACTAAGCGATTCAATCAAAGATTTACTATTAACAAATCCTAAAAATATCGAGGTTAGAAACAGCATTACTGAAGAGGTAAAAAAGCGTAAAGCTAAAATATTAGAGCAGTCTGCTAGAATCAAACAATTAGGACTATCAGAATTTGATGAAGAATATATACCAGATAATATTGATCCAACAATATATAGTCTAGTTACTGATTTAAACAAATGTTTAGGAAAAAATTATAATCATTCAGATCTAATACTGATAAAGGAAAAGTTTAATGATATCTTGAAATATAAAAGTAATGATGCATTATTACTATTCCATTTTTCACGAATTTTTAGAGCATTAAAGGATACTAGTAACGAATTATTAAATTTAATTAAAGCAGAAGAGCAAAACCAAGATTCACCAAGGATTAAATTAGCTATTGCGTTAAGATATTTCTATAATAATGATTACCTTGATTCATTAAAATACTTTGAATTTTTAGTTTCTAAAGGTTATGACGAAACACTTAAGTCAAATAAAAAATTCAGCTTTTCAGTAACTAAGCTTTATTATTTAAGTCTCATTTATTTAGGAGAATATGATGAAATTTTAGATAAGTCCGCAAACTGGAATAGCCATTTGAATTGGAGCGGAATTATAGGCGTGTCGCGAGCGACAGCCTTAAAGAGAAAAATTGAATATAATCATTCTTTTACGGATGTTATAACTCCATTAATAGAAGAAATATTGGATATCTTCAATTATATCTTTGAGACAGAGGGTTATTTTGACATTGCTTGTATAGAGGCTAATAAAATTATAAAGGATATTGATTTTATAATCAGTACTTCTTTTGAATATTCTCAGAACACTCAAACACAATATTTAAATTTTGTTGCTAAACACTATTTTAATATTGTTTCAAAATTAAGAAATGAGAATATTAACAATATCGAAAATAGAACATTTATAAAGAAATTATTTGAGGTTGAGTTAACTAATAATCCCATAAAGATTGTTTCATGGTTTAGACATGATAACGAAGAAAAAGCTAAATATGATAACGAGCACATTCTTGAATTGAAATCAGATGGATATGAAATAGTAAACGTTTACCACATACCAGAAGATAAAGGCCATGGGCTTTCAAGCTTTATGTTTGCAGATAACAAATTAGGACAACAATTTTATCTTAGCGTCAATTTTTTCGATGAAGGATGGAATCGATGGGGTTATATAAAAGAAGGTGATTTGTTAGCAATTAAATATAAAGTTGCAAAGAGTGAAGGAAAGCCTTACCAAGCTATTGAAATTTTAGAAATAGATAAGCACTAAATGTGCTAAATGCAAAAGGCAATTCGTGAAAATTGCCTTTTTTGATTTTAATCAATTAGTAATCATCTAATTTCGTCGATTAGTAATAAGTTACCCAAGTTATCTCTTGCGGTAGAATCTCTATCCGTTCTTAAATAAATATTGTAGCCAATTTTGACAGTACCTACTTTTGCTCCCACAGACCATGAACCAGTACTATAGTTAAAAGTTGCAGTTGTAAAAGCATTTCCCATAGATATTGAAGCTAACACTTCGTCTTTAGTGTAAACTTTTCCTTTGCTTAATCGGCCGGATGATACCGGAGAATGAACCATTACATCAGTGATAAACGACAGATTACCACTTTTTTCTCTAATAGCTGTAATATAAAAATTACTCATAAAAATAAAATTTTTTCTGGCTTCTTTCATCCAGGCCAGTATTACTTCCGAATTACTGGAGTTGATTATTTGTTCACCGGACTTTCCTTAACGGTTTGAACATTCCGAAATCATAATAAAGATACAAGAAACTTTATTTTCAAAGTATAAGCTTTAGCATAGATTTAAATACTAGTGTCTAGTTTCGATAAGCATTTGGTAAATCCGTATATTTAATCTTATGTATTAATTAAGACTTTTTATGCATTGATACGTACTAAACATCTTACAAAGCTATTATGAAAGTACGCAGTCAATTTGCGTAGTTTGACAACGAAAATAAAATTTTAAGAAAATATTTAGTTATGACATAATAATTCTGTTTTTAACATTGTTAAAAACAGAATTATTTCCAATTTTATCATTTAACAATAGATTATCATCCTTATTTTTGATTAATTTTTTTTTATAGAATCTGTTTGGACTTAGCATTAAATATAATAAATACTGCGACAAACAATACTTGTTATAGTCCGGATGATTTTAAATTTACTTGTAAAAAATCGTCTTACTTTAAACTTGCTAATACTAGCAAATCTTCAACTAAAAGGTTCGATATTCGTTCGCCAGAGACTATAATTCTTAGTTAATAAGTACTTGAATTTTCAACTATTTATTTGTGGTTATTAATTTCTCCGAAAATTTTACGAGAGAGTTTATTATACCTTTATCTCTAATGTAAAAAAGCCCCGTTTATGATGAGGGTGTTGGAATCGATTATAATTCTATTTTTATCTACTTTTTATGTTGTTGAGGTCTTTTCTTTTTAGCATTGAGCTGATTAGGTAAATTAAAGATTCCACAATCGAAAAAATGTAGATCAAAATCGAAAGCCAAAAGTCATTTGTTGACAAAATCCCTTGATTTTTCGCCAAAGTAAAAATTTCACAATTTTATATTATGCGATATAATCAGCTTTTTCAGCCTTTTTTTAACTTAATTTCGTATAATATGTAAAATAATATAAAATTTATTTTAAAGTTTGTTAAAATAATGCTAATTTGGAAAAGTAAAAACAAACCAATGAAAAAACTCATTATAAGCTTGGGAGTCCTTGCTGTGGGATATTCTTATGCCCAAAAAGTAAGCTGGCAGAAGGATGTAGAATCTGGAACACAGGATTTTCTTTCAGGCCTGTCAGTAACAAATGACGGGCAATATCTTGTTTCAGGATCATCGATCCAGAGGAATCAAAATCCGACAGCTGGCAGTAATCAGAACAAAGGTTATGATTACCATATTCTTAAATTAGATCAACAAGGTCAGAAAGTCTGGGAGAAATATTTCTCCGGCAACCAGCACGATTATCTAAGTTCTACAGTCGCTACTCAGGAAGGTGGTTTTTTATTGGCCGGAACTACTTATTCATCTTTAGCAATTGACAAGAAACAAAAATCTAATGGTTCATCGGATATGTGGATCATCAAGGTCAATGAGAATGGCGATGAGGAATGGCAGAAAACCATTGGAACCCGATATTCCGAAGAAGCAAGATCTGTTACTCAAACCACAGACAAGGGATTTATAGCTGTGGGAAGCACCAATCATCCCAAACTCGGTTATGGCTCAATAGATGTGATGGTCGTAAAACTGGACAAGAACGGAAAAATTCTTCATCAATTAATCTTAGGCGGAAAAGGACTGGATGAAGTTGAGAAAGTAATTCCTACTAATGACGGTGGCGTGTTGATGGGTATCTATTCCAAAAGTGGTGTGAATGAAGGACAATCTAAATCGAAGGTCAATTCTAAGGATCTTTTATCCAAAAGTTCGCGTTTAAATACTAATAATAATTCATCCTCAGATTCAAATTCTCAATCGACATCAACCAATTCATCAGGCAACCAGAATTCATCAACGTCAAATAATCAGAATGCTGAGGAATCCTTTGATATTAACTTCTACGGGAAAGCTTTTGGAAATTTTGGTGAAGGCGATTACTGGATTGTAAAGCTTGATAACAACGGAACTGTACAGTGGGAGAAGAACTTTGGAGGGAGTGAAGACGATCACATACGGACTATGGCTTTGACCGACTCAGGATATATCATCGGAGGAGAAAGCAGATCCCAAACTTCAGGGAACAAAAGAGCCAAGCTGGAAGAAGGAACGGACCTTTGGTTATTGTCTTTAGATCAGGACGGGAATGAAGAGTGGCAGCAGTCTTATAATTTCAAGAATAGAGATGTTTTGATGAGCCTAAATGCGATTAAAGACTCCAACTCAAAAGATAAAGGCTTTTTGATTGGCGGCTACACTCAATCTGAAGGAAAGGTGCAGAAAAATGACGAAACATTTTGGATGCTTTACATTGACAAAAATGGTAAAGAAATTTGGAGAAAGTATGTGGAGGGTAGGGATAAAAAGAATGAAGAGAGGCTGGTGTCTGCTATTCTAAACCGAGATGGATCTTATATTCTGGCAGGAACTAGTGGCGAAGCAGTGGGAAAAGAAAACTGGAAAATCGTAAAACTAGTAGACTCAGATGTCGAGAATTTAATGGAAAATAAAGATATCCAGATCTATCCGAATCCTGTGAAGGACTACTGTTATGTGGAGATCGGGCTGGACTTCGAGAGTGCGGATATTTATCTTTATGATATGACTGGGAAGGTGGTTCAGCAGGTTAATACCAACAATAAGGTTACTAAGATAAATACGAGCAGACTTCCACAGGGTGTTTACATAATTAAAGCAATTATCCCGACACAACAAGACAAAAAACTAACTACTAAAATCGTGAAAGAATAGCAATGAGAAATCTTTTTTTATTTAAAGTACTCCTTTTTTCAATAGCATTAAAGAGTCAGGGTGCATTCCAACCAATTCAAATAAAATCCCCGCAGTCTTATGCTTTTGAAAAGTATGGGAATGTTCCAACGAATTTATATGTGGGATCCATTGATCTTAAAGTTCCTATAACATCAATTGAGGAAAATGGAGTTAACATTCCCATCTCAATATCCTATGATTCATCTGGATTTATTCCACATAAAAAGCCGGATTTGGCAGGTATGAATTGGTCATTGCTTGCGGGAGGAAGAATTACCAGGACACTAAATGGTATTCCCGACGAATATGTTGGCGATTTTTTGGAACCACTATTCGGTGATTTTTATGGTTATTCAAAAAGGTATAGTGGATTTATGGTAGGAGTTAGAAATAGTCCATATTCAAATTCCAATGCTTATAACTTACAATTTGGTCCAGGTGTAACTGATCCTCCTGGAGAAAATAGTGTTATCGGACAGAATTTTGTTTTCGGGCCTCCAAATAAGGCTTATGAGGGTGAACCGGATCTTTTTAATTTCAGTGTCATGGGACTTTCCGGTAAGTTCATGATGGGTAACAATGGAAAAGTCGTTGTTGAGTCAGACGATCCAAATGTAAAGGTTGATATGTCACAAATGAATACATATAGTGCATCAAATTTCTGCGGTAATGATCTCACATCTTCTATAAAAATAACTGACGGAAAAGGAAATCAATATTTTTTCGGTGGAGATCTATCAAAATTTGAACTTTCCTATGCTGCCAAGGATATATTGTTTTCAGAAGGTTTTAATGGAGTTCCAGTCATTAATTCATTCAGTATCTCAAAGATCATTTTAGCGAATGGAAAAACAATCGATTTCGACTATTACAATCCAAATTTGACTTATAATTTCTGTGGCAATCCATATACCGAAGTAAATAATATTAGCCGTGAGCGCCTTTTTTCCATTGAAACCTATTTTCAGCAAGGTACCAGAGCAGATAATTGGACAACCTGCACGAGTCCATTCCCCTATCAATGTGTACCTGCAGGACAATCAGTAGCTCCATCTCAAGAGTTTGTTACACTATTGAAAAAGTCTTTATTGACGTCTATTAGATATGGTGGTAATGAGGTTAGAATCAATTACAAAAGTATAGGATATTCGTTAAAGCATAGATATGCTGCACCAAAATATTTAAATGAATGGGTAATTGATAATATTGAAACATACGCTAACTCCAGATTACTTAAAAGCACAACATTTTCTTATGATAATTTTGGAGGTATTAATCAGAGGCCGTTTCTTAAATCAGTTAAAGAGAATGAAACAAATAAAGAATATTCATTTGAATATACTGGAACATATAATTTACCTCCTTACTATACTAAAGGTGTAGACCACTGGGGTTATTGGAATGGAAATGATTCCAATCTATATTTGGCACCATATAGTAGTTATAATGGTCAAACCGGCGATTATGATTTGATCAGTACCTTTAGAGACGCATCTCCAATATTTTATTCTGCTACTTTGCTTAGCAAAATAGTATATCCGACCAAAGGATCGACAGAGTTTGAATATGAACCTCATGATTACAGTAAAAGAGTAGAAAGAAATTCTGCGCATGAGTTTCGTCCATTTTTAGAACCAAAAACAGGTAATGCAGGAGGAGCTAGAATTTATAAAATCAAAAATTATTCTGCCCCTGGAATATTGAGTACTGAAAAAGAGTATCGATATAAAAACACTAGAAATAATGAGCAAGGGACAATTAGTTCTGGTACGCTTATGCATTGGCCACGTTACCACTACTATTTCGAATTTGATTATGGCTTTTCCAAGAAAACACTTCTTTTAACAAGCAGCTCAAACCACCAAAAAAACAGTTTAGATAGTTATAATGTTGGATATTCGACGGTTTTTGAAATTGAAAATAACAATGGGTACAAGGAATATAATTTTACAGACTATAGTACCAACCCTGACAACTACCAATCGGAATTTGATGGGGAAAGTTATCTGAACACTATAAAATTTTCAAATATTTTTGCAAATGAAGATATACAGCCATTATACTTGTATATGAATTTCCAAAATTTATACGGGATAGACAAAAGTATAACAAGAGGAAAATTGCTTTCTGAAAAATTTTATAAAGAATCTTCGAATTTTCCTCAAAAACATATATATTATTATTATCACGATAATGATTACTACAATCAAAATTTTGGTGAAGCAGATGATAATTATGTAACAATATATCACATTTCAGCTCTATGGGTTCAAGCGTATAAAAAGTTTTTTAATGTCTCATACCCAAGCAGTAAATCAGTTCGAAATTATGATGATTATGGTAATGAAATAAGCTGGGCAGATACATTTTATCTTTACAATTCACCGTATAATAATAATTTAAGTGAGGAACAAACGTATTTTGGTGATAATTCTTTTGTCAAAACAACATATAAATATACAAGAGATTTACTCATCGGAAATCCAGATCTCCCATCTACTTTTCCAGATGAATATAGATTTATTTCATCTATGTACCGTAAGAATATGTTATCAATTCCATTAGTGACAACTGAATATAAAAATAATACATTCTTAAAAAGGTCACAAACTCTTTACAACTTTGATAGTAACTTGACAATTCCAACTTTACCAGTGCAAGATTTATTATACACAGAAGATAAGGTAACTAACATAGGCGGGATTAATGGCACTTATACTGTCCCTACAATTAGTTTTGCGACTCTAGTGCAGAGCTATGACCAATATGACTCGTCAGGAAATCTTTTACAGTTTACATCAAAGTCAGGCACTCCTACATCTATTATATGGGGCTATAACAAAAAATATCCGATTGCAATGGTTGAAGGTGCAACTTATCCAAAATCAGGCAGTTCACTTGATACTGATATTCCCCAAACATTAATAGACAACATAGTTAATGCATCAGTTACAGATTTGGCACAACCTGTAGGAAATGATGAAGCAGATCTATTACTAGCTTTGGATAATTTCAAGAAAGATCCAAGAATGGTCAATTACCGAGTTACTACATATACCCATGATCCGTTGGTTGGAGTACGGACTATTACGCCACCAAATGGAATTAGGGAATATTACAAATATGACACCTCCTACAGACTTGAAAAGATCGAAGATGTAAACGGCAAAGTCATTAAGGAGTACCTATATAATTATAAGCACTGAGAATACTTTCTAAAAGACTATTAACTAATAACTATTTCAATGATATTAAAAATGATATTTAAAAACGTGTTGACGATGATGGCTTTAGTGTTGGGTTTGAACATTTGCCACTCCCAGTTGACGGACTCTGAAAATTATGTTTATACAAAGACTCATCTTTCAGCACCAGGAGAAACTGTAAAGTCATCGGAAGTCGTTACTTATTATGATGGTTTGGGCAGGCCAATTCAAGCAATCTCCATCAATGGGGGAGGTGATCCGAGTAAAGATCTAGTTACTCCTATAATCTACGATAATATTGGAAGACAGAGGATTGATGTTTTGCCAATTCCTTTACCGACTTCAAGTAAAGCTTTCAATAATGGATTGACACAATTTAGCGGTCAAGGTTTCTACGGCGATAATATTCCTTTTGCGGAAAAAATAATAGAACAGTCACCTTTGAATAGAATCAGAAACCAGATTCAGCCAGGTTATGACTGGCAAGATCACACGGTTAATTATACGTATGAAGCAAATGGGGAGGAAGATATATTAAAGTTTTCAACTACCACTTCGATTTCTGGAACAACACTTTACAGCAGTAGTTTAGCTGTAAATGGTTTTTACCCTGCATCAAAACTTTATAAAAATAGAATATCTGACGAGGACGGTAAAACGACTTATGAATTTAGTAACGGACAAGGGCAGATCCTATTAATACGAAAAATTCGTTCAGAAGGATGGCCAGGATCAAGAAGTACATTAGAGCACCTTGATACTTATTATGTTTACAATGATTATAACCAGCTAGTATTTGTGATTCCACCTTTGGCTTCTAAGGAGTTTAGAGATAATAATATACAAAATATTATTAATCCACGAGATGGAAATAATGCAATAGTTACCAATCTTTGTTACCAATATATTTATGACAGTAAGAATCGATTAGCTGAAAAAAAACTTCCTGGTAAAGGCTGGGAGTATATGATTTATGATAAAGCGGATCGCTTGATTATGACTCAAGATAGTAAACTCGCAACAAATAATAATACATTTGGGTTGAGGGGATGGCTTTTTACTAAGTATGATCAGTTTAATAGAGTTGTCTATACGGGTTTCACCTCAAATGCTGATGCTAGAGCGACGATTCAGAACGCAATAGACATAAGCGTAGGAACTGTTTACCACGAATCCAGAAGCTCAACGATTATCACTAATAGTGGAACCAATCTATATTACACCAATAATATCTTCCCGACTGCACTGACTAAGATTCTATCTGTCAATTATTATGATACATATCCAACAGGAACTATTTATCCTACTAACAATAGTATTCAGGGTGAACCAATTCTTCTTGCTGCTTATGATGGATTAGGGCGTTCAACCAAATCTCTCCCTTTGGCAACAATGGTGAAAAATATTAATGACGATAAGTGGACAAAAACCTATACTTATTATGATGGTAAAGGCAGAGTAATTGGAATGACTAGTACTAATCATTTAAATGGTAAAACTAGAGTTGAGTTGAAACTTCATTTTGCAGGTGCCGTAAAGCACTCTGAGACTTGGCACAATAAAAAGACGGGAGAACTGCCTATACATATTATAGAGGACTTCATCTATGACCACCAGAACCGTTTGACCAAACACTATCACGAAGTTGAAGGTAAAACCCCTAAGGAACTTTTGGCGGATAATACCTATGACGCATTGGGAAGGCTTGATACGAAAAAAGTTGGTGCAAGGTCAGATGTAAATTTTGCAGCAGTTTTGCCTCCATTACAAACCATCAAATACAACTATAATATCAGAGGATGGACAACGGGGATCAATCTTACAGATCTTGGAAAGCTGGATACAGGCAAATTATTTTCTTATAAGATCAAATATAATGATCCAGCAAATACAGCTATTAAAAATTATAATGGCAATATCTCTGAAGTCGATTGGACATATGGTTTAAGTAATCATAGTCGCTACGAATACACATATGATACAGTAAATCGCCTAAAAATGGGAGTGTACAAAACCTTTAATGAAACAACCACTACGGATTCTGATTTTTTTAATGAAGAGGTTTCGTATGATCTCAATGGGAATATCAATAGTCTTCAGCGTAATGCTAGGCCGAAAAGTGGCTTAACAGCCAATCAGGTTGACAACTTGACTTACTCTTATGAAAGCAACGAATTGAGCAACCGTATCTCTACAATCTATGACAATACTCATAATAATAACGGTTATCCAGGCGTAATGATTCCCCAAGCAATCACCTATGATGCCAACGGCAATATGCTGACTATGCCAGATAAAGGAATTTCCACTCCAATAATATATAACTATTTGAATCTACCTCAAGTAATCACAAAGAACACCCAGCCTGTAACATATACTTACAGGGCTGACGGTGTGAAAGTTCATAAAAGTTTTGAGGTGAACGGACAAAACATACAGACTTGGTATTTAGATGGATTCGTTTACACAACACCCTACACACCCGATATTGTAATAGCTTTGGGAAAGACTCCTGAAGCCGAAGAGATGTCAGTTGCAGGACAGAGAGAGTCCTTTGAGCTTGCTGACAAGGTTATTGTAGATCCTGGAGGCCCTGGCCAACCAATGATTGAATCTAAGCCTGATTTTTTTTCTACATCAGAAGGATTTTATGATTTCAATACTTTTAGGTATATTTACCAGTACAGAGATCACTTGGGGAATACCAGGCTGAACTTTTCAAGGGATGAGAATAATCTTGTATATAGCGAAGATAGAAATGACTATTACCCTTTTGGCTTGAACTTCATCAACCCACCGGGATCTCTTGCACAGTTGTTCAATCCGAGTGCTACTTATAAGAATTACAAGTACAATGGGAAGGAATTGCAGGAAACGGGAATGTATGACTACGGGGCGAGGATGTATATGCCGGATATTGGGAGATGGGGCGTGGTGGATCCGCTCGCGGAAAAAGCGCAAGGTTGGTCTCCTTATCGTTATGGGTTTAATAATCCTATTTCTTTTAAAGATCCAACTGGAATGTCGGAAGATTGGTATGAAGATGAATCGGGTGATTTGGTTTTTAACGATAATGTTAAAAGTCAACAAAATATGACAGATCAGGGAATAAAAGGTACCTATGTGGGAGAAACTGCTCAAGAAGGAGATTTGACTTATGCCGCTGATGGCTATGTTTATGATGATTCTGAAGCTGGTGAAGGTCGAGTTGTTGCTAATGGAAGAGAAACACGAATTCAGGAAGTTGTTTTGCAAGGTTCTTCAAATAATTTATCCAAAATTTGGAATAGTGGTATTGTAAGAAGTCAAATAGCTGACTCTTACAGTATTGGTTTATCAACTAATATAGCTGTTTTTTTTGGAGTGGGAACAACACCTATTAATTTTACATTCTTGACAAGAGGAAAAGAACCCGGATTATATTTTACACCAACTGTAAATGCATCTTCAGGGGATGGAATTGAAGCGAATGCAGGTGTTTCCTTTGGAAGAGGAATTTACACTGGTAATCCGAGAAATATTACTTCAAGTATGTTAAAAGGGAGTTCTTACGGTCTTTCTGTAGGTTTAGGGTTAGCTATTGATGCTTCGGTTGGGGCTTCTTATGCTCCCACAGGACAGGGTACTGGTTTTATTAATACATCTGGACAGGTTGGTGTTGGTATGGAAGGTAGTCCAGCAACAGTAGTTAATATACAGGGAACTTATCAAAATACAACAATTGTTAGTCCTATTTTCCAATTAAAATAATATAGCTATGAAATTGCAGAATATTTGGAGACTATTTCCCATCATTTTAATAATAGGAATTATTATATTTTTTGAAAGAGTGAATAATGTTGATAGAAAAGATTTTTACAAGTCGGACATTAATTCTCATATAGTAAAGAAAAAAAATAACTGGTCAGGAGGTAGAAGTTATGACTATATTACTGATAAAAATATTATAATTACGCTGATGAATAATGATACTCTGAAAATAGGTGACTCGATATCAAAAGAGAATAATACTGGAAATTTTAATGCTTATCGAAAAAACCGATTTGGAGTTTATAAGTTTTATAAAAACTATAACATACCAGAATAGAACAGTAGACCCCAATTAATTGGGGTCTACTGTTCTATTTATATTAAAATCTAATATCATAACCCACAATTTTAATGGAATCACCTTCCTTATGGAGGGTAAATTTCTCTTGAGTATTTTTAATATCTCGTGTTATATTATAAATTAGTACATATTCGCTCTTAGGGTTATTACCTTTAACTACAAGTGTTTCCCATTGTATTAAAGAATCATTTTTAATATTACCACATTCCATAAAAGAATTATTAAGTATTTGATTGAACTTTTCTTTCGGAGTTACTTTAAAAAGATTTTTACTGACTAATTCAAAAGCATTTTCTTTATTGTTATTATTAATGAAAGTATAAAATTTTTGTGCAACGTTTTCAGCATCTTTTTTATCTTCTTCTCTATTTTGATAAGTAGAATTAAAATTACAGCTCATTAGAAATGATAGTGTAAATATTGAGATAATTTTTCTCATGGTAGTAGTTTTAATAAGTTTAAATTACATTAACAAGTTAAATACGGTTTACGTTGACCACCAGTAATAAGAATCTTGTTTTATTGTGTCAATTAGTATTCAAATATAATATAATTTTCTCTTCACTCCTTTTTTTCATATTAATTCTCTCGCTGCCGCACAAATCCGATAATGTTTCAAAGTTAATGATGGATGTAATTTGCAATATTAACTTCTTGAAAATCAATTAAAATAACAAATAAGAATTTTAAAACCGAAAGTTGGATAATTGTGCTCTCGTTTATTTTTGTAAAATAAATACATCTCAAATGATTGATAGTCATAACAGTGTTTCAAAGATTAGTTATAGATATAGTTTTATGTTTTATAAAATCCAGATTACCCACACATAATTTCATATCGTAAACGAAACAGAAACAGATATTGTAATCAAAACTACTTTCGCACTACAGCTGTAAGAAATAATGTATTTCGCTGATAGGATATAATCGAGCATATTAAATAATACTTCACAACTGATCTATGTATTACTATAATTATTTACAGTTAATTCTGATATCATTTGCAAATCTTCGGAAAAATGTTTCGACATTTGTTGATCTTTGACTACAATTGTAAATTAGCAACCAGTTGAATTTCAATTGGTTGTTTTTTTTATTTAAGTTCAACGATTTCAAAATAAAAAAGTGAATCTTCAATTATTGAAAACCACTTTTATTATTTTTATTTGTCCAGAATTATATTTTTGATAATCGGATCGAGATTACTTGGTAAATCGGCAGATTTTATCTGGAACTTTTTTATTTTCATTTCTTTAAACCAATTTTCCCAATATTCTTTGATTACTGCTTCTTCAAAAGGATTGCTCTTTTCCGGATTAATGCCAAGGACTATGACTTCAAGATTGCTGAGATCATCATTGGCCTTTACAAAACCATATTTATTTTTCTCAATAATATTACTTAAATCTGGAGCTGTAAGTTTGTTTGCTTTGATTAGTTTTGAAGTTAAATATGATGTTTTATTATCTTGGGAAAACATCGTATCCTTATGATACATATATCCGTCTGTCAAAATGAACAGGATATTTCTATGATCGTTTTTTATACAATAATCCTTTATCTTATTCCTGAAAAATTCCCAAATATCAGAGCCTATATAGTTTCCGTCTTTAATGGCTGACTGATAAATCTGTAATGGTAATTCAGAGTATTTCTGTTCGACAGAAGTAAAATAATCTTTACTCGTGTTTTTATCAAAAGAAATCTTAAGTTCTTTTGTAAACCCATTCATTTTCGGGTCAAGAGGTTCGGGATTGAAGAAAATCTGCATTTGATCATCGTATGTAATGATCCTTTTATTTTTAATATGATTTAAAAAGCCTGTTTCGATAGATTTGATATATTCCGTATCTCTTTGGAAATATTCCATTGTAGGATTTGGATTGGTTTTAGGATCTATTCTGTCTGATAAATCAATTAAAATGCTGACATTTATGTTGTTAGAATCAATTCCTGGAGCACAATTTGTACAAGGTTGTGTCGGCGTTTTACAACAAGAAACCAGAAAAATCATTAATGAAAAGTAGAATATTTTTCTCATAATTTAAGATTTATAAAGATGACAGATAAACTAAGTTTTGATTATCAGAATTAGCTCCAACTGCGTTCAGGTTGATATTGTAAGTATCAATACAACTGTCGATCATTGTCTGTTTCTCTGTTTTTGAAACGGCTATTTTTTCGCCTATAAACGTTATCCAGCCCTGAACATATTCGGAAGCATATAATTTGTAATCTTTAGTTGGAATTATAACTCCGTCAACAATATTTTGCAACTCTTCGATTCTGCCTCGCGTTTTGATGATAGATTCTTTTGTATTGCTAATGTTTTCTATAATTCCTTCAATTTCTTTTTTAATAAAATTGATTTTTTCCAATAGGAAGAGAACGTTTTTTTGTTTGATTTCCTGCTCATTTCTGATCTTGTCTTTTTCCCTGTGCTCTTTCATCACAAAGTCGAAAACCAGTCCCCAAATGATATAAACAATGAAACCTGCGAAAATAATTCCCCAAAACTGATTTTTGGTAAAAGCTATTTTAAGATCAAAATCAGGCGAATTAAACGTTTTGTTTAATTCATATAATTTCCATTCAATTTCATAGGCCAGTATAGCGTCAAAAATAAAAGTGACAACGAATAACAATCCTAACTTTACATAATTGACCCAGTTTTGGTTCTCTCCAAACATGTGTATCAAAAATCCTAATCCTAAAAAAACAAATGGTATCAAAGACACAAAAGCACCTTCAACAGGTCCGTCATTCCAGGCTTTGCTGAACGCCTGCGCATCCAAGACACTTTGTATCACAGTGCTTTTTGCATCAAAGCTTTTGAAAAAGGCAGAGTAAGATGTTGAAATGTAAAACGTAATCAAATACAGACTTATGGGAAAGAGAAGAATGGTACCGATCCAGAATTTGCTGGACGCTCCTTTTGAAG
>Ga0157370_10001930_pt1 | contig 25516 bp, 27 predicted proteins | sample C35metaG_FD_113463 | JGI IMG/M metagenome (GOLD analysis project Ga0157370, IMG submission 113463) | Corn rhizosphere microbial communities from Kellogg Biological Station, Michigan, USA - C3-5 metaG | ecosystem: Host-associated > Plants > Roots > Rhizosphere > Soil | place: USA: Michigan...
CACGTGAGTGAGTGCGTCGCCCGCGCCCGCCCGGAGCGCGGCTTCGTAGATGAGCATCGCGGAATATGGTTTCGCAGCGATCAGCACCACGGCCGGGTCGAATGGAGCCTCGCCCACAGGAGCGTAAGCGATCACCGCTGGTGGGTTCTGTAACACCGGGATGGAGGATACCTCAGCGATCTGGATATAGCCGTTCCCCACCATAAACCCGATCGTGTCCTCAAGCACGGCGCCGCGGTCCGGCGGCAGGGCGAGGGCATGCGTATACGAGCCCACAGCGCAGTTGAAATGATCCCCGGGTACCGTATAAAATGCGCGTCCACCCATGGCGACGCGCCAGAAGGCGCAACCGGCCGGAACCGCACCCGTCCATTTCTCGAGACCTTCGGGCGGCGTATCCAGGAACCCGACTGCGATGGGGGATTGTCTCAAATCAAGCTTCTGGCTGAATGTATTCATCCGCGAAATCCTGAAATCAACTTGTACGTTTCAAGCGAATTGTAGACGATGGGGCAGTACGTGGCGCGGTCGATGAACTGCCACATCCGGCTCGCAATCGAACCCGATCCGCGAACCAGATGCGGGAAATTCCGGCAGGTCTCAGGGCGGTCCTCATAAATTGAGCAATCGTTTCCGTCGAGAAAGAGGCATCCGTGTTCGGTCCGCCGCAGAATCAGTGCGCCGTCGTCTTTCGATCGCATGGTGTACCGTTCGATAAACTCGGTGCGCTTCACGCCCACGGCGCGGGCCAGCCGATCAACTTCGCGTTCCGCCAGATCCGTTTCCGCCACTCTGCAGCAATTCGCGCAGGCGCGGCAATCGATCCGAGCTTCGATCTCCTCCGCCATACGGCGGAATCGTCGCTCCTGCACATCATGCGTCTTCATGAAGCGGCGGAAGCGCTCGTTTTCGGGTCGTTTTTTCTCGCCCAGCCGCTCAATCTGAACCAGATCCGTGATCACCAGACTTCAGATTAGCGAACCTGCGCTCAGCCCTCTTGTTGGTAACGCAACCTGATGCCCGGATCGAGTGCGCTGCGCTGCTGTCGCGCGCGCGATAAGCGCCAAAAGAATTGCGGCGCCTGCAAGCGCGCGCTGATCCCAGGCCCCTGTTGCCGCCGGGAATGCGCAGACTCGCAGCCGCACGGCGTTCACCAGGTGAAAGATCGCGGCATTGGCGCCGATCCCCGGGTGAGCGACCCAATTGCAACGAGCAAAAAGTTGGGGCTCAGAAATTCCTATCTTCGACCAAGATTCTTCAGAAGGAAGACCAGATTTGCGGGTCGTTCCGCCAGCCTGCGCATGAAATACGGATACCAGGCCTCCCCGAACGGGATGTATACCCTCAGCCGGTAGCCGTCCAGTACTAATTGCCGCTGCAGGTCCCGGCGGATCCCGTAAAGCATCTCAAACTCGAACCGGTCCCGCGCGATCCCGCGGGCCGACACGAACTGCTTCACTCCCGCAATCATTTTCGGATCGTGAGTCGCGATCGCCGGATATTGTCCGTCGGCAAGCAACGTACGCGCCAGTTCGAGATAATTCCGGTCCACATCCCGTTTGTTTGGGAAGGCGACCTCCGGCGGCTCCAGATACGCGCCTTTGCAAAGGCGGACCCGGATACGGTCGCGCGAAAGGCAGGTCACATCGCCTGCGCTGCGCCGCAGATAGGCCTGTATGACGGTTCCGCAAGCCCCGAAACGCGCGTGGAGGCGGGTGACGAGCGCAAGTGTCCGGTCCGTGTACTCGCTCGATTCCATGTCAACGCGCACGAAACCAGCCGTATCAGCGGCTGTGTGAACCAATTGGGCCACATTGGCCTCGCAAGCCTCAGGCGAGAGATCGAGGCCGAACTGAGTCAGCTTCAGCGAAACATTAGGCTCGAGACCCGCCGCCTTCATGGAGCGCAGCATCCGGCAATAGACATCCCGGCAGGCGGCCGCTTCCCCGAGAGAAGTTACATTTTCGCCGAGATAATCGAGGGTCGCCGTAATGCCTTGTTCGCGGATTTTCGTGCAGACACGCAGAGCGTCCGCAAGCGTGTCTCCGGCGACGAAACGAGAGGCCAGCCGGCGCGCGAGCGAGGAGGTTTCGGCAACGCGCCGCAATCCGCGGTGATGCGAAAGGTACAGGAGTGTCCTGCGCAGGGGCACGACTCTGATGGTACGCTGCGGGCGCCGTCGTACCCATCGCTGCGAATCCGTCAGGCCGAGTTATACACGGCGATGCGTGTCACCGTACGAAAACCCATCCGTTCGTACATGCGCACGCCCTGAACAGAAGCCTGCAGAATGAGGTTATTTGCGCTGAGCTCGTCTTCGCCGGCATGCATTAAGACCGCTTCCGCCGCCAACCGCGTCACTGCCGTTCCATATCCGCGCCGGCGGTACTCGGGCAGGATTGCGATGTTGTAGAGGCCGGTCGCGCCGCCCGCCCGCACGGCCGCGGCCGTTCCCACGGGAACGCCGTTTTCATGAGCGACCCATGCCCGAAAACCAGCGCGGCGCGACATTTCGTCATCAAAGACTTCCGCGAACCAGCCGGGCGGCACGTGAAAACAGAGCGCCCCGATCTGCCGAAATTCCTTCAGCGCTTCGCCCGAAACCGCGGGGTGCAACCGAATCTCGCGTTCGGGAGGCGGCAGGTTCCGCAGGGATGCAGCCACCATGCCCGGCATTTCGGAGCTCAGATGCAATCCGAATCGCTGAAACATCGAGCCGGCCTTCCGGCGCAGGCCCTTCGCAATCCAGTTTTCGCACACCCAGAACGACCATCGAAGCCCCAGCGCGGAAAAGTGCCTTTCCGCGAGGTCGATTCTCTCCTCGAGGTCCGAAACGGTTTCCGCGGGGGCACTGAGGAACGCCGCATTGAACATCTGAAACGCTACCCCCGCCGAAGCGACTGTCACGCCGGGCAGTTCCAGTACATCTCCGCGCGCCCGCCGTGAGGCCAGGATCCGGAAGCATTCGCGCAAATTCGCCTCCACGGGACGAAAGTCGAGAGCTGTGAAGATATGATGCAAGACTATGGCATCCATGGTGCCGGAAGCAATCCGTGCCGGCCAGAAGCCGACCCGGGTTCGCTACGGCGTAATCGCCTTCGCGGTCGCAGTTTCCATCATTACCTACATCGATCGCGTGGCCCTGTCCCTCTCGCGCGGCAAGGTCGCCGCTGACCTTCATCTCACCGACATCCAGATGGGGCTCGTCTTCAGCGCCTTTGCCGGGGCCTATGCGCTGTTCGAGATCCCGAGCGGATTTCTTGGAGACCGCCTCGGCCCCCGCAGGGTGCTGATGCGCATCGTCATCTGGTGGTCCGCTTTCACAGCGCTCACCGGCCTGGCATGGAACTTCGTTTCGCTCTACGTAACGCAGGTACTTTTTGGGGCCGGCGAAGCCGGTTGCTTCCCGAACATCACGCGAGCCTTTTCAAACTGGCTGCCGCAGGACGAGCGCGTGCGCTCGCAGGGCATCATCTGGCTCAGTGCTCGCTGGGGCGGAGCATTCACGCCTCTGCTCGTCGCTATTTTGTTTCAGTACCTGAACTGGCGTCAGGCGTTTTTTTCTTTCGGCGTGCTCGGCGTCATCTGGGCGGTGGCCTTTTACGTCTGGTTCCGCGATAATCCGCGAGATAAAAAGGGCGTGAATCAGGCTGAACTCGACCTGCTGAAGTACAACGCTCCCCCGCATGCTCACGGCAAGGTGCCGTGGGGCAAATTCGCCACTTCGAAGACCGTGTGGCTGCTTTGTGGGCAATATTTCGCGTTGAGCTTTCCCTGGTACTTTCTGATCACCTGGGCGCCCACATTCATCGATGAGCGCTTCCACATGGGCATCACCAACAGCACGATTTTGAAAATGCTGCCGCTCCTCCTGGGCGGTATCGGCTGCATATTCAGCGGCCTCATCGCGGCGCCACTCACGCGAGTCACCGGCAGCGTTCGGAAGACCCGAAAAATCCTCTCCTGCACGGGCTTCGCGGGCGCGTCATTTTGCGCGGCTCTGACCATCCTTCTGCATGACCCGTATCCGGCAGTGTTCGCGCTCGCCTTTTCCAGCTTCTTCAACGATCTGGTGATGCCGAACGCATGGGGCGCCGTGATGGACGTGGCCGGAAACTATTCGGGCACGCTTTCCGGAACCATGAACATGATGGGAAATCTTGGCGGTTTCCTCTACGGACCGGCCGTCGGTCTGGTGCTGACAACGAGCCATCACAACTGGAGCAATGTGCTGCTGATGAACGCCGCCGTTTATTTCACAGGAATCTTCATGTGGATGGCGATCGACCCGGTGACTCCGATCGAGCGCGACGAGCAACACTAAGCCAGTTCGTGGCAATACACGGTCGAGCTGAGGCCAGCCAGGTAGACATCCGGTCGGAGATCCCAAATGAGCAGAGGAATAGCCTCAACGGGCGATCTTCAAACCCGAAAGGCCGTCTTGAACATACGAGAAAGGTAAAGGGAGGCGGCACGAGCGGACGAAAGATCACGAACCGTCGCAAGCCGCAGCATGACAACTCAGCAAGCGCGATAGTATGCAAGGTACGGGTGAAGGAAGCTGGAGGGAGATGTTCACACATCCGGCGACCCGTTGCATCCGTAAAGTAGTTTGGAATATGTTCTTCCAAAAGGAGCTTTGAATGAAAAAAACGTTAGCAGCAGCGGGTTTGACGCTTTCGCTCTTTACCATCGGCGCATTCGCCGCGAGCATGCAGGGAACCATTTCTGACGAGCATTGCGGCGCGAAGCACGTCAACGGCACAGCGGCCGATCAGAAATGCGCAGCCAAGTGCATTGGCGGCGGCGCGGCCCCGGTATTGGTGTCAGGCGACAAAGTCTACAAAATTGATAACCCCGACGCTGTAAAGGGTCATGAGGGTCACAAGGTAACTGTCGACGGCAACGTGAGCGGTGATTCAATTCACGTCGATTCCGTGAAGATGTAATTTTTTGAGAAGCGCGGGGCTATTGCAGCTTGCCCCGCGCTTCCACATTCCAGCAGGTTTCCACTTTCTCGCCCCGGATTCCATAGCAGACTTCGTGCAGATTCACGACTACGCAAATGTGGTTCGGTATCAGTCTCACGCGATCACCCACCGAGAATGTCCGCTCCGCGCGGGTCAGGTCCACGAAACCATGTTCCTCCATCATCCGGTGAAAAACAGCGCCCGGCGCTTCCATCACCCGTCCGAAACCGGCCTCGCCTGAGCTCAGCCGGTCCGACGAAAACGTCTTCGAGCCCCCATCGATAATCATCTGGCCGGATTTCGCGGTGGAAACTACCGTTGCCAGAACCGAGGCCGCGCAATCTTCGAGCCCACACGCCCCGCTCGCAATCGTATTCAGATCATTGAAAACGTAAGTCCCCGGGCGAATTTCATTCAGGCCTTCTATATCGTGGGAGCGAAACAGCAGCGGGGTCGAGCCTCCGCTGACGATCTCGGGTTCGAGGCCCGCTTGCCGCAAATCGCGCACGATGCCCGCGACGGTCGCTTGTAAATCCGCTACACCCGGATCCTGCGGATTTTTGATGTGTCCCGGATAAAACGAAATACCCCGCCAGTCGAACGCCGGAAGTTTTCTCAGCGCCTGGACCAGAACGACTGCGTCTTTCGGGGGCACGCCTACCCGGCCGAGCCCCACATCCACTTCGGCCAGCACGCCGATCCGAACGTCCGCCCGGTCCGCGGCGCGCGCAAGAGGTTCCGCCGCGGCCAGGCTGTCGAACGCGACCGTCAGATTCGTCTTCCGGGCAACGTCGACAAGCCGGTCGAGTTTCTTTTCGCCCACCACGGGATAGACGAGGAACAAATCTTCCGGTCCGGCGCCGAGCATAACCTCGGCTTCCCCCGGCTTCGCAATACTCAGGCCGGCGGCGCCCAGTTCGAGCTGGCGTTTGGCCATCCGGATCGATTTATGCGTTTTGGTGTGAGGGCGCAGACGCAGCTTGGAGGATGCGCAGTAATCGGCTACGCGCGCCAGATTGCGCTCCATCACATCGAGATCGATGAGAAGCGCGGGCGTGTCCAGGTCGTGTATTGTCATTAGTCTTTAAAGGTCATTCGCAGCTTGCCTGATGTCGTCTTGTAAAAGAGCACCAGGTGCTTCGGCTTTTCATGCGAGAGCGGAAATATCAGCAGGCCGGATTCGGGCCCGGAGGCCGTCTGCTGCGGAAGCATCTTCTGTTTGAGCACGTCCGTGAGCGGGTCCCGTTTTGAGTCTCCCTGCGCCATATCCGCTCGATTGTCCACAGGCTTTTTCGCCCCGCCGCCGCCGGCTATAAGCGGTCCCAGGGACCACACGCCGCTCGTCGGGTTGGTTCCGACCGAGCCATACTTGTCTTCGCGATGCAACACCAGCGCGCCCGAACCGGAAATCTGGCCCGGCTCATAGGGCGACCCATGCTCTCCGCTGGATTCGGAAAGCAGTTCAAAATCGTCGTAACTGATCGGGAGCGGCTTTCCGCCGCGCGGCGTCACCTGAACATTGAGCGCCGTAAACATTTTGCCGAAATCGGTACCGACCATCTGCTTGAGCTGGTCCTGATCCACAAAGGTGGCCTTGATCGCGACCAGGTCATTCGAGCCTTCCGCTATCGGGATTTTCTTTTCGCCGGCAAACGTAGAACACGCCAAAAGCATACCGAAAATCGGCAGAGCAGGCCCGATTCGCTTCATGCCCGGATTATACGGGATCGCGCGCCGGTCAGACACGTTAAAGATGAAGTACCCGAAGATCAAGTCCCGGAAGATCAAGGCAAAGATAAACCGCGCCCGGTGTCGGGTTCGGAGAATAGGGGGCCGTATCCGAAAAGCCGAGCCGCCGGTAAACCCGCATCGCTGCGTCCATCGAAGGCAGGCTGTCGGCAAACATTTCCCGATAGCCGGCGGCTCGGGCTTCTTCAATCAGGCGGCGCACCAGCGCTTCTCCAACTCCCCGCCCTCGAAACTCAGGACGGACGTAAAGACGTTTGGCCTCGCACGCGAGCGTGGTAAGCGGGCGTAGCGCCCCTGTTCCTGCGAGCCCTCCTTCTACTGTCGCAAGGAGCAATCTTCCGCCGGGCGCCGCATACCGACCCGGGAGTGTTCTGAGTTCTTGCGCGAAGCCCTGGAAATCCGGCGCGAGTTGAACAGATTCCCAATATTCGCGCCAGAGCCCTCGAACCAGATCGAGATCGGCGGCCGACGCCGGAAAGATCTCCGGAGAGGCGCAACTCGTCATTGCGTCCAAAGTAGCATCGGATCGGCCGTTGATGCGCGGCGACCACGCTTCGGTTGCAATGGCGCTTACGGCGTTAGAGCGCAAGCTGGTAAACGCAAAAAACCGTGTCTTGCTTCCAGCCGTTCTTCTCATAAACCGACTGTGCAACTGTGTCGAGAGCACAAGTCTTACAGCGCCTTCCGCCCGGCTGAATTCCGCCGCTGCTCGCAACAAGGCGGAACCCACGCCGGACCGCCGTGCCTCCGGAGCCACAAAAAGATCGTTCAAAACGAAAATCCGCGCCATGGCTCCTGAAGAGAAGCTCGGGTAAAGCTGCGTGAACCCGACGGCTTTCCCAGCCTCGAACGCAATAAATATGACGGACTCGTTCTGTTCCATGCGATCGCGGAGGAAAAGCTTCGCGGCTTCGAGATCCCCGGTCAGCCGGTAGAAGCGCCGGTATGAGTCGAACAGCGGCGCGAGAACATCCAGATCCCCGGCGCCGGCGCGGCGAATCGTCACACGTTCAGTATCGCCGTCAGCAGCCGCGGAACGGCGACCGTCATCGACATGCCGATCAGGCACCCGAGCGCGATTCCAGCAAGCACATCGGTGAGGTAATGCAATCCCAGCAATACACGAGACGCGGCCACGCTCATGGCGCAGAAAATCAATCCCGCGAGCAGCGATGGGTAGTAGAGTCCGATCGAAGCGGTGATGGCGAACGCCATAATCGTATGGCCGGAAGGAAAGGAGAAGCGGTCAGGCGGCAGCAGCGTGGCCCAGCAGTTGGGCTCAGTGGCGCAGGGCCGTTCGCGCCCCGCCAGCTTTTTGACGAAAAAGAATACGGCCCAGCCCAGGCCCGCGGACGCGAGGCCCGCGAGAATCGCTTCCGTCCGCAATGGCCCGCCAAAGAGCCCGATGAGTGCGCCAAGCCCGATCCACAGCCATCCATCTCCGGCCCGCGAGGCCGCGATCATCCACGTGCGCAGCCAGCGCGGTGGCCGCCAACGGTTGACGCGTGTCATCAGACGGCGGTCTCCCGCCGCGATCATCCGAATCATGGCGAATGTTCCACCGGCCTTGTTCCACCGGGCCCGCACGCGCCCGGCATTTTTCATTTTAGTGTGTATTCTTCAGGTCCGTGGAGATGTTTCCCAACGCATGTGAGAATCGGTAGGAATGAAGACGCTGGAACTGGTGTTCTTCGATGCGGGCGGAGGACACCGGAGCGCCGCGAACGCGTTGCGCGACGTCGCAGAACGCGAACAGCGGCCGTGGAACATGCGCCTGATGAATCTCCAGGAACTGCTGGACGAGTTGGATATTTTCCGAAAGCTGACCGGCTATCGGCTTCAGGACCTCTATAACCTCATGCTCCGCCGCGGGTGGACGCTCGGCTCGCCTGCGCTCGTGAAGTTCATGCACGGCATCATTCACCTCTACCATCCGCAGCAGGTCCGGCTCCTCGAGCGCCATTGGCGCGCGGAGCAGCCCGGCATGGTCGTCTCCGTGATCCCCAATTTCAATCGCGCCCTGTGGGAAGCGAAGCAGCGCACCATGCCTGAGGTTCCAATGGTCACCATCCTGACGGATATGGCGGATTACCCGCCGCATTTCTGGATCGAGCGGCAGCCGCAGTACTTCATCTGCGGCACGGATCGCGCGTACCGCCAGGCGCTTGATCTGGGGCATCCCCGGGAACGCGTGTTTCGCGTTTCGGGCATGATTCTGAACCCCCGCTTCCATGAGCCCATCGCAGTCGATCGGGACCGGGATCGCGAAGCGCTGGGTCTCGATCCGCGCTTGCCCACGGCGCTGATGATGTTCGGCGGGGAGGGCTCCGCGGCCATGGTACAGATCGCGAAAACGCTGGCTGCCAGCGGCCTCGAACTGCAGCTCATCGCGATCTGCGGCAAGGGACAGCGTGTGCGCGAGGCTCTCCTTCGCATGTCGGAGAGCACGGGCCCGCGCCTCCGCATGCACGTCGAAGGGTTCACCCGCGAAGTGCCGCGGTTCATGCGTCTCGCGGATTTCTTTATCGGCAAACCCGGCCCCGGCAGCATCAGCGAAGCCGTGGCCAGGGGACTGCCGGTCATCATCGAGCGCAACATGTGGACGCTTCCCCAGGAACGCTATAACGCCGAGTGGGTGGAAGAGGAAGGCGTGGGAATCGCGTTGCGCAGTTTCAGGAAAGACATCGCGGGAGCTGTAGCCCAGATGTTGGATCTCAAAAAGCGTTGCGACTTCGTCCGCAATGTCGCTCGCCATGAGAATCGCGCCGTCTTCGAGATTCCCGGGATTCTCGAGCGCATATTGAACGAGCATCTGGAATAGATTCATCGAACGCGGATTCTTTCGATTCTCACAACCGGCGCTGACTTTCGGCCGTCTACCGGGAGCAAGCACCGTACCCTCACGCGCAAGCGCTTGACACGCAGCCGGCAGCGACGCTTCCCTGCTGGCGGCCAGGAGCGAGTACACACAGGCGCCCGCGCCGCTGGTTTCCGCCTTACCCGCGGGTCCGCTGGCGCAGCCTCTCGGCGCATCGCAACCCGACGTCAGGCCGCGCCAATGGCCAGCCGCGTGCTCCGTCCGGCATTATGAACGCCGCAGATCATCTGACAGCCGAGAATATACGGGAGCTGATCAGCACCCCGGGACCAGCGATTACGATCGTTCTCGCCGGGAATGAAACCGGGGACACCGCGATAGAGCTCAAAAATGTCCTGAATCACATCGGCCGCGAGTTCGAGGCCCGGAACCGCGATGCTGAATCGCTTCTCGACGCCATCCCCGGCGCAGCCGCGGATTTCCGCGGCGAGACGAAGTCGAAAGGCAATATCGCCATTCTCCGGGCGCAATCTCTCCTGCGCATCTTCCGCGTGGACCGGTCCGTGCGGCCCATCGCGCGCGTGGGCCCGCATTTCGACGTTCGCACGCTGCTCGAGATCCGCAACGCCCAGAAGCATTTCTACATAGTCGCCCTCAGCCAGAATCGAAGCCGGCTGCTCGGATGCACCGAAAGCACCTCGCATGAAATCGAACTTACTGGCACACCGGTCAGCTATGCCGAGTCCCGTCACACTCGCAAGCCGGATCACGTTCTCGATAACCGGATCACGGCAGGCCCTTCAATGGGTTCGGGGGGCGGCGTCATGTTTGGCACGTCCAGCGATATGGACGACAAAGACGAATACGTTTTGCATTTTTTCATGGAACTTGATAAGGGCGTCAGCAACGCGCTGCGCGGATCATCCGATCCGCTTATTCCAGCCGGTGTCGAACATGAACTCGCGCTCTATCGCCGCGTGAACACGTACCCGCACCTGCTCGAACCCGGTATTCACGGTGCTCCAGACGGTCTCGAAGCGGGGGACCTCCATCGCCGCGCTCTCGATCTCATCAATCTGCGCGCCGCGGAGCCTGCCTCTGAAGTACCGGAGGACTTCGATAAGCGTGTCGGCACGGGGCACGCATCGGCTCATATTCAGGAGATCGTCGCAGCGGCGTTCGAAGGTCGCGTCTCGCATGTTTACTTGCAGCAGGGGGCTGCGTACACCGGCACATTCGATCCCATACGCATGCGCGTGAAACACACGGACGATCCCCTCGATTCACCCGTCGATCTCATCGATCTTGCTGTGGAACAAACCATTCTTCATGGCGGCGAAGCGAAGATACTGCGCGCTTCGGCCATGCCGAACGGCGTACCGATCTGTGCGCTGATGCGTTACCCGGCGGCAGCGCCTGCTGAAAGCGCCGCCTGAGTGTTGCCAGGCGCTCTCGCCTGTGCTTCGGGGACCGGCGTCGCGACGCGTTACACGTTCGCGTGACCGCGCCATGCGCGCCGGTCCGCGCTCGCGTCAGCTACCGGGTCGTTGTCGTGGGCTTTTTCGATCCGAGAGGCGCTGTCCTTCCGGGCGCCTCTCCCCCCGCCTCCATCTTCTTTGCGAGGGGCCTTCGACCCTCCACCCTGGTCCGTTCCGACTCCATGCGTCGTCTTATTGCTTTTCGCCATGCGCAGAGCCACGCACCTGGTGCGCCAGTGAAAGCGCGGCCAGTTGCGCCGAACGGCGGCCCTCGACAAAATCAACATCGATCGCAGCACGCCCGCCGAATCAGTCGTGAACGCAAGTGGATATGCCGCTGCGAGTTCGGGAACGGATCAAAAGAACGCCGGATTCGTGGCGTTCGACATCGAGTGGACCTGCGCTTCATTCGCTTCCCCTCATGACGCGCTATGAAACGAACGCGACTCTATATGGATTGGTTGCTGGCGCCGCGGGCGTCGTCGCGATGACCCTCGCCGAAAAGGTCGAGCAGCAGTTTACGGAACGCCCGAACTCGCATGTCCCTGGCCGCACGCTGAAGGCGCTCCTCCGTAAACAGGTTATCGATGAAGAAACGCCGCTCGGGCACAACTGGGCGATACGCTGGGGCCAGAGCCATATTGCTCGGAGCCGCCCGCGGCCTCATGGCCGAACGTGGACTGTAAGGGCCGATGGGCTCCTTTTTTCACTGAAACCTGCGTTTGCTGAACGATCAAACACTTGAGAACGCGACCGGGGTCGGCGCGCCGCCGTGGACGTGGCCTGTCGATGAACAAATCATCGATCTTATCCACAAAGGCATATACGCATTCACAACGGGCGCCGTGGTCGATGCCTTCGTCCTCGGCCCCGGAGGCATTCCCGAACCGCGCCAACCCTGGGCTCGAACGCTGAAGCAGGTTCTATACTCCGCCCCGCGGGCCTCGTCCACATTCCGAGGCGGCTGCTAACCTTTTATGAACGCGTATGAAGCGCCTTGCGGCGATTCTTCTTGTCATCTCCCAGCTGGCGACCGCATCGGAGATTTCAGTCCACTGGCATGATCTGTCTGGAATGGTCACCGGCAAAGACATCATTGTGGATACAGCGGCCGGCGATCATATACGGGGGGTTGCGCTGGCCGTGGAAGGCGGCTCCATTACGTTGCAAACTCGCAGGAGAGGCCGCCAACCTGTCGCCCGGAGAGATGTGAGTGATATTCGCATTGCGCGCAGAAACAGCTACAAATGGCGGATAATCGGCGCCGCGATCGGCGGCGGTGCAGGCGCCGGCATTGCCATCCCCGTCCTCGCTGAGACGCACAATGAAGGCAGCAGCAGATATGACGGCGCTGCCGCAGCCGTTGTCGCTGGCCTTGCCATCGCCGGGTTCGCGCTCGGCTGGAATGCGGATCATGCCCGCGATCTCGTCAGGATTCTACCGGATTAGACGCTTCCTCTTTTACTCCGATACTTTATGAATCCCGGTGAGCCAATACCGGTCAGTCGTAACATTCACCGTTGCCTGGATCTTCTCTCCCGGATGCAGCGATTGGAATTCCGCCTTATTCTCGATCGGATATTCCATCGTCATCGCTGTCATCCATCCGGGGACATCTTCGTTATGGATGCTCGCCACCTTCGCATTCGGATCAATCGCGACAACGGTGCCGCGGAATGGAAACTGGCGCGCCTGCTCGCTGTGCGAGCAGGCGCTCGCGAAAACCAGGCCACAACACAATAACAATCGGAAGCCCCACCCGAAGATAGTCGACAAAGTTTCTGTTGCTCCTCAGAATCGTTATCGCATGACAGCCCGAGCCGAGTCTCCCCAGGCCCGGGCTGCACGTTTACTCCGGCGCGAAACCGACCTGTACTGCCTCGATCGCCTTCGCGGGCCGCGGCCGACGGTACCGCCGCTCGTTCGCGCGCACGCTTTCGATCGCCGCGAAGAAGTACGTTTCTACCGCCTTCGGCTCGCGACCTCTTGCTTTGTCGTGCGCCAGCAGCAGCTTCGCGTCTTCCACCACGCCCTTCAGATCCGCCCCGGTCAGATGACGCGCGGCGGCCGCGATCTCCTTCAGGTCCGCCGAAGCGAATGGCTCCGGCAGCTCCTGCAGCCGATCACGCAGGATCTCGATGCGCGCGCCTTCCTCCGGCAGGCGCGTCTCGAGCCACAGCTCGATACGGCCCGACCGCAACATTGCCTGCGGCACAGAAGCCGGCTCCATCGCCGTAATCATCACGCAAACCCGCGACGCGCTCGTGCTCTCGATACCGTCCATCAGCGTGAGCAGATAGCGGCAGAACCCGTGGTTCTGCGATTGGAAGATTACGTCGGCATCGTCGATGAAGATCACCGCCGGCGCGTTCTTCTTTGCCTGTTGAAAGATGCGTTGCACCTGCAGATGGAACTGCCAGTGGTCCGCATTCGCCGATCCGTCGATCAGGAAGAACTTGCCTTTCAGTCGATGCGCAAGCGCCCTCCCGATCGTAGTCTTGCCCGTGCCCGGCGGCCCGGACAGCAGCACTCCGCGCTTCGGCTTCAACTTCAGATCCGCCGCGAGCGCGGTGTTTTCGAATGGTAGTGCGATCTTTGCTTCCAGAGCTTCGATCACGTCGTCCATTCCCTTCAGGTCGCTCCAGTCGACCGGCTCCACTTCAGCCAGATCGACGTTACTCACCAGATGGCGGCTCTCCAGATACGCACGGAATTCGCCCGTCGTGACCTTCCGTGATTTCCGCACACTCGCGCACGCGTTCCGCAGATCGTGCCCGTCGAGCGCCGGCGCGAACCGGTGCAGCTCTTCGAACGAAACCCGTTCCGCCGCGCGACCGAGTTCCGCCTCGCAGATGGCCTCGTATCCCTCGGGACCGAGTTCAGTCAGTTGAATGTGCTCGGCGCGGCGGAAGATCGGGTCTGGAGCCGCTTCGAATGCGCTCACAGCGAACACGAGTTGCTTGCCCGCCGCAACCGCATCCGTCGCCAGCGCCTGAAATGCCGCATCGAGCAAACCGCCGAGCGGATATGAATCGCGGCGCGTGATCTCCGTGATCAGGTGCAGATCGTCTACCAGAACCAGATCGTTCAGGATCAGCGCATCCTCCACAATTTCGAGAAACACCTGCTCGATCGCACTCGGCCGCCGATTCGCCAGCCGGTCTATGAAATCGCGCATCCCGAGCAGGGTGCCGCCGGTCAGATCACGCACGCGATGCAAAACAGTCGTCTTGCCCATACCGGGATTTCCGGCGAGCAGCAGAATCGCGCCTGGACGAAGCGAAACCGTAATCGCGTCGCAGGCGATCTGCTGATTCGGGGCCAGACGGGTAACGCTCACCGCCGGTTCATCGCGGCAGGGCGCGAGAAGTAGCTCTTCAGCGAGACGCATAAATAATGCCTCAGCAAGGTTGGGAATTACTGGTTGGCGATGTGGTTCGCCGATTTCAATCCGCCGGATCACCCCGCATCTTCGGCAGAGAACCGCGCGATCAGAAAGGTTAGCGAAGGAAAGAAGGCGAAGAAAGCAGGCCGTCCATTCGCATCGCCCGGCAGATTACCGATTTTTCGTGGTTTCGAAAGCCGTTTACCAGATGCAAAGAGGAGCCTCCTTTCCTCGAAGGTAGTTTCTGAGATTACCAACTTCCGCGTGGGTGTGCAATTGAAATTCGTTAATGTCTTCGCCAACCGGCACGCTTGATTTGTAGTAAAACATCCATTATTCTCTGAGTCAGAAGGGATACGTGAGTAAGTTTACGTTTATTAACCCAGTTCTGGCTTCCGGAGCCGATCCGTGGGCATTGGCTTCTGACGGGCGCTACTACTACACCCACACAACCCACTCCAACATCACTCTTTGGAGGGCGGATTCCATCGGCGAGTTGAAGGACGCCGATCGCCGCGTCATCTGGACGCCTGAGCGACGTCGCCCCTGGTCCAGGAATATCTGGGCGCCCGAGTTGCACCGTATTGATGGCAAGTGGTTTATCTATTTCGCCGCGGATGACGGCCATAATCGCAATCATCGCCTGTGGATTCTTGAATGCGACAGCGCCGATCCGATGAACGGCGACTGGAGCCTTCGCGGCGAGCTCCGGACGCCTGGAAACCGCTGGGCAATTGACGGCACAGTGCTCCAGCACGAAACCGGCATGTATCTCCTGTGGTCCGGATGGGAAGGAACCGAAAACGGCTGCCAGAACATCTATATCGCGCGGATGTCGAATCCCTGGACTGTCGAAGGCGATCGAGTTCTGATATCCACCCCGGAGCACGTCTGGGAAAAACACGGCCCCATCCGCCGGCCTGGCCCGGACGATAAGCCGGTCGTCCTCGTAAACGAGGGTCCGGCGGTGCTGGTCCGGCACGGTCGTATCTTCGTCACTTACTCGGCCAGCGGTAGCTGGACCGACGAATACAAGCTCGGCCTTCTCTGGGCCGATGCATCGAGCAATCTGCTCGATGCGCGTTCATGGCGGAAACGCTCCGAACCCGTGTTTTTCGCTTCAGGTGTGCAGGGGACATTTGCAGCGGGACACAACTCTTTCTTCACCTCGCCCGACGGCACGGAAGACTGGATCCTCTACCACGCAAACGCGAAAGCGAACCAGGGCTGGTCCAAAAGAGCGCCACGCGCCCAGAGATTCACGTGGACTTCAGACGGTTTTCCCTGCTTCGGTGCGCCTGCGGCGCTTCATCAGCCCCACTTCGCTCCGGCAAAGACTCTCGAGCCGACGCCTGTGTTCGGCGACATCCCCTGGATCCCCTCGCTCGCCGAGACGCCTCTCGTTGTCGAATAAAGCCGCCTGTTTTCAGTAGAAAAGGTACTTGCGCCACTGCTCGTCGCCCTTGCCGAGCAGGCGCATCAGATGTCGGCTGGTGTGCAGACTGAAAGGCCGCGGCTGCCGCGCCAGTTTCATGCCGGCCTCTTCCGGCGTCCGGCTCCCTTTCCTGTTATTACAGGGGTGGCAGCAGGCTACCAGATTCTCCCAGGCCGATTCCCCCGCGCGCGAACGCGGAATCACGTGGTCGAGCGTCAATTCTCCGGCCGGCAGAATCTTCAGGCAGTACTGGCACGTGTAGCGGTCACGCATCAGAATATTCTTGCGTGAGAGCGCCCGTGTCTGGTGTGGAATGCGGCGATATTCCAGCAGACGAATCACAGAAGGTACGCGAACCGAGCGGCGCGCCGAGTGGACAGCCGTCGACGAAAGTTCCTCTGCCGCGGCGATGCCCTTCAGAACGAGCACGAGCGCGCGCCTCGCGGCGCAGATATTGATCGGCTCGTAACTCGCATTTAGCACGAGCACGGGCTTTTGCAGTCTGCTGTGGTGGGACGCCATTTTGGTTTTCAGGTTCTCCATCGCCGGTCTACTCTCGCCAAAGTAAAAAGAGAAACGGATGTCGCGCCTGCGCGCTTCAGCGCCAGCCCGCATGCGGTTGCAGTCGCCCCGGTCGTCATTACGTCGTCGATCAGCAATACGCGTTTGCCTCGAACGTCCGCCCCGCGCCGCACTGCGAAAGCGCCTGCCACATTCCTGCGTCGGGCGGTCTTTCCCAGTCCGGCCTGAACCTCCGCCGCGCGTACGCGCTGGAGCGCATCCAGATATGGAATGGCGCGGAACCGCGAGACCGATCGGGCGAGGATTTCAGACTGGTTGAAGCCGCGCCGCCACCGCTTCCGCCAGTGAAGCGGAACGGAAACTACGGCGTCGAATTTCTCCTCAGCCATCAGATCCGCCAGATAACGCGCCAGATGCCGCCCAAGCGGTTTCATGCCGGCGTATTTGTACTGGTGGATCAGATCGCGCAGGGCGCCTTCGTAAAAACCAAAACTGGCGGCCCGGTCGAAGCCGCGAAGGCCCGCCCGGCACGCCGTACACAGTCCCCGCTCATCCAGCGGGAAAGCGTTCGCGAATGGAGTCTTACATGACGCGCAGTAGCAGTCCGCTTCGAGTGGTTTCGGAGCGTGCAGACAATCGTTGCAGACCGGAACGCGAGTCCACTGAACAAGCGGACGCTCGCAGATACGGCAATCATCTGGAAAAAACAGCGTGAAAAATCCGTCGGGGAGCCCGCGGAGGAGTCGGAAAGCAGCCGTTCTCGTTAGCAGACTACTCGAGAAGGCGCACCTCCCATAGCGAGGTAACTACTCAGATCGGCGCGCTCGCCTCGTCCTGCACGCGCTTTTTGGCGGTGTGAGGCGTTGCGCCGGGATGGAAATAGCTTCAGCATGAGCGCCTGAACGGCCCCTCTGAATCCATTAGTGTAAAAAGTCGAAAGAAATCTTGTCAAATGTCATGGTCCGCACGGACTCGCGCCCGGCGCGTCAAAAGAGCAGACTGATCGCCATCTTGCACGAAACGTACACGATCCAGATTCCCAGAACGGCGGCCAGCCCGCCGAAGAATCCTGCCCGCGTCAGCTTCCCGAACCCGTACGAAAGCAGCGCAAGCTCGGCGAAACTCAGCAGGTCCACCGATTCGAGCAGGCTATAGAGTCCGGGAGCCATCGCGTCTTTGTCCATATAGGCTGCCGGATTGGTCGCAATCAGGTTACGAATGCTCAACGACCCCGGATCCGGCGCGATGGTAAGGATCAGGGTCGTCATCACCAACACGATCAGGTAATACGGAAACTGCGCGAGCGAAACCATGGACAACATCGCGCCGAAGCGCGGCGAGTGCCCGGTCATCAGCGATAACGCCTTCAGCAAGCCGGAAATCAGCAGCGCGCCCAGCACGATCATCAGCGCCGTCTGAATATAGGAGCCATAGAGGCGCGCCGGGGTGTTGGCGCGGTCGAGAGCAATCGCCATGTTCTCCGGTTTCATGTGAATCGCGGTCAGTTGCTGCCTCACAATGGTGATGAAGCCCATAAAATGGACTTCTACCGCCCAGATCAACATGCCGAGAAGGCAATTCACCAGCAGCGGAATGATCCATGCTCGGGTTCGATCCGGCAAACTCGAGAAAAGCTCGCCCGGTTTATAAAAGACGTGCAGCAGTGCACTCATCAGTCTGCAGGAGTGTATCACTTCCGGCCACTGCTACACTCACGGAAAGACTACAGAAATCATCCGCGGCCGTAGACGCTTCGGCCAGAGGCTTGCCCCGGAGGTTTGCATTGGGCGCTTTGCAAAAACATGGCTGAGCTCGAGATCAAACCCACGGCCTTCATGCGCTTTCGCGTGTTCGCGATCATCTGGATCGCTTTCTGCCTTGCCGCCGTCCTGATTTACCTGCTTACCGGCGGACGCGGCGAGCTCTTTGCGGCAGACGCGGACATTTCGACGTACCTGCCGGATGCCACCGGCGTCACCCTGAAAACGCCCGTAAGGCTGAGCGGAATCCAGATCGGAAACGTCAGCCATGTAGAGCTCACCAGGCAGGTCGACCCTCAGCGCGCCGTGCTGGTCCAGATGACCGTCAGGAAGCGCTATCTGAGGAACATTCCGATGGATTCGACCACCGCGATCAACGCCGATACCCTGATCGGGGATAAGTTCATCGACATAAATGAGGGCAAAAGCGCCGCGCCTGTTAGGGAAGACAACATTCTCGAGAGCGAGCCGGTAAAGCAGGCAACCGACCGCGCCGACCTGATCAGGGCCCTGTCCGAAGATCTGCGACAGATCAATTCCATGCTCGCGACCGTGTCCGATCCCAATTCGCGGCTCGGGCACATCGTCGTCGGCGAGGCCGAGTACGATGACATCCTCGAGCGCCTGAAACAGTTTGATGGGGCCATACGCGGCTTCGTCGCGCCGAACAGCCCGGTAGCGCAAATGCTCTTCACCAGCGGCTTGTACGACAAATTGCACGCCAATATCACTCGTTTCGACCGGCAACTCGAGTCGATCGAACGCGGCGAAGGGGGGCCCGGACGCTTGTTTGCGGACGATCGGCAATATCAGGACCTTGTGCGTGACCTCCGTAGCCTTCGGGACTCGCTCGATAAACTGCAATCCGGCCAGGGCGCGGCTGGGGCGCTGCTCGCGAGCGACGCGGCGTACGACCGGACGGAGAAAGCGCTGAAACACATAGACACGCTACTCGCAGGCCTCAACGCCGGAGAAGGAGAAGTGGGGCATCTGATCAGGAATCCGCAACTTTACGAGTCTTTGAACGGATCGCTCCACAGCCTCGAAGAGACCCTGCGGGATTTCCGGGAACACCCGCAAAAATATCTCCGTTACCAGGTTTGGAAAAAGAAACGGCCACAGGCCGCTTCACAATGAACGGAGAGGGAGCCCGCATCCAGATCCGTTACTGCACCGAGTGCCGGTGGATGCTGCGGGCCGTCTGGATGGCCCAGGAGCTGTTAACCACGTTTCCGGAAGAGATCGGCGAAGTCGCCCTGATTCCGGGTACGGGTGGAATCTTCGAAATCGCCGCGGACGGCGAACACGTCTGGTCCCGCAGTCAGGACGGCGGATTTCCGGAAATCACCGAGCTCAAACGGCGCGTTCGCGATATTATCGCGCCGGCCAAAAGTCTCGGCCATTCCGATCGCCATAAAGAGAAGTCCGACTGATCTCGTCCCGGGGTGATTCACTGCCCGACCATGAGCGACGCCTGGCGCGTCGGAAGCTGGCGCCCCGGTTCTCTGTTATCCTGTGAAATCAGGACGAGCACGCTCGTGGTGCGTCCGTCCACACTTCCGGAGTTTCGTCATGTCAGGACATTCCAAATGGGCGACCATCAAACACAAAAAGGCCGCTCTCGACGCCAAGCGTGGGAAGCTGTTCACGCGTCTGATCAAAGAAATCACCATCGCAGCCCGCAGCGGCGGCGATCCGGACGGCAATCCTCGTCTGCGCACGGCGATTGTAGCCGCGAAAGCCGTGTCCATGCCCGCGGACAACATCAAAAAAGCCATTATGCGGGGTACCGGCGAACTCGAAGGCGGCCAGATCGACGAGATTTTGTTTGAAGGCTATGGCCCGGGTGGCGCAGCCGTGCTGGTATCAGTGGCGACCGATAATCGCAATCGCACAGTGAGTGAAATCCGCCACGTCTTTTCAAAAAACGGCGGCAACCTGGGCGAGCAGGGCAGCGTCGCGTGGATGTTCGAGCGCAAGAGCCAGATCGTGATTGAAAAGGAAAAGGCCACCGAAGAGCAGCTGATGAATATCGTGCTGGAGGCCGGCGGCGAAGACCTGAAAGACAACGGCGACGCCTGGGAAGTTCTTTCCGATCCGAACAGCCACGAAGCTGTGCTCGAAGCGATTCAGAAGGCCGGCATCGAAACGATTTCGGCTGAAGTGGCCATGGTTCCGAAAAACCTGCTGAAGCTCGAAGGCAAGAATGCGCAGAATATGTTGAAGCTCAACGATGCGCTCGAAGAGCATGATGACGTGCAGAACGTGTATTCGAACTTCGAAGTGGATGAACAGGAAGTCGAAGCAGTAGCCTGAGCGGGCTCGGATGCGAGTGCTCGGCATCGATTGCGGAACCGAACGGACCGGTTATGGCGTGATCGAAAGCGACGGCATTTCGCACCGGATGGTAGCCGCCGGCTGCATCCGCTCCACGCCGAAAGACAGGCTCGAGCGCCGCCTGTTGAATATTGCCACCGAATTGCGGTCGCTGCTTTCCGAATATCGGCCGGATTCGGCAGCGGTCGAAGAGGTTTTTTTCGCGGTGAATCCAAAAAGCGCTTTGAAGCTTTCGCACGTGCGCGGAGTGGCCCTCCTGGCGGTGGCGGAGGCTTCGGTTATCCTGGCCGAGTATTCCCCGCTTGAAGTCAAAATGAGCGTGGTCGGATACGGCCGCGCGGAAAAATCCCAGGTCCAGCGCATGGTGGCTTCCCTGCTCCGGCTGCCGGCGCCGCTGGAATCGGAAGACGCGAGCGACGCGCTCGCCGTCGCGATCTGCCATGCCACGCACGCGCACTTTCAACGGGAGGTTCGCGCTTGAGGACTTTATGTTTATTCTTGGCGGTCGCGGCGCTGGCGGCTCCCGCCGAACCGGCCAGGCCCGGCAGCGAGCCGCGCATTATCTTCTCCAAAAGTTTTCCCGGCAGTACGCCGCCTTTCATCCAGATTTCGGTCGAGAAGAACGGCGCGGCGGAATACCGCGAGGATCCGAAGGACGACGCTCCTCTGAAGTTTCAGCTTACCGAGGCCGAATCGGCCGCGATATTTGCGCTCGCCGATAAACTGGACCATTTTTCGCGGCCGCTCGAGTCCGGCCTGAAGGTCGCAAATATGGGGATGAAGACGTTCCGCTTCGAAGGCGGCGACGGCCAGCCTCACGAGACAAAGTTCAATTATTCGAACGACCTTGACGCAAAGGCTCTGGCCGACTGGTTTGAGCGAATCTCCGAATCTGAACGGGCCTATATTGATCTCGAGCGGGCCGTTCGCTTCGACAAACTGGGCGTGCAGGACGCCATCCTCCGGATCGAGATTTTCCGGGACCAGAAGCGGCTGATTGGGGAGAAGCAGTTTCTGCCGATGCTCGACCGTGTGGCGAATAATGAAAGTTACATGCGGATGGCCCGGTCGCGCGCGGCTGCGCTCGCCGAAAGTATCCGGGCGGTGAAATGAAGTTTTTCGCAGTAATTCTCCTGCTTTGCCTCGCTGTTTTCTCCGCTCCCGCGCAAAAGGCTCCCGCGCCGGAGACCGGTTCGCGTAAGGAGCCTGACACCGCTTCGCGGACCCAGCCTGACCCGGCCGACGCGGCCCGGGAACAGGCGGAGCTTTCGCGCGCCCTCGCCGAAGCGGGCACAAGCCCCGTCGATTACATCCGGGCGCTCGAAAACCATTTGGCGAAATATCCCGACTCGCCGCAGCGGGCGGTGATCGAAAAGGCGCTCGCAAAAGCGGCGATGGATGCGGGAGACAACGCGCGCATCATTCGCTACGGCGAAAAAGCCCTCGAAAACGAAAAACCCGATAATCTTCAACTGCTCGACCGCGTGACTCGGGCGCTTCTCGACGAAGGCGGTCCCGATGCGTCAAAACGGGCACTCGAATACGCGAAGCGGCTCGAGCAGGATGCGGCGGCGATGAATCCAGCCGAACCGCAGGGCCACCTCTCGCCGGCGCAGTGGTTGGAACAACTCGCCCGCACGCAGGCTCGCGGGCTCGTGCTCGAGGCGCGCGCGACCGGCAATCTCGGCGACGCGGCGCAGGCGGCGGCACTGGCGACAAAGGCCTGGCAGACGTGGCCAACCTCCGAAGGCGCGCGGGAAAAAGCCTGGTGGCTGGCGAAGCAGGGCCGGAATGCAGAGGCGGTTGAATGTTACGCCGAGGCCTTCACGCTCGAGGATCCGCACAGCACGGAGCAGGACCGCGCCCAGGACCGGCGGCGCATGGGCGAGCTTTACGTCAGAGTGAACGGGTCCGAGAAAGGACTCGGAGATCTGATTCTTCGCGCCTATGACAAAACCTCGGCGGTAATGAGCGCGCGGCTTTCGGATCTTAAAACGAAGGACCCGAATGCCGGCGCCTCGAAGATTCTCGATTTCACCTTGCCTCCGGTGAACGGGGGCGAGCCGCTGAAACTCGCATCTCTCGCGGGCAAGATAGTAGTGTTCGATTTCTGGGCAACGTGGTGCGAGCCGTGCCGCATCCAGCATCCGATGATCGAAAAGCTGCGCGAGCGGATGAAAACCGACGCCGGCGTGGTGTTCATCTCCGTCGATACGGATGAAGATCATTCGCTCGTGCCGCGCTTCCTTAGAGACCAGAAATGGAATGGTCCGTCATATTACGAGGCGGGACTCGTACGGCTGCTAAGTATCACGCAGATTCCAACCGTCCTGGTCATAGATCCGAAGGGTAGAACTTCCAGCCGTATGGCCGGATTCATCCCGCAGCGCTTCGAGGACATGCTGGAGCACCGCATTATTGAGGCGCGGCAGGCAGGCCCCGGCGGACCGGGGTAGCGCCGGCCATGGACAATGGGTAAAGGATGCGGCTGCGAACGGCGTGTATTGTTTCAGTAGTTCTGCTCGCAGTAGTGGTGGGCGCGTTCGCGTGGCAGAAGCCGTTCCGGGAATACCCGGGCGTCGAGTACGACAATTTCCCCCTCCCTCCTGATTACCAGGAAAAAACGGAATGGGTGTTTGCCAGATTGATGTATCCGGCGATTCGGACCTGGGGATACCGAGGCAATCCGGACTGGAAACACGGCGCGGCAAACTGGACCATCGATTATCCACGGTCGGACCGGCATCTGGCCCAGGTGATCCGGCGGCTCACGCGGGTGCAGGCGAGATCCGTCGAACAACCGGTCGATCTCGACGACGGCGATGACGTTTTCAACTATCCCTGGCTCTATGCGGTAGAAGTGGGCTTCTGGGACCCGACCGAGGAACAGGCGAAAAAGCTGCGCGAATATCTGCTGCGTGGCGGTTTCTTCATGACGGACGATTTTCACGGTACGCAGGAATGGGCGATGTTTGCCAAAGGCATGAAACGCGTGTTTCCGGACCGGCCCATCGTGGACATTCCGAACGACGATCCCATTTTTCACGTCCTGTACGACCTTTCAGACCGCTTCCAGGTCCCGGGCGCGCAGTTTCTGTACAGCGGGCGTATTTATGAAAAGGATGGATTTGAGCCCCGCTGGCGCGGTATTTACGATGACAACGGCCGTGTAATGGTGGCGATGTGTCACAACATGGATCTGGGCGATTCATGGGAATGGGCCGATGACCCACGGTATCCGGAAAAGTTTTCATCGATGGGCATGAAAATCGCGACCAATTACGTGGTATACGCGATGACCCACTAATCAGCCGTGTATCATTTACAGTGCGCGCAGGCCGTACGGTGGCCGTCGTGCGCGTAGAAAAAAGTGCCGAAAAATATCGTCATCTGCTGCGACGGAACTGGAAACAGCTTCGATCGCCCGGACACCGATTCAAACGTGGCAAAGCTCTATAGCTGCCTCGCGATTGATCGCGATCAGCGCGGCTATTACCATCCCGGCGTGGGCACTATGGGCGCCCCGCGCAGTCGCACCCTGATCGAACGCGAATGGTCGAAGATCAAGGGGCTGGCCTTCGGCGCGGGCCTGATGGCGAACGTCGCGGACGCCTATCGCTATCTCATGGACGCATATGAGGACGGCGACAATATCTTCCTTTTCGGTTTCAGCCGTGGCGCCTTCACGGCGCGGGTAATCGCCAGCGTCCTGCATGTTTTCGGACTGCTTTACCGGGGAAATCACGAACTGATTCCCTACATCCTCGACATGTATTCGCGGCGAACCCGTGAGGCGCAGCGCAGGAAGCAAACCTTCGAGACGGATGAAGCCTTCAAATGGCAGTTTTCACATCCCGGGCCCGTTCGCATCAAATTTTGCGGCGTTTGGGACACGGTCAGCTCCTACGGCTGGATTTACGATCCGGTAAAGCTGCCGTTTCTCGGTAGGAACCCGATCATCGACATCGGCCGCCATGCGGTTTCCATTGACGAGCGCCGCTGTTTCTACCAGGACAATCTCTGGGGAGAGCCTTGCGCCGGGGAGGACATTCGCCAGGTCTGGTTTTCAGGCGTCCATTCGGATGTGGGCGGCAGCTATCCCGAAGAAGAGAGCGGACTCTCAAAAATTGCCTTGGAGTGGATGTTCATTCAGGCCGAAACGGCGGGCTTGCGCCTTAAGCACGACAAAGTAGACAAGGTCATGGGACTGCCCGGCGCCATCGATATCAAAGGTCTGCCGCACTATGTGAGGCCAAACAATAACGGGTGTCTGCACAAGTCCCTTCAGGGAACGTGGTGGATACTCGAATTTTTTCCACATCAGAATCCGCATAAGGGCGCCGGCTGGTACATCCCGATGGGCAGGAGACGCACCATCCCGGCCGGCTCCTGGATTCACGAAAGCGTCCTGACCAGCCGCTGGAAGCCTGCCCATCTGCCCCCGCATCGGGTCGAGCCGTGGCCAGGAAAGGCGAACCAGGCAGTGGAAAGCGCGCCCCCGCCGCAGAGCGGTAAAGGTTGCGGTGACACAGGCAAAAAACACAGCGCAGAGCGCGCGATGGCCAAAGTTTTCGCGCTCACCGCAGCCGGCGCGGCATTGTGGGGTGTTCTCCGATCTCGGAGATGACGGTCGCCTTGCCTGCTACTCAAGTCCAATAGCCACCAGGCCGTGGGCCTGGGCTGCAATAGCAAGCGCACGGTCGTGAGTAGCCATCACCAGTTCAGCGCCCTCGAATTCCTTCCACAGTATGGCCGTTGCGAGGTGAAGGCATCAACCGTTCCCAGCTGAGTCGGCATCGGTTGGGCTGCACGCTCGAGGACCGGCGAAGTAATCTCAACGATCTCGAGAGAAGCAATCAGCCTCAGGAACGTAGCGCGGCGGCCCGCGACCTCGGAATCCGGGAGATTTGCCCGGATGCGCAGTCGGTCCAGCGTTCGCAGACTTTCGACCGTAATCAGCGCGCTCGAAACGCCCAGATCAATGTCGCGCCACTCACGCAGCGCATTCGGTTGCCCGAGAGCGACACGGAGCAGGACCGATGCGTCTACATATGCGATCATC
>Ga0157370_10001932_pt1 | contig 25509 bp, 7 predicted proteins | sample C35metaG_FD_113463 | JGI IMG/M metagenome (GOLD analysis project Ga0157370, IMG submission 113463) | Corn rhizosphere microbial communities from Kellogg Biological Station, Michigan, USA - C3-5 metaG | ecosystem: Host-associated > Plants > Roots > Rhizosphere > Soil | place: USA: Michigan...
AAATCCGGGTATTGTTTATGGTTTTGGGCTAAACGCCGAATATAAAGGCTTTTATGGAAGTATCTTTTTTCAGGGAGTAGGTAAAACCTCAACTGTATTCGGACAAAATTCGAGTAATTTTTTCCCTTTTGCTATTGGATTAGAGGAATCGAATTTAAGGGAAGCTGCGCTAAACAGGTGGACAGAGGCCAACCCAAGCCAGGATGTTATGTTTCCACGTTTGCATTCAGTGGGCTTCGTAAATAACCAGGTGGCGAGTACCTGGTGGCTGCGCGATGCCAGTTTTATACGCTTAAAAAATATTGAGTTGGGATATCGTTTTCCCAAAAAAATGCTGCGGAAAATTGGATTTGAAACAGGTAGGATTTATGTAATGGGCAATAATATAGCTGTTTGGGATAGCATTAAAATGTGGGATCCCGAGATCGGCAATGCCAATGAAGGCCTCAATTACCCTATTCCGCGTTCTTATACCATTGGTCTTGAGTTTAATTTATAATATCCAAAGAAGAAATAATGAAATCAATAATATATAAAGTCCTTTTACTGTGTTGCATAATCATAAGCCTGGGGTCGTGCAGTAAAAATTATTTAAATGTATCTGATGAGCTTGCAGGGCAGCTTTCACTCGACCAGATTTTTTCTACTCCTGCCAATGCGCGTGCTTTTCACCGCAATATTTTTGCTGGTATTGGCACTTCATCAGCAATGGTTTTTCAGTTATCTACTACGGCGGTTAGAGGAGTCGATAATCCCTGGCCAGCTTTTACCGATGAAAACAGAAACCAGCAGGGAGCTTTCAGGTTAGAACCACCGGCGGGTTTTAATGCGTCAAATGCACCCTTTAGCCGCTGGGATTTATACCTGTATATCCGCCAGGCCAATGTTTTTATGGGCAATGCTAAGGTTATACCCCGTGTTGGTGGCACTTCATCAAGTGGTACCGTTGCCGATGCCATTGAAGAGCCAGAATACAAAAAGCTAATGGCACAGGCCAGGTTTTTAAGGGCTTATTATCATTATTTGCTATTCGAACTGTACGGGCCAGTTCCGATTATGGACAAGGCTGTTAATCCCAACGACGCAGATTTGGATTTTGAACGCAACAGTGTTGATGAAGTGGTTAATTTTGTGACTAAAGAGATGGATGCTGTAGCACCAGATCTGGACGAATATATTCCCTTGACTGATATCAATAACCTCGCTCTGCCGACCAAGGGTGTTGCCCTTGCTGTAAAGGCCAAGATACTGGTTATGGCTGCCAGCCCATTGTACAACGGTGGTTTTGCTGAAGCCATGGCCTTAACCAATAAGAGTGGTAAAAAACTGTTCCCTGCAAAGGATGATAACAAATGGCAAAAAGCCGTTAATGCACTTCAGGATTTTATCGGCTTTTCGGTTGGCAAATATGATTTGTACCGCGAATTTACGGCAGGAATATTAGATCCTGATAAATCTATTTACCAGTTGTTTCAGGCCATGAACAGTGAAGTAATTTGGGCAAGTGGAAATGAAGCTTATGGTAGCATTTCTTCTGGAGATGGTTTGGTGCGCCGGGCAACGCCGAGGAGCCAGGGAGGTTATGGAAATGTTGGCCCCACACAGGAGTTAGTGGATGCCTTTTTTATGAAAAACGGTAAATCTATCAACGATGCAGGCTCAGGTTATAGCGAAACAGGCTTTTCTACCGTTACCGAAATACCTGCAGGAAGATCGGAAGCCGGAACGTTTAACATGTATGTAAACCGTGAGCCCCGTTTTTATGCCTCTATAGTTTACCACGGGAAAAGGTGGCCGGTAACCAATGCGCTGATTAAGTTTACCAAGGGAAATGGTAATGATATTGCGTCTAACTATTCTATTACTGGCTACAACATGTATAAACGATTAAACAGGACGGTAAGTCAATCGGTAACCACAGCGCCTAAAACTTTTTACCGTCCCTCCTTTATCTTCCGCCTGGCCGAATTCTATTTGTTGTATGCCGAAGCTTTAAACGAAGTTAACCCGGCCGATCCTAAAATTGCACAGTATGTAGATTTAGTACGCGAGCGGGCAGGGATTCCGAAATGGAGTGTAAGTAATCCGGCTATTATTGGTAATCAGGCTTTGCAACGCGAGGCAATCAGAAAAGAAAGCCGGGTAGAGCTTTGTTTTGAAGGCCAGCGGTATTTTGATGTGCGCAGGTGGATGATTGCCGAAAATGCCTCCGGGCAGGGTGCCCAGGGGGGCGCTTTTTACGGAATGAATGTGGGGGCTGAAACCGATGCCGATTTCCTTAAACGTACCCAGTATGAAACCAGGGTATTTACCCGCGCCTACTATTTATGGCCAATCCCGCTGTCAGAAATTCAGAAAAGTACCAAGCTGGTTCAGAATCCCGGATGGTAAATTAGCTGGATTAGCCTCCTGATATTTAAAAGGTTTCAAAAATATGCGCTCTTTAAAAGCAGCGGCTTAATTGCTGTTGCTTTTATCCATAAATTTATGGCCCCAATTAAGTTTATCCAATACAACCAACAACACAAATGAAAAAGATAATTTTTATAATTTCCCTGCTCTTCGCTCAGGCATATGCACAGAAAAGCATTGTAAGCATTTCGCCCGGCGATAGCGAAAGTACCATTATTAGTAAAGCGGCTAATGTAACCCCTTCACCACGGCAATTGCGCTGGCAAATGCTCGAGTTAACTGCTTTTTTTCACTTTGGTATCAATACCTTCACCGATAGGGAGTGGGGCGATGGAAAAGAAAATATTGCAACGTTTAATCCGGCACAACTTAATGCTGAGCAATGGGTTAAAGCCATTAAAGATGCAGGCTTTAAACAGGCCATTATTACTGCCAAACATCACGATGGCTTTTGCTTATGGCCAAGTAAATTTACAGCACACAGTATAAAAAACACACCCTATAGGCAAGGTAAGGGTGATATTGTAAAAGAAGTAGCCAATGCCTGCAAAAAATACAACATTGGCTTTGGGGTTTATTTGTCACCATGGGACCGCAACAATGCTTCGTATGGAACAGATGCCTACAATACTTATTTTATAAACCAGCTCACCGAACTGCTTACCCAATATGGTAAAGTAGATGAAGTTTGGTTTGATGGCGCAAATGGCGAAGGACCTAATGGCAAAAAGCAGGTTTACGATTTTAATAGCTGGTACACCCTAATCAGGAAATTACAGCCGCAAGCCGTTATTGCTGTGCAGGGCCCCGATGTACGTTGGGTTGGTACCGAAACAGGTGTTGGCCGCGAAACCGAGTGGAGTGTGTTGCCTATGGGTGAGCAGAGTCAGGAGAAAATAGCCGCATTATCTCAAAAAGATGTAAATGTAATTCCTACCTTAACCGGGTCTTATAAAGATCAGGACCGTGGCAGTCGCAGTAAGCTGGCCAATGCAACTGGTTTGGTATGGTATCCGGCCGAAACTGATGTAAGCATTCGTCCGGGATGGTTTTACCACAGTAACGAAGATGCTAAAGTTAAAACGCCGGCGAAGTTAATGGATATCTATTTTACATCAGTAGGTAGAAACGGGGTTTTACTTTTAAATATTCCGCCCAATACCCAGGGGCTAATAGCCGAGAGCGATGTTAAAAACCTGGCTGCTTTTGGCCAGAAAATGAAAAATACCTTCACTAATAATATCGCTCAGTCGGCAACCGTCACTTCAGCATCAGGCAAAGGCTTAAAAGCAATATTCGATGGTAAATTAAATACTTATTTTACAACAGCAGGTAATGACAGTACAGCTACTATCGAATTAAACTGGGCAAAAAACACAACCTTTAATGTGCTCTCCCTGCAGGAAAATATTGCAGTGGGCCAGCGTATAGAAAAGTTTGAAGCCGAATATTTTGATGGTGCCGAATGGAAAAGTTTTGCATCGGGTACTACAGTAGGTTATAAACGTTTGTTAAAATTTAAACCTGTTACCGCTAAACAAGTAAGGTTTAAGATATTGGCCTCGAGGTTAAACCCAACACTGGCCGAATTTGGTTTGTACCTTTTAAATGAAAAAGAGTAGGATAAGCTTTTAAAGATAAAAACAGAACAGAGAGGACAGTTGTATTGCAGCTGTCCTCTTTTATTAGTATCCGGTACGCATAATAATCGCTATAGCAAAACTGTCTAAACAGCAACTCGCTCATTGCATCTATGTTGTTTCTTAGTTTTTCCTGCTCCTCGTCGGTAGGCTTGCAGATCATTTTTTTTACCCAAAATGAATACAGTATTTAGCTGGGCGCATTGAGTAGCATTATTGTAAGATGGTTTTGGTTGAAAACCAATAATATTTATATTGAGGATTTTTTGTCATTTAAAATCGCTATAAACTTTAAATACTAAACAACACTTAAGGCAACGTTCAGAATTTAAAAGAATTGTGTTGTAGTATTAATTATATTTAGTTGATTATCAGAATATTATTTTTGTTATTGACATTTGTAACATTGTTTTTAGAATTAAATGCTGATTTTTTTTGAAAAAGCTCATTATATTCGTGGCCACAACGCTTATTTGCTACTGAAAGCGAATAGGTTAAGTGTTAGCCGTCTAAATTATTAATATGAGCTCCCGAGCAATTGACTACAGCAATTGGTGTCTACCCTGTGCGCTGCACAGCGAATCACAACTGACAATTATTCCCATTTATTTAAGAGATTGTATTAGAAATTAGCGTTTTGGCTGATAGGAAACGCCTACGCTTAATTTTAACAACTCTTTCAACTCTCGTCGTTAAATCCATCTATCTCTATATAATGAAAACATCTCTGCTTCGTAGCTTTATAAAGCAACCTGTGGCCAGCGTTGCCTATCGGTATTTTCTACGTCATGCCTTGTTGATTTAGTTAATCGATTTAGAAGAAAAAACTGCCTAGGGAGTGCTGTGTAGCTAATCAATCTACTCCCATTAATTAAATCCATCGCATTTCTATTTAGTTGCAACCTGATCATTGCATCCTTTAAATTCTATCCCCAAATAACATGAAAAGACTACTACTTTGCAGCCTGTTGATGCTGATTATGTCTAGTGCTTTCGCTGCCGACTACTATTGGGTGGGCGGTGCAGGTAACTGGACTGACTTAAACCATTGGGCCTCTACCTCTGGTGGCGTAGCCAATAAATCGATTATCCCTGGAACGGGGGATGACGTTTATTTTGATGCCAACAGTGGTTTGCTTAACAACACATTGGTAACGTTGCCAACTACCGGACATGCTTATTGCCGTAACATGTCGTGGAATGGTGTCACTACCAGTGCCATTTTCAGGAATAATGGCAGTTTTCAGCTACAGATTAACGGGAATCTGGAACTTGCAGCCAGTGTACGATATGCCATCATGGTAATCAATTTTACAGGAAGTAGCAATGCAACTTTCCGTACAAATGGTGCTGTGAGGGTTAATACAGCAGGCTTGTATAACTCTTTTATCGTAAACAAACCAGGAGGCTCGCTTACCTTGTTAGATGGGATGAAAGGAGATTTGGCGGTTCAAAACCTGGTGCTTACAGCAGGTACATTGAACCTGTCTGGCCAAACACATGAGATTTTTAGCTTTAATGGTAATAATGCAAATGTAAGGGCGCTGAATATTAGTAATTCAAACATTAATATCATTTCTACCTGGGATACCCGTGGCTCTAATATGACCCTGACGGCAACCGGATCAACCATCACAGCCGATATGTTCCATTCTACCGGATTGACCTTTGCGAAGGTTTTGCCGGGAAGGGATAATCCTGATATGGAGATCAACAGCAATACTTTTCAAGAGTTAATATTAAACAATTCGACTTCACAAATAGGAACACAAAGAATAGGCGCGAATAATACCATAGCACGTTTGGAATTTAAGGGCGGTGGTAGAATAGCTGGCGCAGGCAACATTATTGGAGAATTGATTTTAGCGCCAGGAAAAGGTTACATTTTTCATGGCAACAACACCATTAACACCTCAATGCAATTAAATACCGAAGATTGTGATGCTTTGGGCGAATTGCGGGGGATAGATGCAAATGCCAAACTTACCTTCGGGCCAGGCGCGACGACTAATATCAAAAACGTTTTAATTACCAGCCTTACCGCATTGGGAAATATCGCTCCTATATCAGTTATAGGTGAAGATGGAGGAAGTAATGTGGGCTGGAATATAACACCCCGTGCTTCAGGAAACGCTACGCTTTACTGGGTAGGTGGCGGTGGCGACTGGAATGACAAAGCACACTGGAGTACAACAAGTGGAGGTTCTGGTGGAGCCTGTGTACCTTTTACCACAGATAATGTAATATTCGATGCCAATAGTGGCTTCACCAGTGCCAATAAAACAGTTACGGCAAGTAGCACCATCAGGTGTCATGATATGACTTGGAGCAATGTGAGCAATTCACCTATTTTAGATATTGGCGGATATCCATTGGAAATCTGGGGTTCAGTAGAGCTGGATCCAACTTTAACTATGAAGGGGGGCATCCAGCTAAGAGGTGCAGAAGCATCTACCTTTCTTTCTAAGGGGGCAAGTTTGGGTAATCCTCAATTTAATATCGATAAAACAACTCCAAACGGTGGAATTACCATATTGGATGACCTTATTTTTCCTAATCTTAATATTGTACATGCAAGAGGTCAGCTGTCTATGGCTGGCCGCAACATCAACATTAACCTCTTTAACAGTACCAGTGGAGTAGGTCGGGTAATTAACATCAGCAATGCCACAATCACCATTAATTATTGGAATCTGGGCGCAACAAATGTTACCTGGGTTAATAATGGAGCAGGTTCTTTCATTACCTCGATGCGTGGTTTTACCTCAAATGGTCTTAACTATCCAAAAGTATATTGTAACACCGTTCTTGATGAGGTTAATATCCAAAATACAACCATCAATGAGTTGGTGTTTACCAACACTGCTCCTGCAAATGGTTTGCGTGGTTTACTGGGTAACAATACCGTTGGAACATTAGAATTTAAATCAGGTGGATTATTGCGGGGAAACAATACCATTACCAACCTTTTGCTGGCTCCTTCCAAGCCTTATGCCATCTGGAATACACAAACAGTAACCGGTCTTTTCCGTTTTAACAACCCGGATTGTAATGGTTTGGGTGAACTGAGAGGAGCGGAGGGAGCTGCAGCAACGATTAACTTTGGGCCATCGGCTACGCGCGATCTCAATAATGTATACTTACAGAACATGACGGCCACTGGCAGCGGTTTACCAGTAAACATTACTGGTGCGGATGCTGGCGGAAATACAGGCTTTAACATTACTGCGGCCGGTGCTGGTGCAAGATATTGGGTAGGTGGTTCTGGCGACTGGAGCAATGCCGCACATTGGAGTACTACCAGCGGTGGTGGAGGTGGTGCTTGCGTGCCTACAGTAGCCAACGATGTATTTTTTGATGCAAATAGTTTTACCAGCGGAAGCAGTGCTGTAACCATTAACAGCACACAGGCTTATTGCCGTAACATGGACTGGACAGGTGCAAAATTTAGTCCAAGTCTTACTAAACCAGTCACGCTTGATCTTGAAGTTTGGGGCAACCTGGTAATGAATGCGGCAGTGAGAATGGATGCAGCACTTACTTTTACGGGAGCTACTAATACCAGTATTACCTCTAATGGAGGTGGAACAGGTGCTTTACAGGTAATTATTCTTAAACCTGTTGGTTATACTGTTACCTTATTAGATGATTTTACCAATACGGTAGCTTACTTTTTCCCACGTAGTGGAGGGCTTGACCTGAGTAACCGTACGATGTCGATCAACGGTTTTGATAATACAGGATCAACCGCTGCTACTAACATAAATATTACGGGAGCCAATATAACGGGAGCATGGCGCTACCAGGGAGCATTGAAAACCCTAACGGCAACCAATTCAACTATAAAAGCCCGTCGCTTTTTAGTAGATGGAGGCAGCTACAACATTGTAGATGCCTCAGGCTCTAATGGTACCGATTTTTATGTGCACAATACCACTGTGAGCGACCTCCTTTTCAGTCACATATCAGCTTCATCTGTAGCTAATATTGGTAATAATAATAACATTGGCCGTTTAGAATTTAAGGGCAAAGGTGCTATCAGTGGAACAGGTAATACCATCGAAACCTTAATCTTTTCGCCAGGTAAAGTGTACACCTTCCTCAGCGGATCTACCAATACCATTACAAAAAATTGGTTTGGCAGCGGTACACCTTGTAATTTAACTGAGATTAACAGCTCGGCTGCAGGCGCATTTACTGTGAATAAAACTACTGGCAACGTAGAGTTTGACTATGTGAGGTTGCGCAACATTAGTGCAACAGGCATAACGCCGTTTAAGGCTTTAGAACACTCTGAAGATTTAGGCGGCAATACCAACTGGAATATTGCTCCTTATAACAATACCACACCAATACTTGGCCTTGGAGCAGATAAAACACTCTGCGCAGGCGATTTTCCATATACCATTAAAACAGATGGTTTCTTTGCTTCGCCTATGGCAACATTTACCTGGGGCGATGGAAGCACCAATCCAACTTTGGTAGCGGCAGGCCCGGGAACTTATACGGTAACGGTGAGCTATCCTGATGGCTGTTCGCGTACAGATAACATTGTAATTACCAGAAGCGATGTCGTAATTAACCCAATTACAGGTACACCTAATGTGTGCGTAGGTGCAGTAACCAATCTAAGCAGTACTACAACAGGTGGTGTTTGGAGCAGCAGTAATACCGCTGTAGCTACCGTTAGTGCTGCGGGTGCCGTAACAGGTGTTGCAGTAGGAACGACCGATATCATTTACACTGTGACCAATGGCACTGGCTGCGTGGGTACCTTACAACAAACGGTAACAGTAAATGCTATGCCAACCGTTAATCCTACAACAGGACCAACAGCTTTATTTGTAGGCGACAATATTACCTTAACCAATACCACACCTGCTGGAGTTTGGAGCAGCAGCAATACCGCAGTAGCGACCGTAAATGCAAGCGGGGTAGTAACGGGTGTTGCGGCTGGAACAACTAATATTTTGTATACGGTTACAGGTACAGGTGGCTGTTCGGTAGCCAGCACAACAGCCATTACGGTTGATGCGTTCGATCCGGCAAAACGTGTATTGAGCATTACTAAAACTACTGATGGTGCAGAACCTGCTACCAACGGCGCTTTTGCCATTAGCTTACCAACAGGGGTAAATGCCCTTGAAAATATTACCGTTAACTATACCGTTACCGGTACTGCTACACCAGGAAGCGATTATACTACTTTGAGCGGTACTGCAACAATTGCTGCCGGACAAAATAGCGTAGCTGTTCCGGTTAATATAATTAACGATGGAATCATTGAAACGGCAGAGACCGTGGTGGCTACATTGACCACCGGTACTTCTGCCACCTATACTTATACTATTAATGGTACGGCTGGAAATGCTACCGTAACTATTACGGATGATGACGATACACCAGCGAACCGCTTGTTAGGCGTAACGGCGCAGCTTAATGCCAACGAGCCAACCAATACCGGTACATTCACCATTGCCTTGCCTTCGGGTATATTGGCAACAGAAGATATTACCGTTGCCTATGCCATGAGTGGAACTTCAACCAACGGGGTAGATTATGAAACCTTGTCTGGCAGTGCTATTATTCCAGCAGGCCAAAACAATGTGGTAATTAATGTGAAAGCATTGGATGACCAGATTATAGAACAAACAGAAAATATTATATTAACACTTACTGGCGGTACTACGGTTACTGCAGGTAGCTTTGGTGTTGATCCAGCTAATACTGCTGCTACTTTACTGCAAGCTGATAATGATAATACTGCAGCAACTAAATTGCTTGCTGTAACCAGCAATGGCAATGCAGCAGAACCTGGTACCAATAGCAACTTTACCATTAGCCTGCCAACAGGTTATGTAAGTTCATTACCCATTACAGTTACTTATGCCTTTACCGGTACAGCTACGTATGGTGCTGATTACACCAGTGCTTCGGCTACTACCGTTACCTTACCTGCTGGACAAAATAGTGTGCAAGTTCCGGTCAATGTAATTAACGATAACCTGATCGAGATTTCAGAAACAGTTACACTTACCGTAATCAACGGTGTAGCTAAACAAGGTGCAAGTACCATATTCACGCTCACTCCTGATCCGTCAGCTACAAATGCCAGCCTTAATATTACAGATGAGGATAACACTCCTGCTAACAGAACCCTATCGGTTACGGCGCAAAACGGAGCTGAACCCGCAACAAATGGTGCTTTTACCGTAAGCCTGCCTTATGGTATACTGGCCTCCGAAAACATTACAGTAGGTTATAATATTTCAGGTTCGGCCACACCCGTTACCGATTATCAGGCCATAATGGGTTCGGTTATTATCCCCGCAGGACAAAACAGTATAGAAGTTCCATTGGTGGTTGTCGATAATAAAGTGATTGAGAATACCGAAACCGTAATCTTCACAGTTACAGGCGGGACCTCAACTAATTTCAACTACACACCAGCTGCAGCAAACAGTGCCACTGCTGATATTACTGATGACGATGCGGCGAGCAATAGCACTGTTGTGCTATTAACCAAAGTTTCGGATGCCGTGGAAGGTGGTGTTAACGGTCAGTACCGCATATCGTTACCTCCAGGTGTAACCAGTGCTGAAGATATTACCATTACTTTATCTACCGGAGGAACAGCTACGCGTCCTGCAGATTATACGCTACTTGGACTTAGTGGTGGCAACATCCTAATCCCGGCAGGTACTAACGAAGTATTTGTTAATGTAAATGCAATAGACGATAGTCAGGTTGAAGGGCCAGAAACGGTAACTTTAACCCTTACTGCGGCAACATCTGCTTCTACTACCTATACCATTGATCCAGCCGGAAACGGAGCTGTAGTAAGTATTGTTGATGTAAACGCATCAAGCGCCACAGCTATAGAGGTTATTGCAGGAATAAACGCAGCAGAGCCTGCTACCAATGGATCATTCACCGTTCAACTGGTGGGTGGTGCTACTTCAGCATGGCCGGTAACAGTAGGCTATGCCGTTTCGGGTACAGCAGTTTCTGGTTTGGATTATCAAAGCTTTGGTACCATCACTATTCCGGCTGGACAAAACAGTGTTGCTGTTCCGTTGAATGTGTTAGACGACCAGATTTTTGAACCAACTGAAACGGTCAATTTTAAAGTGCTTTCAGGAAGTGCAACCAATGGAATAGGTGGAGCCTTTATTTTTCCAGCCAACCCGGCAAAAGAGAGCATTGCGATCAACATCGCAGATAATGATGTAATCGCTGTTAACCTGAAACTCAAAGTGGTTAAAACAGCCGATGCCGCAGAACCAAATACATCAGGTAACTTTACAGTAAGCCTGCCTGCTGGTTATTCTTCCAGTGCTAATATTACCCTTAATTATAACATGAGTGGCAGTGCTACTCGCAATACCGATTATACCATTACTACGGTAACACTTCCGGCCTATGCCAATAGTGTACCGCTTGCGGTTTCAGTAATCGATGATAAAATAGTAGAGGGTACAGAAACGGCAACCCTTACCTTAACAGGTGGTACAGATGGTAATGGCTTTAACTTTACTCCTGATGCCGCTTCATTAGCTGCAACTTTAAATATTGCAGACGATGACAATACTACCGCAAACCGTATGCTCAGTGCAGTAGCAACAGCTAATGCAACAGAAGCGGGAACTGCGGGAGGTTTTACCCTGAAATTACCAGATAACATTACCGCATCTGCGCCTGTAACTATTAATTATACTGTGGGCGGTACAGCAACCAGTGCTACTGATTATGCTGCATTAGCCGGAACGGCCATTATTGCAGCGGGTCAAAATAGCGTAGCTATAGCCCTAAATGCTGTAGATGATAATGTGATCGAACTCACAGAAAACGTTACCTTAACCATTACAGGTGGTACAAGTACCGCTGGTGCATACACTGCCGCAGTGGGTAATGAAACAGCATCGATAGATATTATTGATAACGATAATACTGTAGCCAAAAGAACATTGCGGATTTCCAGAACTGCACATGCTGCTGAACCCGCTACTAACGGAGGATTTAGCATATTATTTGATGCTACTGGTGGGGTTACTTCATCAGAAGATATTACGGTGAACTACACGGTTGCAGGAACCGCTACTCCTGGAGTTGATTACACGGCTTTAAGTGGTAGCATCGTATTGCCGGCAGGACAAAGTAGTGTGGCCTTGCCGTTACAGGTAATTAACGATTGGTATATGGAATCAACCGAAACTGTAATCGTATCACTTACTGACGGTAACTCTGATAACTTTAATTTCCCTATCACGGCCACTGCAGCTTTAAAGAGTGCGACGGCGAATATCACAGATGAGGACAATACGACTGCAAACAGATTGTTGACCCTTACTAAAATTGCTGATGCAGCAGAACCAGCTACAAACGGCACCTTCCGTGTAAGCTTACCTCCAAATATTCTTTGTCCGGTAAATATCACAGCAAATTACAATAACGTTGGAAGTACCGCTACTGCTGGTACAGATTATGTTAATTTGGGTACTGTAGTTATTCCTGCTGGTCAAAACTATGTTGATGTACCGGTGCGGGTGATTGATGATATGCTTATTGAAAATACAGAAACAGTGCAAATGGCGCTGAATGGCTCGAGTACCGCTGGGTTTGGTTTTGGTATTTCGGTTAATACCACACCAGTTACGGTGAATATCGCCGATGATGACAATACGCCTGCAAACCGGGTAATGAATGTTTCTGTTTTCCGCGATGGTGCAGAGGGTGATGCTGGTCTTTTAAGGTTCAATTTCGCTTTGCCAACGGGTATTAATACTTCAGAAGCCGTTACCATTAACTATACCATTGGTGGTAGTGCAATATTAGGTACTGATTACAATGGTTTTACCGCGGCTCATTTCACCGGTACAGTAACCCTCTCTGCAGGACAAAATGGAGTTACTACTGCAGCGCGCATAACCGATGATGATATTATTGAAGGGACCGAAAATGTAATTGCTACCATAACCAGCGTTACTTCACCTAGCTTTACCTACACATTTGGTGGGCCGGCAACAGCTATTATTACCGATAATGATACTGCACCGGCTAACTTGGAGCTTTCGGTAACTAAAACTGCCGATGCAACTGAAGCTGGTACAAATGGAGAGTTTACCATCAGTTTACCAGGTACAACTGCTACAGCAGCAGAAGCAATTACCGTAAATTACACACTTAACGGTTCGGCTACCAACGGTACTGACTATACCAATTTAACCGGTTCTGTAGTAATCCCGGCAGGAAGTCACGAAGTTAAAATACCAGTAACTGCCCTTGCCGATCAAAAGATTGAAGGAGCTGAAACGGTAATATTAACTTTAACAGGTGGGAAATCTACCAACTTTAACTTCACCGCTAATACAACAAATGGTAATGCTACGGTAAATATAACCGATGCAGACAATACGCCTGCAAACTTAGTACTGAGCATGAGTAAGTTAAATGATGCTGCAGAGCCTAATGCTTCAGGTCGCGTAAGTATTGCTTTGCCTACTGGTATTACAGCTAAAGAAAACATTACCATAAACTATACCGTTGCAGGTAATGCAACAGCAGGTATCGATTATGCAACACTTTCGGGTAGCATAACTTTACCAGCAGGACAAAACAGCGTAATTGTTCCTGTCAGTGTAATTGATGATCAGATTATTGAACAAACCGAAACGGTAAGGCTTAGCTTAGTTAGCGGTGGCAGCACCAGCTTTACTTATACTGCAACAGGCAACGTATCGGTAAACATCAATGATGATGACAACATTCCAGCGAACCTGGTATTGAACGTAAGTAAAACGGCTGATGCAGCAGAGCCAGCTACCAATGGGAATTTCAATATAGCATTGCCAGCAGGACTTAGTGCACCTAGCGATATAACAGTAAATTATGCAGTAACCGGAACGGCAACTGCCGGACAGGATTTCAATGCACTTTCGGGTACGGCAATTATCTCTGCAGGAAACAATAGTGTAGATATACCATTAACGGTAATCGACGATCAGCAGGTTGAAGGTATTGAGAATGTAACCTTAACAGTAACTTCTGGAACAGCAACAGGCTTAGCCTTTACCGGTGGAACTGCTGCAACTTTAGATCTTGCAGACGACGATAATATTCCTGCGAACCTGGCCATTAGCATCCGTAAAACAATAGATGCAGCAGAGCCAGCAACAAACGGAAACTTTAACATCAGTTTACCAGGTGGAATTACCGCTGGTGAGGATGTTACCGTAAACTACACCATATCTGGAACAGCTACAGCAGGAACAGATTACACGGCACTTACCGGATCAGCAGTAATTTTAGCTGGTCAGAACAGTGTAGATGTTCCGGTGGCAGTTATAGATGATAGTATCATTGAAAGAACAGAAACGGTTACGGCTGCCTTAACTGGCGCCAGTTCAACTAGCTTTCTACTTACAGCTGCGGGCAATGCAACTGTAAATGTCAAGGATAATGAAAGTCTTGCTCCGGCAAACCTTGCACTTAGTGTAAGTAAAACAACTGACGCAGTAGAACCTTCAACTAACGGTGGTTTCAATATCAGTCTTCCGGCTGGAATTACCGCAGCAGAGAACATTACGGTAAATTATGCTGTATCTGGCACTGCAACAGCAGGAACGGATTATACCGCATTAAGTGGAACAGCTGTTATCCCTGCCGGACAAAACAGTGTTGCCATAACAGTAACACCGGCAGATGATTTAGTGATTGAACCAACAGAAACCGTAACGTTAAGCCTTACAGGTGGTGCAGGAGCGGGATTAACCTTCAATGCAGCGACAGGTAGCGCAACCGCTACGGTAGATATTACCGATAACGACTCTGGCATAGCTGCCAATAGAACATTGAGAATTGTGAGAACGGCACATGGTGCTGAACCTGGAACCAATGGCGCATTTAGCATCCAGTTTCAGGCAAATACTAACATCACTTCTTCGGAAGATGTAACTGTAAACTATACAGTAACAGGTACTGCCACTCCAGGTACTGATTACACTGCCTTAAGTGGTAGTGTGGTATTGCCAGCAGGACAAAATAGTGTGCCTTTAAATGTTCAGGTGATTGATGATTGGTTCATGGAATCAACCGAAACCGTAATTGTAACCCTAACTGGTGGAACCTCTACCAACTTTGCTTTCCCTGTTTCAAGCACTCCGTCATCTGCCAGTGCAACACTTAATATTACCGATGAGGATAATACAGTTGCAAACAGGTTGGTAACACTTACTAAAACTGCTGATGCAGCAGAACCAGGTACAAATGGTAATTTCCGTGTAAGCTTACCGCCAAATATCCTTTGTCCGGTAAACATCAATGTAAATTACTTTATCAATAACAGCAGTACGGCCACTGGTGCAGGTACCGATTATCTTAGTCTGGGTGTAATAACAATTCCAGCAGGACAGAATTATGTAGATGTTCCGCTAAGGGTAGTTGATGATAAAATAATCGAACATAGCGAAACAGTAATCTTGGCGTTACAAGGTACAAGTACAGCTGGTTTTGGCTTCGGTATATCAGTTAACACAACACCAGTTACTTTGAATATTGCAGATGATGACGATAGCGCGGCTAACCGTGTGGTAAGCATCACTAAAGTAACCGATGCTACCGAGCCAGGAACTGCGGGAAGCTTCAACGTCAGCTTACCAGCAGGTATCACTTCGGTAGAAGATATTACTGTAAATTATACTATATCGGGCACAGCAACCGCCGGAGCAGATTACACTGCACTTTCGGGCACAGTAATTATTCCTGCAGGACAAAACAGTGTATCTATACCGGTAACAGTAATTGACGACAAGTTGATTGAACAAACTGAAACAGTAATTGCAACCTTAACGAGTGCAAGTTCAACAAGCTTTAGCTTCACTGCTACAGGAGATGCAACGGTAAGCCTTACCGATGATGATAACATCGCGGCTAACCGTGTGGTACGCATCACTAAAGTAACCGATGCTACCGAGCCAGGAACTGCGGGAAGCTTCAATATCAGCTTACCAGCAGGTATCACTTCGGTAGAAGATATTACTGTAAATTATACCGCATTGGGTACAGCAACCGCAGGAATAGATTACACTGCACTTTCGGGCACAGTAATTATTCCTGCAGGACAAAACAGCGTATCTATACCGGTAACAGTAATTGATGATAAATTGGTTGAACAAACTGAAACGGTAATTGCTACTTTAACCAATGCAAGTTCAACAAGCTTTAGCTTTACCGCTTCTGGCAATGCAACGGTAAATATTGCTGATGATGATAACATCTCCGTTAACCGTGTGTTGAGCATTGTTAAAACAACCGATGCTACTGAACCAGGAACAGCGGGAAGCTTTACTATCAGCTTACCAACAGGTATAACCTTAGTAGAAGATATCACTGTAAATTATACCGCATCAGGTACAGCAACAGCTGGAACTGATTATACCGCTTTAAGTGGTACAGCAATTATCCCGGCAGGACAAAATAGCGTATCTGTACCGGTAACAGTAATTGACGACAACTTGATTGAACAAACTGAAACGGTAATTGCTACTTTAACCAATGCAAGTTCAACAAGCTTTAGCTTTACCGCTTCTGGCAATGCAACGGTAAATATTGCCGATGATGATAACATCGCCGCTAACCGTGTGTTGAACATTGTTAAAACAACCGATGCTACTGAGCCAGGAACAGCGGGAGGCTTTACTATCAGCTTACCAGCAGGTATCACCTCAGTAGAAGATATTACTGTAAATTATACCGCATCGGGTACAGCAACCGCAGGAACAGATTACACTGCGCTTTCTGGTACAGCAACTATTCGGGCAGGACAAAACAGCGTATCTGTTCCGGTAACAGTAATTGATGACAAGTTGATTGAACAAACCGAAACGGTAATTGCTACTTTAACCAATGCAAGTTCAACAAGCTTTAGCTTTACCGCTTCTGGCAATGCAACGGTAAATATTGCTGATGATGATAATACGACGGCTAACCGTGTGTTGAGCATTGTTAAAACAACCGATGCTGCTGAACCAGGAACAGCTGGTAGCTTCAACATTAGCTTGCCAACAGGTATTACCTCGGTAGATGCCATTACAGTAAATTATGCTGTATCGGGTACAGCAACAGCTGGAATTGATTATACCGCTTTAAGTGGTACAGCAATTATCCCGGCGGGACAAAACAGTGTATCTGTACCGGTAGCCGTAATTGATGATAAGTGGATAGAACAAACTGAAACTGTAATTGCAACCTTAACAGGAGCAAGCTCGGCAAGCTTTAGCTTCACGGCTACAGGAAATGCAACAGTAAACATTGCTGATGATGGAAGTACTGTGATTGCTAACAGGGTATTAACAATTACGAAGGATACAGATGCTTCTGAACCAGGTACTAATGGAGCATTCAGGATCAGTTTGCCTTCAGGCGTACTTTCTACTGAAGCCACAACTGTGCAGTATTCGGTATCGGGCACCGCAACTGCTGGAACTGATTACACCGCACTTTCGGGTACGGTAACTATCCCGGCAGGACAAAACAGCGTATTTGTACCGGTAACGGTAATTGACGATCAGTTGATTGAACAAACTGAAACGGTGGTTGCGACCCTTACCAGCGCGACTTCAGCAAGCTTTAGCTTTACCGCTACAGGAAATGCAACGGTAAATATTGCTGATAACGACAATCTGGCTGCCAATCTGGTACTGAGTATCACTAAAACAGCAGATGCAGCAGAGCCGGCAACTAACGGAAGCTTTAGCATCAACTTGCCAACAGGCTTTACCGCCACAGAACCCATCACGGTAAATTACACCGTATCCGGAACTGCAACCGCAGGAACAGACTATGCGGCACTTAGCGGATCTGTAATTATTCCCGCAGGCCAAAGTGCAGTAAGTATACCATTGATAGTAAATGATGATAACCTTTATGAAAGTACTGAAACTGTTATTTTAACGCTTACCGGAGGTAAATCAGCAAGCTTCAATTTTAGTACTTCTGGCGCTAGCGCTATGGCAACAGCTAACATTGCAGATAATGATAAAATGGACCAGGTAATTACCTTTACAGCTTTACCTGTTAAAATTTTGGGAGAGGGTACCTTAACGCTCAATGCTACAGGTGGAGCTTCAGGAAATCCGGTTACTTATATTAGTAGCAATCCGGCAGTAGCTACAATTTCTGGAAATACAGTAACCATTGTAGGAGTAGGTAATGCAGATATTATCGCTTCACAGGCGGGTAATGCTATCTATAACTCAGCAGCAGATGTAACCCAGATGTTAACCGTTATTGCAGCGCTAAACACCGCGCCAACCCTGGCAGCAATTGCCAACCAGCAGGTGTGTGTAAGCGGTACAACACAAACCATTGCATTAACCGGTATTACAGCTGGTATAGAGCAAAACCAAACCACTATTTTAAATGTAAGTACCGATAATGCTGCGCTTTTTGCAGCACTTTCGGTAACGCCGCCTACAGGCGGTAATGCCGTGCTAACCTACAGATTAAACCCTGCAGGTGGTACCGCAACTATCACTGTAACAGTGAAAGATAATGGTGGTACATTAAACGGGGGTACTGATACCTTTAGCCGCACATTTACCCTATCGGCCGCACCAATACCGCAAGTTCAGATTGTTGCCACACCGGGCACAAGTGTAAGTAAAGGGCAAACCGTTGAGTTGAAAGCAAGCGGAGCATTGAACTACAGCTGGACAACTGCTGCTGGTATAATTAGCGGTCAGAATTCGGCTACGCTTACTGTTCGTCCATCACAAACTACCACTTACACCGTAACGGGCACCAATGCTTCAGGTTGTACCAGTACTGCAACAATTACCATTACCGTAATTGAAGATTACAATTTGATTGCCAACAACGTGCTTACACCAAATGGAGATGGTAAAAATGATTTCTTTGTGATTAAGAACATCGATATGTATCCAAACAATGAGGTGCGCATATTCGACCGAGCAGGTAGAGAAGTGTACGCTAAAAAGAACTATAATAACGAATGGGATGGTACCATCAACGGCACACCGCTGGATGAAAATACCTACTACTACATTATAGAACTGGGTAACGGTGTAAAAGCGAAAAGAGGCTTTATCACAATTGTTAGAAAATTTTAATACTTCAAAACAATGAAAACGACTAATAAATATAAAAATAAAACACTCATCCAATGGTGTGTCGCCTTGCTCTTGATTGGGTTTCCATTTGCCCAGAGCAAAGCACAGCTTAATCCAATGAGTGCAGTGTATTATCAAAACCAGTACCTCACCAATCCGGCAATGGCCGGGTTACAGCAACGGCTAACCTTAAATGCGGGCATACGCAGTCAGTTTAGTACTATGCCAGGTTTACCCTTTACACAGTTTGTATCGGCCGACTATGGCTTTGCGGAAAAACTTGCAGTAGGGCTACAGGTGAACAATGACCGTGCGGGACTGTTAAAGCATACCCGTGCTGCGACATCTTTTACTTATCATCTTCCGCTTGATCAGGGCAATAAACACCTGAGCTTTGGTTTGGGGTTGTCGTTTGCCGACGATGACATTAACATTGCCAACCTGCAAGGTGATGCTGACGATATTGATGTGTATAATGTAAATCAACGTAAAACTTATCTGGATGCCGATTTCGGTATGGCTTTCCGTTCAAACCGGCTGCAGGTACAAGGTGCTGTAAGCAATCTGAAGCGTTTATTGAAAAAAGACAATTACAATGCTTCAGATCAGCCTTTGTTCTTTACTGCGGTTAGCTACCAGATTCCGGCAAACTTTGCAACTATAGAGCCCAAAGTAGTTTATCGGGGTGTTAAAGGCTACGATAATTTGCTTGATGCGGGCGTGAATATCGAATTTGCTTCTCCTTCAGTAAACAAGGTAAACGTACTGGCCCTTTACCACAATGCGGGCAGCGCCACCTTCGGGATCGGGATTAACTGGAACAATAAGCTGGCCGTTAATGGCATGTACACTACCAATACAAGTGCATTAAGAGGGTACACTGCTGGCGATTACGAGCTTAATATCAGCTATAGTTTATTTGCGAAACAAAAATAAGCGCCTTTAATAACTTTCAAATCCCGGTTGCACCCAGCAGCCGGGATTTTTTGTTTTTAACCCAGCTTAGGCAATTATTCCTCCTATTTAGGAAGATTTTTACCTCGTGCTAAGCTACCTGCACTGTAAATTTGAAGCTTGCGTAGCCCAAACCGTATGCATTACAATGAGCAATGCCTAACCAGATAAATATGAAAATTTTAACATCTTCACTGTAAATGATAAAAAAGGTAAAATTAAGTTTAGTGCTGGCAATCGTTGGATTGTTGCAGGTTCAGGTCGCCAAAGCACAGGATGAGTTTGATATTGTCAGGAAAAATATTGTAAACAACCTGAAAGCGCAAACTAAAACAACAACACAAGCCATAGCTGCGCTGCAGGAAAGTCAGCAAGCCGATGGCAGCTGGGCCGATATTCAGTACACCGATGATAGAATCACCCTGTGGACACCCATCAGGCATTTGCATCAGATAAAAGAATATTGTATTGCCATTAATAAGGGCTATAACCGCAAGCTCGACGAAAGAATCGTTGCTGGTTTAAACTATTGGCTAAAAGCAGCTCCTAAAAGTAAAAACTGGTGGTATAACGATATTGCTACCCCACAGGCCCTTGGCGAAATACTGATGCTGATTGATGAAGCTAAAGTTAGTTATCCAAAAACAACCAAAGATGCTTTGCTCGAATCGATGAAGAGGGGCGACCCCTATAAGCAAACCGGTGCCAATAAGCTCGATATTGCCATGCACTACCTATACAGGGCCTGTGCGTCAAAAGACGCGGTGCTGATGGATGCTGCGGTGAACCAGTTGTTTGCTTCCATAGCGTTCTCCAATCAGGAAGGTTTGCAAACCGATTATTCCTATTTCCAGCATGGCAAACAACTGTATCTGGCAGGTTATGGTGCTGTTTTCTTAACCGGCGAGTATAAAGCAGCAACAGCTGTAATGAATACCAGGTTTGCCTTAAGCAAAGAAAAGCAAAACCTGTTACATACTTATTTAACAGAAACCTTTTTGCGTGCCATAAGGGGGCGATACAGCGATTTTAACATCGAAGGCAGGAGCATTTCGCGGCCCGATATGCTGGATAAGAAAAATGCAGTTTTAGATGGATATGCCGAAAATACAGCTGCAATGCTGTCACTGGCGAAAAATATAAACTCATCTGGTGCCAGGGTTATTGATGCAGCCATCGCACGCATTGAAGAACGTCAGTCGCCTGCTTTTGGCATTAGTGCGTACCACAAACAGTTTTACCGGGCCGATTACACCCTGCACCAGCGTAAAACATACAGCTTTAACATTCGGGCAGTTTCAGCTCGGACAAGGCGTACAGAAAGTGGCAATGGCGAAAATATTTTTGGACGTTTTTTGGCTGATGGCTCGACCAATATCCAGCGTACAGGAAGCGAATATTTCAACATCATGCCTGTTTGGGAGTGGGATAAATTGCCTGGTATAACCTGTCGCGATTACTTAACAGACCAGCCTGCAGTTGTAGAGTGGGGCGAAAAAGGTAATATGGATTTTGTGGGTGGGGTTAGCGATGGGAAATACGGTTGCACGGTTTACGATATGGATTATAGCCAGGTTGCAGCAAAAAAAGCATGGTTCCTTTTCGATCGGGAAATTGTTTGTTTAGGTACTGGCATCAATAGCACAGAAGCCGAAAATATTACTACTACGCTTAACCAGTGCTGGCTGAAAGGAAAAGTAGGCTTAGCCAAAAACAAATGGTTGTTAACCGATACCGAAAAACTGGTTAATCCGGCCTGGGTTTGGCACGATAGCATTGGCTATTCTTTTTTACAAAATACTTCGGCTGTAGTAAGTACCGCAACACAAAAAGGCAGCTGGAAGCGCATTAACAAAGGCTATAGTGATGAAGAAGTAACAGGAAAAGTATTTAAACTGTTTATCGATCATGGTGCGAAACCGGCAAATGCAAGTTATGCCTATTGCGTATTACCCAATATTGCTATGCAGGAAATGAATAGTACGATTACTTCAAATATTAAAGTGCTGGCCAATAACAACCAGATGCAGGCTGTAGCCAATAATGCTTTGCAAATGCTACAGGTTTGCTTTTATCAGCCACAAAGCCTTAGCTACAAAGAACTTAAAATAACGGTCGATCAACCTTGCCTTGTGCTGGTAAAAGCTACGAATACCAAAACGCCCGAAATATGGATTGCAGATCCATCACAGAAATTAACGGAGCTTACGGCAACCGTTCAGCTTAACAATAAGCCAGTAACCAAACGCATAATACTGCCTGATGGCGAAAGCAGGGGTAAAAGCCTGCGGGTTATTTTACCTTAAAATAGCGACGGATGCACAGATTAGCACGGATGTATTTTTGCACCATACCCACTAATGAACCAATGAACTAATTTCAATGGCTAATATTGCGTAATAAGCAGCTATTATAATTGAAAAGAAATAACTGGAAATAATTGATGTTTGAGAAATGAAATTGTGGCATGTAAGAGTTGCTGCTCAGCTATTTAAATGAATAATTTAGCCTGGTGTTTAGGTAAGAATTATAGAAAATGTTTATAAATGAATAAGTATCAAATGGTGGTTTCGAAAGTAAAACAAATTGGTTTATTACTTGGCTTCATTTTGTGCTGCAGTGCTGCAAGCGCACAGATACTGGAGCCCGCTACGAAGCCAAATGAAGCGCAACGGGAAATGATTAAACGTGGTTATGGCATGTTTATGCATTTTGGGCTCAACACTTTTGCCAATCTGGAATGGTCAGACGGAACCATTCCGGTTGATACCTATCATCCGAGTAATCTCGATCCTGATCAATGGGTGAAAACCGCTAAAGAAGCCGGTTTTCGTTACGTAGTACTGGTTACCAAACATCATGATGGCTTTTGCCTTTGGGACAGCAAATACACCACTTACGATGTCGCATCTTCGCCGGTTAAAACCGACGTGGTAAAAGCCGTTGCCGATGCCTGCAAGAAATATGGTATCAAACTTGGTTTATACTATTCGTTGTGGGATAGGCACGAACCGACTTATAAAGACAAAGACCCTAAGGTATACGTTAATTATATGCTCAATCAGCTTACCGAGCTGTTTACCAATTATGGCTCTGTTTGCGAGCTTTGGCTCGATGGTGGTTGGGACAGGCAGCCCGGCGATTGGGGAGTAGATCAGTTGTATGCATTGGTTAAAAAATACAGTCCGCAGTGTGCTATCAGTATCAACCATACCATTGTGAACGAAGAAGGAAAACGCAAATTCACCGTGCCGAGCAGCATGACGGTAGATAATAAGTACTATTTTCAATACTTCCCGAGCGATTTTCGGCTGTGGGACCCACGTTTAGCAGGTAAATTTGATAAAAAACAATATTTGCATCAGGGCAAATCCTATTATCTGCCTTTCGAGCATACCCTATGCTTAAGTTCGCGTTGGAACTGGTTTCAAAAAACAGGGGAGTTACCGGTAAGAGAACTGGACGAACTGGAAGAGTTATTTTATTGGTGTACCGATAATGATAATACCCTCGTGATTAATGTGCCACCCGATAATACCGGCAAGATCAGGGAGTATGAAGCGCTTGCTGTAATTGAACTGGGGAAAAGGCTGGGATTATCAGCTGGTAAACCCTTGCCTAAAAACGGGGAGTTTATTTCGTTAAAAAGTGCGGTAACAGCCTCGAGTGTATTTGCCGATAAGGAAAACAAATACGAAGCAGTTGCGGTAACCGATGGCAGTTTGGATAGCCGTTGGGCTGCGGCCGATACACTGGCCGAACTAACAATCGAGCTTAATCCGGCAAAACCGTTTAATAAGATCAGTATATTCGAATACAAAGACACCAAAGAATTACCAGATAATTTTTCGCAATTGCGTTTACCGCGGATCCAGGAATATGAGGTAGCGATCTTCAAAGATGAAAAATGGCAAACCATCTATTTGGGTACAGAACCAATGGGCGATTGTAAGGTAATCAGGTTGCCGCGTAATTATCAGAGCCCTAAGCTAAGATTTAAGGTTAAAAAAGCTTCTGCGCCACCTTCAATTTATGAAATTTCGGTTATAAACACCGGAAAAGGGTAATTATTGGCTTTGTGCTTATAAGCAAGTCTCTCTCTATATAATTGCTAATATAACATAATAAGCAGCTAAAATAATTGATGAAAATAAGCCGGAAATAACTGAAGTTTGGAAGACTAACCAAATAATTCCCGATGAAGTTAAGTCAGGTCTGTCCTGGCTGTAACCATTTTGCCGCACGCCCTCAAATGAGATGGGCATTGCCGGTACTATTTGGCTTTTTAGAACAATTTATTTTAAAATGATGAAGAACACAAAAAGGTTTATCATGCTTTGCCTGATGGCACTGGTTTCCATAAATGCAGCAGCAACAGGCATACAGCAAAAGGCTGCCAATGTTTTCTTGTCAGGCTTAAAACAATCAAAGCCCATTGTCATTTTAGCCGATGGGATCCAGGCAAATGCGGCAACTGTTTTGGTTAACCGCATCTGGAAGGGTAAGTTATGTGCACTTTCCGTAAAAAATACTTCCCGGCAAGCGCTTAGCATTCGCGAAGTAGTGGTTTTCGACTTCAATCATGGCCTTAGTGGTAATACGCCTATTTACGGCGAAAGTTTCCAAAAGCTGGGCCAAATAGGGGGGACATTGGCTAAACCCGAAGATTGGGGCTCCTATTCAGATCGTGCCCATTACAAAATACCCGAGCCCGAGGGTTTGCGTACCGCTTACGGGATGCTTACTTTGCAACCTCAGCAAGGCAACAGGCTATTAGTGGCTACCACTTCCTGCAACCGCTTTATTTCCCGTTTCTCATTTGATGCAAAACGCCTTCGCATATCAATGGATTGCGAAAATCTGGTATTAAAACCCGGCGAAACTTGGAATCTCGAGGAGTTTATTGCTCTTTCAGGCCCGGAAAGGGAAAAGCTTTACGATCAGCTTACCCGGGCGATTGCAGTACATCATCCTAAACTGGAGTTTAAACCTATACCCATGGGCTGGTGCTCGTGGTTATGTTTCGGACCAAAAGTTACGGCCAAAAACGTTTCCGATAATACCGGATGGATTGCTAAAAATTTACCTGAATTAAAATATGTACAGATTGACGATGGTTACCAACCCTGGATGGGCGATTGGCTGGAAGCAGGCGATGCTTTCGGTGGTGGCGTAGCAAACGTTTTAAAAGAGATAAAAGATAAAAAGCTCGAGCCAGCCATTTGGGTAGCACCTTTTATCGCCAGTCCGCAATCCAGGTTGTTTAAAGAACATCCCGATTGGATGGTGAGAGACGAATCGGGCAAACCCATGCGCTCCGATAAAGTAGGCTTTGGTGGCTGGCGTCAGGGACCATGGTATGCGCTTGATGGTAC